>Ga0210384_10001115_pt1 | contig 37812 bp, 36 predicted proteins | sample IncBWH2MmetaG_FD_160574 | JGI IMG/M metagenome (GOLD analysis project Ga0210384, IMG submission 160574) | Forest soil microbial communities from Barre Woods Harvard Forest LTER site, Petersham, Massachusetts, United States - Inc-BW-H-2-M | ecosystem: Environmental > Terrestrial > Soil >...
TTACGGTGTCATCCGTGCGTTCCAAGTCATTGTAAACACGCAATAGCCAAGCTCTGAAAAGGCTGGCGTCGGCGGTTCAACTCCGTCCCTGGCCACCATGTTTTCAATAAGTTACGCGAAATTATTAAACCTCCATCGACAGCAAGGGGGTTGGAGCACGGTTCCCCTGGAGTCGTTTCCTGCCTGCACCCAGACTAGAGCGCAGGTAACCTTCTATCTACTTGCGCCTGTTAGGGCATGAAGCCAGTATTTCGTTACGGCAGTCGACCATCTTGGAATGGAGCCTGAGGACATCTGAGTTGTCGATGTAGTCGGGAGCAGGGGCAAGGTCACCCGATGGCCACCGGATTTCTTCTCCGGAAAGTTTTCTTGCGGCACATCAGTCCAGCTAATCATGAGGAGGAAGTTTCGCTTGAAAAATCACTCCAGGTTCCCCTTCTCTTTAACCGCCCTGCTGCTGGCTATCTCTTTCACAATTCTATCCGCGGACGGCCTTTCGCAAACGCAGATAGTGCTGGTTGTTACTGGATCCACCATGCCGCAGGCGCTTTACATGTTGTGGGGAGACGAGTACCACAAGTTGCACCCAGAAACTGAGGTTCGTTATCTCGCGGTGGGAACCAGCGAAAGTGCCAAACGCGTCCTTTCAGGAACCGGGGGAGATCTTGGCGGTGGTGATGCGCCAATTCCCGAAGAGCAGTTGAAAAAGGCGACGCACAAGGTCGTGGAATTGCCCACGCTGCTGGTGGGCATCGCGGTCTTCTACAATGTCCCAGGTAGCACGTCGAACATTCGCCTTTCGGGCCCAGTGCTCGCCAATATCTACCTCGGGCGAACAACCTCGTGGAGCGACCCGGAGATCGCCCGGCTGAATCCTGACGACAAGCTTCCTGATCTGCCGATCAAGGTGCTTCACCGAACCGAAGGAAAGGGCTCGAACTACATTTTTTCCGATTTTCTTTCTAGACTCAGCTCCGAATTCCGAGCCAAGGTCGGAACAAATGTCTCGCCAAAGTGGCCAGTGGGAACGGCTTTTAGCCGGTGTCAGGATTTGCTGGCCAACGTCGCCCAGACGCCGGGAGCCATCGGTTACGCCGAGCTGCGATGCGGGGAGAAATCCGGGATATCGATCGCGCGAATTCGCAACGCTGCCGGAGAGTTTGTGAAGCCATCCACCAAGAGCATCGGCGATGTGGCCATGGCGATGGAATCCAAAATCAAAGACGACTTCCGCGTTTCACTGACAAACGCGCCCGGCACGGAGAGTTATCCAATTGTGAGTTTCACCTGGTTTTACGTGCCCCTGCATCCGCCGGACTTGCAGCGGAGCCATGCGGTCAAGGAATACCTTGGCTGGGTATACGCGTCCGGGCAAGAAATCGCGCAAGCGCAAGGCTACCCTCCAGTGCCGCGATCGCTTCTGCAAGAGGTGCGCGCGAAAGTGGCCGCGCTCCACTAAACTGTGGTGACTACCTCGCCATTGACCGGTTCCTGCATCGCCATTGCGCTCCAAACCCCTCAATGAGCGATATCGCCTGCTTACAATAGCTACTTCTGGATTGTCCTAACGTTATCCGGGAACAATCCCTAAAGGTTCCAAGCAGACCACAACCTCGCGGTTGACCGACTGACGCCGGCAAAGTCCATCTCTCTGGGCTTCAACAGTGATCCTGTTACGTACCCCGATGCATCACTTCCCAACGTAAGTCTTGGGACTGCCGACGCCGGTGCAAATGTCAAACTTGGCTACCGCGAGGTTTGCATCGTAGAAGCTGCAGAAGCCAGTAGTGATGTCGTTATAGTCTGCTGCGTAGGTCGTCGCGTTGCTGTAGGCCGTATAGATGGTGGTGAGCTCGGCGGCGCTCGAAGCGGCAAAGTGACCGGCGCGATTTACGATGCCGGCCCAGGTTGGCGAGGAGACACTGGTGCCGCCGTATACATACCAGCAGCAGCCAGTGGTGGCGTTGTTGTCATAGACCCAGACACCGGTGTTGGGGTTGGCGTCTGAGGAGACGTCTGGCACCAGGCGATGGCTCGCAGCCGGCAAGACGCTCTGGTAGGAGGGGCGCGGTTCGTAAAGGCTCAAACCTCCGCCGCCGTCCTCCCACGCGGCTTCGGCGATAAAGTTGCCCAACGTGGACCCGCTATTCATTCTTCTCGTTGTGGTACCGCCAACGGAAACCACATTCGTGGAAACGTTGGGCCATGAGGTGCCTGCCGAATCGCCGCTCGAGGCTAAATAAACAATTCCGGAATGCACGAAATGCGAGTCAGAGGAGGTTTCGGTTGAGAACTCAGAACCACCCCAGCTATTGGAGATCTCGCCGCCACCCGCCGACGCTACCATCTGGGTGGCGCAGTCCTCGGCTACCAAAAGGTCGGTAAGCGAAGCCGAAGCCGCTTCCACCAGGAAGATCTTGGCGTTGGGAGACATTGCGTGGGCCATGTCGATATCCAGCGCTTGTTCTCCCTCCCATCCGGGATCGTTGCCCGGGTCACTTCCAGCGCATCCGCCCGTGCCCCCGGCAAAAATGACCTTGAAGGTAGATGTGGTCACCTTCGGTAGTCCAAACTGCGCTGAAAAGGCATTCAGATCCGCCATCGCGGTTGGATAGTCAAACGCGTCGACGATCCCGATGGCCTTCGTGCCGCCGGTGGGATTGGTTTTGAAGGTGTTGGGATTGCAGCCAACTACTTTCGTTACCAAACCATAGAGGCACGCAAGCGAAGCCGGTGTCTCGAAGCCGTAGCCGGCGAAAGGAGGCCCAACCGCTGCGGTACGCATGTTGTCGGGCAAGGCTAGTCCATTTGGTTCCGCCCCCCAATTGGCCCGGTCCGCAGAAACAAAAATTCTGGTGTTCGTATGCATGCGATACCCGACGTCCTCAGGCCGTTCAATACTGGACTCAGGAATCACCACTCTGCCCTTGCGGGCCAGGGACCTTTCCTCCTGCGCATTCGTAGAAATCGCACTGCCCAATAGCAGCGCGGGGACAGCCGAAAACACAATTAGTCGTCTCATTTGCACTTCCTCCGCTTGGCAGTAAGTTGGCTCACGTTGGTTAACGGTGCGACTTGCTCGCCAACGGGGGGAGCCTCCTTTTTGGGCAAGGCTTCAGGCGAGAAAAACTTGAGGGCTATTCTAACGCAAACCAGTGCTGGGCGTGCGTCGAATTATCAACAACGGGGAACTGTAATGTTTCGGTGTCGGACGCCAGGAAAGGGGCGGAAGGGGCGTCATCGTAGGCGAGGGTCGTCAGCCCGGGATTCTTTCCTGACCTGCCGACTATGGTTTCTAGTTGCAACCCAGTCGCATCTGAGAGTTACGATGTTGCTACTTGGGACCCTTGACAGCTCTCCACGCCACCCAACGCAGCATCGTTGATGTCGCAGGAAAAAAAATATGGAGGGCCGCCACGTCGGCCTTGACTTTTATGACCTTCTCATAGAAGTGTAATTAGGATGTTATGCCAAGCCGACCCGGGCAAAACAAACATCGAGCAATTTCGAACAGACGCTTGGTTGACTGTGTCGGTAAGCTGCTTTCCAAAGTAAGCTGATTTGAAGGAACTATCGCGGGTATGCCCCGACAACCATCCGGCGGTCGTTTCCTTGTTCCTCGTGGCGCAGCTTGTTTACTCCTCTGCTCCGCCACATCTACGTTGCCCAGAGTGGTCGCTTCTGACCATACGCCGATCGGAATACCGCGTAACGTGAAGGAACATCCCAGTCCGTCAGATCGCATCTTCGATACGATTGATCGCAAATTGGAGGAAGTGGAATGGCTACTCAACTATGCCAGAAATGCAAACAAGCCCATCCCGGTCGCGTCTGCGATTACGACGAAAAAGGTGAATGCGCCGAGACGATCGACACCAACGAGGTTGCTCAACCCCGTGACGCACCATCAAACGACGAAGTCGGCTTACGTTCCGGAAATTAACTCCGACGCCCTAAATCCACGCTGCCTGTCAGATTTGCAGCTTGACTGGGGTCAATGGAACGGGTTATGAACACAGGCGTAATTACGGAACGGATTGCGGAAGCGTCGCCGCGTCTTAAGGCCAGAATCGCCGGTTTCTTGTACCTGCTCATCATAGTTGGAGCCCTGTTTGCCCCGTTCGCCGTCGCGCCCTCCGGCATGATGCGCGGGGATGCGGCGTTGCCGACGGCCGTCCAGATCCTAGCCTCAAAGCCATTGTATGTTTTCGGCGGCGCCACCCAGTTGGTCTTGGGCGCATGCGATGTTGGCGTGGCGCTGATCTTCTATGAACTGCTCAAGCCAGTCAGTAGAGGCCTCGCTCTGCTCGCGGCATTCTTCAGGCTCGTTTTCGTGGCCATAGCAAGTGCCAACGTGCTGAACCACTTTGCACCTTTGCTTCTTCTGACTGGCGGAGAGTACGTAAGCGCGTTCAAGCCCGATCAGTTGCAGGCGTTAGCACTGGTGTTCGTCAGGCTCCGCACAATCGGCTTTGACATCGCTCTGGTGTTCTTCGGCTTTCATTGCGTCGTACTCGGCTACCTTCTTTTCAGGTCGGCCTTCTTCCCGCGTATTCTGGGCCTGCTGTTCGCGATTGGAGGGGTGGGTTATTCGGTCAACATTTTCGCGAACGTTATTTCGCCAACGTTTAGAGCCCATCTCTTTCCCTACATAATGCTGCCGGCGGGGCTTGCAGAAGTATCGCTGACCCTGTGGCTGCTCGTGATCGGCGTGAACGTTCAACGATGGAAGGAGCGGGACAGCGCCGCGCGGTCGAATGAAAGGTAAATTGGAAGTAACTACTGTAATCAGGCGGGTACACTCAAATTTCGACTTCTTTCGATTCGGTTCACATCGAAGCGTTCGGTTGGAATTCGATGATGAGGCGATATTACAACAGCTGTCCAGTAGAGTTCGCTATGAGCGTTTGGCGTTCTTGGTTCTGGGGTGCTCGGTGCAAACATGGTTGGCAAACTCTTTGTCGCGCTGCGTCTCGAAGTTCCGCATCAATTCATCAAAGGATTTGCCAGTGAGCGCATCAGAAGAGGTGAACACCCAACCGCATTCGGAGCAGCCCCAACCATGAAAACCGCCTTTGTCGATCCATATAAGCTTGCGTGTCGCCGCCAATTATAGGCGGAAGATAAATAATCGAATGTATTGGGCCATTATCTCCTTCTCCTTTAACCTGCAACGTCATTAAGCGCACTTTAAGTGGTCTGTCGCTTGAACCCGCGCAAGACGATCACTTATGTCGTGAAGTTGCTGAGCTTCATGCACAGGATCGCATTCGGATGCATGGGGTACGCCGCTTCCTGAGAGCTTGACAGCCCGGGCGACGACTGAGTTAGGCATGGTCACTCGGGAAGACGGAGTTAACCGTCCTCCCGCGCGACATGTTTACAGACTTCTACGCTGTTACTGCGACGTTGTGGAAGGTCGAACTAACCGCCTCAAATGTCTGAACCTTGGGCGTTCCGTCGATCATTCGTCCAAGTGTTCTCAACACTTCTGGATAGTTGCTGGTGTTGTAGGCTTCTGCATTGGCCAGGGAACCTGAAAGAGGAGAGGGATACTCACTCCACCTTACTGCAGCACTTCATTGGCCTTCTCCTCAGCACCGCAAGTTGTTGTTTCGATACGTCATCGAGCAGATCCGGCGGCCGCAGAGTCCCGTTTCGTCGAGCATCTTTAGCGGAAAACGAGCACAAACGGCAACCTGACCATGGCAACCTCTCGTCGATAGCTGTCGTAAACAGTTAGTACTTTATCGCAAGTCCCGCCACTGGCCTCGATCTGCGCCGGACTCCTGCTAGGCGGGACCTGCGATAAAGTACTAACTGTTCTCGTCACTCATGATGATGTGGCAGTTCCAAATCAGAGTTTTGCCTTGCCGCAAACGGGCGATGTGCTGGACACTTGGCTTATGCGATGGAGACCCGGCCCCGTACGAAAACGGCACGTTCCAGAGCCTGAGAGGCTGCGTCAGCTCGCAGCAAAACTTAAAGGGCAGGCCGACAAACTCTCGCGTGAAGCCGATGCTCTGCTTGCGGAGGCGGATGCTTTAGAGTGCCCACCAGCAAAAGAGAAACCAAGCAAACTGAGACCCCACACCCTACGATGAGTGAAATGGCCATCTGGTTTCGTAAACCAAGCGAATATAATCACGCCATGGAGCGGGAGACGTCGAATGGATTGGAGTGGGCATCGGAAGACAGCCGACTAAGCACGCGAGGCGACATCATCCGCTGGTGGGAGGCGCGACGTCATACCTACAACGCCGCCATCTTAGCTGTCGGCTTCGTATCTTTTCTTCTTGTCATGATCGCAGGCTCTGCCGCCGTAAAGCCAGGAGAGGACTTTGAAGAACCGCTTGCGATGCTTACCGGGACCGTCATCTACGTTGTGATGGCGAACATTTGCTATAAGCTGGGATGGGTTGTAGACACGGTTTGGTACAACGGGAACCCGCGGAAGCGGCTGTATAAGTCAGGGCTGATTCTCGCGGTGGTTCTCTCTGCATTACCCGGAGTTTGGGCGGTGGTCGCGTGGCTCATCACCGTATACACCGGGCGAAAACTCGATTGAAATGAATTGTCGTAATTTTCCGATAGGCCCTCATCATGCCCAAAAAAGCGAAGCAAAAGGGCAAGCTTGTGCTAAAGGCCTGATTGCAACAGCTACGCTTTGAATCCCCGAAATACCAGCGCACATTAGCGGACTCAAGCCGCTTGGTAGAATCGTCGAATCATGGACACTCGTCTCCTCGGTATTTGGGATTCCGACACCGACGAGCAATACGCGAAGTTCCGCCTGTATTTCTTAGACTCAGGCGATCTGACGTTGACAATCTTCACTGCCGGAAAAGTCGACCAAGTGATCAAGATGACATACGCTGTCGACGGCAATATCCTCACAACGAAGCAATCCTCTCCGTCACGAGAAGATCGGATTGAGTTTGCCATTGAACGAGACGGAGGATTGACGGTGCGCAACGGGTGGCTGGTTTGTCGCTATCATCGGATACCCTGAGAAACCCAGACTGTCGTAATATCTCTATTACACTCAAGACCAATTAACTGGTGGTAGTATCGCCGGGCATGTCTCAGCCAAGTTCAAAAAGCAGCGAGCCGCAAGCCGTAACGCCGGTAATGAACTGCAAAATCCGCTCCAAAGACGGACCATGGCTTCGGCGTTTTTCTGTGTCCAAAAAGGGTTCGCGATTTCAGATGACTGATTGGCAAGGCGCAGTAGCTCGCCCGAATCAATACGTTTTCACGTTTGAGTTCATTGACGTTGAGAACTCCGCATGGATCGGTCCGTATCGTCTTGCTCAATTTCTGCGCAGAATGCTCTCGGAACGTGACAAAATTCAGACTGAGATTGTTGAACTGAGCTAGGGAGTCGATAGAAAACGTGAATTGGCGAAACATCGCTATAACACTCATCTACCCTGAAGCCAAACAATGTTCTCAGGCGTTAAAATGCTAAGCCAAGCACTGCAGATTCTCCCATCGACAAGCTCGCGCGGTACTTGTTGCGCAAGCGCCTCGGTCAGTGTCGCCGAGGTGGTAGTAGACATACAATAAGAAGGGACGCATCATTTGAGTGCAGAGCATGATCACCTTCCAGAATGTGCCGCGCACCGCTCTCCCGATTCATATCCGGGCCTACAAGCTCGATGGATCCGAAGAGGTTGTTTGGGATACAACGATTGAAGCGGAAACCTTCACGATTCCTCCGCTGGAGAAGATTCACCGATGCTCGGTCAGAGTTCACATTCAATGGGGCAACGGCACCGAAAAGAAAATCTTGATGTAGAGTTTGGACGGCGATGGCGACGCCAACTCAGCTCGTCCACCTAATCAACAAGGCGTTAGTTGTTGAAATATCCTCATTTCACTCAAATCCCCTTGACCGGGAGTTTTGAGCGCAATGATTCCATAACAATGTCGGCTCCCGTGCCCGAGTAAACTTTGATGGTGCCAACCAACCAAAGCTCGGGAAGAAAGGAGCACCGGCCACCCCAGTGGGGTGGTTATATGACTCAGAAACTCTGTCGCAGAAGTGGGGTGAGTATCAGCAGCGTTCCTGCCCGATAAAGGAGCATGGCTCCGGTGCTGGCGATTGTGTAGATGGTGGCGGAGTAGTCCTGAAAAGAACAACGGCCCGACCCCGACGGAGAGATTGTGTAAGGGTCGCCGACCGGGCCGAGCCGAGTTGAATTCACCGTGGGAAGATGAGCATGAAACCCCAGCAACTGAAGAAAAACAAAAAAGCAAGCTGCCGGGCAGTTAAGGGCTTTACGTGCTCTTTACTTGACAGTGTTCCCCCCGTTCGCCGTACCTTGTCCCCCCAAGGCTTGCTTTCGCGGGGGGTTTTTCTCAGTTCTGGAAGAACGATCGTTGGTTGAAATTAATGTGGCTCCGGAGCCCAGAGGACTCTCGGGGCCGTTTTCCTTGCCCGAATGACAGAGACAAAAAACGGGGCGTAAACGACAAAGGGGGCGCTCAATGGACACCACCATCCCGGAGCCAACGCTCACATTCAGAATCTCGGACCGGAACGAGTTTCATTGCTCGGCCCGTGGGCACGAAATAGCCTCAGCACACAACAGCCGTTTCATAGTGCCGTGTCAGTGATTTGATCACTGCCTTCAAAACACACGTAGGATAGGCTTCTAGGCGACACTTCAACAGGAACGCGTTTTTGGAGAGGGTCTTTGGGGAATGCGGCCAGCGCGGCGAAGTTCGCTCTCAATCCACCTGTAGGTAGAAACTAGCCCCTGCTCCAGGCAAATCTGTGGTTCCCATCCGAGTGCCGCCCGAAGTCGCTGGTTGTCGCTATTACGGCCGCGGACTCCCTGCGGCTTGGATGGATCGTGGCGTTTGATCAGTCGTTTGCCGGCGATCGCAGAGATCAGATCCACTAGGCCATCCACGCTGATCAACCGATCAGTGCCGAGGTTGAGTGGTTCACGATACGAGCTCGCCATCAGCCGCAGCAAGCCTTCAACGCAATCATCGACGTACATGAACGAGCGGGTCTGTTGACCATCACCCCAAATCTCAATCTCATCGCCATCACATGCCAAAGCAACCTTGCGGGAAATCGCGGCCGGGGCTTTCTCCTTACCACCTTCGTAGGCTCCCATCGGTCCATAAACGTTATGGAATCGCACGATGTGCGTTTCGAAACCGTAGTCTTGCCAATAGTATCGACACATTTCCTCGGAAAATAGTTTCTCCAGACCGTAGCCCGCTTCGGGATCGGCTGGGTAGGCATCCTCTTCACGCAGCGGAGTAACTTCGGTCTGAGATTGACGGTATTGGGGATAAATGCAGGCCGAGGAGGCAAACAGAAACCGGGATACGCCCGCCTGACGAGCAGCCTCGATCATCTGCGCACTCATGAGGACGTTGCGATGCGCCAGGGCGGCACGTGATGCAGTGATGTAACCGATGCCCCCCATGTCAGCTGCCAGATGGTAGACCTGCTGGATGTCACCACGCGTCGCACGCACACAATTCTCGTGCACACAGAGATCGAGGAGATCAAATTCATCAGCGTCGGTCGGCTCATATGCTGGTGGACTGAGGTCCACGCCGCGTACCCAATGACCCTCAGCTTTGAGGCGTTTAACTAAGTGATGGCCAATGAAACCACCAGCGCCCGAAACTAGATTGCGCGAACGAAGACCCATTGCAAGCCACTCTCCTAAAGGACCCTACAGTCGCATGCGAAAGTCGAGCTAACCTCGAATTCGTGCTTCTGAGGCAGCGTGATGCCAGGCGGCTCGACTATTACCGCGCGGACGAAAGGGATATAGAGCTATGGGCTAACGAAAGCACGCACGCGTTCTGAGATTAGATCTTCCCCGACACATCAAATCCCCATCTGTGCCACGAGTATATCCGGCTAATCGCAGCCCTTCAACCGAACCCAGGCATCATAAACACCGGAAGGCATAGGGAGAAGAAACTAGAGGTATTCGGACTGTTGGCGCTTAAGAACTCTAGTTTCGATTGCTACAGAAAAATGGGCCGGGCAGCCACTCTGGCAACTCTCGTGGGTCCCTCCTGGAGTTTCCCTGATGGCGCGGGAACATGCTGAAAGGAAAGCGACAAATGATGGGGGATTAGAACTTGTAGTTCTTGTTTAAGCATGTCGACCTATGGGGATGAATCCGCGGACCGAAAAATGAACTTCTGACGGAAAATCGGGCCCAAAATGCGATACAGTGTTGACCCAAGCGGTGTCCGGCTTGCTCGAAATGGAGAGGGGTTCCCATAGTACCAAGGATGTTTAAGTTCCTGGCGCAGCACGTTTGTCGACTGCGCGCACGAGCTTGACGGAACGATGAGATGTCACTGTCCATTCGCGCCAAAGCGGGCTATTCCTTTTTTACCGGGTAAGGGTAGACCTGGGAAAGGCTGGCAACGAAATTCATCGGAAAAAAACGCAAGTCAGTACCAGAGATATCGGCACCAGAGATATCGGCCGGCTGCAGAGGTACTCCTTTCTCGCACCCCTCCCGTCCAGTGTCGACGAGGTGAAGTGTGAGTGAACTGAGAGGTCTGACGGTCCATTTTCCTCCCGAGGAAGAACCGCCAAACCGGTTTAAGGGAGTACCCACGCCATCTGCGTTTCCCAAGAAGACGGTGGCGAGCGTCCGCTTGATTTGGAAGCATCGCCGGCTCCTCTTGCGAGTAGCGTTGTGCTCTCTGGTTGCCAGCACGCTCTTGGCTTTCTTAATCACTAAAAGGTACGAAGCCACCGCGCAAATCATGCCTCCTGAAGGACTCTCGGCTCCCGGGAGCGCGATGCTGCATGCCCTTAACGCACGCGGTCTGGGCGGGGAAGGAATCGACGGGACGCTGGGAAGTATGGCCATGGGAGGAATTGCCGGAGATCTGATGGGCCTCAAGAGCAGCGGAGCTTTGTTCGTGCGCATAATGTGGAGCCGCACCATCAGCGACCGAATCATCGAGCAGTTTCACCTCGACCGGGTGTACCACACTGAGAAGATTGAGGACACGCGCAAGGCGCTCTGGCAGCACATCGACATTTCTGAAGACAGGAAGAGTGGAGTTCTTTCTGCGACTATCACTGATGAGGATCCAGGGCGCGCAGCCGCCATGGCGCAGGCGTACGTCACGGAATTGAACAAGTTGGTCGTCCAGGTCAGCACATCCTCCGCCCGCCGCGAGCGCGTATTTCTTGAGGAAAGGCTGAAGGTCGTGAAGGCAGATCTGGATAGCGCGGTCAAGCGGTTCAGCGAATTTGCCAGCAAGAACACGGCAATTGATGTCCCTGCTCAGAGCAAGGTGATGGTGGAATCTGCGGCTGGGATTCAGGGTCAGCTGATCGTTGCCCAATCGGAGTTGCGAGAGTTGCAGCAGATCTATGCTCCCGGACACGTGCGCGTGCGTGCTCTGCAGGCCCGAATCGAAGAATTGAAGCAGCAGCTGCAAAGACTTGAAGGTAGCGAGTCTCCGGACGACAACGGCGCGAGCAACACCCTCTATCCCTCGATTCGAAAGCTTCCTCTGCTGGGCGTGACCTACTTCGACCTGTACCGCGAATACAAGATCCAGGAAACGGTATACGCGCTTCTGACCCAGCAGTGCGAAATGGCTAAGATCGAGGAGGCGAGACAAACTCCGAGCGTTAATGTACTTGATATGCCGGTTGTCCCGACCAAGAAGACATTTCCACCACGCAGGGCCATCGTGCTGGTAGGCACGTCTACGGGCCTGGTTCTGGCAATCTTCTGGCTCTTTGTCCGCCGGTGGTGGGACACAATCGCCCTCGACGATCCAGGCCGCCAACTGGTCGAGGAAATAAGCGCTTCGACATGGACGAGCGCACGCCGTTTTGTGACTCGGGGGAATGGATGGGTTGCGGCGCGCCTAGGAAGGTTTCTGCCTGGTCAACGATCTACTTCCGAAGGACAACACGACGGCAAGGGAGCTGAAACGACTACGGAAACATCTTCAGATTAATGTTCGAATGCTCGGGATAGTGTGACAGCGCCGCAGGGTAAAGCTGACGATTGCCGGTGCCAGACTAATGGAGTAGAGGATGGTGGGTACGTCCAAGAGAACAAAAGCGTCACGTTCCTCTCTAGCCGAACATCTGCAGTCGGATTTCGGCTCCGATCTTTCCCTTGTTACCGGAACTAAAGCGACCGCGCCTGCACGACTGGTGAGCTGGCCGCACGGGCTCCCGGTAATGATCGGATACGGTGTCATCGATTTCGTAACCCTATCCCTGAGTGGATCCTTCATTTTGTATCTTCAATTGGGCATCGTTCCATCTTTCGAAATTCTTCGGTCTGCGACCCGGTCTGCTTGCCTTGCTTTCACTTTTCTGTACCCCGCCATGGTTTTATTGAGCTGCGCCAGTCAAGACCTCTACCGGACACCGCGGGACAGGGGCGCCTTCGAAGAGAGTCTCATGGTAGTGAGGGCGATCATACTGGCAACCATCGTTCTCGTACTCTTTGTATTTGTCTTTGATGTGCAGGGAATTTCACGCGTAAGCGTCCTTATGCTTGCGGCGCTCAGCGTGGCTGCCCTTTCCGGGTGGCGATACCTGAAGAGGCGACTCATCATCCACCGGACACTTCAGGGGATCGGGGTTTCGCGCGTGGCGATTGTAGGTACGGGAAGGATTGCTAAGGGGTTTGCCACCTTTCTTGCGGACAATCCGCAATTCGGGTGCGAGGTATGCGGCTTTCTCGCTGTCGAGCCATCCTCGGATCGCCGAGTGCTGGGCTTCGTCTCGGACCTGCGAAAAGTCGCCTTGGAACAGTTTTTAGACGAACTCTTTCTCGTTCCCCCGATCGATCGTGAAATCGTCAAACAGCTCGTGCTAGAAACGCGCCAGTTACGCATGTCACTGAAAGTAATCCCCGATATGTATGACGGGCACGGCTGGCGGGCCCCACTTCATGCCATCGGTGGTTTTCCTGTGATGCAGTTGAACAGCCCGCCGATTCCCGGGATTGGAGTGGCTGCCAAACGGCTGTTTGATGTGTTGATCTCCGCAACTGGCTTGCTGCTGACATTGCCGATCTTGGGGATCTTGGCGATACTGGTGCGTCTCGACTCGCCTGGGCCCGCTTTCTATTCCGCACACAGAGTCGGATATAAAGCCCGTAAGTTCCGATGCTGGAAACTGCGCACGATGTTTGTGGACGCTGACCGCCGTAAGGACATGCTGCGCAAGGAAAACGGACGCGAGGGACCGTTTTTTAAGATTAAGAATGATCCGCGAGTCACCCGGGTCGGACACTGGCTGCGGAAATTCAGTCTCGACGAGCTCCCACAGCTCTGGAATGTGCTTTGGGGGGAGATGAGCATGGTTGGCCCGCGACCGCATCCCGTGGATGATTTCGAACGATATTCGGTGGAGCATTTGCGTCGGCTCGATGTGAAGCCGGGACTGACTGGCTTATGGCAGGTGACTGCAAGGCAAAATCCGTCTTTCGAAACCAACCTGGCTCTGGATCTCGAGTACATCGAGAACTGGAGCCCTTGGCTCGATCTAGAGATTCTGTTCCGAAGCATCCCCGAAGTGCTGACAGGCAAAGGAGAATGACGCGGCTCATCGTATGTCTAGTTCGATACAAACCATGCAGGGCGAGGCGTTCCCCCAACTGCGACCCCGCGGTAGCCTGATTGAAGTATTACGCTCGCTGGTTGGCGATTCCGCACAATATCTGGTTGGCGTCGCAGTCATGGGCCTGGCCAGCATGGTCCTGCTCCCGCTCTACACACGCTATCTGAGTCAATCCGATTTCGGTCTCTTTTCGCTGGTTGAGATATTGGCTCTCAGCGCTATTTCTATCTCGGGCCTCGGTTTCAATGTTTCTTATCTGAAATGGTTTGCTGCATCTCCCTCGGAGAAAATTCCCGAAGTCCTAGGCACTACACTCTGGGTGAATGGGATTGCTGCAGTTGTGACTGGGACTGCACTCTGGATGTTTCTCACGAGCGGTGTTGCCGCGAAGGGACTACGCCATGATGCCGGCCGATTCGCATGGTTTCTGCTGCCGCTGATTCTGCTTGAGACAATGCAGGGAGTGCTTCTGACTCACCTGCGTGCGCGAAGGCGGCCGGTGGCCTTTTCGGTGGTTTCGGCAATCCGCCTGGTTGCCATTGCAGTGTTCAGCATTTGGCTGGTTGCAGCTCGCGGCAAGGGACTGCTGGGCGTGTTCGAAGCGAGAGTGCTCGGCGATCTTGGCGCGGCTTTAGTGGCGTGGGGACTTACCGCGTCCGATGTCTCTTTTTCCGCTTCTTTGAGTTCCGCACGATCAATGGCGAAATATGGGCTTCCCGTGATGGGCAGCTCGTTGATCATCATGATCCTTGACGGCGCAGGCCGATTCTTTGTCAACCATTACGCGAACCTGGAGCAGGTTGGACTCTATACCGTTGCCGTTAAGATTTCAGGCGTGATGAGGCTGTCGATTGTCGTTCCTTTTGGGTCAGCCTGGGGCGGGCTCTTGTTCCAGATCGCTAAGCGGCCGGACGCGCAAGTGGTTTTCTCAAAAATCATGAGTTATCTGCTGGTCTTGTCCGTTTCCATTGCGCTCGTGTTCTCGGCTGCTTCGCCTGTGCTTCTACTGATTCTCACCACCCGTCAATATTCAGCCTGTCTGCCTATCGTCCCCTGGCTGCTCTTTGTGCAGGTCATCACGGTCCTGCAATATCCGGCGTCCGCGGGAATCTTTCTGGGCTCTGCCACCAAGTGGTTGGTACCGATTTTCACTGCCGGAGTGGTAATCAGTCTTCTACTAAACCGACTGCTTGTTCCGAAATTCGGAGGCGTCGGTGCTGCTGCGGCATGGCTAGCCTCGTGGCTCATGATTACGGTGCTCATGGCCTCATTTGGGCAGCGATACTATCCGTTGCGTTATGAAAAAAAGCCACTCCTCTTTGCGCTGTCTGCCACCGGGCTTGTCGTTCTGCTCGGCTACTTGCGGGGCATGACCGTGGGGATCATCGCCTCGTCGATTTTGAGCACGATCATCATGGCATGCGCTATCACGTACATCTGGAGAGATCTACTTCGCTTTGGTATCGGATTGGATGCCACCACGACTGACTAAGATATTCCATGAATCCGCCGGGCAAACTCGAGCAGATTTTCGCGATCGTTCTCCTGTTCCTCTCGACCGGCGCCTTTACAAACCTTTTTCTGGATCGGACTTTTGACGCGACAAAGGGTCTTCCATTCCTGCAAGCCCTGTGGGCGTTTTTGTACCTGATTGTCTTTTTCTTGCTGTATTCCGAAGGAGGCGGGTTGTGGGCTCTTCTCAAACGCGGATGGCCATTCTTGCCGCTGCTGCTGGTTATCGTGCTCTCAGTCCTTTGGTCTGATGCCAAAGGACTAACCGCCAGGCGAAGTGTAGCACTCGTGCTAACGACGGTCGCGGGTCTGTATGTTTCCATGCGCTTCAACTTCGCGGAGCAGATGCGCCTGCTCATGCCGATCATGAAGGTTTGCGTCGTGTTCAGTTTCATCTTCGGCGCTTTCGAAATAGGCCATTCCGTCGACAACCTGCCGGGCGCATGGTACGGAGTCTTCATCCAGAGGAACGAACTGGGAATGATGATGTCGCTCAGCACGCTGATTTTTGTCCTCTGGAGCCGCATCGATCCGGAAGACCGGTGGAGCGCGTATGGCTGGGCGTTTCTTTCCGTTGTGCTGGTGCTCTTGTCGCGTTCTGTGACCGGTTTTTTCAGTCTTGCCGCGGGGATGCTCACGTTGCTTCTCCTGCGGCAGATCCGCAGCCATCCAAAAAGGAGACGTTTCATCCTCCGGATAACGGTGCTCGCCGCTGCTGTCGGCCTGTACCTGGTCGCGGCCAATCTCTCGTCAGTGCTCACCCTGTTCGACCGTGATTCCACACTGACGGGCCGCACTACAATCTGGGGGGCATCCATATTTTTGGGGCTCGACCACCCCTGGATCGGATATGGGTTCAATGCCTTCTGGCTGGGGGAGGAGGGGCCATCGCGGTTGGTTCGACAAGTCGCGGCGTGGGACGTCCCGAGCGCCCACAATGGTTTTCTTGAAATTTGGCTTGATCTCGGGTTCCTGGGACTACTGGTCTTTTTCGTGGGCTTGGTGCGCTTTGCCTGGAAGGCAACACAGTGTTTCATGCACACCTATCGTTGGGAAAATACTTGGCCGATTTTGTTCCTGGCCTTCCTTGTTGTGGTGAATCTTGTTCAGAGCGCGCTCATTTCAACAAACTTCATCTTCTGGATTCTCTACGTAGCTGTTTCAGTTCGGGTCTGCTTCTCCAATGATGTTGGTCGCGAAGGTGCAGCGCGCCGGAAAGAGACCTCAGCCGATTTGGCAAGAGAATAGGACAGCCATGCCGCTACCCACTGAATCTCCTGAGAATGGCCTAACAATTCGACATTCCCAAGAGAAACCGGTCATTGCCATTTATGCGGAGCCCCTGCTCTCGCTGAGCATGACCTTTGTTCGCGCGCAAGCTTCTGCTCTGGTCCGTTTCAGGCCTGTCTATGTTAGCCCTCAGCGGGCGGTTCCGAGTCTGGAAATACCTCCCGAACAGACCGTCGTTCTCTGTGACAATCCCGGGGCACCCTGGGCGTGGAACCGGCTCAAGCAGGTCCCATTCAAAGTTTTCGGGCACGCACCGCTTTTTTTTCGGAAGGTCCGCGCCTGCAACCCGGTTTTGCTGCACGCTCATTTTGGGCCGGCAGGGCTCACCGCTCTTCCCCTGGCACGCCAACTGAAGCTGCCTGTTGTCGTCACATTCCACGGGTATGATGCCACGCTCACGGATAAAGAACTAGCCGGTTCGCATTACAGAATTCGTGCCTACGTGCGGAATCGCCATGTTCTGCAAAGAGAGGCGAACCTGTTTCTCGCGGTTTCGCAATTTGTGCGGAACGAGATGCTAGCTCGCGGGTTTCCTGACGAACGAATCGTAGTGCACTACACAGGCGTCGATGTCGAATTCTTCCGCCCCCAGCCGCAGGTCCGGCGGGAGCCAGTCGTCCTGTTCACCGGCAGGCTTGTGGAAAAGAAAGGATGTGTGCATCTGATTCGGGCCATGGCGGAGGTGCAGACCGCCATGCCAACGGTGAAACTTGTCATGATTGGGGATGGAGAACTCCGAAACGACCTCGAGCAGATGGCGCGCGCGACTCTTAGAGATTGTTCGTTCCTCGGAATGCAGTCCGCCGATACTGTCCGTGAATGGATGAGTCGAGCTACTGTCTTTTGCGGACCCAGCATTCGGGGCAAATCCGGTGATGCGGAAGGATTCGGGATGGTTTTTGCAGAAGCGCAATCCATGGAATTACCGGTGGCAAGTTTTGCATGCGGAGGTATAACTGAAGCCGTGGCTCACGGGGATACCGGCTTGCTTGCCGCGGAGGGCGACTGGCAAACACTCGCGCACAATCTCCTGTTGCTGTTGAGGAATGAGAACCTTCGGAAAAGAATGGGCGCTGCCGGACGTCAACGGATTTTAAAGCTGTTCGACCTTAGTACTCAGACCAGGATGCTTGAGAATCTTTACACCCGAGTACTCACGGGTGCGGCTACATCAGGCACATGGGAAACACGATTTAAAGCCGCAAATGTGCTGTAATCGGGAGGTTCGGCAGTAGGATGAAAGTCTAGCGTTTCACCGATGATCGTCCAACCAGTCATGACCCGGGTTTTGATCATTGAAGGCGAGATGAAACAATATCGCGTCCCTTTCTACGAAGGGCTCTTCGCCGCGCTACGATCCGCGGGAATCCGCTTGCAGGTTGCATACAGCGAGCCGCGAGCATCCGAGAGGGCTAAGCAGGATCAATCCACCTTGCCCGACGAATGCGGAATCAAAATTGCCGGCTATTGGTTTTTTAACAAACTCTTACTACAACCGCTGTTCCGCCAGATCGCGCTGGCTGACCTGGTCATCAGCGATGAAGGAAATCGGTTCTTGATGAAGCACCTGCTGCTCCCATTCTCGGCCTTTAAGCTGAAGAAGCTCGCCTTGTGGGGGCTGGGAGAGAACAAACAACCAGACCGCCTCGCGGTGTCGGAATGGTACAAGTTAAAGGTCCTGCGCTGGATTACATGGTGGTTCGCATACACACCTGGTACGGTCGAATACCTAATCCGGCACGGATTTCCGCGTCACCGAATCACGATGGTTCAAAATGCGGTGGACACGCGCAGGATCCGTCAGTGGATCACGGGCTTCGGTGAGTACGAAGCTTTAGCCGCTCGCGCCGCCATCGCAATCCCTCCGTCCGCGCCTGTCGGTGTCTACTGCGGCACACTAGACAAAGTTAAGAACATCCCATTTCTTGTTGAATCGGCAACAATGGTAAGAAGGAAGATACCGGACTTTCACCTTGTGATTGCGGGAAGCGGCAGCGATGTCCCGTATCTGGAAGAACAAGTCGCGCTGAATCGGGAATGGCTGCACTGGGTGGGACCCAAGTTTGGGAAAGATAAGGCCCTGGTCTTCAAAACGGCCGACATTTGCCTGATGCCAGGCAGGGTTGGCCTGGGTATTCTCGACTCTCTTGCAGCGGGGTTGCCATTGGTTACGACGAGAATTTCCATTCACACACCAGAGGTGGAATATCTGGAAGACGGATACAACGGCCTGATGACGGAGCCCAACCCGGAGGCTTACGCCCATGCGGTGATCAGGCTGCTTTCCACACCAAACGAGCTTCGCAGGCTGAAGGCAGGGGCACAAACCTCGTCCGAAAAATATTCGATTGAAGCGATGGTCGACAACTTTCATCGCGGCATACAAGATTGCCTCAGTGGGAACTGAATTTTGGAGGCAGAAGTTTGGTTAGCACCGTGACCCGAAATCCGTTCTTGGCATTGGTTACTACTAGCTGGGACGATGGACATCCACTCGACCTGCGCCTTGCCGAGCTGCTGTCACGCTATGGCATGCGCGGCACTTTCTATGTGCCTCGCGAGGTGAGATGGTCAAGGATGACGGAGTCGGAAATCCGATGGTTGAGTTCACGATTTGAACTGGGCGGGCATACCTTGCACCATGTTCTTCTCGACCGGGTTGCCGATGATAAAGCGCGGAACCAGCTGGCAGGTTCGCGCCACTGGATTGAGGATGTTACCGGGAAGGCATGCCGCATCTTCTGCTTTCCTGGAGGAAAGTTCCGACTGCGGCAATTATCCTTGGCCCGCGAGTCGGGCTACCAGGCAGTACGAACCACAGAACTGCTTTCGATGCATCTTCCACGGCGGGTGAACGGTCTGGCAGTCGTGCCGACAACGGTTCAGGTCTTTCCACACTCACCCCTTGCATACGGTCGTAATGCAATCAGGAGGTGCTCCGTTTGGCGTCTAGTGGGGACCGGAGCACTGCTCTACGGCCGGGACTGGCTGAAACTCGCACACAGTTTGTTCGACGAAACCCTTTCTCATGGAGGGGTATTTCATTTGTGGGGGCACTCCTGGGAAATTGAACAGGAACATCAATGGGAGCGCCTTGAAGCCTTGCTGGCCATCATGGCGTCGCACCGACAGAAGTTTACCAGCGTAACCAACCTGGAACTATGCGCAAATGTTGCCTAGGTTAGAAAACATAATTGGATATCTGTCTTGTCCAGACGACAAAGGGTCCCTGACCTGCCATGCCACAGGCATGGCTTGTTCAAAATGTGGACGGGCTTTTCGTGTTACCGACGACGGTATTCTAGATTTGCTTCCGCGGGAGCCGGCCGTTCCTCCTGCGAATCAGGAATATGCGCTGGAATACAAGCGCCAGTTCAACCGAGCCCTGGAGGCAGCCAATGCAGCGAAGGCATGGGGGACACCCGACAGATTTTCGCAGACCTGGATCCGGAAGCGTCAACGACAACAGCGAGCTGTGCTTTCTCTTCTTGTCGGATCCGCAAGACCATTGGGAAATCAAGTGCTCTGCGACGTATCGGCCGGTCCGGGAGACTACACTCTATCGTACGCGCCGCATTTCAAATGGGTATTCCATTGCGACTTGTCCGTCGATGCCCTGCAATACGTCATTCAGCGAGCCAGCCGAATGCGGATCACCAACATGATCTTATTGCACGTCGATTATTTCGCCCTGCCATTTTGTCGCTCGCTCGATTGCGTCATTTGCTTCGACACTCTCATCCGAGGTTGGGACCATGAGACCGCACTGTTAGGGCAAATTCGCGGGGCATTAAGCGATGGTGGCAAGGCCCTGGTCGATTTCCACAACTGGTGGCACAACCCGCTGCGTCGGCTTGGCCTGTTGCCACAGAATTTCGCACAGAATCGAAGCTATACCCGCCGCCGGGCGGAAGAGTTGTTACGCAAGGTGGGAATTGAAGAATGGAGGATGGAGCCCTTCCGCCAGGAGTTTGACCCGAGTAGCCGTTGGCAGACAAGGCTATCCTCGCTGGTACCGGCGACGCGCCTAATCTATGAATTCGGGAGCAACCAACCAATTCCTAGGGAAAGGGTGCCCGGATGCCTCTGCTAACCTGGAAGCGGAGTCTCCTCCTGATCGCACTGGCATTGTTCGGAGTTGCGGGCGGCTTTCTAGGTGCTCCTTTCGGATGTGGATCGAGCGACCAACGGCAAATAGCCCCTCCATTGCAGCCCATTCCGCAGTCTCTTTTCGGCCTTCACATCCATCACCTGACCGATTCGACTCCGTGGCCAGCCATTCCGTTTGGTTCCTGGCGTCTCTGGGATGCATATGCCGCATGGCCAAATCTGGAGCCTCAAAAAGGCCATTGGGACTTTTCCCGCCTCGACCAGTACGTGTCGGCCGCCCAGAGTCAGGGTGTAGAGGTTCTGCTACCGCTTGGACTTTCGCCGGCGTGGGCGTCGGCCCGGCCCACCGAGCCGTCCGCGTATGGGCCTGGAAATGCCGCGGAACCTGCGAATATTTCCGACTGGCAAGACTACGTGCGACGGGTCGCTATGCGTTACAAAGCGCGCATCCGCGCTTACGAAATTTGGAACGAGCCGAACCTGCCGGATTTTTTCTCCGGCAAGCCCGAAACCATGATGAGGTTAACACGCGAAGCCTACAAGATACTGAAGGAGGTGGACGATACTGTCATGGTGGTTTCACCATCGGCGACTGCGTCCGGACTTCCGTGGCTTGATCGGTACCTGAAACTCGGAGGCGGCCAGTACACCGACGTCATTGGATTCCATTTCTACGTGACGCCCAAAAGACCGGAAGCGATGATCGACCTTGCTCGTAGAGTCAAGGCATTGATGACCGCAAATCAAGTAACGGACAAGCCATTGTGGGATACCGAGGCTGGTTGGTTCATTGAGAATCGAATCACTAAGGTCAAGCCTGGCAAAGGTGATTTCAATCGCGTGTTGAGCTTGAACGAGGCGTCCGCCTATGTCGCGCGCTGTTACGTCATCAATTGGGCGCTGGGCATCTCTCGATTTTATTTTTACTCCTGGGATAGCGAAGTTGGCGGCCTGACCGAAGAAGATGGAAAAACCTTAAAACCTCCCGCCAACGCTTATGCCGAGGTCGAACGGTGGCTGGTCGGCGCACAAATGACTTCCTGTCGCTGCAGCCATGATACTTGGATTTGTGGCCTACTACGCCCGCACTATCGAGGCTGGATCGTTTGGAATCCTGAACGCTCAAAGCCATTCTCAATTCCAGATACATGGCCAGTGCATCAATTGATAGATTTATCCGGAGGCCGGCGGCCAACGCAGCCGGGATCGATCGTCTCCATAGGGCCGGCTCCCATTCTGCTGGAATCCCGGTCCCTATGAAAGTGTTTTTAGTGCACAATCGCTACCAACAGGCTGGTGGAGAAGATCAGGTTGTCCAATCTGAAGCGCGTCTGCTAAGCGCTGCCGGTTACCGAGTCGTGCGCCACGATCGAGATAACCGGGAGATCCAGACCTACTCCCTGTTGCAAAAGGCGTGCCTACCGGCAACGACGATCTGGTCGGGGAAGAGTCTTCGAGATGTCCGGCGCACTCTTCGGAACGAAGCACCCGATATCGCGCACTTCCACAATACTTTCCCCTTGATTTCCCCAGCCGCCTACACAGCGTGCAAGGAAGCAGGTGTTCCGGTCGTACAAACTTTGCATAACTACCGTCTGCTGTGCCCGGCCGCAACGTTCCTGCGCGAAGGCGTGCCCTGTGAACTCTGCTTAGGGAAGAAGGCTCCGTGGCCAGGAGTGGTGCACGCTTGCTACCGCGAGAGCCGGGCTCAGACTGGGGTGGTCGGCGCGATGCTGGCGATTCATCGCGCAATCGGGACCTGGACAAAAGATGTGGACACTTACATTGCACTTTCGGAATTCGCAAAGAGGAAATTCATCGAAGGGGGGATCCCACCATCCATGATAGTGGTTAAGCCAAATTTTGTTGATCCTGACCCGGGTGTGGATAGAAACCCGGAGAATTACGCGCTATTTGTCGGTCGTCTATCCCATGAGAAAGGGTTGAAGACTTTGCTTGTCGCCTGGAAACTGGTTGGTCACTCGTTTCCCTTGCTCATTCTCGGGGAGGGCCCCCTCCGAAGCGACCTCGAGTCCAGTGTGCGAGAGTGGGGGCTCTCCGAAGTCCGCTTTGGGGGACTCGTGCCTCGCGAGGCTGTTTGGGCGGCGATGAAGCGCGCTCGTTTTCTGATCGTTCCCAGCGACTGCTATGAGAACTTTCCAACTGTTATCATTGAAGCCTTTGCTTGCGGACTTCCGGTGATTGGTGCTCGGACGGGTGCGATCCAGGAAATACTTGAGAATCCACAAACCGGAAGGCTCTTTTCTCGAGCAAACCCAGAGGACTTGGCGGCTAAATTAGACTTGGCTTGGACACGTCCACGCGAGATGGAGGCCATGGGGCGGGCCGGCCGCTCCGAGTACGTCGCAAAGTACACAGCCGGACAGAATATTCGGATGCTGAAGGAGATCTATGAGCGGGCGCTGCAGTCGCGACACGGCGCTTCCCCATCCGGCATGGGTACCCATGCATGAGGGCGAAAACCGTGCCTATTTTCGAGTCTTGGGCGTACGGGTGGACGCGCTCCAACTCCCGGACGTCAGCGCGATCATAGAGCAATGGGTTCAGGATCACGGCCGCTGCCGATATATTGCGGTAACCGGCATTCACGGCGTCATGGAGGCTCAGCACGATCCTGAATTCAAACGAATCTTGAACTCCGCTGACCTGGTAGTACCGGATGGGATGCCTCTTGTGTGGCTGAGCCGACTGCAAGGAATCGGACTTAAGCGACGCGTCTACGGACCCGAGCTGATGCTGAGTGTGTGTCAGCAGAGGACATCCGAGCGGCTACGTCATTTTTTGCTGGGCGGCGCGCCTGGCGTAGCAGACCGGCTGGCCATCGTACTTCAGGACAAATACCCCGGCCTGGAGATTGTGGGAACTTGTTCGCCACCATTTCGTCCGCTGACCTCCGACGAAGACGAGAAATTGGTCGCGGCGATGAATCGCACTTCGCCCGATATCGTCTGGGTCGGTTTAGGCACACCCCTGCAGGAGCGTTGGATGCACGAACATCGTGATCGACTAAACGCTTCGGTGCTACTGGGTGTGGGCGCAGCCTTTGATCTTCATGCAGGAATCAAGAAACAGGCGCCAGTGTGGATGCGAGAAAACGGTATGGAATGGCTCTTCCGTTTATTGCAGGAACCACGCCGCCTTTGGCGCCGATATCTAGTCTACGGTTCCCAATTCATTTTCTACGTTCTACTAGAATTAGCTGGGATGCGGAAAGAATAGCCCAATGTGCGGAATTGTGGGCTCTATTCAAATCGGCGAAATCGAGCCTTATCGAGACCAAGTACGTCGTGCGATGGCCCGTCTGGCACATCGAGGGCCAGACGGCGAAGGCTACAAAGAGTTTGCGCTCGCGCGCGGGACGGGTTCCGAATTCAATCGGGGGCCGGAGGCGACAGTCCTGTTCGGTCATCGAAGGCTGGCGATCATTGATCTCTCGGAAGGCGCCAGCCAGCCAATGTCGACGCCTGACAGCCGATTTCACCTGATTTTCAACGGTGAGATTTACAACTACAGCGAACTCAAAACCGAGCTCCAGAATTTGGGTCACAGATTCCGCACCAGCTCCGATTCGGAAGTATTGCTTTTGGGCTGGCAAGAATGGGGAAGGGCGATCCTGCCGCGCCTCATCGGTATGTTCAGCTTCGCCGTTCTCGATTACAACAAATCGACCGTCGTCCTCGCCCGAGATCCGTTCGGAATCAAACCCCTGTATTACGTGCGCGATGGAAAGAGTCTTGTCTTCGCCTCTGAAATTTCGCCACTTCTCGATTTGAAGAATGTAAGCCGCAGGGCGAATCTTGAAACAGTCTACGAATTTCTAGGCGGTGGTTTTGGTGATTACGCAGACAGAACTTTTTTCCAGGATGTTCGTCAACTGCCCCCGGCACACTATTTAGCAATTTCCTGTGGATCTCCGGGGGCAGGAAATCCTACCTGTTATTGGGAGCTTGGAAAGAAACCAGCCACTTCCTTGTCCGCCGATGAGGCAACCTCACGTTTTCGGGCGCTGTTCGAAACGAGCATCAAGCTGCATCTGAGGAGTGATGTTCCCGTTGGAGTTTCCCTTTCGGGAGGTACGGATTCCTCAGCGATTACGGCCATGGTGCGTGAGGTCCAGGGTCCAAACAGTGAGTTACATACGGTTAGCTATATCGCGGACGATTCAAAGCTTTCGGAGGAGCGATGGTCCACAATGGTCGCTCGGGCAACATCCGCAACGCAGCATTTGGTCCGAGTACAGGCCTCAGAGATTATCAGCGATTTTCAGCGGCTGGTTCAGGTGCAGGAACAACCCTTCGGGTCGCCGACGATCTACGCTCAGTACCGCATCTTCCGTTGTGCGCAGGAAGCGGGTCTGAAAGTCATGCTCACTGGTCAGGGCGCCGACCAGTATCTGGGATACATCCGTCACCTGTCGGTGCGTCTCGCTTCCATGGTGCGAACCGGACGCTGGGTAACAGCGGTCAAATTCCTCGGTCGCGTCCGATCGCTGCCACATAACGGGGCCTTGAATGGGCGGATGATCGTCCGGCATCTGCTCCCCGAATCCATAGTCGCAGTGCTGAGACAATGGCACCCGGCTGCGCCGTGCGGCGTGGAGGTAAATTGGTTTCGGAATCGCGGAATAGGCCAGTCAAGGATTCAGCCTGTCCAAGACTATTCAGGCCTCCACGGCCTTCTCAAGCAAAGTCTTGTTGAAACACTCCCGTCGTTATTGCGTTTCGAAGACCGAAACGCCATGGCGTTTTCGGTTGAGAATCGTGTTCCGTTTCTCACCGCTGATCTCTTGGATCTTATTTTTGCGCTTCCCGAAGAAGAGATCATCTCGAACGAGGGCCGATGTAAAGCTGTACTCGTTCGAGCCATGCGCGGTGTCGTGCCAGACGAGGTTCTTGATCGTCGCGACAAAATTGGTTTTGCCATGCCGCTGTCGGGTCTGAACCGGAGTGCCATGAGTTGGCTCGAAACAATGTTGAGGGACGCCGCCTCCATCCCGGTATTCAACGTCGCGGAGATTCAAAACCTCATGAGGCTTACCCGTATTGGCCAAGCCTCCGATGTCGAGTCACAGCGCATGATCTGGCGATGGGTAAGTTTCCTAGCTTGGGCGCGGGAGTTTGGGGTCTCGTTTGAGTGACAACGCTGCATCAGAGTGGTTCAAGCCGACGATGTGGACGCGCTTTCCCGTGTCTTTGAGGCCTTGCCGTTGACCCACCCTGTCACTACGTCCCAGTCCGCAAATACCAGCAGCTGCGGCACATTCAAGAACGTCAGATTCATGCTGAGCAAAATCGCCAGGTGAAACAGCGCCACCAAGGGTACGAGCACGCGGCGCGCTAGCTTGGAAAACAATACCGCTACCAATCCAAGTTCAAAAACCAATGTACCAACGCCCATAGCCACACAGACCAGAGGTCGATCGGCGATCCAAGCCCCGAAGGAGTGAAAGACGCCGATCTGGTCTTCTTCGATGCAATAGAGCACCCAATTTCGGATGTTCGAAGGTGAGGCCCATTTCCATCCGACGACCGCAATCTTGGCATAACCAGAAAAAAGGTAGATCTCAACCAAGAACACCTGAATCAAGCGAACTGGCCAGGTGTAGTCAGAGGACGCCATTCGCGTCGGACGGGTACGCGGCGGCAGGAGTGCCCAACAATCTCCGCTCGGGACAAAGGAAAGCGTCAAGAGTGCAAGTACGGAAATCGTCAGACCTCGAGCATACGGATGAGGAATCCAGATGATCGACTCCAATGGCGCGAGATGGTAGAGCAAGATTCCGGCAACGAAGCAGGATAGTCGGGACAGCAGGCCCAGCATCGCGCATACCAGGGCTATGCCCGCTATCCAGACCAGCATGCGTTCCAAGGCGAAGTGCTCGGGAAAGTCCAGATACCGCCAGCGTGCAGTCGCTTCCACGCGGCTCCAGAAATCCGACGGCAAGCCCGATACTTGCGCCAAATTACGCGAGGCTAATACCCAGAGGGAATAGACAGAAAAAACAATTCGTGACGCCGCAACGTTTCTAGGCGACGTTGGTGTAAACCAAAAGCGGTCCCAATGACAACCGAAACGCGATAGAGAGAGTATGTTCATGGGTGCGGATATTCGTAAGCGAGCACACGCGTGATTGCGGAAGGATTATGCTGGCGCTCTTCCAGACTCCAACTCTCGTTGTAGATTCTGATCTTCACGAAGGAAGTCTTCGGTACGTTGCCTGCGTGCGCCCAGACGGCAGGGTGAAGCATGTGGGTCGGCGCAGTAAAAGGTCCGAGCCAGCGATTGGGATAGGCCAAACCCGAAGGGCTGAGGGCTTGCTCGCGCGCGACATTCGCCCGATCCAGGAAATATCTCCCAATGCGATCCTGTGCTGCCACATTGAGCTTAAAGAAGTGGAGGTTCAACCAGGAATTCAGTTCCTCAAGCGAAAGGGGTTGCCAGGCGCGGTAATCGATGCCGTGTTCAACCCCATCAGCGTCGACACCTACAATCCGCGGTGTCGGCAAAACGCGGCTCGCGGCAGGCATTGGCATGGCCAGAACCGGCCATGAACTAAATGGCCACATATTATGTTGCGTCACACCCGCGGTGAGACTAACGAACAGCGCAAAGGCAAGGAAGAGATTCGTGACTCTCCGTTTTGGCGCTTCAGCGAAAAACCGGCCCGTATTGGCGACAAGCAGGCCTGTCGCGACAAACCCAAGGAATCCGATCATGCTAACGATATTCGTTTTCACTGATTCTCTTCGCGCTTCGAGGCTTTGCGCCCGAGCTGTATCGAGCCGTTGCGGCAATACAGGTGCCATCCAAAAGTGGTGGGAGCCACCGTGCCTGGTTCTTGTTGGCAGTCGCCCGGTGTGTAACCAATCACTGAGCGATAATGAATCTCCTTTTGGCGCGCGTCGCGTAAGGGCTCACGGCGTCGTGAGCATAGACCAGCCATAAAATGCCAGACGCGTTCAACGTCCCACACTCCAAAATTTACCATGGCCACGCCCTGGGGCACGCGCGGGGCGTAAGTAGAGAGGCTTTCATCCTGCACTTGGGGTTTGAGAGTACCCGTCTCCAGATCATTCAAGACTTGCACCAGCAAGTCGGCCCCGATCCGAGCAGTCTGGGAGTAAAGGCGTTCGATCGGAAATCCACGCGGTAAATCAAAGGCTTGTTGAGCGAGAATAAGGCCGGCATCAGCTCTTTGGTTCATCTGGTGCACAGTCACACCGGTTCGGTCATCGTTGTGATAGTAGACCCACAACAGTGGATTGGGACCACGATGATGTGGCAGCAACGAGGTGTGAACATTCAATGCAACGCGGCGAGCGGTTGCCAAGATCTCGGGCCGCAAGAGCCAGGGAAATCCCGACACACAAATGACGTCGGGAGCAAGTGATTGCAGCCGTTCAAGCAGATCGGGATCGGTCGGGGAGACTGAATCCAGCAGAGGCACGCGCTTGCGCCAGGCCCACTTGACCATCCCTGCTTGCTCGCCGATACTTAACCTTGGAAGAAGGGCACGTACGCTTCGTCCCCATCGGGATCGGGAAGTCAACGGCCTTACCACAGCAACCACGGTATGAAAACGAGCGACCGCCTCCAGCGGTGCGAGGCTGCCTTCGCCACCGCTTCCGAAGTACGTTATCCGCAGCAAGTTCTGGTTCCGGCTTTTGATGTCGTGCCGCTTTCGCTAGTCACTCCGCCAATCAGTTTCGGGTCGCCGGCGCATTTTGCAAATGAAGCCTGAAAAGATGCCATAGTGAGTAGGCGTAAAACCGGGGTGCGGCCACGTTGTGAACGCTATTACATCCTAAATTCTTGCTCGTTGGTATACGTAACTTTCTTAGGGAAACGTTCCTGGACTGGCAGCTTGGCGCCCGAATTTGCGTTATAATTGGTCACCTTAAACTGTGGGTTTGCCGGGGGGATCGTGACCAGTCTTCTTTATCAGCGGAGCGCGTCCATTGAGATGGCTCCGCTCCAGAACGAGACAATCCTTTTCAACCCTGAAAGAAAACAATTTTGTGTTCTCAACCGCACCGCGTCGCTCCTTTGGAGCCAACTGGCCAATCCGACCACAATCGAAAATCTGGCGGCCAAAGTCTGGGAGAGCTTTTCCGGGGTCACGCTTGAAGGTGCTCAACGAGATGCAGAACAAGCCGTGCAGGAAATGCTGGCTTTGAACTTTATCGTTAACCACTCAATCGAAGGAGAACAACGGTGAACCAGGTTGGCGTAAACGAACAAGGTCCGAACGTAACTGTCTCGGATGGGTCTAACTCGAAGACTATTGCGCGGCCGCCTTATGAGCCACCGCGTCTGACGGTGATGAATGAAGACGAGGTCCTGAGCGCATTCCAGGTTCCTGTTGTTGCGAGCTCTTGGTGGGGTTAGTCAGCGCTCCGTCCCATTCATCAAGCAGCGGTATCGGCTAACGAACGTGTCTCCGCAGGCGTTGCCATGGTGGCGAGACCCGGCTGGCTTATTCGGCCAGTTTCCCCGTGTGGAGGGAGGTTCTGAAACGTGCGATTGGTATCGCATAGTGGACGCCTTCCTTGGCATCGAATCGGACGACGCTAGCTTCCGGGCAAGATTCCGCGAGCTTTACAGCGCCTTTCGCTGGCGTTCTCCGCATGCTACCTCGAACGCTGGGTGGCTCCAATGTCGCGTTCAAGTTGCCAACGGTCTGTCTGCAAACCTGGTGACGTTCACGGGGTCTGAAGAATTTGAAATCGTCGACTTCATTGCAGGCGTGTATCGTGAACGAGGGTATGTCGAAATGCATCCGAGTGCCAACTGGCGATCCATCGGCGTGAGCAGTTCCCCGACGCCGCTGCTGACCGCACAGGGGGCTCACGTGCTTGTAGACGCATGCCATCCCTGGCAGCCTTTAATCGCGACCTGTGCGATCAATTGGGTTATGGGGATGCAAAGAGATCTGCTCTTTTTGCATGCAGCCGCGGTTGGGATCGATGGCTCCGGAATTTTGATCAGCGGCGAGAAAGGCACGGGAAAATCGACTTCCTCGATAGCACTGGCGGCGACGGGTCACAGCTTTTTCGGGGATGAGATCGTTGCGGTGAAGCCGAGCGCCATGGAAGTTTTTCCTTTCCGGCGCGCCGTATCAATTCGCCCTGGGCCGCAGTCAACAAGGGTGGAACGGCTTCTTTCCACGGCGGCGTGTTCGACGGAGACATTTCCTGACGGGACGACAAGGAGACGCGGCGATCCCAACGTCTTGTTTCCGAAATCCTCCGAAAGATCTTTGCCGCTGCGATTTGCATTTTTCTTGCGCGCTTTCGAGGAAAGCCCAAGAGCCGAGGAGTTCGTTCCCCGTCCCGATGATCTGAAGTTGCTGGCGCCTATGCCAGGTACGTTTTGGGGCGTATCTCCCGCCGTACCAATTATGCAGCTCGCCCAACTTCTTGCTAACCTGAAGTGCTATCTTCTCAATCCAGGTCTGCCGGACGAAACGGCCAGCCTGATAGAGACAATTGTGAGGACAGGATGAGTTTATCAGTTCAAAGCAGAGCGGAAAATGTAGCCACGTTTCGTTTCAGCCATGTGTTCTTGATGGAGACGCTGGCTCGCTGGGTTCCCACTACAGCAGAAATGGAAGTGAAAATTCTGTTCGGGCGCCACATCTGGGATCTTGCCCAGCAGGCAGATGCTCTGGGAAAACGTACTTATGAACTTCGTGCACCGCTGCAGTTTAGTCTTCGTCCTTCTGAGCGATATATGAGGGTCCTCGAAGACTTCGCAAAGGCGAGTTCGACGGTCGAAAAAGTCCAGGGCTTCTACGACGTGGTGCTCCCCGGTTTGGCGGCGCGCTACCAGACCTACCTCAGCCAAACGGATCGGTTGCTGGATGAACCTACGGTGCGAGTTGTGGAGCGCGTCCTGGGAGAGTTCACGCGGATGCAAAGCGACAGACTGAATCTGCTGAAGGATCTTCCCAAGTTATGCGTGTCTGATTCGGATTGGGTATCGCAAAATGCGCAGCTCGAAGCTTCAGTATTGGATATGGTTGAGCATCGTCCGGTCGCGGCCGTAGCGTAAAGGGAGGCAGCATGTTCGAACTGAGACCAGAAGATACAAAACAGGTCAAAGGTATGACGCTTCGGCGTGATCCGGCGCGGGAAGAATGCTTTCAAGTCGTCGACACCGACGCGGAGTTGCAGGAATACCCGGGCATGTCTGAGATCTCCTGCCGCCAGCGCATTCATCGTCACATGAACAACGAGACGGGCGCAATCGAGATCGCTGCACAATGCTTGGTTGATTTTCCGGACGCTGCGTGGGATTTGCGCATGCAGCTGGCGCGTCAGTGCTGGGATGAAAGCCGTCACGTCGCCGCACTTTATCGCCGCCTTCTTGACCGGGGCGGGCACAAGGGTGAGTTTCCGATTTCCAACTTCGAATGGACAGTGACCTCTTCGCTGGATACGCTGGCCGCCAGGCTTGCGCTACAGAACCGAACCTTCGAGGCGGGAGAACTGGACTTGCTGGGTCAACTTCCCAACGAATGGCGGAAAATCGGTGACAAGAGGACGGCCGAAGTGCTGGAGTCGATCCTCGCTGACGAAATCACACATGTGCGCTTTGCCAACCAGTGGCTCAAGCGTATGGTCCAGGAAGACCGCCGCACTCTACTTAAGATCGCCGTGGCGGTTCGCTTTCTTTCGGCAGTTACTGCTGCTGTGGCACCGAACGAAGGAGAAATTGGGCCGTCCGGACATGCCTTTGTCAAAGGCGAAGAGAAGCTCGCGCAAGTCAATATCGAAGACCGACGGCATGCCGAGTTTTCCGATGCTGAAATCGATCAATTCCTGCGTCAGTCCGGTTTTCAGTCGATCATGGCGAACGCCGCGGAGGGTTAATGCCAATCGCCGAAGCTGCACAGACACTCGACCCCAAGCTCTTTGGTGAGCCTCCCGAGCGCGACAGCCGTTTTTGCCAGAAGGCGCGCTGGGTGGAGTTGATCAATTTCCCCGACGATGACCCACGCAAGGTTATCGAGTTCTTCCATCGCCAGATGAATGAGGAAATGAACGGAGTGGAGAACGCGGCGCGATCGCTGGCGGATTTTCCCGATGCGGACTGGAACGTTCGCATGTCGATCGCGCGTCAATGTGCCGACGAAGCACGGCACGTTGAAATGTTCCGCCGCATCTTCGAAAACCGTGGCGGAAAGATCGGCGAGTATCCCGTTCTGAATTTCCAATACCGAATTATTGCGAATCTTCGTGATTTGCTGAGCCGTCTGGTCGTGCAGAACCGGAGTTTCGAAGCGGGTGGAATCGATGCGGTAACCTTTGCGATGGATGAAGCGCGCAAGCGCGGCGATCATGAGTTGGCTGAACTATTCGAAATGCAACGGGCCGATGAGATCACCCATGTGCGCTTCGCCAACGAATACATACGCGACACCATCCGCGCAAACCCCCGGGCCGCACTGCAGGTTGCGCGTGCTCTTACCTTGGCTTCCGAAGCCTTCACGCAGGTAATGGGCAGCGAAGGAACCGCGAATATTGAGTACCTGGTCGACGAAAAAGGACGGCTGGAAGCTGGATTTGATCACAGCGAAGTAGAAGTCGCATGTACGCAAGCTGCAAAACGCCGGGCCAGCAGCCTCGCCGACTGATCTCATGGCAACCTTATCCAGTCCGCAGTCCGGGCCCACAATGTCGTGGGGCATAGCGCGAACTGCAGGGGGGAGCGGGGTTCAGCAGCAGTCCCGATGGATTCGTTCCGCGCGGTATGATCTCAGTCTATTTACTCTGTCTCCCCTGGCTGGATTGGCTGTAATCCTACCAGCCCTGGCATCGCCGAAGGGAATTCACGTCTGGATTGCTGCCACCTACCTGGTTGCGATACCTCACTATGTCTCCAGCTTCAGCTTCTACATGGGGGATCGCAACCTGGCCTACTACCGCACGCGGGGTTTGGTTTTTTTCGCGGGGCCTGTGATGATCTTCTTTGCGGTAATGGGGCTCAGACTAACCAGGATTGACGCGTTGGTCCAGTCCGCACTTTACACGTGGAATGTTTATCACGTTTCAATGCAAAGCCTCGGCATCTTGTCGCTTTACCGGCATCTGAACGGAGGTTCGTTTTCCGAAGGCCGCCCGGCTCGCTTCGCAATATTGGGCGTCAACAGTTTTCTCGCCTTCCTACACCTCGATCGGTTTGCTCCGATTTACGACAATCTGGTGAGAATCCACTTCCCGATGTGGATCATTCGTCCGTTTTTTCTCACCGTGGCATTGGTCGGCTTGGCATTTTATCTGAGGAATCTCAGGGCTCGCGTGAATCCGATGCGGGGTGGTGAACTTGCTTTTCTTATTTCGAGCTTGGTGCTCTTCCATCCCTACCTTTGGGTACGCGAACTGAACATAGCCACATACGGAATGTTAATGGGGCACTTCTTGCAGTATCTGGGTATCGTGTGGTTGCTGAACCGCAGGAAATACTCGGTGGCAGAGGGGTCTCGACATCAACGGGCGCTTTCAGCGATCAGCAGCAATACACCGCTTCTATTGGTTTCGCTGGTTTCGGTCGGGGTTGTGTTCTATTCCATCCGTGTTGGCAGCGACTGGTTGCGCACGCCCCTCACGTATACGATCATCTGGAACTCACTATCCCTGATTCATTTTTACTTGGACGGATTCCTGTGGGCTTTCAAGGACCCATTTGTCCGTTCAGAAGTCGGCCCCTATCTGAGTCCATCCTCACCAACAGCAGTCTCATGAACCAAGGTCCAGCGCCGAGCCCGATTCAAGCGAGGTTTGACCGCGAACATATCCTGGCGTTTTCGCGATTGTTGAGCCAAGGGGCAAGTCAGTTCGAATCTTCGGTGAATGGTGGAAGCATGGGAAGTGCTCTGCCCGACGATTCGCGAATCCGAGGCCAATTCGTAAATCTGAAAGATCTGATGCGAGGCCAGGTCTTAACCTACGTTGCCAAGGATCGGATTGTTGCACATCGCTTCTTGCGATCGGCGACGTGGCACCAGGAACAGTATTTCATCACACGCGGGGACACGACTGTCTGCTGCGACATACCAACACCGGCATCATCCGTCATTTGCGTCGTCACCGAGGTATACAAGGATGGACAGTGGGAACCGGTGAGTCCGCCTCAGGCGTCTTGGTTTGGTTTTCGGTGGACGGCGTATGTCATTTCCGAACTCGTGGCCACGCTAGTTTGCCTGAATCCCGGCTTCGCGATCTGGACAGCACAACGCCTGATCCGAACGCACAGGTTCGCGTCGAGATTAACTCGTTTTGTAAAACGGCACATGGCGGGCTTGTTGCTCGCCGGCACACCACGAGCAAGGTGAGCTCATTTCCGCTGTAACACTTCGCCGTCTCAGCTATGGTGCACCGCCAATTCATCATTCTGAAATTATGGATAGTGGTCGCGACGGTTTTCGTGGCGACCGGATGGATGGCGTCGGCAGCAGGGATGCTGAATATTCTCACCTACGCGATCGTTACCCTGTTGACTGTACTCCTGTCCTTGTTTTTAATCCCATGGAAGCGAATTCGCTTCCGCGCATCGTTCCGCCGCTTTCGACGCCCGCTACCAGCGGCCTTCGGCGTGATGAGTGTGGTGGCGTTGCTGGGTGGGGCCCTCCATGCTCCCAGTAACTATGATGCGTTGAGCTATCGCCTGCCAAGGCTGCTAGCGTGGTTTGCAGCAGGCCATTGGACTTGGATCAGCACTTCCAGCCAAAGAATGAACTACAGCGCAGCCAACTCTGAATGGCTGTCGGCGCCGCTTTTCTGGCTTACTAGGAGCGACCGTCTTCTCTTCGTCCCGAGTCTGATTTCTTTCCTCCTGCTGCCGGGCTTGATTTTTTCTGCCTATCGACGACTGGGTGTAGGAATGCGTGTTGCCTGGGCGTGGATGTGGGTGTTGCCGGCGGCGTTCTGCTACTCGATGGAAGCGGCCAGTATCGGCAACGACCTGATCGGCGTCTTGTTTATTCTGGCGGCGCTCTATTTTGCCCTTCTGGCTTCACACACGAAAGCGTTGTCCGACGCATCCTTATCGCTGCTTGCATTGGCTCTCGCAACCGGGATTAAAGGGTCAAATCTCCCACTAATCTTGCCGGTCCTGATAGTTCTCTGGCAGGTACGCAGTCTCTCTCTGCGCCGACCGTTTGCTAGTGCTGGAGTTCTCGGACTCGCTTTGCTGATCTCGTATGTGCCGACCGCAATTCTCAACCATCAATTCACTGGAGATTGGAAAGGAGATCCACGGAATAGCGAGGCGCTGCAGGTCGGCAGTCCTCTGGCGGGGATCCTGGGCAATGTGCTACAGCTAAGCGCACAGAACCTTCAGCCGCCATTACTGCCAGGCGCGAGTGTCCTCGATCAGCGCCTGGCGAGCCTCCTCCCACCTAAGGTGCAGACACTCTTGAAGCACGAATTCCCACGCTTCACGCTGCATATCGGGGAATTACCTCAGGAGGAAGAAGCAGGATTGGGCCTGCCGCTGATCATTCTTCTAACCATCAGCTTATGTGGGAGACTTTTTGACAATGCGGCTCAGCCACCTGGAGCCATTCAAATGAGTTGGACCATCCGCCTGGTTCCGTGGTCTGCGTTTGCTGCCTTTCTGAGCTATGTTGTAATGATCGGCAGCGAGGCTTCCGGGAGATTAGTCTCCCCTTACTACCTGCTGTTGTTGCCCCTATTCGCTCATTGCATGAACAACGATTACGTGAAAAAGAAATGGTGGAAGGCGGGAGCTCTTGCGGTGATTGGAAGCTCAGTTCTGGTTCTCATACTTACGCCCGCTCGTCCCCTGTGGCCGGCTCAAACCATTGTGGCAAGACTAGAGTCCCACTGGCCGGGGAGTGGCCAGTTGCAGCGGGCCGAGGAGGTGTACGCGGTCTACCGCGAACGTAATGACCTGCTGCACCCGTTACGCGAGCTGTTGCCGCCGGATGCCGCACGGATTGGGATCATTGCCGATAACAACGACCTGGACTACGGATTGTGGCGGCCCTTTGGCGCTCGTACTTTGAGTTACCTGATCGGGAGGAGTAGCTGGGAGCAAGAATCGCGAGGCTTCTCGTGGATCGTTGGAAAAACCAGCTTGTTGATCCCGCGTTATGGCAGTTCCCTGGAGGAACTGAGGCAGAGTTCGAGAGCGCAGGTTATCGCCACTAAACTCATCACCTCCAGAGTGAGCCGAGGCCCGGAGGAGTGGTTCGTCGTGAAGGTGCCACAGCAGAGAGCCGTGCCACAGGAATCCCGACCTGAAAAACAGGTAAGCACGAAGAACTGACTGTATGCTGCTTAAGTCCTGGATTTCGATGTGGGTGTTGTTCGTCGCCGCCGGGTGGATCCTCTCCCTCGGTCGACTTCTCAATACCTACTCCTATGCCGGCATCGTTGCGGCCGCGTTTCTGACCGTGCTGTTCATCGTGCGACGACAACCGGTCAGGTATCGCATCCGGTGGCGCCGATTCCGACGGCCGCTGCCCCTGGCATTCGTTCTGCTGGCTGCAGTGGCCTTTCTCGGCGGTGCCTTCAATTCTCCCAACAATTATGACGCTGTGACTTACCGACTGCCTCGAGTTCTGCAGTGGCTGTCTGCTGGTCATTGGATGTGGATCACAACTGCGAGCGGACGGATGAATTACACCGCAGCCAATTTTGAATGGTTGGTCGCACCTGTGTTCGCACTCACGCACAGCGACCGATTTCTCTTTCTTTTGAATTTCGTTCCTTTCTTGTTCCTGCCGGGACTGCTCTTTTCGACCTATCGCATGCTCGGGGTATCAGGGCGAGTGGCATGGACTTGGATGTGGGTGCTCCCCGCAGCTTACTGCTATGCGGTGCAAGCGGGAAGCATCGCCGATGACGGGGTAGGAGCGGTGCTGGTTCTGGCGTCAGTGAATCTAGGGTTGCGGGCGGAGCGCGAAAACAACGTCTCACATCTCTGGATGGCGTTGCTGGCTATTGCTCTCGCGACGGGGTTGGAAGCCACCAATCTGCCCCTACTCCTCCCATGCCTGGTGGCCCAGTGGCCGCGCCGTCGACTTCTGAGAGCACGACTGTTGGAGACTGCGGGAGTGGCAGCGCTGGCACTCCTGGTGTCTTATCTGCCGATTGCGATTTTGAATCGTCATTTCACCGGCGACGGGAATGGCACCTTGGGAAAATCCCCTTCTCGCCTTAGCGTCCATGCGGGGGACGTGATCAACGGTGCGCTCAAGTTAGGAGCTCAGATGCTCCAGCCACCTTTCTTGCCGGGGGCACGCAGTCTCGATGCACGTTTGTCCAGCCTACTCCCAGCACGGGTCAAGGACATGCTCAAAGCCGATCATCCGCAGTTCGGGTTGGGATTGGGGGAGTTACCGCAAGAGGAGCTCAGTGGTCTGGGACTGGGGATATCTTTGCTTCTATTGTCGAGTGTATTGGTGCTGAATCGGGGCCGATTTCTAGCGGCCGCTGAAGGAAGACATAACGGAACTGCGACCGGGGTGATGGCGACCGCTTGGATTGCCTTTGCTTTCTACAGGAATCCTGTCGGCAGCGACGTGATCGGACGCTTACTCACCCCTTATTATCCCCTGCTGCTTGCGCCATTGCTACGCCTTTCTGGGGCCGGGCTCTGTGTGCGAAGCCGACTTTGGCGATGGGCCGCTATTCTGGGAATGAGCAGCGTCATCCTTGTTCTCGTATTAGCACCGGCCCGGCCACTGTGGCCTGCGAAAACTGTGCTCACCAAACTACGCTCCCGCTTCCCAAACAGCATGCAGTTAGAGCGGGCCGAGCAGGTTTATTCGGTTTATCGGGAGCGCAATGATCTTCTTGGGGATTTGCGCGCGTATTTGCCGCCGACGACCACGACTGTGGGGCTGATCTCGGGACCGGAAGATGCGAGCTATGCTTTGTGGCGACCCTTGGGACGTCGGACCGTTCAATACCTGGCATGTGAGCGGCCTTGGAAAGAGGAAACGCGGGGCCTTGCCTGGGTAGCAGGTAAGACAAGCTTGCTAAACTCCTGTTATGGAGGCTCGTTCGACCAACTCGTCAATTCCGCAAAAGGTGAGGTCGTCACGACGAGGTTTATCGCTGGCCGACTCAGTACCGGGCCGGAAGAGTGGTTTGTAATCCGGTTGCCGGAAAAGCAATAACCAGGGGCCGGCGCCTCGCCGGTCTGATCAAGAATTCGACGGCTTCTCATGTGGATCGCCTACTGCGCTGTTCGTCGCTGCTAGATGGTTGTTGTCTGACGTGAGACAGCTCAATGCCATT
>Ga0210384_10001116_pt1 | contig 37806 bp, 29 predicted proteins | sample IncBWH2MmetaG_FD_160574 | JGI IMG/M metagenome (GOLD analysis project Ga0210384, IMG submission 160574) | Forest soil microbial communities from Barre Woods Harvard Forest LTER site, Petersham, Massachusetts, United States - Inc-BW-H-2-M | ecosystem: Environmental > Terrestrial > Soil >...
GGTGTTGAAGGGCGCGGAAGAGTTTGCGAGTTTGCGGGAGGCGGTGGCGGATTGTTCGTTGGTGGTGGGGACGACGGCGGTGGGGAATCGAGAGATACGGCAGCCGTTACGGGGGTTGGAAGAGGCTGGAGGAAGTTTGCGGGAAGCGATCAATCGCGGAAAAGTGGCGCTGCTTTTTGGGAGCGAGAAGCGCGGGCTTTCGAATGAGGATCTAAGTTATTGCCATTGGTTGCTCCGGGTGCCGACTAGGGAAGAGCACCGGTCGATGAATTTGGGACAGGCAGTGGCGGTTTGTTTGTATGAGATGAGAAGAGTTGAAAGTTCAAAGGTAGAAGTTGAGAAAGATGGAAAAGAGTTGGCGCGGATGGAGACGGTAGAACGGATGGGAGAGGTGTTGTTGGAGGTGTTGCGGAAGAGCGGGTATGTGGGGAAACGGGGAGAGCGGTTGGCGGAGGAGAAGTTGCGGAGGATGTTGCGCAGGTTTGCGATGGAGGAAGCGGATGCGGAGGTTTTGTTGGGGATGATGAGGAAGATTTTGTGGAAGGTGGGGCGTGAGTAAAGGCACCCAGAGGGTCTAGAGGTGTGTTCGTTCTCATGACATGCTTTACAGGTAGTCCCAGAACATCCTGTACACTCCGACGCGCGCGAGGTGCGCGCGGGAGTGACAGTGATGGCATGGAAGGCCGTGGATATTCGCGAACAGCGCGTGCGTTTTGTGGTGGCGGCAACGCAAAGGTGGCAACCCTTCAGCTCTCTCTGTGCTGAGTTTGGAATATCACGTCCCAAAGGGTATCTGTGGCTGCGACGCTATCAGCAGACCGGCATACGGGGCATCGCTGAGCAGAGCCGCAAGCCACATTGCAGCCCAAATCGAACAGCTGCCTGGTTAGAGGATCGCGTGTCCCAGGTGCGATTCCGCTACCCCACCTGGGGCGCGCGGAATCAGGTGGGCATTTTGAAGAAGAAGTAGAGGCCTAGGAAGAAGAAGATCAGATCCGGAGACCAGGCGGCGAGGAATGGGGGGAGTTGGCCGATGCCGCCCATGGCTTCGAAGAGGGCGGCGACGGCCCAATAGACGATGCCGATGCCCACGCCGAGGGCTACGCCGCCGATGGCGCCGCGATTGCCGACGAGGACGGCGAATGGAATGGCCAGCATCATGCTGACAGGGGCGATGAGCGGGTAGGCTAATTTTTTGTGCCACTGGACGTTGAGCGTGGACACGTCGAAGCCGGCGTGGCGGAGGCTTTCCATGTATTTGCGAAGCTCGGTCCAGCTCATTTGGAAGGCCTGAATGACTTCGCGATGGAAGTAGGAAGGCGGCTCGACGAGTTCGGCGAGCGTGGTGACGTTGAACGGTGCGTAACGCGTGACGGTGCCATCGGAAAAATCGCGGATCCAGCCGGATTCGAGGACCCAGGTTTTTTGCGTGTCCAGCCAATGGGCGCGGGTGGCGAAGACGCGGCGCTTCATTTGAAATGTGGTGGGGTCGAGTTCGACCACGGTGAGGCCGCCGAAGAGTTGTTCGGTGGGATCGAAGAGATCGTAGTTGTAGACCTTGGCATTTTCCCCAAAAATCCAGCGTTGCGGGCGGGTATAGGTTTGCGGCGGGCGTCCTTTGATCTGGTTGTAGAGGGCGTCCTGGCGCTGGTTGGCGTAGGGAAGGTAGGTTTCGTCGAGGATGAGCAGTGTGGCGGCGATGGCGACGCCGGCGAGGAGCAGTGGCGCGGCGAGGCGATAGAGGCTGATGCCGCTGGCTTTGAAGGCGATAATTTCGTTGTTTTTGCTGAGGATGCCGAGGGTGACGAGGACCGACACCAGCGCGGCGAGCGGGGAGAGCTGATAGACGAGATAGGGGATGAGATAGCGGAAATAGTTGATGACAGTGATGAAGGGGATGCGATGGCGGGCGATGTCGTCGAGGCGCTCGAAGAAATTGAAGGGTTCGAACAGGAAGATGAACGCGCCGAGGATGACGAAGAAAAAATAGAAGAAGCGGCGGAGGAGATAGAGATCGACGATGGTGGGCACGTCGAGGGCGGAGGGCGGAGAAGGTTCGGCGCCAGCAATTTCGGTGCGGTTTTCTGAACGGCCATTTTCGGACCGTGACGAACCATTTTCGACGCGTGCGGCGACGGCTTTGAGCTTGGCTTTACGACGGCGATACAGACGCCACCAGGTGGCGACGCGCACAGCCCAGCTATAGGTGGCGGAATCGCCGCGGTAACTTTCCATGCGCGGAAAAAGAATGATGGCGAAGATGCCGAGGACAAAATTGCCGGCCCAGACGCCGATAGATGGCGGGATGACGCCTTGACGAGAAAGACTGGCTCCCACGATGAAGAGCAGGTAGTACGAGCCGATGACGATGATGGCGAGGAGAGTTCCCGCGGCGCGGCCTCCGCGACGAGGTTGCGCGCCGAGAGGAACGGCGACGAGCGCGAAAATGAGGCACGCAACAGGAAACGCGAAGCGCTGGTGGAGTTCGACGCGGGCGTCGCGCCATGGTTGAGAGGCGCTGCCGCGCCAAAGCTGCGGTAAAAATTGTTCGGAGAGGCTTAGCTCGCGCTGCTTTGCTGGAGTAAGGCCGGTTACCTCGATGGGCCAATCGCTGCGGCCGAAAGCAGTGACGGAGTAGTGATTGAGATCGGAGCGGGAAAATTCATGTGTGGAGCCACCGTTCAGATGGAGCTCCAGCTTGCCCTGCTTGGGCTCGGCAATTACAATCGCACTCTCCGCGAGAGTGATCTGGGAGCCGCTTTCCGCTCCGGCTTCAGCGAGAAACACGCCGTTCCAATGGGTGCCACTGGCGGAAACATCGTTAATGTACAGGACCATGTGGGGGAAGCGTTCGTCGAAGACGCGCGGCTGAACCTGAAAGGAAATTTGCGAGGTGATGAGGTCGGTTTCGATGTTACGGAAATTGCGAAGGCTGAGTGGGGCGAGCCAGGCAGTCATGAGCAGGGTGAGTAACGCGCCGACGAGCGCGGTTACGCCGACGGGGATGAGGATGCGGGTGCGGCTGATGCCCAGGGCGGACAGAGCGATGATTTCGCTGTCCATAGACATGCGGCCGAGGCCGAGCATGACGCCCACGAGGACGGACATGGGGATGGTGAAGACGAAGACGCTGGGGAGAATGCAGAGGAAGAGTTGCGCGATTTGCGAGCCGGAGCCGGAGTGGCGGACGAACAGCTCCATGAGACGGACGAGTTTGGGGACGAAGAGAACGAATGTGAAGATGAGGAGTCCGAGTAGTGCGTGGCGAGCTACTTCGCGAACAACATAGCGGTCGAGAATGCGCATGGACGGGAAAAGGGGAGTGTAACATGGGGAGAGAGTTGAGTTGAAAGTTCGGGGAGCGGAAGAGGGATCCCTCCCCTGCGTGGCCGTTAGGAGCCGGCCACTTCGGTAGGGATGACGGTGTTGTGGATGGAGGAATGGAACCCAAGACCCACCCGCAACGACAGCGGATGGAGGCACCCAGGTGATGTGCAGATTTTAGTTGGCGGACCCGCCTCAGAAGGCGGTTCCTACACCGGGAACAGAAATCGGGAGAGAGACGGGGAATGAACCGAATTAATTTGGCGGTATTGTGGCATATGCACCAGCCGCAATACCGCGATCCGGAGACGGGGCAATATCTGTTGCCGTGGACGCGTTTGCACGCGACGAAAGACTATTGGGGAATGGTGAAGCTGCTGGAGGAGTTTCCAAGGTTTCATGCGACGTTCAACCTGGTGCCGTCGCTGTGTATGCAGCTGGAGGAGTATGCGAGTGGAATGTTCAAGGAGCCGTGGTTTGAGCTGACGTTCAAGAAGACGGAAGAGCTGACGCGGGACGACAAGTCCGAGATATTGGCGCGGGCGTTTCATTTAAATCATGAGCGGTTGATGTCGAGGTGGCCGCGATTCGTGGAGTTGTATGAGTGGTCGCGCGGCGCGGGTGGGGCGCAGGCGCTGGTGACGTTTACTCCTCGGGACTGGCGAGATTTGCAGGTGCTGTCACAGTTGGCGTGGATGGACGAGGAGTGGTTGAACAAGGATCCGGAGATTTGCCGGCTGGCGAATCGCGGGAAGGATTTTACAGCGAAGGACAGCTTGGTGCTGCGGGCCAAGCAGATTGAGTTGATGGGGCTGGTGCTGCCTGCGTACAAGGAAGCCGCGGGGCGCGGGCAGGTGGAATTGAGCACGACGCCGTTTTATCACCCGATATTGCCGCTGCTTTGCGATTCGGATGTGGCGCGGGTGGCGAATCCGGGGACACCGTTGCCGCGGCGGGCATTTCGTCATCCGGAAGATGCACGGGAGCAGTTGCGGCGGGCGAAGGAATACCACGAGAAACTTTTTGGGGCGAAGCCGGTGGGATTGTGGCCGAGCGAAGGGTCGGTGTCCGACCAAACGCTGGCGATTGCGGCCGACGAAGGATTTCAATGGTTCGGGACGGATGAAGGCGTGTTGGGGCGAACGTTGAATGTGGGATTTTTCCGCGACTCTGCGGGGATTCCGGCGAACGCGGAGAAGATGTACACCCCATGGCGCGTGCAGATGGCGAGCACCGGAATCACCGGATTATTTCGGGATCACCATATTTCGGACTTGATCGGATTTGTCTACAGCCGGATGGACAGCAAGCAGGCTGCGGCGGATTTGCATGGGAAATTGAGGCATATCGGAGAGAGCGTAAATACCGGAAAGCCGCTGACGGTGTGCATTTTTCTGGACGGCGAAAACGCGTGGGAATATTACCCGGGGAATGGCAGGGAGTTCTTGCGGGAGTTTTACCGGAGGATTTCGGACGATGGCGATTTCCGGGCATTGACGGCGAGCGAAACGATTGCGGCGGCGAAGGATGTACCGAACGCGCAGGGGATCTTTCCGGCGTCATGGATTAACGCGAATTTTGATGTGTGGATCGGGCATCCGGAAGATGTGGCGGCGTGGGAATTGTTGTGGGACGCACGGGAGGCGTACGGACGTGCGGAGGAGGCCAGGAAGAGAGGCCTGCCGAATACGGCGACGGAGACTGACCTGAAGGCGGCACAGGAATCTTTGCTGACAGCGGAAGGAAGCGACTGGTGCTGGTGGTTCGGGCCGGAGCACAGCACGGCGAATGACGCGGAGTTTGATGCGCTGTATAGAAAGCATTTGACGGGCGTGTACCTGGCGTTGGGACTAGTAGCGCCGGAAGAATTGGCCAAACCGATCAAGCGAATGCCGGAGCGGGCCTTTCAATTGCCGCCATCGACGTTGCTCAATGTGAAAGTGGATGGAGTAGATTCGAGCTATTTCGAGTGGCTGGGATCGGGCGTGTATTCACCCGAGAGGCGCGGCGGTGCGATGCACGGGCGCGTCTACTACTTGCGCGAATTACGCTACGGATTCGAAGAGGAACGATTTGTGGTACGGGTGGATTGTTTTCCGGAAGTGCTGAACGAGATGGACGAAGTGCAATTCCGGATTGTCATTGGCGCGGCGGAAGAATTGACCGTAGTGGCGATTGTAGAGCGCGGCAGGCTGAAGGAATTTTCGATTGAGGAAGGGCCGGTGTGCTTGCTGAACCCTTCGAAACTGGCGGAAGTGGCGTTCAAGAGGACGCTGGAGGTGGCGGTTTACAAGGATGTACTGGATGTACGAGGGTTGACGAAGTTTCCGATTGGAGTGGCGTTGTGGCATGGAGGGCTGCCGGTGGATGTTTTGCCGGCGGAGGGATTTTTGGATGTGGCGTTGGGGGAGGAGAATTCGGCTTGGGCGGTGGAGGAGAAGTAGAAAAGCAAAGTAGGAAGTGAAGAAAGAAGGAGAGAAAGAAGCAGAGAAAGAAGGAGAGAAAGAAGCAGAGAAAGAAGGAGAGAAAGAAGCAGAGAAAGAAGGAGAGAAAGACGCAAGACCCAGCCGCACGTAACAACCCACCCTTCGCATAAAACAAAGGCGCGAACGATGGGGCACCTGCAAGCAATGTAGAGAGTGTGAGTTTGCTTGAAGACCCAGAAAAATTAGAAGAGTTTTACGGCTAGGCGGGAGGGGTGTGGGCCTATGGGGATCATGGTGAGGAGGGAATCGGTGCGGGTGCGGAGGATGCCGAGGTCGCCGGAGGATTCGTTGACGACGAGAAGCATGGTGGGACGCGTGGAGGGATCGGAAGTGTCGAAACGCATGGCGCTGGGAGTCGCGCCGACGTTGACGGGCTTGTCGATGCGGCGATTGTTGATGTCGACGGGAATAACGCGGCTGGCGGCGCTGTCGGCCACGTACATCCTGCCGGAATCGGCGCTGATGATGGCGTTGGTGGGAGCGGAGCCGAGGAGCATGTAGTCGCCCAGTTCGTGAGTCCAGGTGTTGACGACCTGCAGGCCATGAGCGTCGGGAGAAATCACGTAAAGTTCGCCGCCATCGGGTTTGACCAGCATTTGCGTGGGATTACCAGCGAGTTCGAGATTGGTGACGAGGACGCCGCGGCGAAGATCGACGACAGAGAGGCGTTTTTCGGAGCGGCTCAGGACGAAGGCTACAGTGCCGTCGGGAACGACGAGGACTTCGTCCGGCTGCGGGATAACGGGGACGGCGGCGCGTTGCTGGAGCGTGGCGGCATCGTGGATGCCAAGGGTGGCAGAGCGACGATTGACGACCAGAATGAGTTTTTTGTCGGGCGTGGCCCGGGCCTGCACAGGTTCGGATCCGGTTTTGGCACGTCCGATGACGACGCGCGAAGGGACGTCGATGGCGAGGAGTTGATCGGAGGCGGAGGAGGTGGTGTAGGCGCGATCGCCCGCGGGAGAGAAGTCGATGGAGAACGGAAGCGGGCCGACGGGGATGCGCCAGGAAATTTGCGAAGTGCGCGCGTCAAGTACCCACAGGTAGCCGCCAGTGGAGCAGACTCCCCAAATTTCGGGGCGCTTGGTGTGTTCGCGCATGTCGGCGATGCCGGGTCCGACGGAAACTCTTTGGACGATGTGGAGATTGGCGAGATCGAGGACAGTGACGGAGCCGTCGGAGGTAGAGATATAGGCGTTGAGGTGAAGATCGGGGCGGAGGAACGAGGGGCGATGTTCGCGGAGAAGTATGACGACGAGGAGGATGAGCAGGACGGAGAGAACGAAATAGACTCGGACCGATTTGAGGTGCGACATGGAATGGATGAGTTTACAGGAAGAGGAAGCGGATGCACCACAGAGGACGGGGAGGAGGACAGGATCGCCCGGCCGATTTTTGAAGGCGCGGATTGTTTGCCACGATCCCTCCGCTGCGCGACTACCGTTTGCGCGGCGCGAACGGTAGAGGGCGGGGCAAGCCCCGCCCCTACAAAGCTGAGAGAACTAGAGTCGATAGAGGTGATACGAATTAGTTCAGGTGGCGACGTTGGGAAAAGGGCGGTTATCCGCCGCAGCCCAAATTAGTTGAGGTGGCGGTGGAGGAGGCTGGAGATGGCGCGGACTTCGGAGAGGAGGTCGGCGTATTCCGAGGGGAGGATGGATTGGATGCCGTCGGAGAGGGCTTTGTCGGGCTGATGATGGACTTCGACGAGGAGACCGTCGGCGCCTGCGGCTACGGCTGCGCGGGACATCGGGAGGACTTTGTGGCGCTTGCCGGTGCCGTGGCTGGGATCGACAAGGATGGGAAGGTGGCTGCGTTTTTTTACTGCGGGGATTACGGCTAAGTCGAGCGTGTTGCGAGAGAAATCGGAGAAGGTGCGGACGCCGCGTTCGCAGAGCATCACGTTGTAGTTGCCCTCGGAGAGGATGTATTCGGCGGCCATCAGGAATTCGTCGAGAGTGGCGGACATGCCGCGTTTGAGTAGCACGGGTTTTTTGGCGCGGCCTGCGCGTTTGAGTAGAGAGAAATTCTGCATGTTGCGGGCTCCGATCTGGATGACGTCAGCGTATTCCTCGACGAGATCGAGCGATTCATTGTCGACGGCTTCGGTGACGATGCCGAAGCCGTAGAGTTTGCGAACTTTTTCGAGGATTTTGAGGCCGGGGAGACCGAGCCCCTGGAAGCTGTAGGGCGAGGTACGCGGTTTGTAGGCGCCGCCGCGGAAGAGATGGACTCCGGTGGGCTGGAGTTGTTCGGCTATGGCGAGAGTTTGTTCTTCGGTTTCTACCGCGCAAGGGCCGGCGACCATGGCTAAGTGCGGGCCGCCGATGAGAACATCGCCGCTCGGAATAGGGATGCGGACGATGGTGGGTTCGGTCTTTACGTCGAGGGAGACGAGTTTGTACGGCTTCGTGACCGGGATGCATTCGATGACGCCGGGCATGGATTCGAGGATGCCGAGATCGATGGCGCCGTTGTTTCCGGTGATGCCGATGGCGGTGCGGCCGGCACCGGGAATGGGATGGGCTTTGAGGCCGAGGGATTCGATTTTGTCGCAGACCGAGCGGACTTGTTCGTCGGTTGCGTGAGACTGCATGACTACCAGCATGAGTGAGTGCCTCGGTTTGGTGCGGTAGAAAAGTGTACTGCACGTGGGATGGGCGGGCAAATTGGGGACGACGTTTGAGGCGTTACGCGCTGTGTTGTGGATTCATTGGCGGACCGCTTGAGAAGGCGGTCCCTACAAAAAAAGCAAAAAATCATCGGAGGGTGCGGCACCCGCTTAGGAGAGAGACCCAAGACCCACGCGCAAGTTCCCACAGCCGTGGCATTGATCTACGTTGTTAGAGTTGGTTGGCAGGGAGTTTGGATTCTATGGTGTGGATTTCCCAGGAGATTTGCCAGGTGCCGTCGGGCTGGCGTTTGCCGATGAAAAGGTAGCGGCCTGCGAGGGAGTAGGGCGGGGAGCCGTCTTTGGGAGCCCAGGAGGCTTTGTAGGTGCCGTGTTCGCGGACCGTGTTGGGGCCGTCGAGTTTGCGATCGACGCTGTGCATTTCGATGCTTTGCAGGGTGAGCGTGGCGAAGCCGTCGCTGTAGAAATCCTGAATGGATTTGCGTCCGACGTTGGTCGGGAAATTTTGCGGCATGCTAACGGCGTCGGTGGTGAAGACGGAGGAAGCCCTGGCCGCATCGCCTGCTTTGAGTGCGACCATCCAAGTTTCGCGAACGTCGGCGAGCATGTCGGGATCGGCAGCGTGAGCGAACAGAGAAACGAAGAGCAGACCTAGAAGCAGAGTCGGAATAAATTTCAATGCCAATTTCATGGAAAGACTCCGGACGAGCGGAACAGGTGAGGAGTTTAGTGAAGAAGGAGGAGCGAAGCAACAAGCCGAAAGTAAAGGGGTAGAAGCAAAGAGATTCAGGACAAGGTGTGGCTACAGGATTTTCCCTAGCGAAGATAGGGCGATTTGGCCCGGCGAATGACACAACTTGGGCGGAAAAGGTGGAATCCAAGGTTACGAAAGCAGGCTCCTCGTTCCGTGGCGAAGCTAATTTCACTTCGGCGAATGCTTTCCTGGAATCAAATTTCTCTTGCAGGAGAAGATTATGAAAAGGGTTGCATTGCTGTTGGGATTGGGGATTTTGTGTGTAATGGTGCCGGCGGCTCGCGCGCAGGATCACATTGAAGTGGGGCTGTATGGGGATTATTACCGGTTGTCACAGACGGACACGAATTTTGCAGGAATTGGCGTGCGTCTGGGCATGGGCGTGTTTCCGCACGTGAAACTGGAAGGCGAAATGGCGTATGATTTCGACCAAGCGATCACAGAGGGATTCACGGACTCAACGGGAACGCTGACGTTTCAGCGCTCCAACCTGCACTTATTGCATGGAGAATTTGGGCCCAAAGTGGAATTGGGGCACGGGCTGATACGGCCATTTGTGGTACTGAAGGGCGGCTTCCAGCATTTTTCCGTTTCCAGTTGTCAGGTTTCGTTTGGTTGCGCGACCAGCCAGATAGCGAATATTCGCGCGAACAACACTACCGGCTTGCTCTATCCGGGTGGTGGAATTGAGGGGCACCTGGGACCGGTGGGATTGCGGCTGGATATAGGAGACGAAATTTCGTTCCAGGGCGGGACGCACAATAATTTGCGGATGGCGTTTGGACCGTTCATACGGTTTTAGTTAGGGAGCAGAAAACAGAGACGGCGCGCTGATGGTTAGCGCGCTGTTTTCGCTTTTTTGGGGGATTCCTCAGCGGCTGAAGCCCATTTTGTCTAGCAATCAAAGGTCGGACCTGAAGGTCCGACCCCCTGTAAGAGAAGAGAAACCCATGACCCGCCCTTTACAAAAAACAACAGGGCAAAGGGTAGGCCACCCAAAGAATCGAGAAGTCGAAAATGGAAGTGGGCGTCCAAGAGGGTTTGCTGCCCCCGGGCGGAGCTTGGCGGCGAGGAACTGCGGAACGGGTTCGTCACGCACGCGATAGAACAGATTATGCGCGATAGACTAGATCCGTTCGCTGATACGTTGCCTTGTGGCCGCAGCTGGGGCACTCGAATTCGTTGCCATCTGGGGGAAAGGGAGGTTTAGGCGTGAAAAAGTAATTGAGCAGACCGGTGTCTTCTATATCGGAGTGCTTGAAGTGCGACTTGCAATTTACGCATTGCAACATCCACGAAGCCATATGGGACCCACACCGAACGTACGCTAGGAAGGGGCGAACGGGATGTACTGGGAAAGGTTCATTTTCCATACATAAATAAGAGTATGGTCGATTGACAACAACGGGAGGCCAGCAGGAATGACTAATCGCAGAAGTCAGGAGATGAATTCTTGAGAGAAGAAACCAGAGTTTCCGCGAGGTGGTTTGGAATCGCGATTTTGGCCGGAATTTGCGCGTTTAGTGGAGCACGGAGCGGCGCGCAAGAAATTCACAGCGGAGAGGATTTACTGCGGGCGATGCACGACAAGTACCGGGAGAATTGGTACGAAACTCTGACGTTCACGCAGAAGAGTATCACGCATAAGCCTGACGGGACGAGTTCCAGCGAAATCTGGCACGAGGCAGCGATGGTTCCAGGGAAATTGCGGATCGACATCGGACCGGTGAACGATGGGAATGGAATATTGGTGGCCGATGGGACGCTGACTTCGTTTAAGGACGGGAAGGTTTCGGGGACGCGGCCGTTTGTGCACATGCTGCTTGTGCTGGGTTTTGATGTTTACAAGCAGGATCCGAAAGTGACCATCGAGCAGGTGAAGGGGCAGGGATTTGATTTGACGAAGTTGCACGAAGAGGGCTGGGCCGGAAAGCCGGTATACGTGGTGGGAGCGGATAAAGGAGATGTGAGGTCCAAGCAATTCTGGGTGGAGAAGGAGGGCTTGCTGTTTGTGCGGATGATCGAGCCGGACAAGAAAGATCCGGCGAAGACGAACGACACTCGCTTCGTGGATTATCGGCAATTGCCAGTGGGATGGGTTGCGGCGGGAGTGGAATTTTACGTGGATGGCAAGATGGTGTTCAGCGAGGAATATTCGGAGATTGAGGCGAACCCGAAGCTGGATGCGGCGGTGTTTGATGCGAAGCAGTTTGGGACGGTGCATTGGGAGAAGTGAAAGGGCGGACATTCCTCAGGGGCTGTGAAGCCCCAATTGTTTCTAGGGTTGAAATGTCGGACCTGAAGGTCCGACCCCCTACAAGAAAATCCCTCCACTCCGCGCGCGAACTGCGCGCCGCTCGGGTCGGGATGACAAGTAAGAAGAGAACGGGGCGACTTAAGGCCTACGCTTTGCAAAGGTGCAAGGCTAGGCCACCCACGTATTGCCGCTCTTAGTGAAAGGCGGATTGGTAGACAAAGAGGAGTTGGGGATCTTCTATAGAGCCGTGGTGATGGACTTGGCGCCATTGAGAGTCGATACGGCGGAAGATGCGTGAGGTTCGGAAGTTGAGGTTGACGCGAGTTTCTTTTGCTTCCAGGTGGGATTCGAGACGGCCGCGTTCGCGGCCTGCCGCGTAAAAAACATCGTTGAAAACGTGCAGAGAGTAGTCGTGAAATTCCACGGTGACTTTGTGCGGACTGTGGAAGATTCGTTCGTAGACCGCTCTAATGTCGTGCCAGCCGCGTGTAATCCCACCGAGGGGATTGTCCATGGCGGCTTCCAAAGAGTTGTCCCAGTTTTCGGCCATGCGCGCGAGGTCGCGTTCGTTGAAGGCGCGGTAGAACTGCGCCAGGGCTTGGATGGGCTGCGTGAGGTCGCCAAGATCTTCGTAACCTGTGATGGTTTTTTGAAGCGAGAGGGCGGTGGCCATGGTGAGCCTCCTGAAAGATTGTACTCAGGCGGGGTTGGCGCGGACAAAAATGTTTGAATCATTTATTGAATTCGATGAAGGAAAGAAAAAGATTAACGCGGGGTTGCGGGGAAGAGAAATCTTGAGGCGGTCGCGGGCGAGATGGGTAATTTGGTGTGGGTTCCATCGAATTGTGTGTGGATGCAGGGACTAGACAGCATACGGCAACGGGTAGGCCTCCCTCGGAGGAACCCACGAGCTACGCGGTGACCTAGGCGGTTTTGGTTGCTGCTGGGATGGCGCGCTCTAGGTTTGGGCGGTCCCAGTTGGCCAGGGTGGCTCCCGCTTCGTAGGTGCTCTGGCAGAAATCGAGCAGGGTCTGGCGCGGATCGGAGGACAAGCGGACGTCGTCGTACATAAGGAGGAATTCGCCTTTTTCTTTGCTGTAAAAGGTCTTTTCGGGGAGCACGCGGCGATCCTTGAAGCCGGCAGGTTCGGGTGTGGCGTAGGCGTAGAAGGCGGCGTCTTTGACGGCTTCGTCGCCGGGCCAAAAACCCACGCTGATTACCTCGTGAGAGTAGGCTTCTTTGGTGATGGGGTCGGCGGTGGGGCGTTCCGGCGCGCGGCGGCCGGAAAAGCGGGTGACGGCTAGATCGAAACTGCCCCAGAAAAAATGAACGGGACTGCACTTACCGATGAAGCGGGCGCGGAATTCTTTCAGCACGGTGTCGATGTTCACGAGAACTCGCCAGAAGCGGTGGGCGTATTCGCTATCGTAGGCGGAATGGGTTTCGTCGAGCGTGAAGCGAACCGGGCGAGGAACTTCCACGGGTGTGGGCCAGATTTTGACGTCGATGCCCAGGGAATCAAGCGCATCCATGAATTCCGCATAGAAGTCGGCGACGGTGCGGGGCATGAGGCGGAAGGAGCGGGTCTCACCCAGGCTGGTGGTGATGTCGAGCACGTGGGCAATGAAATCGAAGGTGACTTCAAAGGTTTTGTTGGCGCAGGGAATCGGTGAGGTGGTTAGGCCGCGGGAGGAGAGGTAGAAAGTGACACCCCAGAAATGGTTGATGGGCGGGCCGAGCGCGAGGCGGACCTTGCCGACAATTTGGGTCCACATGTGGAGAGTAGCGTAGGTGTCTTTCCATTCGGCGAGAGCAAGGGATGGCCAGGAGTTTTTCATGAGATGTCTCCGGGGAGAGTATAGCTCAGGGGAGAAGAGGGGAAGTGATGAGGAGAACTGAAGAGGCGGCTTTTTGCCAGGAAGTTGGCAAGGTGCGGATTCCCCAGGGCTGAGGCCCGTTGATTGACGGAAACTTAATGTCGAACTTGGAGGTCCGACCCCCTGGGAAAGGAGAGCAAGGGTGCCGATCTGAAGATCGGCCGCTACAAAGAAAAGAGACCCAGGAGCACAGGCAGGAGTGCTTGTGCCACCAACGCGACACGTGCGAGGGCACGGAAGCGATTCGTGGAAGCGGTGAGTGTGAGGTACACTTTTTTCTATGAGCGTGATTGATGAAGTGTTGGTGGCAAATGAAATTTATGCGCGGACGCACGAGTTGCGCAAGCTGACGCCGCGACCGGAGCGGAAGTTGGCGGTGCTGACGTGCATGGACACCCGGCTATCGATCCGGACGCTGGGGTTGAACACGGGCGATGCGCACATTATCCGGAATGCCGGCGGAATCGTTACGGACGATACGCTGCGGTCGCTAGTGATTTCGCATTATTTGCTGGGGACCGAGGAAATCATGGTGATCAACCACACGGATTGTGGGTTGATGCACACGAGCGAGCAGGATTTGCGGACGCGGATACAGAACCGCACGGGAACAGCGGCGGTGGCACCCGCGTTTTTTTATGCGTTTCAGAATATCGAGGAGAATGTGCGGCACCAGTTGCAGAAATTGCGGACGCACCCGTGGATACCGCAGAGCGTGGCGGTGCGCGGGTTTGTCTATGACGTGAGCAACGGGTTGTTGCGGGAGATTAAGGGGACGTGAGATGCGGATGCGGATTCCTCGGGAAACTAAACCCAATTTATTACGTCGTAGTCCTGTAAGAAAGAAAAACGAGCGAAAAGAACCCGAGACCCACACGCGAAACTCGGCGTGGGACACCCAATGGATACGTTATGACAGAAGTACACTCTAAATCCGCGCCTTGAAACCGTAGCGTCCGGCACCCGCAAGAAGCCCCAAGACCTACAAAACCCCCAAGAGCCGCTCTGAAAATCGGCCATTACAACTCGCGCCTGGCATTCCAATCGGCAGCAGTGATTTCCCAGATTTCGGATGGGAATTTGCCGGAGACGTAGTCGCGTTCTTCGATGGCGACTACACGCATGCCTTGTTTCTCTGAAATTCTGCGGGAGGTTTCGTTGGGGATGGCTTTTGGGGCGCGGAGAACGGGGAATTTCAGAACGTTGAACCAATAGTCAGTGACCACTTCGGCGGCCTCGGTCATGAAGCCCTGGCCTTGCCAAGCGAGGCCTAGCCAGAATCCGCGATTTTGTTTGTCGCCTTTCATTAGGCTGATGGTGCCGATGAGCTGCGTGGGCGCAGTTTTCAGGCGCAGGGTCCAGTGCCATTCGTCGCCGCGTTCCATGGCCGGGATGGCGAGGTCTTCGATATAACGGTGAGCGCCGTCGGCAGGGTAGGGCCAGGGGACGCGGTCGGCGAGAAAGCGAACGAGTTCGTAGTGAGGGAAGAGGAGTTGGATTTGCGGGGCGTCAAAGAGTGAGAGGGGTTTGAGAAGGAGACGCGGAGTTTGAAGTTCAGAGATCATGGCGCGGTCAATATATGCGCTAGGTCGGGTTGGACATGTAAGCGGTGATTTCGGTGTGGGAGATGGCTTCGTTGGCGAAGGTGAAGGTGCCGCGCTCTTTTACTTCGCGGGCGGCGCGGACTAAGGCTCCGAGGGCTGCGCGAGCGAAGGAACCGCCTACGCTGATGCGTTTTGCGCCTGCCGCGCGGAGTTGGTCGACGGAATAGGTGGCGCCCTGCAGACCCATGAGGACGTTTACGGGCTTGGGAACGGCAGCGCAAACTTTTTGGATGGCTTCGAGATTGGGGAGGCCGGGAGCGTAGAGCACGTCGGCACCGGCTTCGGCGAAGGCTTGCAGGCGGCAGATGGTGTCGTCGAGATTCGGTCGACCGTACAGGAAATTTTCAGCGCGAGCGGTGAGAAGGATGTGAGAGTCGTGGGCGGCTTCGGCAGAGGCGGCGACGCGATCGATCGCATGGTTCAACTCGTAGATGGGATTTTCGGGATCGCCGGTGGCGTCTTCGATGGAGCCACCGACGAGGCCCATTTTTGCGGCGAGAACAACGGTCTCGACGCAGGTATCGGGCGAAGAGCCGAAACCGTTTTGCAGATCCGCAGAGACCGGGAGATGTGTGGCGTCGGCGATGGCGCGCGCATTTTCGAGGAGGTCTTCGCGGGCGATGGCTGCAGCTGAATCGGGAAGGCCGTCCGAGAAGGCGTAACCGGCGCTCGTGGTAGCGAGGGCTTCGAAGCCTAGAGCGGTGAGGATTTTGGCGGAGCCCGCGTCCCAGGGATTGGGGATGACGAAGATGCCTGGGCGTTGGTGCAGGGCGCGGAAGAGTTCGTATTTTTGTTCGCGTGTTGGCATGGGGAACCTCGAGTATGGGATTGTGACACAGGTGAGAAGTTCGTTGAGATGGTTGCCGCGATTCCTTCGCTGCGTAGCGGCAGGAGCCGGCCACTCCGGTCGGGATGACAAATTTATGGCGAACGGGCGGTTCCGGGGAGCGGGTGCACCGTGAAGCGGCTGGTCGCCGCATTCCAAGAAAGCGTGGAGAGAGGGCGTGTGTTAATATGGAGGTTTATAGAGAGCGAGAAATAATGAGTATGTCGGAATTTCCCCTCGTCGATGACACACAATTTGACCCGGAGGATGAGTACCGGCCTGAGCCGGAGCCTGAGCCGGAGGTGCCGGTTTGGATGGACGGGAGTATGCGCATTGGCATACACACGTCCATTGCAGGGAGCTATGTGAATGCGCTGGAATCGGCGCGAAAGCTGGGGGCCAACGCGCTGCAAATCTTTTCGACCAGTCCGCGGATGTGGCACGGCGGGCCGGTGCGGATACAGGAATCGGACGCGAAGGAATTTCGCACGCTGCGCAGGGGGTTGGGGCTGGGGCCGCTGGTGATTCATGCGAATTACCTGATTAATTTGGCAGCGGCGGATCGCATGCTGCAGACGCGGTCGATCCAGGCGTTTCATGAGGAGTTGGTGCGGGGCTTGGCTCTGGGCGCGGATTTTGTGGTGGTGCACCCGGGAGCGCGCGGGGATCAGAAGATGGAGCAGGCGATTTCCACGGTGGTGGAGAGTGTGCGCCAGGCGGCGCGGCGCGTGCCGATGGGGAATATGCGGATCCTGATCGAGAATACCGCGGGGATGGGCAGCTCGGTGGGCGGACGGCTGGAAGATGTGGCGGCGATTTTGCGCGGGCTGCGGGAAGTGAATTCGGGGATTTGCCTGGATACGGCGCATCTGTTTGCGGCTGGGTACGATATTCGGAGTCAAGCGGGTTTAGAGCGCACGATCGATACGATTGACCGGACGATTGGGCTGGAAAATGTGCCGGTGTTTCATGTGAACGATTCGAAGGTTCCGCTGGGCGGACGCGTGGACCGGCACGAGCATATTGGAGAAGGAAAGATTGGCGCGGTGGCGTTTGCGAGAATTTTGCGGCACCCGCGGCTGGGAGCTATGCCGCCGGAGGGATTGGTGGGGCGGACGTTTCTGCTCGAGACGCCGATTGACGATCCGGGCGATGACCGGCGGAATGTGGCGAAGGTGTGGGAATTGGCCGGACTGGGCGATGCGGCACCCGCGGCTGAGAAGGGTTTTTCGATGATGACGCCTGCGTTGCGGAAGATGAAGAAAGACATGGAGAAGAAGGGGAAGAAGTTTGCGAGTTCGCGGAATTTGCCGGTGGAAAAAAATAAAGCGAAGAAGAAAAGAAAGGCCAAGAAAAAGAGTTAATGCAGGGAGCTTCGCGTGTCCCAACGAGGGGAGATGGAGTGGAGATCTTGCCACGATCCCTACGGCACGAGCCACAAACGACGCGGCTCTCCGGTCGGGATTACAGATTCGCGGGGGCGCTGGATGAACGGCACAGGAAAGAATTGGCGCAGAGACGCGGCGTTCGCTGAGGTTCGGTTGAGTTTGGTGATGGGTTGAGGCGGTAAAGCGCCGGCTTTTCGACGCTCAGGGTAAACGAGGCGCTGCACTCCAAAGGGTTGCGGAGGGGATGACGAGTCGTGGGGGACTACAAGCCGCAGGAGATTGAAGCGAAGTGGCAGAAGCGTTGGGAAGAGAATCGCGTCTTTGAATCTGAAGTAAATCCAAACCAGAAAAAATATTACGTGCTGGAGATGCTGCCTTACCCTAGCGGGACGCTGCACATGGGACACATGCGCAACTACGCGATTGGGGATGTGGTGGCGCGCGTGAAACGGATGCGCGGATTCAACGTGCTGCATCCGATGGGTTGGGACGCGTTTGGGTTGCCAGCGGAAAATGCGGCGATCAAGAATCACACCCATCCGCGCGAGTGGACGAATAAAAATATCGCGGAGTTCCAGAGAGTGTTGCGGCGGTTTGGATTCAGTTACGACTGGCGCCGGGAAATATCTACTTGCCAGCCGGAATATTACCGGTGGAACCAGTGGTTTTTCCTGCGGATGCTGGAGCGCGGAATTGCGTACAAGAAAAAGAGTCGGGTGAACTGGTGCCCCAAGTGTTGCACGGTGCTGGCGAACGAGCAGGTGGTGAACGGCGGGTATTGCTGGCGGCATGAAGATACGAAGGTGGAGGCGCGCGAGATTGAGCAGTGGTTCTTGAAAACGACGGCGTATGCGGAGGCGTTGCTGGAAGATTTAAAGGAGTTGGAGGGCGGTTGGCCGGAACGCGTCATTGCGATGCAACGGAATTGGATTGGGAAGAGTGAGGGGGCGAAGCTTTGGTTTGAAGTGGCGAGCCTACCGCTAACAGCCGACAGCAGGGCAGAGAAGAAAGCTGAAGACCCACGCGCAATTACGGCGCATGGGGCACCCACGGAAAACCCGGGAGCGCAGTCTGGAGGGACTGTGTCACGTGCGGACAAGATTGAGATATTCACTACGCGGATTGACACGATCTATGGGGCTAGTGCGTTAGTGTTGGCGCCTACGCATCCGCTCGTCGACAAGCTCATTGCGGGTGCGGTGGATGCGGAGGCCGATCTAAAGATCGGTCACTACACGGAGGTTGGGCGGCGGGCGAAACTGGCGGAGATGCGACAGGCTTCGGTGAAGGCGGAGGATTTGGCTACCGCGGAGAAGGATGGGTTTTTTAGTGGCAGATACGCGGTGAATCCGTTCAGTGGGGAGAAGATTCCCATATGGGTGGGTAATTTTGTCCTGCTGGAATATGGGACCGGCGCGATCATGGCGGTGCCTGCGCATGATGAGAGGGATTTTGAGTTTGCGAACAAGTTTGGGTTGAAGGTGCCGGTTGTGGTGAGGAGAGTTGAAAGTTCAAAGTTGAAAGTTGGAAGAGGAGAGGGGAAAAGAGAAACCCAGAACCCATCCTTTGCGGAAGGCGCAAAGGACGGGCCGCCCACCCAAGAAAAACGACCTCAAGGCCCACACGCAACTGCAACGGCTGGGGCACCCACGGACCTAGAAGCACAGTCTGGAGCGGGGTTGTTTACGGAGTACGGGATTAGCGTGAATTCGGGGAAGTTTAGCGGGATGGAGTCGGCGACCGCGATTGCGGCTATGGGGGCATTTGCCGAGGCCGAGGGATTTGGGAAGCGCGAAACGATTTACCGCTTGAGAGATTGGGGAATTTCGCGGCAGCGATACTGGGGAACACCGATACCGGTAATTTATTGCCAGAAAGATGGAATGGTGGCGGTGCCGGATGCGGATTTGCCGGTGTTGCTGCCTGCGAATCCGAAGTTGACGGGCGAGGGAGAATCGCCGCTGGCGACCGATCCGGAGTTTGTGAACGTGAAGTGTCCGAAGTGCGACGGGCCAGCGCGGCGAGAGACGGACACGATGGATACGTTCGTGGATTCGTCCTGGTATTTCTACCGGTATGTAGATCCGCAGAATGAAAACGCGCCGTTTGATGCGGCAAGGGCTGCGTACTGGTTTCCGATTGACCAGTACATCGGTGGGATTACCCATGCGATTCTGCATTTGTTGTACTCGCGATTCTGGACCAAGGTGATGCGAGATTTGGGATTGGTGAAGAATTCCGAGCCTGCGGCGCGCCTATTTACTCAAGGGATGGTGCTGAAGGGCGGAGAGGCGATGTCGAAGTCGAAGGGAAATGTGGTAGGCGCGATCGACATGGCCGAGAAGTATGGCGCAGACACAGGGAGATTGTATACGTTGTTCGCCGCGCCGCCGGAAAAGGATTTGGAGTGGAGTGAAGAGAGTATTGAGGGGGCATGGAGATTTTTGAACCGGGTGTATCGGTTGGTGGAGAAGCATGCGAAAGAAGTGGCGAGTAACGAGTGGCCCTTCGAGACTCAGGGTAAACAAGTGGCGAGCGGAGAGCAGAACCCTCAAGCCCCACCCGGGAATGCGGCGGATGGGGCACCTACAGGAAACCGAAGAGCACAGTCAGGAGCGACTGTGGCACCTTGGACCGAGATGGAGAAGGGTTTGTTGCGGAAGGCGCATCAGACTTTGCAGAGAGTGACACAGGATTTTGAGACGCGGTGGCATTTTAATTCCGCGATTGCACAGATCATGGAGTTGACGAACGCGATTTATGCCGCCGAGCCGCTCGAAAAGACTGTGCGGCAGGAACTGCGTAGGGAAGTGCTGGAATTGTTGACGTTGATGCTGGCGCCGATGACTCCGCATCTTTCGGAAGAATTGTGGGAGATGCTGGGACACAGTGAGGGATTGTGGACGTCGGGCTGGCCGGCGTTTAATGCGGAATTGGCAAAGGACGAAGAGGTGGAGATTGCTGTGCAGATCAATGGAAGAGTGCGCGGAAGATTGAAGGTGGCGGCCGGATGGGCGCAAGAGGAAGTGGTGGCGTTGGCGAAAAAGGATCCGGCGGTGGCGAGTTATTTGGAGGGCAAGAGGATTGTGAAGGTGATTTACGTGCAGGACCGGTTGTTGAATTTGGTGGTGGGGTGAGGAGAAGAGAAAGAGTCGATGGCTCCATTGGATGATCTCGGGTTTTGAGATTCGCCGGGATCCCTCGCTCCGGGCCCGGCGCGTCAAAAAGCCGGGCACTGCGGTCGGGATGACAGAGTTGGAGACGCCGATCTAAAGATCGGCCACTACAGCGTTGTTGATTTGAGTTTGGTGATTCGGCGGATCTAGACCCGCACCCTGAAAAGCGCAGGGTGCGGCACCCGAAGAAAGAGAAGAGGGGGGATGTTTCGGCGCTGGATCGTAAGAGCGCACCCTTGGCATAGAACAAAGGTGCAAAGGTAGGGCACCCTTGGGATTAGAACGAACCGTAAGATCAGGTGGCGGAGGTGGAGATATGGAAGGTGCGGCACACATGAAGGAATCCACACAACCGGGAGCGACGGAGGCCGCGAAGATGAAGAAATCGGCGGGGCAGCAGGCGGCGTTGAAGGCGGACAAGGGCGGGATTGTGGTGCTGGATTTTGGGGGGCAGTACACGCAGTTGATTGCGCGGCGGGTGCGGGAGCAGCAGGTGTTCAGCGCGATTATGCCCTGTACGAGTACGGTGGAGGAAATACGGCGGATGGAGCCGGCAGGAATGATTTTGTCGGGTGGGCCGAGCTCGGTGTACGACAAAGACGCGCCGAAGTGCGATGGCGCGGTGCTGAAGATGGGAATTCCGGTGCTGGGGATTTGCTACGGGATGCAGTGGGTGGCCAGGGAATTGGGCGGACGCGTGGTGCCAGCGGAGCGGCGCGAGTATGGACGAGCACAATTTTTTCTGGAGAAACATCACGGAAAGCCCGGCTCGGCGCAGGATGGAAAATCCAGCGGAGCGAATGAGGCCAACGCTGAGTCATATTTGTTTGCGGACTTTCCCGAGTCCATGAAGATTTGGAATAGTCACGGCGACAACGTTCACGCGCTGCCGGAAGGATTTCACGCGACGGGCAGGACGGCCAGCGCGGTGGCCGCGATGGAAGATCCGAAGCGGAAGATCTACACGGTGCAATTCCATCCGGAAGTGAACCACACAGACAACGGAACTCAGATATTGCGAAATTTTCTGTTCCGGGTGTGCAACGCGGAGCCGAAGTGGAGTGGGGCGGCGTTCGTCGAAGAGGCCGTGGATGCGATCCGACAGAAGGTGGGGAACCGCCGGGCGATTTGCGGTTTGAGCGGGGGAGTGGATTCGACGGTGGCGGCGGTGCTGGTACACCGGGCAATCGGAGACCGACTCACCAACATTTTTGTGAACAACGGGCTGCTGCGCAAGGACGAATTTGAGCACACGTTGCAGATGTACCGCGAACGGTTGGGGTTGCATGTGGTGGGGGTGGATGCCACGGAGCGGTTCCTGGAGAAGTTGAAGGGTGTGAGCGACCCGGAGCAGAAGAGGAAGATTATCGGGCGGGAGTTTATTGCGGTGTTCGCCGAGTCGGCGGAAAGGCTGCAGAAGGGCGAAGCGCACGGGGACATCAAGTTTTTGGTACAGGGAACGCTGTATCCGGACGTGATTGAATCCGTGTCGGTTAAGGGACCTTCCGCGACGATCAAGACGCATCATAATGTGGGTGGATTGCCGGAAAGCATGCCATTTGGGCTGATTGAGCCGTTGCGGGACCTGTTTAAGGATGAGGTCCGGCGGATTGGAAAAGAGCTAGGTTTACCAGAAGAGATATTAGTGAAACATCCGTTTCCGGGACCGGGGTTGGCAGTCCGGCTACTCGGGGAAATCATGAGTAAAGACTTAGTAACACTTCGAGAAGCGGACGCGATAGTTGTGGAAGAGATACGGCGCGCGGGGCTTTACGAGAAGGTGTGGCAGGCGTTCGCGGTGCTGTTGCCTGTACGCAGCGTTGGAGTTATGGGCGACGGACGGACCTATGGTTTGACAGTGGCGGTGCGGGTGGTGCAATCAGACGACGCGATGACGGCGGACTGGGTAAGGTTACCTGGGGAAGTACTGGAACGTATCTCGACCCGAATTGTGAACGAGGTCCCCGGAGTGACGCGGGTGGTTTATGACATAAGCAGCAAACCACCTAGCACGATCGAGTGGGAATAAGCACAGGTGGGGACGGATTGCGGGCACAAGGAAGAGCGCCTGAACGAAAAGGAAAAGGGCCGCTTAAGCGATTAAGCGGCCCTTTCATAAGTCCCCGCACGTTACCGTAGTTTTTAACCCGACCACAGGGTTTTCGACTACCGGTTGGCCATTTTCTGGGCCATGTAGAGCAGGAGCTTGCGATCTTCTTCGTCGGACTTGCTCAACAAGCGACGAAGCTTGTTGAGATAGCGCGCTTCCTTACCGGCGCTACCCCAAGCGATATCGTCAGACGATCTGCGCTTGGGAAGGTTCGGCAGTTGAGGTGGCTCCTCGCCGTCGTAGAAGAGTTGATAGAGAGGGCATTCGAGAGCGCGTGCTAATTTCTCCAACGTTTCAATGGCTGGGACGGTGTGGCCATTTTCAACGCGAGAGATATAGCATCGGAGCAGACCGGTACGTTTCTCGATATCACCCTGTGAGAGTTTCTTTTCCTCGCGCAGAGCGCGAAGACGATCACCGATAATCATGGGTTGAGTATTCCATAGAGAGTCATTAGTAGCAAGACTAAACTATTGCTACGGGTGAAACATTCGTGACGGAATTGGGAAGGTCGGTGTTGGAGTTGGAGGTACTGATTCGCGAGCTGCATCAGAATATGGTAAGAAGGCCGTAACCAAAGGACCATGGAACACGTCCCAAAATCAGTGGCGAAAGCGGCTTCGCAGGAGCCAGGACGGAAGTCTCGGGTAGAAGACGACCGGGAGCTGGTTCGTCGAGCGCAGAAGGATGACAAGGCTGCGTTCGAAGAACTTGTGAAGCGGCACCAGAGCCGGGTCTTTGCGGTAGCCGGAGGAATACTGCGGAATCGTGAGGACGTGGAAGATATCGCGCAGCAGGTATTTCTGAAAGCGTACTTTTCGTTGAAGCGATTCGATCAGCGGGCAGCATTCAGCACATGGCTGTACAAGATTACCGTGAATGAATGCTGGGATCTGTTGCGGAAGAGAAAAGTGCGGCCGCTGGTGTTTGAGTCGGAATTCAGCGAAGAACAATCCAGGCAGTATGACGGAATGGCGGAGAAGGCCGACGGAGTGCCGGACGTCAGCGAACGGCTGGCGCTGCGGGAAGAAGTAGAAGAGTTGATGGAGTGCCTAGAAGAGCGGGACCGGATGATGCTGGTGATGAAAGAAGTGCAGGGATTTTCGGTGGAAGAAATCGCGGAGATACTAGAGATCAACGGCAACACGGTGAAGGTAAGGTTGTTCCGGGCTAGGCAGCGGATTACGGAGCGAGTGAAACGACGGAATGCGGCGGGAGTTTGAGACAGTCGGAGCAGGAATCTGGACCAAGAGGTGAATGCTGGATGTTTGACCTGGATAGTACGACTAAGGATTGTGAAAAGACACTAGATGAGCTGGAACGGGTGTCGTTTGAAGACGACGGACTGATCAGCGCTGCCAGCGTGCTGCAGCAGGTGTCGGCGGAGTCGCGGGCGCACGTGGCGCGATGCGCGGGATGCCGGGAAGCCGCCGAGCAGTTCGCGGAAGCGCGCAATTTGCTGCGGCCACTGGCGGAGAAACAGGCAGAGCCAGGGCCGTGGTTTGTGACCCGGGTGATGGCGGCGATCGTGGCGCAAGAGCAAGAAGAAGAGCGCGAAGGGGTATGGTCCAATGTGCGAAGACTGGCGCCGCGGATGGTGGCGGTCAGCACGCTACTGCTGGTGCTGGGAAGCACGTGGGCAATTCACGTGAGAAATTCGGAGAGGCAGCAAAACCAGTCGGAGCCGTATGGAGAGGCGCTGTTTGAACCGGGCACGTCGGCACCGTTAAACGACGACGTATTGGTTGGCGTGCGGCCGAATGAGGTGCGTCAATGACCGGGGAGACACGCCGAGCGGCAGGATTCTGGCTGTCGGTGGTGTTCGTAATGGGTGCGGCGATTGGGGGAGTGTTCGGGTACGCCTTCGCTCACAAGAGCTACGCGGCGATGAATGTGACGCCACTGAGCGAGCCGGAACGCCGTACAAAGCGGGTGGCAGAAATGACCAAGGAGATCGGGTTGACGCCAGACCAGGCGCAGAAGCTGGACGCGATGCTGCTGAAAGCACATACGGAGATCAAACAGATTCACGACAAAGCGGAAGCGGAGATCGATACGGTGCGGCAAAGCGGACGGGCGGAAACGAGGACGTTTCTGACGGACGAGCAGAAGCCGAAGTTTGAGGCGTTTGTGCAGAGGCTGGATGCGGAGAGGAAGAAGCAGCAAGTGAAGTGAGAAGAGTTTAAAGTTGAGAGTTGAACGAAACCCCAAGAGCCACGCGCAACTTCGGCGCATGGGGCACCCGCGTTTCTAGCGATCACGTTGTACCACATGGGGCGCAAACAGTGTGTTGCGCAGCGGCAAAACACGCCGCTGCTCCGATCAGAATGACATCCAAACAAAACTAGGCAAGATTCATCGACCTTGCGGACATGGGGCAGCAGTGCTGCCCCCTACGCCGACTAGGTGTGCGAGATAGTGTGCTCCGAAGAGCTAATTCTTTTGGAGTTTGGGGGAGAACTGAATTTGGCTGGCAGGGAGGATGTGGAGGTCGCGAGTCCAGTCCTGATAGCCGGCTAGACGCAGCGCGAGTTGATGATTGCCGGAAGCAATTTGCAGCGTGGACGGAGTGGACCCGACCAGCTGGCCATCGAGGTAAATGTCGGCGCCGACGGGATCGGATTGCAGCGCGACGGAGGCGGTGGCGGAGTCCGGTTGCGTGGCGGAGACGAGTTTGCCGTCTTTGAGGAGCGCCACGAGCGCAGGATAGTGGAGCCAGGTTTGCGATTCGAAATTCACTTCCCGCTGCGGAGTGCCGAGAGCGGCGATGATTTGTTCGCGGGACATGCCCGGAGAGAGGGTGGCGGGAGTAGCGGCCACGGGCGGTGCAGCGGGAGGCGCAGAGCCTACCGGAGAAGCAGCGGAAGCAACGGCGGCGGGCGGTGGAGCGACTTGTACCGCTGGTGGCGCGTAGGTTGATCTGCCTTCGGGCAGGAGCCACTTGTCGATTTCGCGATAAACGGCGTCTTTGTCGCCTTTGGCGAGAAGTTCGTCGGGGAAGTTGAAGGCGACGGTGGTCCAGAGGCGATTTGTGCCCGCCGGGGTAATGATGGGGCGGACGGACAGGAACGCTAGATTCACGGCGGAGGGACCGACGTGGACGCTGGTGATGTAGAGGCGCTCACCGACGGGGAGGGCGAAATCCTGATGTCCGCGGAAGAGTTTGGCATTGAGGTCGTCGACAGCGGAGGAGGCAATTTCGCTGCGGAGGATCGAACCAAAGAGCCCTTCGCGTTGAACGATCACGATGGTGCCGGCTTTGCGCACATCCGTTTCCGCACCGATGCCCATCGTGCGCTTGCCGAATACGGCGGGCTGATACGTTTGCGAGAGGATTTGTTCGAGAGCCACGCGCTGATCGAAGGATTTTTGCGGGAGAGAGACGAGCGAGAGAAGGACGAAGAGGGCAATAAGCGTGGGCATGGAAAAAGTATAAAGCGTTCGAGGGTGAAGAGAAAGAGTGCCGCGGATAGGAGTGCGGGGTTATGGTGGTGCCATCGATGGTGCGAGGTGTCGCGCGGCCAGCATTGGCACAACGCGAACGCTGGCCACTCCGGTCGCGATGACAGTGCAGAAGAATGCGAGGAGACGAGGTGCAAATCGGTGGCTGGTTGCCTGCAACAGTGCGCGGAAAGCCATGTTGCGAGCAAACTGCGCGGTGTTCTGGTCGGTATGACCAGCGCGGAAAATTAGTAGGCGAAGCCGTAGTGCAGGTGGTCGCACTTGAGGCAGCGGTAGGGGCGGATACCGAATTTTGAGGTTAATTTCTGGAAGCCTTCGCAGCGTTCGCGATAAACACTGCCGGAAAGGCATTGCGGGCAGCGGCGGTTGCCGTGGGTGGAGAATCCAAGGCGTTGCACTAGCGGGATCTGGGTTAGGTTGCGTTGGAGCTTTTGCGTTTCCACGTTGGTGTTCCCGTTGAAGTGCTTTTCGCTGGGGAAACTGATTGTAGGAGAACTTACAGAGGGGAGCAAGATGTACGGGAATAGTTAAGTTATAATTGAGGTAAAACGAGGGGCCGAAAAGAAAATTTGCAGAAACGCCGGGCAAGAGCGAGCAATCTTGCAGACATGGGGCGCAGCCTTCGAAGCTCAGGCTAAAACAGTGATGCGCCCGACAATACAAGAGATTAGAAAGCGAAGAATTAGCCAGCTAGGAGGGTTTCCTGACTGGAGATGGCTTGCCAGCCCCGCTGGCCGTAGATATAGACGTGTGTTACGCGATATTGACGATCGAAGGGCTGACCATTTTGCGTCCCTCGCGAGGTCCAAAGGCAATTGACCACAGCGGTGTCGAGGAAGATACGGACTTGAATGTCGGAGGCGATAAAGACCGAATATTTTGTGGTGGACGAGCCGACAACAGCGAGTAGAGCGTTTTTGTCAATTACCCGCCCAGCGGCAGTGGTGCCAACGAAATCATCTCCGTAGACCCGCTTAAAAAACGTGGCGTTGTTGAGAAGTAGCGCACGGGCAGTTTCCTTTTCCAGATTGACGAGTTCTTGCCGATTTTCTTCGGCACCGGCGGCGTCGGCGGCTGCTTGTTTGTCTGCGCTGGATTGTTGCGATAACGAAGGCATCGCGGCCAGGAGCAAGACGAAACAGACCAGAGTGCAGCGAGTTCTCATGCGACGAAACCTCGAGGAGAAGTAGGACTGCTGAAACAGTATAGCGGGATTCAAACAACAGCTCTCAGTGAGAGAGAAGAAGGGTAGGAGAGAGTAAATAGCCGAAAGGGGCGGAAGAAAGAAGAGTTATCGATTGCGAGCCGCCTTGACAGCGTTGAAATCGAGAATTACCGGCGCAGAATCGATCATGGAGCGGAGTTAGTATAACACCCAGGAAACGCGGCGTAGATTTCGTGGCGAGAATAAATTCTTACGTGGAAGAGGTAACCCAAGACCTATCCGCAAATGCGGCGGATGGGGCACCCACTTGTTGCTGCTGGACTGCGAATTTAATGTGTGGTGATGGAGACGGTTGCGGTGGTTTGGCCGAAGGCGTTGGTGGCGTAGAGGGTGTAGGTGGTGTTGGCGGTGGGTGTGACGGAGACGGAGGTGCTGCGTGTCGTGCCGACCGCGGGAGAGATGACTACGTAGGACGCTCCGGTGACTTGCCAGGAGAGCGTAACGGGCATGCCGGAAGCGACGTTCGTGGAGCTGGCAGCGAATAAGGTGATGTTCGGAGCGCTGCCGGAGGGCAAGGAATTGTTGGTATAGAGCGGAGTGATCTGGATGACTTCGAAATTGGATGCGGTGACGGAACCGAGATTGTGAAGGTCGCTGTTATCGAAGCGATCGTCGGGAGCGCCGCTGATGTACATGGCTGAACCGTTGTCCGCGAGAATCAAACCGTATTTTTTCATAGCGTTGAGAATGACCTGATTGGCCGCGGAAAATCCCGAAATATTGAAATTGGCTTTTAGGCGGAACCGGGTGCCCATCGGCGGCGCATTGGTGTCATTGGAGGTGCCGGCAGCGTGCGAAGCAGGGGGTGTAAACGCATCTTTGGAGTTGGGAACCGTGAAGCGAATGGCGTGATTGATTGCGCCCGCGGAGACTTCGTCGTAACGGACGAGCCCGGGGAAGATGGGGAGACCTGCGGCGTCGGCGCTGGTCCACGTGTATGGGCGCTGCTCGTCGGAAAGGAGATCCCAGACCGCGCCGGAGTCGGCGTTCCAGTTGGCGGATTGCGCATGTGAATTGTAGAGCTCGTAGAGGAAACAGGTGGAAGTGTCCAGGACGAGCACGTGGCGATCACCGTTGCCGGGATTCGGGTAACCCTCAATAGGAGCGCTGAGAGGGATCGGCAGTGGGCCGGGATCGCTTTCGCTGCCGTAGGCGGTGTAATTAATCGGAATCAGGGGCTGCGTGGAATCGACAACGGTGTAGGGAATCCCGATGGTGGAGCCTTGATACTGGCCGGCGCCGAAATCGGCGTGTAGGCCGGCGGATGCACCGATGAAATTGATGATGTTGGTGGAGTTGGAGTCGACAGGCGCGGAAGAGATGTCTTTGTTCCAGAGATTGTCGGAGGGAAATGGGCGGAAACCGTTAAGGCTGGCGCCCTGGCCGACGGACATTTGCGAGCAGCTGGAGGTCTGCGTGACTGAGTTGACTTGTAAGAAGAGCATGTTGGATGTGGAGCTCGGCGGGCCGGGATTTTGGACGATGATCGCCACCGAACCTGGTAGGGGCGCATTGCCGGTAGCGGTGAGTTGCGTGGACGATACGAAGGTGGTGGGCAGAGCGGTGTTGGCGTAGAAAACCTTAGAGCCCGAGACAAAATTGCTGCCGGTGACGGCAATTGAGAAATTCCCCAGAGGCACGGAAGTGGGAGAGATGGCGGTGAGGAACGGGCCGGAAGAGAGGAACGTCAAGGTGGTGGAATCGGACTTGGTGGAATCGGCGACGCTGGTGGCCTTGACGGTGACGGACGGAGGAGAAGGGAGACTGGGTGGAGCGGTGTAATTGCCGGTGGCGGAAATGGTGCCGATGGTTGGGTTGCCGCCGGGAACGTCGTCGATCGTCCAGGTGACCGTGGTGTTGGAGGAACCCGTAACGTTCGCTGAGAAAAGGACGGAACTGGCGAGGCCGAGAGAGGGATTTTTTGGTGAGATGGTTACGGCGACATTGCCGGAAGGAGACGGAGGATTTGGCGCAGGAGATGGTGTGCCGGTTGATGAGCCTCCGCCGCTGGATGCGCAACCAGCCAGGAGCGGGAACAGACAAACGAGTTGGAGCAGTCGAGGGCGCACGTGTGGATAAGTTTGGAAGCGGAGAGCGGGTGGGACAACTGTACGAGGGGACAGAAAATGGGCAGAGGTGTGAGGAGGAAACGAGGAAGGTGCGTAGATATAGACAACTTGCGAGACATGGGATGCAGCGGTGCTGCGCCCTTGCACAGAACAGATGGACCGGGAGCAGCTGTACGGTTGGATACCAGGAACAAATGCTAAATCGCTTGTGGCTCGGGGCGCGTGCTGTTATATGGAGCGAGTTAGATCTTGACGTTCGAGGTGGCAAGTAATGACGCTGAAACATTTTCCAACGATGGCTTGTGGAATGGCGGTATGGGTGTTTGTGATGGCGTCGAACTTGTTGGCACGGAGTCCGCAGACGGAGGGCAAAGAGTGGACGGCTTATGGTGGGGATGGCGGCGGAATGCGGTATTCGGCGGCGATGCAGATTGATCGGATGAATGTGGGGAAGCTAAAGCTGGCTTGGAGCTACCGGACGGGCGCGCTGGAGGTGAAGACGAAATTGATCGAGAAGGCGGCGTTTGAAGCCACGCCAATATTGGTGGAGGGAAAACTGTTTCTGAGCACTCCGTATAACCACGTGCTTGCGCTTGATCCGGAAAAAGGCACGAAATTGTGGGAATACGATCCAGGAGTGAACCTGAACAAGAATTATTCGGAGGTTACTTCGCGTGGCGTGTCGGCATGGATCGATCCGGCGGGGAAGCCTGGGCAAGTTTGCCGGCTGCGAATTTATCTGGGGACGCTGGATGCGCGACTGATCGCGTTGGACGGAGAGACGGGAAAAGTTTGCGAGGATTTTGCAGAGAATGGTCAAGTGAACCTGGGTCGCGATGCAGAAACGCAGACGGATTGGAGAGGTGGATACCAGGTGACTTCACCGCCGGCGATATCGAAAGATGTGGTGATTGTAGGGTCGTCGATTGCCGACAACTGGAGAGTGGATACGGGGCGAGGAATTGTGCGCGGGTTCGATGCGCGGACGGGAAAACTGCGATGGACGTGGGACCCGATTCCCTGGGCGTTGAAGACCAAGCCAGAGAGCGGAGCGGGGAATGCGTGGTCGATGATATCGGTAGATGCGGAGCACGATCTGGCGTTTGTGCCAACGGGAAGCGCGAGCCCGGATTATTTTGGCGGGATGCGCAAGGGCGATAACAAGTGGGCGAATTCGGTGGTGGCGCTGAAGGCGTCGACGGGGGAATTTGTTTGGGGGTTTCAGGTGGTGCATCACGATTTATGGGATTACGACGTGGCCCCGCAGCCGACGTTGTTCGCCTGGAAAGATGGAACGCCGGCGGTGGTGATCAACACGAAGATGGGGCATGTGTTTATATTGAATCGGCTGACGGGCGCGCCGCTGCTTCCGGTGGAAGAGAGAAAAGTGCCGCAGACGGATATTGCGGGAGAGCGGACGTGGTCGACACAACCGTTTTCGACGATTTCGCTGGTGCCGGAGAGGCTAGATGCGAGCGATGCGTGGGGGCCGACGCCGGAGGATGTCAAATTTTGCCGCGACAGAATCGAGGAGTCTCGATCGGAAGGGATATTTACGCCGCCGAGTTTGAAGGGAACGGTAATTGCGCCGGGGAATGTGGGCGGAGTGAATTGGGGGAGTGCGGCGTACGATCCGCAGCGGCATGTGATGTTCGCGAATACGAACCGACTGGTGGCGTGGGCGAAATTGATTCCGCGGGAGAACTACGATTCGGAGACGGACAAGGAGCAGAACAATCGGATTTTTGGGGAGTTTGCCGAGCAATCGCCATCGGCTTTTGGGATGTATCGCACATTTTTGTTTTCACCGAGCAAGGCGCCGTGCAATGCGCCGCCGTGGGGAACAACGGTGGCGGTGGATCTTTTCAGCGGGAAGATTCTGTGGGATGTCCCGCTGGGTACGATGATTCCCGGGAGAGAGACGGGGTCGATCAATTTGGGCGGGCCAATAGTGACGGCGGGAGGATTGGTGTTTACGGCCGCGGCGATCGAACCGGTGGTGAGGGCGTTTGATTCAGAGAATGGGAATCAATTGTGGAAGTACGAGATGCCAGCTAGTGGGCAGGCTACGCCGATGACGTATGTGGTGAAGGGGAAGCAGTATTTGGTGATTGCGGCGGGAGGGCATGGGAAGTTGCACAGCAAGCAGGGAGATTGGGTGTTGGGATTTGCGTTGCCGTGAGCGGAGAGAGTTGGGGTTAGGAAGGGGCGTCGGAGGTTGAAGGTTTGCAGCTGAGAGTTGAACGTGAGGAAGGAAAAAGAAAGGGAAGATTGAGGCGGTTGATCGCGAGAGCCCACCCTTTCATCACGAGAAGTTAGCGGGATGGAGGAGAGGTACTCAAGATAACGGCGCAAAGGAGCAGATTTGGAAATTGTGCGGACATGGGGCGCAGCAGTGCTGTGCTCCATCCCTAGGAGGATAATGGTACGGAGTTTTTGGGCGGGTAGGCGTAGTGGAAGGCCACGAAGGCTAAGGCGAAAAGCACGAAGTCGATGAGGCTGCCTTCGGGGCCCACGGAGCCGCCCGTTAGCCAGCGTGGGCCGTGGAGGCTGGAGTTGAGGAGATGGCCGGTGGCGAGTAGGCCGCTGTCGGGAACGGAATAGATGAAGGTTTCCGCGTAGTCGGCAGCGGCGTGGAGACCGATGGCGAACCAGAGATTCCCGGTGCGGCGTAGCGTGAAGCAGGCGAAGATGCCGAAGAGGAAAACGGAGAGAGCGCCGACCCAACCTTCGCCTTGGTTTGACAAGTGAAGTGCACCGAAGACGGCGGACAGCAGAAATGCGGAGGGCCAGAAGCCGATTCCGGATGCCAGCGTGAATTGGGCGTAGCCGCGAAACAAAAATTCCTCGAACATACCGACGAGTGTCATCCCGATGGCCCAGAGGATGGCGTATTTCAAGATAGCTGTGCCGGCCAGCGCCAATCCGCCGAAGGAAAACCCACCTAGAGCGGACATGGTGAGCATTTCGATAGTCTCGAAGGCTAGTCCCCAGAAAACTCCCTGCCAGAATAATTTTCCGAATGCTCCGTGCAGCGGAATGCCGTAAGCGCCGATGGGACGCTTTTCAATACGAGACATGATCCATGCGGCGACAAGGACGAGGACGAGAATGGTGCTTTCGAAGATGAGCTCAAACTGCGGGGTAAGTACGCCGCCGGTTTGCGCTTGCCTGGCGAGTTGCGCGAAGTACGGTGTGCGGCGCATTGCGACCTGGATGACCACGAACTGCAAGGCAGCGAAAATGGCGAGGAAGATCAGCAGGCGCCAACCAGCGCGGAGGCCGTTGGGGCCGAAGAAGATTTTGCGAACGAGGCTGGGTGGTGCGGGCTTGGGGGCTAGATCGGGGGAGAGCAAGTCAAGAGAAGCGGGGTCTGAGTTCATGGGGTCCTCGCGAGTTTTGTGGATCGTTGCAAAAGCAGTTCCTCAGGGGCAAAAGCCCACTTCAAGCTAGGCACGCTATGTCGGAGCTAAAGCTCCGATCCCCTAAAAAAGCGCCGCCTCGGAAGGCCGCCGCTACGCAGGCGCGGCCCCTAAGGAAGGGCCAAATGTGGCTGTCAAAAAAGAAACTCAAGAATACAGACAAGAGTCTCTCTGCCTCCGTTTGGTTGGGTTGGCAACACCTTGTTTGCGAGTCCTGTTGTTATGACAGACGCAAGAAAGGAGGAAAAGGTTCATAGCGCCGGGAGAAAGGCGGCCTTGAGGGTGTAACGAGATGTGGTGGGAGGCATCCGAATGGACAGACATGTACGGGGGTGCGTGATGAGCCGGAACGGGCTGAACTATTTTGCGACGGCGTTGTTGGCCGTGGGGTGGCTTTTGGCGGGGGCATCGGCTCGAGCGCAGGGAAATGTTGCTGCTGGAGCTAATGGCGGGGCGGAGGAGATACCGCTGGAGAAATGCGATGTGTTGCCAGTGGTGATGGTAAGGATCGATGGCGCGGAGATGCGATTTCTGGTGGATACCGGGGCGACCACGATGTTGAACATCGGGACGTTTTCGAAGGGGCGGTCGAAAGATATTGCGGTGACTTCGTGGACCGGGACGCTGGCGACCAGCGCGAAAGAAGTGTACCTGCCGGAGTTGGTGCTAGGGAGCCATCGATTGAAGGAATTGCGATTGCCGGCGATTGATTTGAGTCCAATTGGAAAGGCTTGCGGAGCGAAGATTGACGGGATTCTTGGAGCGGATTTGCTGGATAGGATGGGCGTGACGATCGATTTGAAGAGGCGGGTGGCAGCTTTCGAAACGGACGCAGCTGATGCGAGGGCGCGTTACCAGCAGATGGAATCAGGGATGCACCAGTGTTCGGATGCGTTCGAGAATGGGAATGTGGCGGTGCTGGAGCAGTGCTTCGATCCGGAGATTGTAGTGTATTCGCCAGATGGGGAATATCGCGGGCGAAAACAAGTGATGGAATATTTGCAGGCGCGGTTCATGAAGAATGCGCCGAATCTTTGTTACAAAATGCAGGTGAAGGACATGAAGAGTTTCGGGGATGCACTGTGGTATTCGTACGATTACACGATTGACACGCCGAAGGAGCATATTGCGGGGCATGGAATGTCTATGTGCAGGAGAGTGAATGGGAAGTGGAATATTTTGAATTTGCATAATTCGATGATCGAGGCGGAGGGGGTTGCGAGGAACTGAAGGGGGCACTGCAGTTGTGGCATCGATTTGCGAATGGATGGTTGGTTGCCACGATCCCTCCACTGCGCAGCGGCGGGATGACGGATTGGATTGTGGGGGTTGCGTCTAAACCTGCACCCTGAAAGGCGCAGGGTGTGGCACCCAGTCGTGAGTAGTGTCGAGTTTCGATCTGAGAGGAGAGAAGATGGGGAAGAATTTGGTGGTGCAGGTTGATAAGGCTGGTGGGGAGTTTGAGTTTGTGGAGAGAGAGATGCCGGTTCCTGGAGCTGGCGAGGTGCGGATTAAGGTGCAGGCATGCGGAGTTTGTCATAGCGATCAGGTGACGAAAGAGGGTCTGTTTCCGGGGATTGCGTATCCGCGGGTGCCGGGGCACGAAGTGGCGGGCGTGATCGATGAAGTGGGCGCGGGAGTCCCGGAATGGAAAAAGGGCGATCGCGTGGGATCCGGATGGCATGGAGGTCACGACGGCGTGTGCGATTCGTGCCGGCGCGGAGATTTTGTGACTTGCCGGAACGAGCAGGTGACTGGAGTGAGCCGTGATGGCGGTTATGCGCAATACATGATTGCGCGGCGCGAAGCAGTTGGGCGGATACCGGATGGGTTGGATGCGGCGGAGGCGGGGCCGCTGTTTTGCGCCGGGATTACTACGTTTAATGCGTTGCGGAATAGCGTGGCGGTGCCGGGCGATCTTGTGGCGGTGCAAGGTATCGGTGGGCTGGGCCATCTGGGAATTCAGTACGCGGCGAAATTTGGGTATCACGTGGTGGGGATTGGGCGCGGACCAGAGAATGGAATGCTGGCGAAGAAATTGGGAGCGTCCGAGTACATCGACAGTGCGACGAAGAATGCGGCGCAAGAGTTGCAGAAGATGGGCGGAGCGAAAGTAATCCTGGCTACGGCGCCCAGTTCGAAAGCGATGAGCGAAGTGATTGACGGATTGAGGCCGGGAGGACAGTTAATGGTGATAGGCGTTTCGGCGGAAGCGATTGAAGTGCATCCGGTGCAATTGGTGCTGGCTAAACGGTCGATCCAGGGATGGTCGTCGGGGTCGTCGATAGATTGGGAGGACACGCTGCGGTTTTCGGTGCTGACGGGTGTGCGGGCGATGATTGAGAAGTATCCGATGGCGAAGGTGAAGGATGCGTATGAACGGATGAGTAGCGGGAAGGCGGAGTTTCGGGTGGTGTTGACGATGGAGTAGGAGGGATAGCTCGGGTAGCACTGTGATAATTCCCTCGATGGTCCAAAGTACAACAGATTCGCTCACCACGGCAGCAAGGCGCGGTACTGGAATTGATTGGTGCTGGGCGGTGAGATACACTGCTGAGCCTGTGGCGGACACTTCGTCGATGATTGGTAGCAACGTTTCCCATTACAGTATTGTGGATAAGCTTGGCGGCGGCGGAATGGGCGTGGTGTATAAGGCCAAGGATACGCGCCTGGGGCGCAGCGTCGCGCTGAAATTCCTTCCTGACGATATTTCCCATGACCCGCAGGCGATTGAGCGGTTCCGGCGCGAGGCGCGGGCGGCATCTTCGCTGAACCATCCGAATATTTGCACCATTTACGATATCGGCGAGTTCGAGGGGCGGCCATTTATTGCGATGGAATTACTGGAAGGGCAGACGTTGAAGCATCGCATCGGCGGAAAGGCGATGCCGATTACGGATTTGCTGGAATATGGGATTCAGATTGCGGATGGGCTGGAAGCGGCGCATTTGAAGGGCATCGTGCATCGCGATATCAAGCCGGCGAATATCTTCCTGGTGAACAAGGGACAGGCGAAGATTCTGGATTTTGGTTTGGCGAAGCTGGCTACCCGAGCGGCCGCGGAGTTTGTAAGCGAAGGTTCGAACCAGACGCGGACGCATGTTGCTGGCGGAGACGATTTTTTGACGAGCCCGGGGAGTTCGATCGGGACGGTCGCGTATATGTCTCCGGAACAAGCTCGCGGGGAAGAGTTGGACGCGCGGTCGGACCTATTTTCGCTGGGCGTGGTGCTGTATGAGATGTCCACGGGCATCGTGCCGTTTTCCGGTTCGACGGTGGCGGTAATTTTCGATGGGATATTGAATTCATCGGTGACTCCCGCGGCGAAGCTGAATTCGCGGTTGCCGCAGGCGATTGAAAATGTTTTCAGCAAGGCGCTGGAGAAGGACTCGGATTTGCGTTACCAGACGGCCGCGGAACTTCGGGCTGATTTGAAGAGGATGAAGCGGGATCTGGATTCGAGCCGGCGGCCTGCGGCGGAGAAGCAGACATTGTCGAGTGCGCAGCTGGCGCGACCTGTGGTGGAGAAGAAGTCCGTGGCGGTGCTTTATTTTGAGAATCAGAGTGGCGGGAAAGAGGATGAATATTTTCGCGACGGGATGACCGAAGACATCATCACGGAGCTTTCGAAGATTACGCAGCTGCAGATTTTTCCGCGCTCGGAGATGCTGGCGTTCCGAGATAAAGCGATGGCGGCGCCGCAAGTGGGGCAGCAGCTGGGCGCGACGTATGTGCTGGAAGGAACGATTCGCCGATCGGGAAACCGGCTGCGGATTACGGCACAGCTGGTGGAGGGCGCGACGCGGCATTCGGTGTGGGCGGAGCGCTACGACCGGCAGCTGGAGGATGTGTTCGCGATTCAGGACGAGATTGCCCGGAGCATTGCGCAGGCGCTGCGGATCACGCTGACTCCACAGGAAGAAAAGACGATCGGGATAAAGCCAACGGAGAATACGCAGGCTTACGATTTTTATTTGCGGGGACGGAGTTACACGCGGCGCGAGAACATGGACTATGCGCTGCAGATGTTCGAACAGGCGATTCAGCTCGACAAGAATTTTGCGCTGGCGCACGCGGGGATCGCGCATTTGTGCGGATTGATTTACGAAGTGCGCGAACAGAATGCGGACTGGATCGCACGCGGATTGACGGCTTGCGACCGTGCGATGGCGTTGGCGCCGGATTTGCCGGAAGTGATGGTGGCGCGATCGCGGCTATTTTATGCCCAGAAGAAATATGACGAAAGCGAGTTGATGGCGCGGCGGGCGATCGAGAGGAAGCGGGATTGCGATGGGTCGTGGAATATTCTGGGGCGCGCGCTGTTGACGAACGGCAAGCATGAAGTGGCGGCGGAGCTGGCGGAGCAAGCGGTGGAAGCGAATGGCGATGACTACAACACGTATATTCCGTACGAATTGTCGCTGGAACGGCTTGGGCGAAAAAAAGAGGCGGAGAATCTTCGGAGGCGCATGACCGGAGTGCTGCGGCAACAACTGGAAATGGTGCCGGAGGATGTGCGCGCGCGGATATTGCTGGCGACGAACCTGGCTTATTTCGGAGAGGCAGAAGAGAGCGTGCGGCACGTGCAGACGGCAGTCGCGCTGCGTCCGAACGACGGGAACACGTTGTATAACGCGGCGTGTGCTTATGGCGTGTTGCTGCGAAAAACGGAAGCGTTGGCGACGCTACGGAGAGCGATTGCCGCGGGGTACGGGAATTTGAATTGGGCGTCGAAGGATTCGGACTTGGATTGTTTGCATGATGAGGTGGAGTTTCGTGAGTTGGTGGGGTTGGAGCAGCGGCCGGGATAGGAAGTTTGCGGAAAGTTGAAAGTCCTTGCCCCAAGAGCACTGACAGGAGTCATCCGGAAAAACGGCAGGATGGAACAGAGTTGTCTGTGCCACGAGAAACCCTGTAATGGCCGATCTGAGGATCGGCCATTACAGTTAGAAGGGGATGTCTTCGTCGGAGATTTCGGGGCCGGAGGTGGGGGCGCCGAAGTCTTCGGATGGGCCGAAATCGTCCGCGCCTACACGGGCTGCCCCGCCTCCGCCGGAGGTTCCCGCGCCTGCGGCCATGCCGTCTCCGCGGCCGCCTAGCATACGGAAATTGTTGGCTACGATTTCGAAGCTGGTGCGCTTCTGGCCTTCCTTGTCCTGCCATTCGCGGGATTGAATCCGGCCTTCAATGAAAA
>Ga0210384_10001117_pt1 | contig 37801 bp, 28 predicted proteins | sample IncBWH2MmetaG_FD_160574 | JGI IMG/M metagenome (GOLD analysis project Ga0210384, IMG submission 160574) | Forest soil microbial communities from Barre Woods Harvard Forest LTER site, Petersham, Massachusetts, United States - Inc-BW-H-2-M | ecosystem: Environmental > Terrestrial > Soil >...
TTATCTCAATTGGGGCTCGGCGGTTCTGTTGCCTGAGGTTTTTTTGAAGGCCGTTTCGGTGGTACGCAATCTCGGCGTGCCGCTGGCACCAATTACGACCGCAAATTTCGATTTCATCCAGCACTATCGCCCGACGCAGAATGTGGTGAAGCGCCCTATTCTGCCCGCGAAGGGAAAGGTCGGGGGAAAGTCCAAAGGCTTTGCGATCACCGGGCATCATGAGCTTCTTCTGCCTCTGGTGGCCGCTGCGCTGGCTTCTGGCTGGCCTACGGCTGGGAGGAAAGGGAAGCGATGAACCCGTTCGAAGAATTGCCCAAGCCGCCGGAGGATGGCCGGGTGCCTTCGGAGCCCGTGGCCGGCGAGCCGATTGTTAAAATTCTAGAGCCGGATTCGGTCACCGTGGTTATTCAACCAGAAGATGTGCAGGTGCCGCGTCCGGGGATGATCGCTCCGGCGCAGCCCGTCTATCCTCCGGACCTGCAAATCACGTGGTCCTGGACGCACTTTGTCATCTTTCTTTTTTTCAGTTTCATAAGCCTGGTGATCATCCAGGGATTTTTGGCGCTTGCTGTTCTCCCTCACGATCAGAAACTGACGCCCAAGCAGATGGAGCAATTCCTGCTGTCTAAGCCGCAATTCGCGATCGGCAGCATGCTGATCTGGTACGCGGTGGTTTTCTTTTTCCTATATGTGACACTGTCGTTGTTGCGCGGGCACCCTTTCTGGGAATGCCTGGGCTGGCGCAAGATTCGCGCGGGCGCAAACGGCAAAGTGCGAAATCCTTTTGTGTTTGTGTTGGGAGGCTGCGGCCTGTCTTTGCTGGTGGCGGTGCTGACTTCGCGCATGAAAACGCCAGAGCAGATGCCGGTGGAAGAACTCTTCAAATACCGGACGACCGCATTGCTGTTTATGGCCATGGCGGTTTTGGTAGCGCCGCTGGTGGAAGAAACGCTCTTTCGCGGATATTTGTATCCGTTGTTTGCGCGGTCGTTTGGCGTTTCGCCCTCGATCTTGATCACCGGCATCCTGTTTGGATTGATGCACGGCGCGCAACTCGGCTGGACGGTCAGCCTGGTCACTGTGCTGATCATCGTCGGCATCGTTTTTACCCTGGTCCGCGCGCGAACCGGAAGCGTTTTTGCGAGTTACTTGATGCACCTTGGATACAATTCGCTGATCGCCGTCGCTGCCGTCGTCACTACACACGGGTTTACAAAACTTCCTGCGAATCACTGATAGGCTTCAGCTAGGCTTCGAGTTAGTTCCAACTATCCGTTAGACTAGAGCAGTGAGGAACTGAAGCGAATGTACGTCGCGCAACCGATTGAATGGACCAAAGACGGTGTGGTGATGCTGGATCAGCGGCGCTTGCCGGGTGAGGAGATTCATCACACCTATACGGATTACCGTGAAGTGGCGAAGGCCATCCACGAAATGGTGATACGGGGTGCGCCGGCGATTGGCGTGGCTGCGGCTATGGGCGTTGCCTTGGGCGTGCAGAACTCCAGTGCGACGACTGTGGATGCGCTGCAAGCTGAATTTCCAATGGTCTGCGAGGCACTCGCAAAAACTCGTCCCACGGCGGTCGATCTGTTCTGGGCGCTGGAGAGAATGAAGCGTCGCTTTGCTGGCTTAGTTTCTTCGCGCGCATCGATGGCCGAAATTCGAACTGCCTTGGTGGAAGAAGCGCAGCAGGTTCATCTGGAGAAAAAGGCCACGGATGAGGCCATCGGCAAGTTTGGCGCGGAGTACATGCCGCAAAACGGCCAGGTGATGACGCAGTGCAATGCCGGGGCGTTGGCGACGGCCGGAATCGGCACCGCGCTCGGTGTGATCCGGGTGGCTTTCGAACAGGGCAAAAGCATTCATGTGCTTGTGCCGGAAACGCGGCCATATTTGCAGGGAGCGAGGCTGACCGCGTGGGAACTGCATCGCGGTGGAATACCGCTGACGCTGATCACCGACAATATGGTTGGCCACTTTTTGAAAACCGGGAAAGTAGGCGCCGTCGTCACCGGTGCCGATCGAATCGCCGCCAACGGCGACACTGCCAACAAGATCGGCACCTACCAGATCGCCGTGCTGGCCAAGGAAAACAATGTACCGTTCTATATCGCCGCGCCTATTTCGACGTTTGACCTAAGCATTCCCGACGGCGAGCATATCCCGATCGAGGAGCGCAGCGCCGGCGAGGTAACGCACATTCAGGGAGTGCGCATCGCCCCCGATGTGCATGCAGCGCATCCGGCGTTTGACGTCACTCCCAGCCGGTACATCCATGCTATCTTTACGGAGCGCGGTGTCGCCAGGGCTCCGTACCTGGAGTCGCTGCGAAAGCTGGCGGCCGCGGAAGAAGTTCACGCCGCCGGATAAGCTGATTGCGTTGTTATTTCGGCAGACTGGCCTTAATCTTTGCGATCATTTCGCGCACTTGTGGCGCCATAGTGCCGTTTGGCTCCAAGCGTATGTACTCTTCATATTCGTGCAGTGCGCCAGCGCCATCGCGCTTTTTCAGGAGTATGTTGGCCAGCAGCACGTGTGCGCCGGCAATTTCCGGCTGCGCTTTGACGGTGTCGCGCGCTAGTGGTTCCGCGTCCTGCCAGCGACCCATGGCCCAGTAGGTCTTGGCAAGCTCATACTTGGCTGCGGACGCGTCCGGGCTAAGCTCTAGACCCTTCTTAAGCGATTCCTCAGCGGCGGCGTAGTTGTGCTGTTGATTGGCAATCGCCCCCAGGTCAACATAGGACGCAGCCAGTCTTGGCTGGAGTTCGATGCTCTTCTTGAGGGCCGCTTCCGCCTTTTGCCAATCCTGTTGCTCTAGGTAGGCTTCGCCCAGCATCCGATACGCTTGGGGATAGTTGTCGTAGAGCTTAACGGCTTTCTGAAAGTGCCTAACGCCGTCATCGAGTTTCTTTTCCTTTAACGAGGCTTGGCCCTTTTCGAACTCCTGGCGCGCTTTCTCAGGGATATTTACTTCGTCAACGCCAACCGTGGTCGCGGGGGCGTCCGCGGATGGGGCTACGCCTGTGTCGCCATCGGTGCGTCGCAAGGTGAAAGTTACATATGCGTGGGGAACGCCCGTCAGCTCCACTCGCTGCGAGGCTTCCTGATAGCCACTGGCACGAAGTTTTACAATGTAGACACCGCTTGACTGAGGTAGAAGACGGCACTTCCCGCCATCCACAGTGTTGCACTCAGCATCCACTCCGCCAACTGCGCTTTCGAGCACGATACGAATATCTCTCGGCCCCGCTGAGCCGTCAGGATTCCGGACCTGCACGTTGACTTCATAGTCTCGAGCCGCGCTTAGACCTCCATGCTGCGCGACAGTGGGCAGGGCAAAAATAGCGAGAAGGGGAAACAAGCGAAGCAGAGTCTTTGGTAACTGCATAGGAACAACCCTTGACGGCGAACAGTACACGGCCACAAATAAAAAAGGGAGGGCGCACAGGTGTGCACCCTCCCTTTCTGTTTGAGTTAGAACACCAGGCGCAGGCTGAACCTCGAACTGAAGGGCGGCACAAAGTAGTAATTGTGCTGGCCTGTGGTCGCAGCCGGTTTGCTAAAGTCGGCGTTCGGAATACCGAAACCCTGATCGACGTTCTGGTTGACCAGTGTTTGACGCTTGGTATTTGCGATGTTGAAGGCGTCGAAGCCGAGTTTCAGGCTAAACCTTTCGGATAACCTCCAAGGATACTCGACGTGAGCATCCACGGTGCCGGTCACCGGAGCGCGGCCAAGATCGCCGCGACCGAAGATTGGCACTTCGCCCGGATTCTGATATGCCTGCTGAGCGGCCAAAGTGGTAAGCGGCACACCCGTTTGGATGCGCAAGCCGCCACCCAGAACCAAACCCTTCAGAAAGCTGTGGTCGAGAATGTAAGTGGGATACACGTTGATGACGTGCTTGCGGTCCGTGTTGAGTAGACCAATCCCTTGTTGTTGTCCAATCAGGCCAAACTGGCCTTCCGTTAGGTCGAACAGTGAGCTAATGCCCGGATCGGCCTGGCCGTTGTCGTTGCGGAAAGCCCCTTCGTAGTTGCCTTGGAGACGCGCGATTCGCCAGTTTGCGACGAGCGCCCAGTTGTGGCTGAAGGATTTGTTTACCTCAAACTCGACCGCCTGGTATTCGCGTTTCGGGTCTTTATAAGTGTCTGGTTTCCCGTCGGCGTAGAATTCGCCTCCAAATGAAGCGCACTTGCCGGGCACTTTGCTATCAGCCAGGCTGGTGCAATCAGGCAACAAGGCACCGGTGGAATCCGTCCAAGTTCCATTGTTAACTGCAGGGAAGCACGCACTGCCCAAGACCTTGCCGAACGTGTTTGCAGTATTCGGTGCAACGTAAGGAGTTGGGCTGTTGTTCCCGTCAACGCAGCTCGTCGGCAGGCCGAGCGCTTCGACCGCAGCGGCATTTGCAGCGGAGGGCGCCGCAATTGCAATGGCAAGCGCACAGTCGAACGCCCCGGCATTCTTGCCGCCGAACGCTGCGCACGGTGCCGAAGTCTCGTCCACTGCGCCGAACGTCTGTTCATTTGGGTTCACGAAGATATCCTGCTTGGCATTCGGGTTCCCGATGAAATAGTTCAGACCGCCGCCATTGTTTGCCAAGGCGTTGAACTGCTCCACGGAGATGCCGCCTTCGTCTTCGATCACGCGCTTCAAGCGGCGATCGATGTAACGAACGCTGCCCACGATTCCGCCACGGAACTGGTGTTCTGCACCGAACACGAACTCGTCGGTGTATTCCATGCGAGTTCCCGGAGCAAATGGAGTGATACCGCTGATGGCAATGTGAGGCGCGCTGCTGACTCCACCTGAAGCCTTGTTCAAAAGGTGAGCGGCATCAGGTACGAAAAAGGAACCATAGTTCGGTGAGCCGTCAGGGTTGGTAACCACGCAAGAAGCACCCGCTGGGGTTCCAGTGGGACATCCCGTAGTTGTTGAAGCCGGCGCCCAATTCACGTTCAGGAAGTCGTCTTCGGCGCTCAGTTCGCGGACGGCCGCATCCAGAGGCAACACGAAGGCGTACCGTCCGTAGTTGGCATAGATCTTTGACTTGCGATCGCCCTTCGGATCAACAACGATACCGATACGCGGAGACCACATGTCATTAAACAATTTGTCAGCAATATTTCCGATCAAACGCTGCTGTTCCCATCGGACACCCAGATTCAGGGTAACGTGCTTGCCCATCCCCCACGAGTCGTTGATGTAGGCAGCGTGATATTTGCCGCTCGACTTGGTTACTCCTCCGTCAAAGCGTCCCCGAACCTGCTGAAGTACAACCTGTTGAGGAGGTCCAGAACCAGTTGGGTCCGCCATGTACGGGCACAGGGTGCAGTTTGCCGCCGCCTTAACGTTGGCAGCGAGGAGCAACGTCAAACTAGCATCGCTCTGTTTGCCGGCTGGGGCGGTAGCGTTGTTCAGATAGCCTGGGTCACCCCCTGAGGCATTTGCAGATGGAATCGTGTACTTGCCTCCAGATTCCACGGTGATGTCGTTGTAGACTGGGAATTGCCAAGTATAGCCAACGCTTAAGGTGTGCTGGCCTCCAAAATGATATCCCTTGGAAACGTCGAAGGAAATGCTGCGGGTATTGGAGTCATAGGGTTCTAGGAAGCCGAATCCCTGCGCATTAAATGTGCCGATCGTCCCAAAAAGCGTGGAATCCACAATTTGGGTTACGTCGACCCCAGGTGTTTCGGTGAAGTGGTTCCAGCTCCATGTGAATGCCGCGTCGAGTAAAAGGTTACTGCCGAATGCGCCGTCGTAGCGCACTGCCCAGTTTCTTGTGCCGAAATCCCATTTTGATTGCGCAGTCGTGTCAGCGGCATTGAGTGTCGCCCAGGGAGCAACGTTGGTTGTGGATGGGTCACCAAAAACGGATGACTCAATCGTGTGTCGGTCGTTAATTCGATAGGTCAATTTCCCGGCGTAGTCAAGGGAGGTGGTGCGACGGTCGGCCTGTCCATTCAGAAGAGAATAAAGATTGGAAGTAGTAGCTGGTGCGACATGGTTGCCGGCAAAGTTCGGATTAAACGTGCCGAAGTAGAAGAGATGATTCCTTAGTTTTCCGAGAGGGACGTAGCCTCCCAATTCTGCGTCAGCTTCGTACGCAGTGTTGGAGAGTACCCGCCCGAATTGGTTCTGAAGCTGGAAGTCATCCGCATTGGCAGGTGTCGCCTGCATCCATCCCGACTTTGCATACCCGCCAAGAACACCGTGGGTTTCCGTACCGCCGGATTTCGTTACAATCTGCACGATGCCACCGCTAGCATGGCCGTACTGGGGCTCGAACCCACCGGTCTTGACCTGAACTTCCTTCACGAACGATAGGTTGATGCCGGAGCCTAAGGCGCCATAGGAACGAGACCAAACCCCAAGACCGCCAAATGCTGGATCGTTAATAGACACGCCATCGGCCACGTAAGCGTTTTCTAAACCGGTGGATCCGGAGATTGAAGGATTGTTGGCACCAGTGCCCTGCCCATCCACCGCTCCTGGAGCCAGATAGAATAGGCCCGCAACGTTGCGCTGCACGGGAATGTTCTGATACATAGTGTCCGTGATGCTGGTGTTCACGGATGTCGAAGTAGTGTCGACGGTTTCCGTTGCGGCACTGACCTCGACTACTTGGGTAACTTCACCCGTCTCTAGAATAATTTCCACGCTAGTCGTATTGTTGATGCGGACATCGGCACCCTTTACGTCGGAAACCCGAAATCCGGACTTTTGCACCCGGATACTATAGATTCCAGGAATAAGGGTAGAGAAGAGAAACGTCCCATTTTCGCCGGTGGTTTGTTTCTGGCTGCCGATAGGACCGGTAATGGTAACCTCTGCCCCAGGTACCGTTGCCTTTGTCGGATCGTACACGATACCGCTCAAGTTTCCTCGCGCTGCTCCCTGATCCTGAGCCACGACCGTAACGGCAAAGGCCATCAGTAGTGCCAAGGCGAGTATTGCCAATTTTAAGAACTTCGAGTTCAACACTAGTTCTCCTTTCAACCCCCATCTTTTTTGAGGTTCACTGCAGGTTTCGAAAGGCCGACCAACTGCCGACCAATTGTCCTTCATCCCAAGGTTTTGTTGAAAATAACTAGGGAAGACAACCCCGCATTCGGTACATGCATCCCCTTAGCCAAACAGACAAAAGACAGCCACAAAAATAAATGGTCTGATATCAATATTTTACGTGGATTTATCGGAGGCAGTAAATCAGGACATCCCACTGTTTATGGTTTGCAATATGAATAGATATGGAAAATGGAACAAACTGCCAAGAGCGGTTTCGCCAGTATCGGTCGGTCTAATTCTGACCGAGGAATGATTTTCCCTTTTTCTCGGATTCGGCTGCCGACTTTAGATCGCCCGTTTGCCTGTAGGCGTCGGCCAATGCCAAGTAAAGCCGACCCTCATCCGGGTGGAAACCAATGGCATCTTTAAGCATGGACTCGGCCTTTTGTGAATCGCCGAGGTGCCCCAAGCTCTCGGCGATGCGCACGAGAGTTTGGGCTTCTGTTTTGGGAGTAACGCCAACATCGTTGTAGAGACTTCGAACTGCAGCGTAATCGCTCTTTAAAAAGTAGACATCGACCAGCGCCGAGCGGGCTTGATCATTCGCTGGGTTTGTCTTTACAGAGTGCAGCAACCATTTGCGTGCTTCTTCGGGTTGCCCTTGTGACAGCAGGGCCAAGCCTCTTTGTTGGTCGAGAATCCCGGTTTGTGAATCCTTCACAACATCAGGTTCGTCTAGTTCCCATGTTTTTTTGGGCTCAACATTGCCGTACACACGAAAATGGGCGGTGGCGAACGATTTTTGGCCTGTGTCAGATCTTTGCAGGCTGACGGAAAGAACATAATTGCCGGACGGCTTGTCGGCGAGACTCATGCGCTTTCCGCTTACCAAAGAGCCCGTGGCGTCAAATTGTTCCATGCCCACTTCGTCCTTCATGGTAATCGTGTTACCCGCGATCGCTGGTTGACCGAGTCCATAGTCAACGAGCAGCTTTTTCCCAATGAGGTTTCGAGGGTCCTGCGCGTTGGCCCAGATCTGATACGTAAATTGTAGAGGCATATCTTGACGTACAGTTGGGGACGATTCCGGCAGCGGATGAAACCTCAGGCCTCCCATGGAAAATGGCGTTAGATCTCGAATAACCGGATCGGGGATCTCTTCGGCACTGGAGAATGGGAGTATTCCCGGGACAATGAAATTGTTTGCTTCCGGCTGTGGCACAACCACTTGACGCTCGGTCTGGAAACTCTTCTTGCCTGCGTGGTCCTCCAGTTCAAAGGAGATACGATACTTTCCAGGAGGTAACGGAAGAAGTCCTTCGTACCCAAAACTCTTATCCGCAATTTCCTCCATTCGCTGCTTGTCCAGGGAGTCGTGTACCTGTTTTTCCTGGGAGAAAATTAATTTGTTGTCCATCGCAAACACACGCACCATCAGACCTACGGCGTAAGAAAATCGTCCATCCGGCTCTTTTGTCAGGGTCATGTCGCTGGCGTTCTTAAGATGGATGGAATAGTCCAATCGGGTGAGCCCGCGGGAATCCCGAACCGGGAAAGTCAGTACATCAAGACTGTTGCCGGACAGCAGCATGCGTGTTGAAACTGCTTCCTTCAATTGGTAACGCTGGGCGATTTCGTTGCGATACGCAGGAAGGTTGTTGTAACCGCGGATTTCACTTAGAAGAATATCGGATTCCATGCTTCGGGTGCCGGTGGATGGATCTACAGGCTCCCCAGGTATCAGCGTAAGAGAGATGCGCGCTACTTCAGGTCCAACGGAATTTTGAATCATCCGGTAAGCAGCCGAAGGATTGTTAATAGCTTCCGAACCGGTGGTCAGCTTATCCGGACCGTCGAAATAGGGACTATAAAAACGATAATCCCCAGTCGTATCCCGGTCATAGAACATCAGGTAGAAGAAATTGGGGAGTCCTGCCTGTCCTGTTGAATAGAACCAGATTTCCATCGGATAGAGATTTGCCGCGTTGCGGTACACCTGTTTCTGGTTAGGCGGGCCCAGCAAGATATACACACGCCCACGGTCGTTTCTCCATCCCTCCTCAGCGGACCCAACGTTGAATCGCGAATTGGCGAACGCGATCCGCTTATAGTGCTCTTCTCTGAATGCGTTGGTGGGATCGCCAGGATTCGGGTTGCGAACTTCCCAGAACTTTTCGATGAACTTATCTCTAGCCTCGTTGGAGGCCAATTTCATGAAATTGTCTCGTTCATCCTTAGTGATGATGTACACCACTTCTTCGTCGAGCCACTGCTTATAGTTCTTAGCAAGTTTTTCCTTCTTTTGTCCGCAGGCTCCGGTGGCGGCCATGGCGGCAAATAGGGCCAGCACCAAGACTTTTCTCAGGTTCGATTGGTTGATTCGACGATTTCGCAAGCGCCTTGCTTTCATTCTCATTCTCCAAAACTGTTTTCCAAATTCCCTATGGCTCAGCTGGTATGGCGCAGGCGCTCGGCCAGGGCGCGGGCGCGTTGACGCGCAATGTCTACGAATCGCGTGTCGCCCGAGATTTGCTCGAGGAGCGGCAGGATCTTTTGCGGCTCGGGCAGCACTCCTTTGCTTACATCGGTGTCCAGTTGCAGCAGCGCGTCGTTTACTCCTAGACGGTCGTACTTCATCCTGCGTTGCAGCAGCTCGATTAGTTCTTGCTGCCGGGCGAGGCCCTCGCAAATCTGCAGCAGTTGCGAAGCATTGCCGTTCAGCGTGTAGTTGAACTTGGTCTCGTAGCCTTCCGGGCCGTTCTCCCAGCGAAAAGTCTTTTCGCCAAGATTGGCGATTTTCCGGTGTACGTCGAGATCGACACCCTGGAAGCGATTCAACTGGTTGATCAGTTCGAAAATCTTGCCGCGCAATGCCCCGCTGACTTCGAACGTGCTTGGCCCTGCGTCTTCCTCCAGTTGCCGGATTTCGTAACTGGCGGTATCGGAGTTTTGCCGGATCTTAATTTCGATGAACTCCGGAGTGCTGGATTTAAAGACGCGGCGGTAAGTGAACACCGCGCCGGGCGAGGCCGCGCGTCCCGCCTCCTGCAGCAAGCAGAAGCCGGCAAGCAGACAAATCAATATGCGGACGACGACTTTCATTGCCTTGTTTGGATGCCTGGGGGGCGTTGTGCTGTTGCGTGTCCTGGCGCCGCCGTTTCACGGGAGTTCCGGGTCAATCTGACCGCTGCAGCGCCGTTCTTGCCGACGCCAAAACGCTCCTCAAAGCGTCTGGTTTGGAGGTGGCACACCGCTACGGCCAGCGCGTCCGCCGCATGCGTAGGTTCCGGCGTTTCGTTCATTTCCAGTAGTGCTCGCACCATTAGCTGCATCTGCCTTTTATCAGCATGGCCGTAGCCCGCCACGCAGGACTTTATCTCTCGCGGTGAGTAACTATGAGCGGTCACACCGTGCTGCTCCGCTGCAAGCAGGACCACGCCGCGGACTTCCGAAAGCCTTAGAGCGGTGCGCAGGTTCAGTGCGGCGAATACTGATTCCACGGCCAGAGCTTCCGGGCGAAAATCCTCCAGCAGTTTGCAGAGCAGTTCGTGGACGTCGCGCAAGGCAGCGCCCGCGGAAGATTTCTGCCGCTTTGCTGCGATTTTCAGAGCACCGTAGTGCAGTACACGGTATTTCCGACCATCGCTCTCGATAACCGCAAATCCGGTAGGTCCTGCGGAGGCCGGATCGACGCCCAGAACACGCACCCAGACTGGGTTTCCGTTTCTTCGCGAATTTTCGCTCATCGTGCCTAGTCTACGGCGAACCGCGGACCGCTTCCAATGAATTGTCGCAACCGCGCACCACCAAACGAAAAACGGCCACCGCGACAGACCCAGTGGCCGTTCAAATAGATTGCGATCAATTCGCGCCGACGGCCGCCTGTATCTCGGATTCGTCGATGTCAAAATTAGCATAAACGTGTTGCACGTCGTCATGCTCTTCCAAGGCTTCCACCAGCCGCAGCATCTGCGTTGCCTGAGCACCGGTAAGCTTGATGTAATTCTGGGGCACCATTCCGATCTCCGCGGAGGCTGGGGTAATTCCCGCCTTTGCCAGCGCTTCTTTCACAGTTTCCAGCACTTCCGGCGGGGTGACGATGTACCACGCTGAACCATCGTCCTTCATGTCTTCCGCACCGGCTTCCAACACGATGTCCAGGAGCGTATCCTCGGACGCAGCTTCTTTCGGCACGGTGATTTCGCCTTTGCGGCTGAACATCCATCCCACGGCACCCGCTTCCGCCATGGTTCCGCCATTTTTGCTCATCAAGTGACGGAATTCGCCGACAATGCGGTTGCGATTGGTGCTTACGACCTGGATCAACATTCCTACGCCGCCCGGTCCGTAGCCCTCGAAAGTCGCCTCTTCGTATACTTCGCCTTCCAGTTGGCCGGTGCCACGAAGAATGCCGCGCTCAATATTCTCGTTGGGCATGTTCTCGTTCTTGGCCGCGAGGATGGCGGTACGCAGGCGAGGATTGGAGTTGGGGTCGCCGCCGCCTATACGTGCGGCGATGGTAATTTCACGGATGATTCGCGTAAATACCCGGCCGCGCTTGGCGTCGGTTGCCGCCTTCTTGTGTTTGATGGTGGCCCACTTTGAATGACCAGACATGAAAGCCCTCTTTGTAAAACGTGGCCGTTGTTCGGCCATCTCGATTTTTCTTAAATACCCGGCAACGCATTCAAAGCGCGTGGCCGAATCGGCCCGCAATACAGGGATTCCGTGCGGGAGGAAACTCGCGCTCCAGCAATCGCAAGTTGCGACTCCCCTTGTTTTTTGCTGGAACTAGTGGATTCTAGCACACTTAGGGAGCCCTCAAAACCGTGTATACTTTTCGCCGGGGTTTCTGATTGGACCGGTTCGCTTGCTCTCGCTGCAAACATTGTCGGCTTGCGAGGGTGAGCTGTGGCTGAGCGCAGCTATCGTGTTCTCGCCGTTTGCGCCCATCCGGTTCAATATATGTCGCCGATTCTGCGTCGCATGGCGAAGCATCAACAGCTGGATCTGAAGGTGGTCTACTGTTCGTTGCGGGGAGCCAAAGCCGGTCACGATCCGGAATTTAACAAAACGGTCCAGTGGGATGTTCCGTTGCTCGATGGATACGACTGGGTCGAGGTGCCCAATCGCGGGTCGGGATCCGAATCCTTCTTTGGTCTTTATAATCCCGGATTATGGAAGCTGATTCGGGGCGGCCGCTACGATGCTGTACTCATCTACACCGGCTACCCTCGCTCTTCGTTCTGGATTTCGTATTTTGCTTCAAAGCTTTCGCGCACGGCATTTATTTTTGGCACCGACGCCACCACGCTGGTGCCGATGACCGGCCCGAAGTGGAAAAGACACATAAAGCGGGTAATTTGGCCGCTTCTTTATCGGCTGGCGAGCCAGGTGATTGTTCCTTCGACTGGCACGCGAGACTTGATGCGTTCTCTTGGAATTCCTGACGAACAGATTACGCTTACGCCGTACTCCGTGGACAACGATTGGTGGCTGGCGCGATCGCGGGAAATCGACCGTGTCGCGGTTCGGCAAGGCTGGGGAGTCGGACCGGATACCGGGGTGGTTTTGTTCTGTGCGAAGCTGCAACCCTGGAAGCGTCCGCAGGACCTGCTGCAAGCCTTCGCACACGCAAACTTGGGAAATGCCGTATTGATCATCGCCGGAGACGGACCTTTGCGGGGCGCGATGGAGCAAGAGGCGGCTGTGTTGGGTATCGCGGACCGCGTACGCTTTCTGGGATTCGTCAATCAGACGCAACTGCCAGCTTTGTACACCGCTTCGGATCTTATGGTTCTGCCCTCTTCCTACGAAGCGTTTGGCGTCGTCGTCAACGAAGCGCACATGTGCGGTTGCCCGGTAGTGGCCAGCAACCATGTCGGCGCGGCGCGTGACCTGATCGCGCCGGTGAATCCGGCACTGATTTATCCCTGTGGAGACGTTCCTGCGTTGGCTCGAATCCTGCGCGATACGTTGCAGGATCGGAGCCGTCTTGCGCAGCTCGGTCAAGCCGCGCGCCGCCATATGGAAACCTGGTCGCCGCGGGAAAACATTGCCGGCACGGTAGAAGCGGTGGCCATCGGCGTGGATCGCGTCAGGCCAACGCCTGGCTGCAAGGGCGATTCTTCGTTGCCCGCGTCACAACGACTTTCTTGATGAAACTGCTGATCTACTCGCATTTCTTTCCACCCAGTGTGGGCGGAGTAGAAACCATCGTTCTTGCTCTGGCGCGCGGGCTGGCGGAACTTTCTACTGCGGATTCTTCTAAGATTTTTGATCTGACGGTGGTCACGCTCACTCCAGGTGGTTCTTATCCGGATGACACGTTGCCGTTCAAAGTGGTGCGCCAGCCAACTGCGGCGCAGCGGCGCGACTGGATTCGATGGGCCGACGTGGTGCACGTCGCCGGCGCGTCGCTGGCTCCTATCGCGTGGAGCCTGATCCTGCGAAGACCGGTAGTTGTTGAGCATCACGCGTTTCAGACGATTTGCCCAACCGGCCAACTTTTCCAGGAGCCTCAAAACGTTCCTTGTCCGGGCCACTTTATGGCAGGCCGCTATTCGAACTGTTTGCATTGCAGCCAAACTCCACAGCCGGTGCGCTCCTTCAAATTGTGGCTGCTAACGTTCGTGCGCCGATTTCTGTGCGGCCGCGTGGAACTCAACATTGCTCCGACGGCGTGGCTAGCATCCCTGCTGCATTTGCCGAGGACGGAAGTCATTCCTCACGGGCTGGAGAGCAAAGAAGCGGTCTTGCCGGTTTCGTGGCAACGACGTCCGGCGGTGATTCTCTTCATTGGGCGATTGGTGAGTACCAAGGGAGTCGGTGTGCTTTTGGCGGCCGCAAAATTACTCCTCGAGCAGGGGCAGGCATTCAAGCTGTTCATTATCGGCGACGGCCCGGAACGCGCGGCGCTGGAGAACCAAGCACGAACCGCGGCGTTAAGTGCCCAAGTCAAGTTCCTTGGATCGCTGTCAGCACAGGAAATCGAGCAGCACTTTTCAGGAGCGAGCGTGGTCGTCGTTCCCTCCCTGGCAGGGGAAGTGTTCGGGCTGGTGGTTGCGGAGAACATGCTGCGCGGGATTCCCCTGGTCGCATCGGACCTCGGTTCGTTTTCGGAAGTACTTGGCGAGAGTGGCCGCGTCTTTGCCCGGGGCGATGCGGTGAGTCTGGCCAAGCAAATCTCTGAGGTTCTGGGAAACCCAACCTCAGCTATGGCAGTTGCGGCAGCCGCGCGACATCGCGTGCTCGATTTTTTCCCTCTGCGACGTATGATAGAAGCGCACGCTGCCGCCTACCGGCGGGTCTGTGTATCCCGGGAACAAAAATGACGCAGTCGAGAGCCAATTTCGTCCTAATCTCGCGCCGTTCGAATTACGGCTCACTTTCGATCTGCCCGATCCGGACAGTGACTGCTTGCTGTCGCGTTTCTGAGGCTGTTTCATGAGAATTTCTTCTATTGTTCTGCCGGGACCTTCTCAGAAAAACCCGCTTGTTGTTGTGGGTGTCATTGGCGTGATCGGTCTGCTTGCCTATGAGCTGGCGCAATATGTGATCGCCGGAGATTTTGTCGGGCTCTCGTATATCGGGCTGGCGGTCATGGTCGGCGCCGCCATGCTGACGATGCTCAACAATTGGCGAGCCGGAACCTTTATTTTTTTCGGGTGGCTTTTCTTCGAGGACTTTGCGCGGAAATATCTCGGCAACAACATGGCGATTTACTTTGGCAAGGATTTTCTGGTAGCCATTGTTTATCTATCCTTCTTTATCGCGTATCGTCGCAAGCAGGCGAAGATTTTTCGGCCGCCGTTCTTGATCCCTCTGCTGCTCTTCGTTTGGTTCGGAGTGATTCAGGTTTTCAATCCGGCTTCCACAAGTTTCTTTTTCGGCATTCTGGGATTGAAACTGTATTTTTATTACATCCCACTCCTATTCATTGGCTACAGCATGATCCGGACGGAGGAAGACCTTCGACGGTTTTATCCGTTTTTGATGGTCTTGACGATCATCGTGGCGGGGTTGGGAATCGCTCAAGCCATTCTGGGACACACTTTCTTGAATCCCGCAGTCATGCAAGCGGAGATTCGCGAACTCAGCTCGAATTACCGGGTTGCGCCTATCTCTGGCGTTATCGTCTATCGTCCCACGTCGGTTTTTGTGAGCGCGGGACGTTTCGCTTTTTTCCTGGTACCGGCCTTCCTGTTTGCTTTCGGCTATGGCGGGTACTTGCTGCTGCGTAGCAAAGAACGCCGCTTGTTGACGCTTCTTGCGGTGGCAGTAACGACATCGGCCATTGCATTGTGCGCCTCGCGCGGCACTGTGCTCTGGACGCTGGGCAGTATTCTTGTTTGCATACCCGCATTTCTGTGGGGATGCCCGTGGCAGAAGGGCCAACTAGTCCGCGTATTTCGGGGGTTCCAGCGTGCGGCGCTGGCTGGCGTCGCTGCTTTGCTTCTGACGTCATTGTTTTATCCGGACGCGTTGAAAAACCGGTTATCGTTTTATTGGGAAACACTTGATCCGACGAGCGCGAACAGCGAGCTCGTCCACCGTACGCAGACCTATCCATTGCAGCAACTCGGCTACGCCTTCGACTATCCTCGTTGGCCTTATGGCTACGGCATTGGAACGGCCTCGCTTGGTACGCAGTATATCGGCCGAATTTTACATACTCCGGGGTTGGCAATCGGTGTTGAAAGTGGATTTGGAGCTCTCGTTCTAGAGTTGGGAATCGTTGGGCTGCTGCTTTACCTGATCTCCGCCAGTGCGATTGTGATTTCGGCCTGGTCCGCGGCGGTAAAGCTGAAGGGCACACCGTGGTTCCCGATAGGATTTGTCATTTTCTGGTATACCTTTCTGTTCTTATTTCCATACGTGTGGGGAGGATTCCAGTCTTTCGAAGACTTCATTCTTAATTCGCTGTTGTGGTTTTCACTGGGAATCCTTTTTCGGCTTCCGTCATTGCCGCTGAACGCGAAAAACCTACCGACCATGCAACAGCAGACTCCCAACCACAGGCTGGCTTGAATTGCGGCTCGCAGTCGTTTCTCCTTTTCTGGACCGCCGCCACGGCACGGAACTTTGCATCATTGAACAGATCGAACGCTTTGCGACTCAGAATCACTGGCAGATCGACATTTATTCGCAACGTATCGAGGACGTAAAGAACTTACAGCTCGATACCGCGTCCGCTCGGAGTTCCCAGGGGTCGATTCTCTGGCACAAAATTTCCCGTTTGCCCGGGCCGCATCTTGTTCAGTTTCTTTGGTGGTTTTTTGCGAACCGTTTCCGTCGCCGCTCCAACGTTCGTTCGGGAAAATTCAAAGCCGATCTTACTTATTCTCCCGGCATAAACTGTTTTGACGCTGACGTTATCGTTGTACACATTGTGTTTCATGAGTTCTATGCGAGAGTTCGCTCGGAACTGAAATTGTTGCATGCGCCTTTGCGAAGCTGGCCACTGATTCTGCACCGCCGCTTGTATTACCAGCTGATTAGGATGCTGGAGCGAAAGATCTATGCCAATCCTCGGGTGAAGCTTATCGCGGTGTCCCAGCTTGTTTCCACTCAACTGCGCAACTATTTCAACCGGTCCGACGCAGTCGTGATTCCCAATGCCGTGGATACAGTGCGCTTCACGCCCGAGTTTCGCCTATCGCGGCGCAGCGCGGCTCGACAGGCCTATGGTCTGGAGGAGAGTGATTTTGTTTGTCTACTCATTGGCAATGACTGGAAAAAAAAAGGTCTGGATACTCTGCTAGCTGCGTGCGGCCGGCTTTCGAATCTTCCGCTTAAGCTGCTGGTGGTTGGCAGCGATGATCCATCGGTCTATCAGCCGCTCCTCACGCAACCAAATCTCCAGGGCCGTGTGCGCTTTCTGCCGGTGTCCGAGGATGTGCTGTCGTTTTATGCCGCAGCCGATTTGTATGTCGGGCCTTCGCTGGAAGACGCTTTCGGCTTGCCGATTGTCGAAGCCATGGCTTGTGGTTTGCCGGTCATCGCCAGCGTGCGTGCCGGTGCAAGCGAACTTGTCCACGACGGGGAAACGGGGCTGCTGCTTCGTGATCCCAAGTCTGTTGAAGAATTGGCGGCGCTACTGCAACGTGTCGTGGACGACAGAAACTTGCGCAATACCTTGGGGCATGCTGCCGCTCGCTTGGTCCAGCAAAATTGCAGTTGGGATCGCAACGCTTCACGCACGCGGCAGTTTCTCGAGGCTGCCTTCCTGCGACTCTCCCAAAACTAAGGAGCCGCCGTCCCGCGTCAGCGGCGGGGTCGCAGTTTCTTGTTTCACCTGATTTGGTGTCCAGCGGTCTTTCAAGCGCAGGAATGGTTCTTCGAAATATTTGCGGGAAAGATAAGCCACTGCAATCGCGGCCAATCCCGCGCAAAGCAGGTAGCACCAGGTACGCGCCCACAAACCCAAATCCAACCGCACTTCAAAGCCGGTGCGATTGGCGATCCATTTATAAAGCTGAAAAACAAACAGGTGATATAGGTACAGGCCGTAACTGATCTGTCCAAAGAAAATCAACACCTTGGGCGCGACCCATTTCCTGTTAGGTCCGCTGCCGACCAGCAGAAAAATGCCCAGGACCCCGCCACACCACAAATTCCAGGGCACCCACTGCAGCGCCTCTCCCACCGGAGTCATTCGCGTTTGAATTCCGAACGGCAGGCCAGCCAAAGCGACGGCAAAGCCGACTACGATCAGGCCTATAGAGAAATTTCGCAGCTTCCCCCGATCCTGGTTCCATTTGCGCACCAGAAGCGCGATCAACGCGCCCAAGGCAAGGCCGTCTGAGGTGTTCCATGTGTAATAGAAACATCCGTCTTGCGGTCGGAACGATCCTGACGCAAGTTCATGACAAAGGAACCGCAGGACCGGCGAAAGTACGACCACAGATACGGCCAGCCACTCGAGATGTTTACTCGATAGTTTTTTCGCCGCTGTCGGCCACAAGAAATAGAAGTGTTCCTCGACTGCCAAAGACCACAAAACCGGGTAGGACATCACAATTCCAAACAATCCCGAAAGGTTCGAGGAATAGAGCAGGCTCATAAACAGAAATTCGCGCGATGTGAGGCCCAACAGCACAAGGATCAGCAAAGTGGCGTAGTAGGCGGGAAGGATACGAAGTGCGCGTCGGAAATAAAAGCGCTGGTAGTAGTCGCGTCGCTGCTTGGAATCCAGCAGGATTCCGGTGATCAGAAAACCGGACAGCACGAAAAAGAGGTTTACGCCGAATTTGCCTGGTCCGGCGGCCTCCAGGATGGTTCGCTGCCAGTTGGCGTACTGTGTGAAGTCACGCGTCCAGTACAAACCGTGATACATCAACACACCAAGAACCGCCAAGCCGCGAATGCTGTCCAATTCTGGCATATGGGGACGAAGCAAGGGCGCGGCGGCGGTGGACTTGGCTGTAGCGCTTCTTGTTGAGCTTGACCCCACGTTCTCAGCCTGCCATACAGCTTCATGCATTGCTAGGTGGCGAATCCGATAGACTCCGATGATTAACGATCCGGGCCATTTTGATGCTGCATCGGAGCTTTGCCGAAGGCTCCGGCTGCGCCATAATAGGTAGATTGGGCTAGCGTCCTCGCAAATGAGGCTTCGGGCTGATTGGCGCCCCGGTCAACGCGGCGCGCAGGTTTTGCATCTCAACCCAATCGGGTGCGCCTCGTGATATTCCCTTATCGGGTTACGGAGGGAATGCGTTGCCGCGCTATCGTTCGTATATGAAGGAGTTTCGATGAAGGGTTTCTGGACAGCGCTGACGCTGACTGTCGTGTTCTGCTCGGTCTGCATATTGGCAGGTTGCAACGATTACAACAATTCGATACAGACCAGTACCGGCGCTACGATCACCAACGTTTCCCCGTCGGGCGTTGCCGCGGGCGCGACCAGCGATCTGACCATCACGGTGATCGCTTCGTTGGGGAACCCTTTTCCCTCCAAAACAATTGTGGAGTGGAACGGCGTCAAGCTGGCGAGCCAGTTGATCGACGCCATCACCGTGACCGCGGTTGTTCCCAAAGCCTATCTGGCCAAACCCGGCACGGCCTACGTTAATACCTTCGCACCGCAATCCGGTACCGGTCTGAACGGACTTTCCAACGCGCTGGCATTCCTGATTTACGGCGTCCCGAATCCCGTCCCTACGCTCGCTTCTATTTCTCCTGCAACCGCGCCTGCCTGCGGCAGCTCCTGTTCGAACGTTTCGGTGTCGCTTACCGTGACTGGCACCAATTTCCTTCCGACCTCGACGAACGGGGGTACGTCGGTTGCTTTTGCAAGCCCGGGCACGCCAAACGGGCAGCAAGCAGCTTTGACCATCAGCAGTATCTCTGCCACGCAGATTGTGGCCACCATTCCAGGTTCTTTCCTGACGTCCGCCGGTGCCGCCACCGTCTCCGTAATCAATCCGCCGAGCGGTGTCTGCGTTCTGCCGTACTGTCAACCCTTGGTTGGTGGCGGTCCCAACCCAGCTGCCCAGAATCAAACCTTCACGATAACAGGCTCCGCTTCAAACACCGCCGCCGCAGCGGTAGCTGAGGAGACTCCGGCAATCAGCCAGGATGGGCGTTATGTTGCGTACACCGCGCAGGAGAACGGCATTTCACAAATTTTCCTTCGCGACACTTGTGTCGGGGGAGCAAAGGATTGCGCACCGGAAACGCATATCGTCTCGCTGGCCTCGGACAATGCGGCGGGTAACGCGGACAGCCACACTCCATCGATGAGCCCGGATGGCCGCTACATCGCATACAGTTCGGCGTCAACAAATCTGGTTGCAGGTTCCCCAGCCGGCAGGCAGATCTTCCTGCGCGACACTTGTCTGGCAGCGGCCGGCACTTGCAAGGCCACTACAACATTGATTTCCACGGATAGCCAGGGAGCGCTCACTGGAACGGAGAGCATTCTTCCTTCGCTAAGCTCCAGCGGCAGATTTGTGGCGTTTGTGGCTGTCACGCCCGCACCTGAATCGCCATCTATCCCTCGGATTGCCGGCACCAGCGCCGGGCCAAACAGCGGCCTGCGCCAGGTCTTTATCCGCGACACATGTACCGGTGTCGCCAATTGCACGCCGAAAACCACGCGCATCTCTCTTGAACCCGGTGATGGCCGAGACAATTCCAAGCCGGTGGGACCCGCCCTCAGCGGGCTTGCGAAGCAGGTTGCGCTTGCCAACGGAAAGAGCGCCACGGTTTTCACGCCGACCGTTCCCGTGGATGATCGCGTTTTTCTGGCGATCACCAACGAAACGAAATAGGTCTTTCGAATTCCAAACACGTCCAGCATAAAAAGAAAAAGGCCCGCCGTTTCCGGTGGGCCTTCTCCTTGTGTGTGCTCTCGCTCTCTAGCAAGCTTTTAGAAACTGCTCAGCCCATAAATCCTAAATTGCTGGTTGTGAAATTAGCCAGGTTGGGGAAGATAGTCGGCAGATTTGCGTTGCTGACCCCGAACCAGGACGCCAACGTGGCTGCGTATTGGTCCAGTGCGGTCGTTGGAATCCAGCGACCGTTATTGCCTGCGTCGTCGGGGCCGCCCAGCGCCAGGGTTGGGAAGTTTCCGTACACGCTGTTGCCTTTCACCGCGCCGCCGAGAACCATCTGATGATTTCCCCACGCGTGGTCGGTGCCGCCGTTTGTGCCAGGCTGCAGCGTGCGACCGAATTCGGACAACGTGAAGGTAGTCACGTTGTTTGCTACGCCGAGTTCCTGTGTGGCCTCATAGAACGCGGACATACCCTGGCTCAACTTCGTCATCAGGTCCACCTGCTGGACCAGTTGGTCGCTGTGCGTATCAAACCCGCCGTAGGAGCAGAAGAAAATCTGCCGCCCCATTCCGAGAGCGCTGCGAGCCGCAATCACCTTGGCCACTTGCTGGAGTTGCTGCGAAAGGTAGTTGTTTGGAAACTTTGTCTGCAACGGTGGTACGTTTTTGAGTGCGTCCGCGAGGACCACTGCGTATTGCACCGCTTGTCCGGTAACATTGTTGGCGGATTGCACCATCGAAAGGCCGCTGTCAAAGGTCAGCAATTGCTGCACGGCCAGAAAACGCGCCTGTGAAGCAGCGTCCGTGCCGATCCCCTGCAAGCCCGGAGTCTGTCCGGGATTCATCGTGAACGGCTGTTCGGTGATTCCCGTGCAAAAAACTGGATTGCCGCTGATCGAAAGAATGGGCGGAAATTGTGCGGCGCCGTTAAAGGTGCTCTGCACGCTGTCCGCTACTTTTCCTGCCCAGCCGGCAGTTGGCGTTCCTGCGAGCTGCGCGCTCTGCCACTGATCCTGCTGATCGGAGTGTGAATAAAGATTGTCTGGAAGATTCTTGAATTGTTGGTAGAGCTGTTGGGTGGTGGGCTGCACCAGCGTTCCCACGTTGGCCAGGATGGCCATATTTTTCTGGTTGTTAAAGATGCTTTGCAATTCCGGCATGTTCGGGTGCAAGCCGTAAACCGACTGGTTCCCGGACTGTAAGGGCAACAATTGCCCCTGAGGCAAGGCCAGGTTTGCACGCGCCTGCGCGTAGCCTGTATAGCGCGTATCGATCGGAACAATCATGTTGTTGCCGTCGTTGCCGCCGAACATAAAAATGCACACCAGCGCTTTGTAATCCGTCGTGCCTTGCGCCAATGCGCTGACCAGTCCGAATTTGCTCAAGCCGCCCACCAGCGACGCTCCTGCCGCGGAGCAGCAGGCCAACCTCATGAAGTCTCTTCGTGTGTGCTGCTTCATCGCTTCTCCTCTTAGTGCTGGACCTGGTACATCGAAGACGACGTAACCAGATAAATCGCTCCGCGTGCTTGTCCGGTGGTATCGGCCGGATCCACGGAACTCAAGGCCGTCTGGATAGTTGTCTTCATGGTGTCCGGAACGGGTCCGTGCAGGAACAAGGTGCCGAGCCAGGTCAACATCGCATCTTGCGAGCCAGCGTTGATTACTGGCGCGAAGTTAAAGTGCGTGTCTGCTCCCACCGCTCCATACACCACATCGTCGATGAAGTTGACGCGTGCCAGGCTAGTCGCGGTGTTGAATATGGCGAACTCCGGCCCATTCAAGGTCGTGTTCGGAATCGGCGAGACGGGCGGGAAGAAGTTGAACACCGTGGCGGGGTAAAACACGTTCTGTCCCATATTGTCGCCTTCGTTGGACAGTCCACCGGCGTCTGTCTGCGCATGGAAGGCGCGGATCAGGCTGACTTCCATCACAATGGGCTCGCGCAATTTTCCGTCGGTCGCTACCACCGTCGACGGATCGTCGCCGCGGCGCGCCTCTGGATCGAGTAGCACGGCGGCCAGCAAGGCTTGCATGTCTCCGCGGGTTCCAGCTCCATAGCTAGTGCCTGTGCCACTGCTGAAACTGCCGGTGTTGAATGCCTGCGCCACGCGCTGCACGTACGCTGGGCTGGGGTTGCTGGTCACTAGCCGCAGAATGTATTGCCGGGCCACGAAAGGACCGACGTTGGAGTGGTTGAAAATAATGTTCAGTGCGGAAGCCAGGTCGGCTTCGGCAGTCTGTCCTGCTGGAATGGTTTGCCCCAGCAAGGTTTTCGCGCCGGTATCGTGGTTGGATTCCACCGCCACCATCGGGCCGCCGTAGTACTGTGGATTGTGTTTCTGCGCGGACATTCCCGGTTTGACCGGATACGTCCAGCCGGTGAATGCGCGGCCCAACGCCATCACGTCATCCTGGGTGTACGTGGGGATGGGATTTCCGGAGCCGTCGAGAACCGGAGTGCCATCGGGATTTAACTGATTGAGACCGAGCGTGAAGAGCTGCATGATTTCACGCGCATAATTTTCGTTGGCGTGCTGGCCAGGCGCTGGCGCGTCGTTGTTCACCATGTCCAGGTAATTGCCCATGGCTGGCGTGAGCGTGACGTCGGTCATGATCGTCAGGTAATTTCCTAGCGCGTCCTTATCCAATGTGCGCAGATAATTGGTGTAGCCGAGAGGATCATTGACCTTGTCGCCGGCGACTACCCACAATTCATTAAGTGCCAACGCGGAACGCTGCCGCAACTGGTCGCCGCCGGCAAAGGAGTTCACGAAGAAGCGTTGTTGCACGTTGAACACCGACGAAGTTGTAATTGGATCGGGGTAAGGCGTGTTCGTGGCCGTCAATTCGTTCTGCAGATACAAGTCGTAGCCCAATTGTCGCAGTTGGTTCACGGTCTCCGGAGTCGGACCAAAGCTAGATTGCTCCAGGAATCTCACCGCCGCGGCCGAAGTGATTGGCGTTCCCGCGGTGGTGACCAATACGTTGACCGCTGCCGACACTCCTCCACCGGGCGTGGGATTGGTCACCACTACTGGCACATTGCCTGCCTGTGCCGCCGTGGCGGACCCAATTCCAACCAGGCTGTTGGGAGAGCCGTAAATAACTGTTAGAGGTACGCCGCCGAAGGTAGCGCTGGAGGTGTTCACGAACCCGGTTCCGTTCAAGGTGAGTTCGAATGTTCCCGGAGCGATTTTTGCCGGGCTAATGGACGTTAGCACCGGCGGCGGATTCAAGAACGTTACCGTTGCGCTGGCCATCTTGGTGCTGTCGGCAACGCTTGTAGCGCTGACCAGGACGCTGTTCGCCGAAGGAATATTCAGAGGAGCGATGAAAAGACCCGTCGCGTCGATGGTGCCCACGTCACTATTCCCGTTAATTTGACCCGCCACGGACCATGTCACTGCCGTGTTGGCGGTGCCGGTCACCGTTGCGGTGAATTGCTCTGATGCGCCGGTAACCAAGTTGGCGCTGGTGGGCGAAATGGTCACTTTAATATTGGAATTGGGTACGCTGAGGACCACGACCACGGCGTTGGAAACCGCCGATCCGGGATTTGGGTTTGTGACCGTGACCGGCACATTGCCCGCTTGTGCCGCGCTGGCCGTGCCGCTGGCCGTCAATTGCGTCGATGATAAAAATGTTGTTGTCAGCGCCGTATTTCCGAACTTTACAACCGCACCGTTCACGAAATTTGTTCCCACTACGTTTAGCGTAAATGCTCCAACGGTCAGCGCCGGGGGCGTAACGGAAACGATGGTCGGCACAGGATTCTGCAACGTTACGGCTGCTGTGCCAGCCTTGGTGGTGTCGGCAATACTGGTCGCCGTTACGGTGATCGCGTTATTCAGCGGAAGAATCGCCGGCGCGTTGTAGTTGCCGTTTCCGATAATCGTTCCCAGAGAGTCGTTGCCGCCTGGAACTCCGTTTACCGCCCACGTCACACCGCTGTTCGAAGTTCCGGTTACATTCGCGGAAAACTGTTGCGTCGCAGCAGTGCGCACATTTGCGACATTGGGCGTCACTGTCACGATGATTCCGCCGCCGATCACTTGCGCCAGCACTTGCCCGGAGGTTGCCGCGCCCGGATTGGGGTTTTGCACGGTGATGGAGATATTCCCCACTTGACCGCTGGTGGCCGTACCGGTGGCCGTCAATTGCGTGGAAGAAACGCGCGTTGTGGTGAGCGCGACCGTTCCGAAATACACCGTGGCGCCTTGCGCGAAATGCGCGCCCGTCACTACCAGAGTGAACGCTCCCACGGGGATCGAAGTTGGCGCGGCGGAGATCACCTGCGGAATCGGATTCATCAGCGTTACGTTGCTTGCGCCTGTTTTGCTGGCGTCCGCGGTTTCGGCCGCGGTGATCGTAATGGTGTTTGGACTGGGAGGAAATTCTGGTGAGCTATACAACCCCGTTGCGCTTATGGTTCCCGTAGTTGCGTTTCCGCCAACCACACGGTTTACGGACCAGTTCACCGCAGGACTGGAACCGTCGTTGGCCGTCGCTGCAAATTGTTGGGTATCCGCTCCGTGTAGCGACGCCGTGGCTGGGGTGACCGTCAGCCCGAAGGGTCCGGTGCCGCCTCCACCTGGGCCGCCACCGCCGGTTAGCGCTGTAGCGCAGCCGCTGATTAGAAGAACCAGTGTGCAAAGAACTGCGAAGCTCGCGCGATTCACGGTGTTCCCTCTTGTCGGCTTGCCGTTACTGCTCATCCCAGTCACACCCCCAGCTTGTAACTCGAACGGCGTTCGAAACTGTGTGCAACCTGGGGCAGGACTGGTTCGGTGAGACTAGAGAGATTGTGCGCAGGCCACTACTGTCCGCAGGACCAGTTTTGGAGCAACTGTTCCGGCGCAAGATTTGCTTTTGGCGCTTACGGATTAGGGCGTTGTGATGAACTATGCAATTGAATTCTGTCGGGTAGGACATCGTAAATTTCTGTTCGTTCGCTCCACGGTGGTGTCCGAACCGTCAGAAAAGTAAGTATGATTTGGCAATTCGAGATTTTGAGTTCACCCTGCGCAAGGTGCCGTCGAGACCGTATTTCGCTTAACTTCTCGGCACCGAGCGTGTACCCCCTGGCTGTCAATCTGTTGTGTGCATCGCCCCAGTTTGTTCCATAAATCACCATGTAGTTTTCTCGGTCCTGGATATCAATGGATACGAGATGGAGACTTTTGTTGACGAATATGGGGCCCCAATCGGAAAGAACGCCATAATGACCGTGTTTCTTTCCGATGATTCCCACCCAGGCCTTGCTACAACTTGCGCAGTACAGCAGGTTATAGGCAACGATGTAGGAAGCCGGTTGTCGAGCTGTCAGTCTGATCACAAACACCTCGACAGGATCTGTCGGATCAATCTGTAAGGCGCGAGAAATCTTCAGACGTATCTCTTCCGAAGAGCGGAGTCCCGAGGAATTGAGGAGCTCGAGGATGCCGTTATTTAGCAATCCTTGCGTCTCCTTTTTGAACGCGCGCAACCAGCTCGTTGAGTCTGCCCGTAGTTACGCTATAGCGCTGCCCACTTTTTTGCCGTCGGTCCAACTCGGTAAGTACAGTGTGCGCTTGGGCCAATCCCGACTGCGCGCGGACTCCAGGAGCTAGCATGAGCGAAAGGAGAGAAACACAGAGCACAAGTAAGATCGGACTTGTTTTCGCTGGCTTTTAGAGCCATCCCAATTGCTCTTTGCAGCTAAGGCCTTGACGGCCCCGCAGAACTGCCCTTGGATGTTTAGTTGAATCGAACCTTGAGATCCGGGCGTTTTTGCAGATGTACCGACTCAATGAAACGCACCTGGCGTTCATCGAGTGTCAGGATCATCGACGAAGTACGCACACCCTCACCGAAGAAGCGCACGCCTTTTAGCAGGTTTCCATCGGTTACTCCGGTGCATGCGAATATCATCTTCTTACCGGGCGCCAGGTCTTCCGTGTCGTAAATCCGGTTCGGGTCTTTCACACCCATTTTTTCCAAGCGTTCCTGGTGCTCGGGTTTGCTCACCACTAGCCGGGCGAGGATTTGTCCATTCAGGCAGCGTAGCGCGGCGGCAGTCAGCACACCTTCTGGTGCTCCGCCGGTGCCCATCACCATGTGCACGCCGGTTCCAACAACCGCGGCGGAAATGCCAGCGGACAGATCGCCATCGCCGATCAGCCGGATGCGTGCGCCCGCCTTACGAATGGCTTCGATGATTTTCTCGTGACGCGGCCGATCAAGGACAATGACCACCAGGTCCTCCACCGCCCGATCCAGGCGTTTGGCCACGGACTTCAAGTTGTCGGCGACCGGCGCATCGAGGTCCACAGCGCCTTTGCATGCCGGGCCCACCACAATTTTTTCCATGTACAGATCGGGCGCGTGCAACAATCCGCCCTTTTCGCTGGCGGCGAGCACGGCAATTGAATTCGGAGCACCAGTGGCGCAAAGATTCGTGCCTTCGAGCGGGTCGACCGCAATGTCCACGGAAGGAAACAACGCCTTGGGTGCGTGTGTGGCCAGCCCAACTTTTTCGCCGATGTACAACATGGGCGCTTCGTCTCGTTCACCCTCTCCGATGACGATAGTGCCATCCATCTCCACCTGGTCCATGGTCTTGCGCATGGCTTCGACGGCTACTTCGTCCGCTTTATGGCGATCCCCAAATCCCATCGTGCGCGCGGCGGCAATGGCGCCATTTTCGACCACGCGCAAAAATTCCAGGCTAAGCTGTTCTTCCATCGGAAGGCCCTCCGCGGTGGCTAATGTTAGGTCAAAGCTCGGCGCAGAGTCGATAGCCAGGCGGCCCTGGATGAAGCGAAATCGACAAGTTCGGTTTTAGCGTCGCGGTTTGAATCTTTGTAGCGCTGGGCGCTAGCCGGCGTTTTTTTAGGTCTTTCGTAATTCTTTTCTGACGGAGCCTTGCAACGGCGCGGGGAGCGGGAGGATGAACTTCAGACGCCGGCCGGAGGCCAGCGCTATCAGATGGGTCGCTATTTTTGCGACGGTCCGGATTTCACAGGTTGCAGCACTACGTCGATCAGGTTGGGATTATAAAACTCTGTTCGCTCGCCCGCATGCTTTCCCGCAATCACCAGCAACCGTGCCGACAGCGGCTTGTTCCATTTCACCGACAGTGTCGCGACGTCGCTGATGATTCGCGCGATTTCTTCCACGCTCGTATCGCCCGACAGCGGCACGGTGTCCAGACCGGTTCCGCACACCGCAGAGTAGCTCAACAACGCTTCCAGTGAGACACCGCCGCTGTTCCATCGCTCTGCAAGCCGCGGATCTTCCGCGATCGGCATCATCAAGCCCGAATAGCCTACCTTTCGCGCGCCTATCTCATTGAGCGCCGAAGTGATTACGCGTACGGCCGTCATCGTGCCGCTGGTACCGAAAGGTTGTTTCGAAAGGATCTCGATGGCTTCGCCGATCGAAGCATCCTTCGAAGGCGCCGGCGAAAGGTCCTGTCCCAGGTAAATCCATCCCTGTTCCTGATCAATGCTTGAGGCCACATGTTCCGCATCAAATGCCTGAGTAACGAACAGATCGATCATGCGGCGTTTTGCCGTTTCCGGGTCCGGAGCATTTTCAAAAGCGGTTTTGACCGTGCCCGCGGATTGCAATCCGATGGTGAATTGCCGTCCACTTCCTGTGTGATAGGCCGCGGGAAAAAACGGAGAATACGGTGGCACGCTAGCAATCGCTGCGAACCGGAAATTCCCTTCGCTACGTTCTGTTTCGGAAAGAGACTTCATCACCCTTGCAGCCGCGTTGACCGCGGAAGCATTCACCTTCTCGGAGGAAGTGACCACCAGCGAGCCGAACAATGATTTGGTGTTCTTCAGAATGTCGGTTAGCAGACGCGCCTGTGCCTCTCCGTCGCCTTCTGCAAGGTAGGCTGGTCCGATAGCCAGCATGATTTTGTCGTGTTCGGCCAGGGCGTCGAGATTCTTGAAGAAGCGAATGGCTTCGTCGTGGGACATTCCCTGGGTATATTCTGGGAATGGTTGTGTGGCGATGCGCAGCGTTTGTACGGTATATCCACGCGACTCGAATTTCGTCTCGGCGTACTTCAGGAATTTCACTGCCTCCGCCATTTGAATTTGATAGCGGTCACGTTCCAGGTTCACGAACGCGGTGATGGTGCGAATCGGAGCTTTGGCGGCGGCCGCAGGGCCTTGCGTACTTTGCGCGGAAAGGTGTGACGCGCTCGGGAGAGAAAAACACACGAGCAATACCAACAGCAAAATTCTTGGCCGCTTTGGTTTCATAGTCCTCACATAAATGCCGATATGCCGGTGATTTTTTCCCCGATGATCAGCTTGTGGATGTCGTTGGTGCCTTCGTAGGTATACACGCTCTCCAGATTGTTCATGTGCCGCATGATGCAATAATCGTCCACGATTCCGTTGGCGCCAAGAATGTCGCGCGCCTTTCGCGCGGTTTCCAGCGCGATGCCCACATTGTTCATTTTCAGCATGGAAATGTGTGCCGCATCGACCTTGCCTTTGTCTTTCAAGCGCCCCACATGGAGCGCCAGTAGTTGGCCCTTGGTGATTTCCGTGATCATCCAAGCTAGTTTTTCTTGCACCAACTGATGCGAAGCAATTGGTTTGCCGGCAAATTGTTTTCGAGTCTTAGCATATTGCAGCGCAGTATCGTAACAGGCCATCGCCGCGCCGATCGCGCCCCAGCCAATTCCGTAGCGCGCCTGGTTCAAGCAGCTCAATGGCCCGCGCAAGCCCTTCACCCCCGGCAGCAAATTCTCTTCCGGGACTTCGCAATCGGTAAAGGACAACCCGGAAGTCACCGAAGCGCGCAGCGACCACTTTCCATGCACATCCCAGGTCTTGAAACCCGGTGTGCCCTTTTCCACCAGAAACCCGTGGATCTTATCTTCCTCACTCTTGGCCCAAACCACTGCCACATCGGCCAGCGAGCCGCTGGTGATCCACATCTTCTCGCCGTTCAAAACATACTTGTTGCCCCTCTTCACCGCGCGGGTGAGCATCCCGCCCGGGTTCGAACCGAATTGCGGTTCAGTGAGCCCGAAGCATCCAATTGCTTTTCCCTGTTGCAGGCGGGGCAGCCATTTCTCCTTCTGCACATCCGAACCGAAACTGTGGATGGGATACATCACCAGCGCGCCTTGTACGGACACGAAACTTCGCAACCCCGAATCGCCGCGCTCCAGTTCCTGCGTCATCAGCCCATATGCAACGCTGCCCATTCCCGCGCAACCATAGCCATGCAGATTCGCGCCGAAAAATCCTAGTTCGCCGAGTTGCGGTACCAGGTGCATCGGGAAAGTTCCTTCCCGGCTGTGCTTTTCAATGATGGGAATCACTTCATTGTCGACGAATTGCCGCGCGGTCTGGCGTACCAGCTTTTCCTCGTCGTTCAGTTGCGAATCAAAATCGATAAAATCCACACCAGCAAAAGGGGCCATCCGTTCTTCCTTTTCACGCAGTGCGCAGCGCCGCCAGTGTAACAAGGCCATTCTCGGCGTGCCAGCCAATGCCTTGGAATGCCGTGGCTTGCCGGCGCTTTCATGCCATCTGGGCCGCGTTTACGACCCGCTGTCCCTGGGTACAGGTTCCTAAGAATTAACAACCATTGTTCGATTCCACGTCATTTCGTGGCACACTCTACTTGTTGAGCGCCCGGCCCCAAGGCGCCTGCGATTTTTCTGGCCTGCCCCCAGCCTGCCACAGTCGCCTCGTTCATTCTCTGCTCGGAACGCCTTTCCTTGGAAGCGTCCCGTCGGGTGCCCAACGCTTCTTGCTTCTGGGGGTGCAACATGAGTGATGTCTGGAAAAATCTTGAAGGCCAGATTGTTGGCCAGGTCTACGAACTGAAAACGTTTCTGGCGCTTACCGGGCACAGCGCCGTTTACCTCACGCAATATGGCTCCGACGCCCGCAAAGCGGTCATCAAATTCATCTCCACGGATTTTCCGGGCCCCGAGCATCAATTGGACCGTTGGCTAGTAGCTTCCTCGCTGCGCCATCCCAACCTTCTGCAAGTTTTGGACTCCGGCCGCACGCGGCTGGCGCAGATGGATTTGCTTTACGTGGTCATGGAATGCGCTGACGAGGATCTGTTCCAAATTGTTCCGCAACGCCCGCTGAGCCAGGAAGAGGTGCAGGAAATACTTCCTTCCTTGCTCGACGCTGTCCAGTATCTTCATGCCAACGGATTTATTCACGGGCACATCAGTCCTTCGAACATCATGGCCGTTGGCGACCGGCTGAAAATTTCCGGCGACGCGATCGTGCCCATCGGCAAGCCACGCATCTCCTATCGTGATCGGGATGGCTATGATGCGCCGGAGTCTGAAAGCTTGCCCGTTGATGCTTCCGCGGATATGTGGTCGCTTGGCGCCACGCTGGCGGAGATTCTTACGCAACAGCCGCCGCTACCGCTTTCGAATGGAGTTGTGGACCCGAAAATTCCGGAAAGCCTGCCGGACGCGTTTCTGGATATCGCACGCCATACCTGGATCTGCAATGCCGCCGCACGCTGGAGTGCTCCGCAAGTCTCCACGCGCTTGAATCCAATTGCCGCGGCTGCCGCCGCTGCTGGCAGCGCGGCGATTCCTGCTTCCTCACCTGCCCTTGCCTCTATAACTCCCGCAATCACCGCGCCTGCAGCGCCAGTTCTTCCTCCGCTCAGCGTACCGCTATCGACTGAACCGCCAGTTCCCGTCGCAAAATTGCGGACGCCTAAAGTGGATCATTCTCGCAGGCAGGAAGCGTCACGCCCGGCACAGCGGGTAATGCTGCCGAACTACGTCGTGCCGCTGCTTGCGGGAGTTTTGGTTCTGGTGGCTATTTACGCGCTTCCAAAGATTTTGCGGCACCGCGACGTAGCCTCGAACGCAGAAGTTTCGGCAGCGCCGCCCGTCACGCAGGAAGCGACGGCCCCGCAGGTCTCGCAGAGTTCACCGGCACCTCAGAAGATTCCTTCAAAACCGGAGATTTCTTCAAAACCGGAAGTTGCTCCTGCCCGCTCCGATGCGCCGCCGGTTGCCAAATCCGCTCCGAAAAAATCGATCCCCGAAGCTACGCGAGCCGCAGCGGCTGCTCCAGCGCCGGCGGTTCTGCGCTCCAGCGATGGTTCACCGGCTTTGGAAGCGAAGCCATCGCGTGTCGTGCCTGGCAAGGGCGAAGTTCTCGACCAGGTGCTTCCGCAGGCGTCGGCGAAAGCGCTTAGCACCATACGCGGCACCGTTCGCATCAATGTCCGCGCGCAAGTGGATGCTGCGGGTGCGGTAACGAACGCGCAACTCGACGCTCCCGGTCCCAGCAAGTATTTCGCGGGGCTGGCGGAAAACGCCGCGCGCAAGTGGACTTTTTCTCCACCAGAAGTGGATCAACACAGCGTTCCCAGCGAGTGGCTGATTCGCTTTGAATTCACGCAGAGCGGGGCGAAAGCGATTCCTTCTCAGATCGCTCCCTGAGCGCGCAGCGGCAGGATCGGCTCGTTTTTCAGTCGGGATATCGCGGAAACTCTGTGCTACCTGTGAAACGCCACGTCACTCAAGACGAGCGGTTCCGCGGCGTCTCGCGAGCCGCAAACTGCCGTCACGTAGTACACGCTGTTTTCCGGCAAAGAGCGCGCTTTGATGGCGACCTATTGCCCCTCTAGGCGGCGCAGCGTCTTTCGATTCAAAATCTTATAAATTTTCTGATCGGCTTCGCCGCACAGCAGCGCTCCTTTGCCGCAACAATTCCCGCAAAGTTCGAATTTCGCTGGAAGCGGCTGTTCGCTGCGTGTCTTTCTGAGCTTGCGGAGCGGAAAACGCTGGAAATGGAGGCGCCAGGCCGGAAGCGAGCAACAGGCTGGCCGCGAAAACATGTTTGGTGTTTATCGGGGCAGCGGAAAATTGTAGACCAACAATTTTCTGTGGCCGCAGGTAAACTAGTCTTACCTGTTTTCTGAGCTGGAAGGACCCTTAAACTTGCCCAAGCCGGTCAGCCGTAAATCCACGCATAAAATAAATCCGCAGATCCTCATTTTCGACGTGGATGGTGTGTTGATTGACGTTCGTGAATCGTATTGGCGATCGGGTCTGCAGACTGTCCAGCATCTGACCGGCAAAAAGGTCACCTGGGCGGAGCTGTTTGAATGGAAGCGCAAGCCAGGCAACAACGACGACTGGCAAATGGTCGCAGAGTGGGCCACGTCTCTCGGCGTGCCGACGACCTACGAACAGGCTCGGGTGGCTTTTCAGCCGTTCTATTGGGGCAAGAACGGTAAACCGGGGAACGTCGCCAGGGAGAAATTCGTCGTTCCGCAGGAGCTTATCCAGAACTGGGCTAGGGCCAGGGAGTTGAATCTTTTTACCGGCCGCACTCGGCAGGAGTTTTCCTATACCTTCGAGAACTGGCCGGCAGCGACCGCCTTCCGGAGCGTCATCACAATGGACGATGCCCGGAAGAAACCACATCCCCAGGGATTACGCATGATCCTGGCTGGGCGCGATCCCCGTACCGCGCTGTATCTCGGTGACAATATTGACGATGCGCTAGCCGCCAAAGCCGCTCGGGTACCCTTCATGGCCATCCTGCCGAAGTCTTCGTCGGATTATCGGCAGCGCGCCAGGCAGTTTCGCGAACTGGGAGCCTTGGAGCTGCTCGACCGGGCCCGTGACTTGCGCCATCTCCTTGAATCGTGAGGCGACTGTGGTGCGTTCCATTTCGGGAATCAAAGGCTGCGCACAAATTCAAAGCAGCCTTTTGCGGCCCTTTTCGAATCTCAGTGTAAAAGGTAGGCTTCTTCCGGTTGCCGGGACCATCCGCGATATCGATGGGAATTTCCGTTACCGAGGACTATCTTCTAGTATCGGTAGGAAGGTATCTACGATGCGAATTGCAAGTAAATCAATTCAACTTGGCACCGCAGCGCTTCTTTTGGCTGGTGTCGGCTTCGCGCAGGCCCCGCCGGGCCCCATCGCACCGGTCGAAGCCCCTGCCGGCTACAATCCCGCTGCGCCTGCTCCGTCAGTGAAGGTCACACCGCGCAAGACCATGTTTGGCGCATGGAGACTCAACCGCGACGAAAGCGACGATCCCCGCCAGAAGGTGCAACAAGCCCACGATAATAGCGGTCAGAACCGTGGCGGTAGCTCGCGCGTGGGTATCGGTGGATGGCCGGGTGGAGGGATGGGTGGAGGCGGCATGGGTGGTAATCGTCGGCCCCCAGCCGATAGCGATGCCGACCGTGCCAGCCTGCAGGATCTGTTTACTCCGGACCAGCGGCTGACGCTCTCTCAGCGGATGGACAAGGATCCCGAAATTGACGTTACCGGCGATCAGGACCGCAAGCGTGCCCTCTTCACTGATGGACGCAAGCTCGATAAGCCTAAAGATACCGGCAATAGTTACCAGGAAGTTGCCGCGCACTGGGATGGCAACAAGCTGGTCACCGATGAGATGGGTCCTAAGAAGGGCAAGGTCAGCCGCACGTATGAGCTTTCTCCGGACGGCCTGCAATTGTGGGAAACGATCCACGCGACCGACAGCAAGGGGAACAAACCGATGACCGTGCGGTTTGTTTACGAGATCTCTAACGAAAATCCTGGTTGATCCGGGCGTGTTTCGGTTGCGGTTAGAAAATCCTCCCTGGAAGGCCGAGCTACAGCGGTTTTAGGTGCGCAATTTTTCTAGCGCTTGCTGCAAATCCGCGAGCAAATCTTCTGTCGATTCCAGGCCGATGCTGAACCGCACGATTCTGTGCTGGTACGGTGGTCTTTGCGGCAACTTCCCGATGTCGTATGCCACCGCCAGGCTCGTGACTCCCGCCCAGCTGTAGCCAATCTTGAAAAGCTTCAGCGCATCCACGAATGCGAACACCTGCGCTTGCGACGGTCCGGGCTTGAACACGATCGAAAACACTCCGGAAGAACCCAGAAAATCACGCTTCCAGAATTGATGTCCTGGGCACGATTCCAGCGCCGGATGCAGCACGGTTTCTATTTCCTCCCGCGCTGCCAGCCATTTCGCGATGGCCAGCGCGGATTTTTCGACGGTTTCGAGCCGCACGCCCAGCGTCTGCAGGCCGCGCAGCGCCAGGCTGCAATCGTCTGGCGAAACGGCGCAACCGATCATTTGTTGGGCCGCGCCCAATTTCAGGTGTAGCCCGTCGTCCCGCACGCTCACCGATCCCAGCAGTAGATCGCTGTGTCCGCCAACGTATTTCGTCAGCGCCTGCAGGGTCACGTCAACGCCAAGTTCGAACGCATCGAGCAGCACGCCCGCCGACCAGGTGTTGTCCAGCACCACGCGCACGTCCTGCGCGTGCGCGGCGTCGACAATCGCCGGCAAATCCTGGACCTCCATCGTCAGCGAACCAGGACTCTCGCACCAGACCAACCGCGTTTTTTCCTGGATAAGTTTAACGATGTCTCCGCCGATCAGCGGGTCGTAGAACGTGCAGGTCACCCCAAATTTCGAAAGCAGTTGGGTGGTCAATTTGCGATTCGGATAGTACGCGCTTGCGGGCACCAGGATGTGATCGCCGGCTTGCAGCAGCGCAAAATTAATCAGCGAGATCGCCATCTGCCCGCTGGGCGTGATGATGGTGTGCTTCGCGCCTTCCAATTCACCCACCCGTGCCGCCAACTCCAGCACCGTCGGCGTTCCGTACAGTCCATAGGTATATCCCACACGATGCTGGTCCCAGGTATCCCGCACCGCCGCTGCCGAAGGGAACAGCGTCGTCGAGCCGCGGTACACTGGCGTGGCTAGCGACTCGTAACCCGACGGAATCTTCGTATCCGTATGGATCAGCTTCGTCTTCCAGCTCTTTTTCATAACCACGTTCCCGGTGGTTGCGACAATTTGTTGTTCACTCTAGGCTCGTGTTGAGCGCAACGAGTTTAGCTCACCTGTGAAGTCCGTTACCGAACGAAAATCCGACGCTATGATTTGTAACCCAGAAAGATAGTGTGGCGGGGACCGCCCTTTTTCAGGCGGCCGCGCACGCGATGAACCTGGACATTGAATCTGCCATGGCGCAAGCGCTGCTCGAATTTTCGATCCTCTCGGGCCGCCCAAACAGCCAGCACTCCCTCTCTTTTGAGAGCCGCGCGGGCGGCAGCAATTCCGCGATGGTCATAAAGCCCGGCGTTATCCGAAGCGGTAAATGCGGCCGGGCCGTTGTCCACATCGAGCAGCACTGCGTCGAATTGGCCGAGACGTGAGCTGAGTGTCGCGGCGACATCCTCTGTCACGAGCCGCACGCGCTTATCCTCTAGTGGATGTCCCGTCAACGGCGCAAGCGGGCCACCGTTCCACTCCACCACCGCGGGCACTAACTCCGCGACGATAACCGTCGCATCCGGCGGAAGCAGGTCGAGCGTCGCGCGCAGGGTAAAACCCATGCCGAGACCGCCGATAAGCACGCATGGTCGTTCCAGCGTCCGCGCCCGTTGGCAAGCGAACCTGGCCAGCGCCTCCTCGGAGCCGTGCATACGGCTCGACATAAGAGCCGCGCCGTCGGCGAGTATGACGTACTCGTTGCTGCGACGAACCAGCTTCAGCACGGTCCCGTCGGCGGTTGCTGCCTGGCCGATCAACTCAAAAGATTTCACGAATGCGATGTTACAGCAGAGGAAACTGAAGCAAAAATGGGCCGCTCGCTACCGTACGGTCCCAGAATGATGGTCAGTGCCCGATATCTCCATCCATCCTGCCAGGCTGCGCGTTACCGGAAACTGACGCGTCAGGTTTGTCCCCGTTTCGTTGACGGCCCCTCTCACCGAATGTTATAACTGACTATTCTGTGAGGCAGCATTTAGCCCACCGTAATCCTCCTCCCGGGTCGGGGATAGGCGTGGCTGCTCTCCTGAAATTTTAGGCGACACATTCAAATGTCAGAATTGGTTCACCAAATAGGCGAACTGTTCCTCAGGGCTGTGCCTGTAGCCCTGATCGTTCTCATTTTCTATTTTGTAATGCGCTTTCTTTTCTTTAAGCCCCTGCTCAATGTCATGGCCGAGCGGGAAGCGCGAACCATCGGCGCCAAGAAAGCCGCCGAACTCGCCCAGGCCGCCGCCGCTGAGAAGATCAAGCAGTACGAAGAAGCCCTGAAACAGGCGCGCGTCAAGGTTTATGCCGAGCAGGAAGCGCAGCGCAAGAAAATTCTCGACGAGCGGGCTGCCGCCCTGAAGCAAGTGCGAGCAAAGCTCGCCGCCGAAGTCGCCGTCGCCAAGGATGGCATTGCCGCCGAAACCGCCGCCGCGAAAAAAGAACTCGAAGCCGGCATCACACCGATTGCCAGCGAAATCGCCCAGCGCGTGCTGCAAGCCTCGTCTTCTCCGGGCGGTTCGTCGCCTGGTGGCCCATCCAGAGAAGTGCGATGACCCGTCTCCGCCTATTTCTTCACCTATTCATCGCACTGACGTTTTTCTTTCTGGTGGCCATGGCCACCCGCGCAGCGCAGGAGGGTGGCAACGCGGCGGAAGAACCCGTCGGCATGACCTTCCGATGGATTCATTTCGTCATCATCGCCGTTATCCTCGTGTGGGTCTTCGGCAAGGCGCTCCCTCCGGTTTTCCGTAAGAACGCCGAAACGATCAGTGCCGCTATTACTGCCGCCACCGCCGCCAAAGCGGAGGCGGAGCGCAAACTAAATCAGGCAGCATTCAAACTGGCCAACCTGGAAAAAGAAATCGCTGAATTTCGCGCCATGGCGATGAAAGAGGCCGCTGCGGAAGCGGAGCGCTTGCGCAAAGCCGGCCAGGTGGAGGCGGAAAAAATCGCCACCGCCGCCCGCGCCGAAATTCAAGCCGCAGAGCGCGCCGCGCGCCTGGAACTCCAGGCCATTGCCGCGAAAATCGCGGTGGACCGTGCTGAAGCGCTGGTCGAGCAGCAAATGACGCCTGCTACGCAGGAATCCTTGTTCAATAGCTTTGTGCTGACCCTGCAAGGGAGGCTGAATTGAAATCCGCCAGCCACCAATACGCCAACGCGCTTGCGGACATCGCCTTGCAGCAGGGCGCTGCCGATCCTGTGCTGAAACAGCTTTCCGAAATAGCCGCTGCCTATCAGGCAGCGCCCGAACTGCGCAATTTCTTCAGCAGTCCCGCGGTGTTGCGCGAAGCCAAGCACGCCGTGGCGGAGAAGCTGATTGCGCGCATCGGCGCCTCCAAAATTCTTCGCAATTTTCTCTTCGTAATTATCGATCATCGGCGCACGCAGGCGATTCCGGAAATCGCGCAAGCGTTTCAGGAGGTCATCCAGCAGCGACTCGGCCTCGCGCAGGCGAAGGTTCTCTCCGCGACCCCGTTGAACGAGCCGCAAAAAGCGGAGCTGCTGCAAGCGCTGCAGCGCCTTACCGGCAAAAAGATTCAACCGACTTATGCATTGCAATCCGATCTTCTTGGCGGAGTAGTTGTCCGCATTGGCGACACCATCTACGACGGTTCGCTGAAAAACCGTTTGAACCGGATGCGGCAGTATTTGGCGGCCGAATAGATTTCAGGTATTGGAGCAGGCATGGCAAATAT
>Ga0210384_10001119_pt1 | contig 37792 bp, 33 predicted proteins | sample IncBWH2MmetaG_FD_160574 | JGI IMG/M metagenome (GOLD analysis project Ga0210384, IMG submission 160574) | Forest soil microbial communities from Barre Woods Harvard Forest LTER site, Petersham, Massachusetts, United States - Inc-BW-H-2-M | ecosystem: Environmental > Terrestrial > Soil >...
TTTTTCGGAATGACGCATGTGAAACTTGGCTATGATCCACGGAACGTCCTCGCTGTTCAGTTGCAACTTCCGCCCGGCAGGTACGAAAAACCTGAACAAAGAAAACTGTTCTTCGATGAACTTTTGGCCAAGCTAAGAACTCTGCCCGGAGTACTGGATGCAACTGAGGCTCTGGTACCTGAGCCCGGCGGCTTCGACGCGCAGGTGGCAATGCCAGGTCAGGCGGACAGCAAAACTCCGCAGACACGGTTCAATCTGGTGGGCAAGAACTATTTTCACCTATTTAATTACGGCCTGCTGCGTGGCAGAACTTTCTCCGATGAGGACTTGGCCGGACAACGCAAAATTGTCGTGGTCAATGAGGCTTTCGCGCATAAATTTTTCTCAGGGATTGACCCTGTGGGGCAAAGGATCGACTTTCCGGTGTATGACGAAATTCAACAGCAGGCCCCGGAAACAGCGGCCACACAGCCTCGTGGCGAACCCGCCAAAACTCCTACAAAAACCTACTTCGACGTTGTGGGTGTCGTTTCAAACGTGAGGGGTAGTGGGATCGAGCAGGAGGTTCATCCTGGCGCTTTTCTGCCTGGTACGGTCGCACAGCAATTCGTTTCTTCTATTGGCATCCGCACGGCGCGAGACGCTGATGAATTTTCCGGTGCGATCGTTCGGCAAGTCTGGGCCATGGACCACGACGTCACGCTTTCCAATGATCGAGGCTCTCTCCAGAGCAACCTGCAAAAGTACGACTATGCTCAGCCGGAATTCGAATTCGTCGCGCTTTCGGCTTTTGCCGGTATTGGCCTGCTGCTGGTGATCATTGGCGTGTATAGCGTCATGGCCTACAACGTGTCGCTGCAAACGCGCGAAATCGGCATTCGCATGGCGCTAGGTGCGCAGCAAGGCAATGTGCTCCGTTCGGTCCTTCGGAGAGGTACGGTGCTCCTTGGAATGGGCGCGGTTCTTGGGCTTTTCCTGGCTTGGGCGGTAACTCGCCTGATTCAGAATCAGCTATGGCGCGTCACGCCAACCGATCCATGGACCTTGGCAGCGGTCACAGCTATCGTGGTGCTGGTTGGCCTTCTTGCTTGTGTGGGTCCCGCTCGCCGCGCCACACAAGTGGAGCCCTCCGTTGCCCTTCGACAAGAATAAGCAACCTGGTCCGCGAAATCAGCCTGGCTGCGACAAGGATGTCTGCGAAGTTGCCGGTGAGAGATCGTAGAATCGTTTTCTACAGCGACTCGATTGGGACCTGCCGGCTCATCGTTGGCAGGGGCAAGCGGGAAGCAATCCCAAGGTAAGATTAGCCGACCTGCGGAACATACCTAACTGAACCGGACCGATTTCTTCTTCCTCGGTGACAGGAAGTACACTCAGTCACATCACTCGCAAGACACGCGGAGAGGGATTAGGACTGTACAGGCTGGCCCGCACGAATGGGAGGCATTGCCATGGTTTTTCCCAGCTTTGATCTCACCGGCCAAGTGGCCCTCGTAACCGGCGCTGCACGCGGCTTAGGCAGCGCGATCTCACTGGCACTGGCTCACGCCGGCGCCGACGTCGCACTGGGCCTGCGGGATGTGAACTCAGGCGGAGACCTGGCCGATCAGATTGGAGCTATGGGTCGACGTGCTCTGCCGTTGCAGATGGACGTCGGACGACTCGATCAGATATTTCAGTCGGTTGACAACACTGTCACAAAACTGGGAAGGCTTGACATTCTGGTCAATAATGCGGGACTTGCGCCAGACAATCTCGCGGAGAACGTGCGCGAAGAGGACTTCGATCTGACGCTCGCGGTGAATCTGAAGGGAACATTTTTTGCCAGCCAGGCTGCAGGACGTGTGATGATCCGACAGAAGAGTGGGCGCATCATCAATCTGAGTTCGCAAGCCGGCTTTGTGGCCTTGCCGACCGAGTCGGTGTACTGCATGACGAAGGCTGCCATTTCGCATCTTACTAAGTGCCTTGCCATCGAGTGGGGAAAGTACAACATCACCGTGAATGCGGTCGCACCAACATTTATTCGCACTCCGGGTACGGAGGGCGCGCTTGCAGACCCAAAATTCCGCTCCGATGTGGTCGAGCGTATTGCTGCCTTGCACCGAATTGGTGAGCCGATGGACGTGGCGGGCGCGGTCGTCTTTCTTGCCTCGAGCGCCTCGTCTCTTATTACAGGGGACACGATTCTCATCGATGGAGGGTGGACGGCACGCTAGCCTACAACCTATCCCTCTCTCATAAATGGCTCGAGTCCCCGAAGCCTATGGTTTGCTAAGGTCGTCGTCATGTCCGAGCGTGTCATTAGCGAGCCTTCCATCGAGCAGATACGCGAATTGCTCGACTCCCTTTATCGCGTGGATTCGGGACGAATCCTGGCAACTCTGATCCGCTTGCTCGGTGATTTTGATCTTGCCGAGGAGGCGATGCACGAGGCCTTTGCGGCTGCGCTAAGTCTGTGGCCGGGGAGTGGAGTACCCGGCAACCCGCAACCATGGTTGATTTCGACGGCCCGATTCAAAGCCATTGATACTCTGCGCCGACGGGCACGATTTGATGCGTCTCAAGACGAGCTCGTGCGACATCTCGAAGCGCAATCGAGTTCGGCGGAAAGGTCCAATGCAAAGGACAGCGTTGAGGATGACTCCCTTGAAGACGATCGGCTGCGCCTGATTTTTACCTGCTGCCATCCATCTCTAGCGCCGGAAGCGCGCGTTGCGCTTACCTTGCGTGAGGTGTGCGGGCTGACCACCGAGGAGATCGCGAAGGCCTTCCTCACCACTCCGCGCACGCTTGCGCAGCGCATTGTGCGCGCCAAGGCAAAGATTCGAGAGACGCCGATTCCGTACGAGGTGCCGACGCCGCAAGAATTGCCGGAGCGGCTGGCCGCGGTGCTTCACGTCATCTATCTCGTCTTTAACGAGGGTTATTCAGCTGCGGCGGGAGCGGAGGTAACGCGGGCCGAACTGACCGGCGAGGCCATTCGACTGGGCCGTTTGCTGACCGAACTCCAGCCAGAGCCGGAAGTGATTGGGCTGCTTGCCCTGATGTTGCTCCAGGAATCCCGTCGCGCCGCGAGAACCTCTCCGACCGGAGAACTGATTTTGCTGGAGAACCAGGATCGTTCGCTCTGGAACCGGGAGCAGATCGCGGAGGGGGTGGCATTGCTGCAGAAAGCCCTGCAGTCCCGCCGCTTCGGCTCTTACACACTGCAGGCTGCGATTGCCGCCGTTCACGCGGAGGCGGAATCGGTCGCTGCGACCGACTGGCGGCAGATTGTTGCGCTTTACGACCAATTGGTACGAATTCATCCTTCGCCAGTTGCACTGCTCAATCGTGCCGTGGCCATTGCCATGTGCGATGGTCCAGAGGCCGGTCTGACGCATATCGACGCGGTGTTGGAGCATGGCGAATTAGCAAATTACTACCTGGCCCATTCAGCCCGTGCAGAGTTGTACCGCAGGCTCGGCAGGACCGATGAGGCTCGGGCATCATATGAGAAGGCGCTGGCGCTGACCCAACAGGAACCCGAGCGGCAATTCCTGCAAGAGCGGATTCGGCAGCTGAAATAAAAATTGGGAAAGCTGTCGATTTTCCGTCTCCCCAACGACTATAGGACGAGAGAACGATGAGCTACGGTTCCTGAGTGAACAGGAAACGATTCATCGGGAACAAACCACACAAACCAAGGAGAAAAAGTCATGCCACAATATCTGGTTGCTAACTACCTCCCCGACGACTTCGACCCGTCCACCGTAACCGAAGCGATGATGGAAGAGATCCACGCGCTCAACCGCGAAATGATTGCTGCCGGCATACGAAAGTTCGCCTGCGGGATTTCCCCGGCCGCCAACGCAAAGACGCTGCGAAAGCAATCCGACGGCAAGGTGCTCGTCACCGACGGACCGTACACCGAGACCAAGGAGCACATGGGCGGATTTTGGATACTGGAAGCCGCCAATATGGACGAGGCACTCGCGTGGGCGCGCAAGGGCGCCGTCGCCTGCGATGTGGCCGGCGAGGTGCGCGAGCTTCTTTTCTACCCGGCTCCGGAGAAAGCAACGGAATAGTCTCACCCGCCGCGACTTCGGAATATGCACCGTCTTGACCTGGGATGAACGAGCCAGCGCGAAGCTGCGCCGCTGGCTCCCACCCGGAAGGAAAAGGAAGAGGAGAAGATCAGTGAAATACCTCTGTTTTGGCTGCTACGACATCCGTGGGGTATTCCCCCCTCCTCCCGGGTCTAATGGAATCATCGAGTTAGAGGAAAATCGCGAAATAATCTATGGGGCTCAATGGGTTACGGGCAAAATATTGAGCCGCAAGGAGTTAGATCCTTCGCTTCGCTCAGGATTTCGGCGGCGGGCTCATACGCCCACCGAACGCCTCAAGTTACGTGCTAGTGGCCGATTGCCGCGCACACGCTTTCGCCTTGGCTAGGTTCTACTCACTGGATCGTGAGCCGCAAGGGACGGGGATCACAGTGGAGCGTGATTGCGCAACGGGGTTGGAAAAAATGGTGATAGGTCGCGTCTGTCACCAACTTTTTTGTCCCCAAGTTTCTCTTTCCGCAAGTTTCTTTGACCAATCGGAAGCAATTACTGCCCCGCGACTGGTGGTGTGCTGAACCAGATTCCGTTCGGGGCGTCCGACCGCGCCGCCACAATGTCAGGCCAGCCGTCACCATTGAAGTCGGCAAACGACATGCCGTAGACGACCCCTTTACCATCGTTCCAGGGCACCTCATGGAAGCTGGGTCCGTGTCCGGTGTTGTAGTAGACGGATCCCGGCTGCTGCACCCAGCCAACAATGATGTCCGGCCGGCCGTCGCGATTGAGATCCGCCACCGCCAGCGCGTAGGGCGGACGGGGCGGCCCAGGAAGTTGTACGGGATCTCCGAAGTTGCGTCCACCGCGATTGAAGATCACGTAGGCTCCTCTTTTTTGCTCGTCGATGATCGCCAGATCCAGCCGCCCGTCCCCATCGAAGTCGCCGGCGGCGCCGATGCGGATCCAGGCAGCGGCCGGGCCAACTTTCGTCGATGTCGGGAAATGACCCTTCCCATCGTTCCACAAAATGATGCTCTGGCCGCCGTCGCGGTGCGGGACGAATAGGTCGAGTGCTCCATCGCCGTCGAGATCCGCCGCTACGATGGATGTTGCCGATTCTGTGGGGAGCGCTTCGCAGGCGGGGAAGTGCCCCTTGCCGTCGTTGAGGCAGACGAAACTTGGAGTGGGGACGTGGGGGCCTTCGCCGGGTTTGCCGTCGACGAGGTCGGGATAGTCGCCGCGGTTGGCGGCCACGATGTCCGGATAGCCGTCGCCGTTCAGGTCCGCCAGTGTCACATAACGCGTACTCCAGTTCGGACTGCCGAATGTACCGGCCTCGGTGAAGTGTCCTTTGCCGTCATTCAGGTAGACAAGCTTGCGATCAGGCGCATCGTTGCTGACGATAATGTCCAGGTCGCCGTCGCGATCGATGTCCGCCAGGGCCGCGGAATAGGTTCGGTCCGGAGCGGTGCCGAGGTTGCTTGCGGTGAAACCGCCCTTGCCATCATTCAGCAGCACGCGATTGTAGAGCGGCCAGTGGCGGCCCTTACCCAGGACGATGTCGAGCAGGCCGTCGCCATTGAGATCGCCGACGCTGACGCTGGCCGACGTTTCGCCCTTGTCCTCCAGCCATTGGACACGCTGAAAGGATCGGAACACTGGCTGCGAAGGTGCCGCCGGCTGACTATTCGCGTGGATCAGGAGGAGGAGGGCGACTATCCCTGCTGCGGCGATACAAAACAAACTGGCATACGATCTCATGATCAGAAGCTACAGCACATAAGCTACGAAGTGCGAGTCGTGGAGTCCCTTCAACCGGAGAACGAGATGAGTTGGGTACAGTTCGACGACATCGGCCGACCTTTGCTCCGAAACAGCAGGGTCACGAAGGACGATGTTGGGTAGCAGGGTTTTGATCTTGCGGGCGTTACCAAAGCAGTGGGAGCCCCGTTCCTTCGCGTTCTGGGAAACCCGGGGCAGACGGAATGTTGGCCAATTTTTCGGCGAATGGAAATTTGTTAATTGTGGAGCGGAAGGGCGGAGGTCACGGAGGAGTGCGATTTTGCTCACGTCGTCCTGCGGACCCGGAGGGAACCATCGATAGTAGCCCGGCGTTTCAGCGCCGGGTAGATGGAGAAGAATGGGGCGCGTCCCGGAGGGACGCCTGAACCTGCGCCTCGAATGATGTTCGGCGGAGAGGGATTAGGTGTCCCTCCGGGACACCATGGGCATCGGTCCGCTCCCTCTCGTACTACCCGGAAAAAGGGAACGTCCCGTCTGTCGGCAGTTGGTCCAACAAAATCAAATAGCGCACGCAGCATCGCCGCCCACCCCTGCAAAAAATGCAAGGGGCAGCCCCACTGGGAATGTGCACGCAAAGATCGTTACCAGGCGGGCAACCCGCCCTCAAAACTCCTCGACGAGCGCAAACAGCTGCTTACAAAAGTTACCGTCGTAAGCCGCAGGTTTGGCGCTGAAATGCTCTAATCTCTAATCACAAACCTGCGAGGAAGGCTCCTTTCGATGCGGCAACTTGAAGGAGAGATTTGAAGAGACTTCCAAAGATCTTGCTCTACAGCTGCCTTGTCTTCGTGGGCCTATGCCTGCTGGCTCCGGTTAGTTTCCGCTTATGGCTCAAGTACGAATATCATCTTCCGCCTGAGCAACGCGTGCGCAAACAATTTGAGAACAACCGGGCTGATTACATCCAATTCGTGGCACTGCTGCAGCGAGATCAATCCGCACATTTTATCGACAGCGACGGCGGAGTTGATATTGGTGGAGTGCACTCACGGCTAGTACCGGAATACCGGGATCTCATTCGCAAAATCGGAGCCAAGGACGTGACCATCCGGGAAGATGGCTCCATCGAGTTCTCGCTTTACGGGTTCGGTTGCGCAATCTGTTCGGATTCTTACATGGGCGTGCGCTACGTCCCGAAAGTTCGCAGGACGGATGCTCGCTCAGGATGGGAGCACACCGCCGTTACGTCTCTGGACAACGCGAAACTTCCTCAGGAAAATGGGGCCGTCGCTACCGGCCTGTATGTCGTGCCCATCGAGCCAGGGTGGTTTATCTACCGACTCGAGTACCAAGAATGAAGTAGAGGTGGCTGGCCCAGGCTTTTGATCTCGTGGGCATCACCGACACAGTGGGGTGCCCCCTTCCGTTCGACTGCGCTCAGGGCAGGTTCTTCGTAAAAACGCGAAGGAATCGGGCGGCCGCTGGGTTGGTAACGCTGCGGACCGGTACAACTGGTCCGCTGGACAGCCTAGGGCGGCTGTCCCTACAAACCCCGCCAAGATCAAAAGCCCGGGACCCGGCCGGCCCTCTGCATGGGCAGGAGCGGAACTCGTGCCTTTCCCGATCTCTCCCGAGAGAACAGCAATGCAGGGGCTGAAGCCCGCTCGAATTTCATACGCTCGACGCGGCCCTTGAAGGGCCGCTCTTCCACGGTGGCGGCTCACTCTAGAAAAGTCAGAATCCCCACTCCAGAAAAGTCAGGATCCCCACTCTAAACGCCGCAAAGGGCGCGACGTTTAGAATGGGGCACTCGTCTCATTGAGCGGAAGATATTGGTGTGCACGGCGGCAGTCGCGCATACGAGAACTCGTGCGATCAGCTCTCGTACGATCCTCGATTAATGAGAGCGGAGAACTCGAACATGAAGCCTGATGAACCCAGCCGCATAGCCCTGATGATCGCGCGACAACGAGCGGCTCATCAGGTGCTCGATCATGGCGCAATCCTCAATGACCCATTTGCCATGAAGATTCTGCGTGAAGACGAAAAGGACGTGCTGCAATTTGCGAACAAGCACCCTTTGGCCAGCATCGGACGGCTGTGCACCACGGCGCGTAGCCGGATTGCGGAAGATGCTTTGTCAGGAGCTGTCGAAAGAGGGGTTCGGCAGATCGTTATCCTGGGCGCCGGACTCGACACTTTCGCTCTACGGAATCCCCATGGCGCACGACAGATCCGTATCTATGAGGTGGACCATCCCGTGACGCAGGCATGGAAACGCGAGCGCCTGGCCGAAGCTCAAATCGCACTTCCGCCGTGGCTTATTTTCGTGCCCGTCGATTTCGAGCGGGACGATGTGGGAGAAAAGCTCGTCGCCGCAGGCTTTCAGCAGAACTCGGCCGCGTTTTTCAGTTGGCTCGGGGTGGTGCCATATCTGACCGAGGACGCTATCGAGCGCACTCTGGACTACATGTCGTCAATCCAGGACTCGGAGGTGGTGTTCGACTACATGGAACCTCCCGAGGCATTTTCGGAAGAGCTAAGGCAAATAGAAAAGCAGCGGACCGAACAGCTGCAGAAAATTGGTGAGCGTTCGGATAGCCGTTTCGAGCCGGCTGGCATGGCAGAGATTCTTCGCTCGCACGGATTTTGTGACGTCGAAGACATCGGTTTCCAGGAGATCGCGGCCAAGTTCGGGCGCGGCGTTCAAGGACTCGCGGCCGGACACGCTGGCGTTCATGTTGTTCACGCTAAGCACTGATGGAACGCGGGCAGCTATTGGGCGCTCAAGCGAGACGGCTGAAGCCGTGCCTCCTAAAACCATTCCAGGTTGCGAGTGCTGGGACTGTCCCACTCAAGCCAAAGGATGGCTTGAATGGGCCACCCGTCTTCGGGTTCCTGGCGAAGGGTGCAGATGATCAGAGGAGGTAGGGCACCAGGGCGGCGGTCTGTTGGGCATACGCGGCATACGTCTCCCCAAACTGGGTGCGCATCCATTGCTCCTCCATGCGGAGCTTGAGCCAGAACACGAGGAAGATGAGGACGAAAACGATGAACCCGCGCACCTGGGAGATAGCGATCGCCATACCAAGAAACCCGGTCAGAATGCCGGTGTAGATTGGGTGACGGACCACGGCATAGGGACCGGTGGTGATCAGCTCGTGGCCCTGCTTAATGGTGACGGAGCGGCTCCAGTTGCGGCCGAGGTGCTCGCGTGCCCAGACGGCGAAGAAAAGGCCGGCGACGGTGAGGGCGGCTCCCAGCCAGAATGGCCAATAACCCTGCGGCCAGAGCTGGACGTAAAGCCAGGGCAGCGGGATGCGAGGGATCGAGAGTAAAGAGATCGCGATCAGGAAGATCAGGACGCGGAGGATGCGCGAGGCTGCGGGCTCGAGACGCTGGGTGGCTTTGGTATCCGCGGCTTTGATCTGCCAGTAGAGAACAAAAACGATCCAGACCACGGGAAAGAAAGATTCGTAGAACCAAAGCATGCGGACCTCCGGGCGCTAAAAATACCACGTAGGAAGGCTAAGAAGAATAGAGTAGCTGTCGATTTTCGGTCTCCCGAACGACTATCTGATGACAAGACGATGAGCTACGGCTCTGTCACGGGAAACAAAGTAGTGAGTCAGTTTGGCTTGCACATTAGGCCGGTTAAGCGGGAGATCCTTCGCTACGCCTGAAAAGCGGCTACGCTCAGGATGACAAAGTCGTGTAAAGGACACACTGAGCCACTACCGGAAACTAGGAGGAGTGGATGAAATACATCTGTTTGGGATACCTCGAGCCAGGAAAATTCGAAGGGATGACTGAGGACGAGCGACACGCGACGTTCGACGAATGCTTTGAGTACAACGACCATCTGCGCGCCAACGGACATCTTGTTGCTGAAGTACCTCTTCAGCCTCCGGAGACCGCGTTGACGCTGTACTGGAAAAACGGCAAAGTCGCGACGACGGATGGCCCCTATGCGGAAACCAAGGAACAGCTTGGCGGCATTCAAATCCTTGAGGCGCGAGACCTCAATCACGCTGTTCAGCTTGTCTCCCAGCAACCCGGCTTTAAGTATGGACTTGGGCCGATTGAGATACGGCCGGTTATGGATTGGAGCGAAATCATAAAGAAGAGCGAGCAGCGGCGACGGCGAAAGGAGACCTCGCGATGAGGGCGGCTACGAAGGAAAGGGCGAGGGAAAGAATGATCGGGATCATGGCCTCAGACGCTCAAAAACTTGTCTTCCCATAGAACATCTACCTGAGTATAATCCCCGTCATGGCCAAGAGAGGCGCACCTCCACTGGACAGCGACATGGTTCAAGGCACGCTGGACTTACTGATTTTACGTACTCTCTCGGCAGGGCCTGCGCACGGTCACACCATCGCCTATGCCATCGAGCGGCGTTCGGAAGATGTTCTTCAGGTCGAGCACGGTTCGCTCTATCCCGCGCTTCATCGGCTTGAGGATCGGGGCTGGATCGCCGCGTTCTGGGGAACATCGGAGAATAATCGCCACGCCCGCTATTACCGGCTGACGTCGGCAGGGCGAAAACAACTCATCGCTCAGACCAATCGCTGGGAGCAACTGGTGCGGGCGATCGGGCGCATTCTGCGGCCAGCGGCAGAGTGAGAATTCGGAGCAGAGCCCATGAGCATTCGACGGTTCTTCCACCGCAATCGATGGGACGCGGAGCGCGCCGCCGAACTCGAGTCCCACCTTCAAATCGAAACTGATCGCAATGTGGAAGCCGGGATGTCTCCGGCCGAGGCTCGGACTGCTGCGTACCGCAAGCTGGGAAATCCCGCCAGAATTCGGGAGACGATCTACGAAATGAATTCCATTTCTGTTCTAGACACGCTCTGGCGCGACTTGCGGTTTGCCCTGCGCAGCCTGCGTAAGAGACCGGGATTCACGATTGTGGTCGTGCTGTCGCTGGCGTTGGGCATCGGGGCGAACACGGCCATCTTCAGCCTGGTCGATGGCATCATTTTTCGCCCGCTGCCGGTGCCGAATCCGGGAGGGCTCGTCACGATCGACATCGCGGCATCGCGTTTGACCAGCTTCGGGGCATCCTCCTACCTGGATTGGGTGGACCTCTCAACCCGGAGCAGATCGTTTCAAGCACTTTCTACGCGACAAGACATGTCGGCCGGACTCAACCCCGCGGGAGTTGTTCCGGATGGCAAACCGCAGGTGGTTTGGGGGCAACTGGTTTCAGGAAATTTCTTCTCCACCCTCGGGGTGCAACCGGAACTGGGCCGGGGCTTTCTTCCGGAAGAGGATCAGACACCTGGCAAATATCCGGTGATGGTTATCAGCTACTCCCTGTGGAAGCGATTGTCTGCCGGCAACCGGGAGATCATCGGCAAACAGGTCCAATTGAGCGGCCACAGTTTCACCATCATTGGCGTCACACCAAAATCTTTTTCCGGAGCCGATCTCTGGTTTCGTCCCGAAGTTTATCTGCCCATGATGATGACCGCAGCCGTGTCGCCGGAAGGCAGCGACACGCTTACACACCGCACCTATCGCGGATGCACTCTGCTGGGCCGCTTGAAGCCTGGAGTTACGATCGCGCAGGCGCAGGCCGAGATGAACGTCATCATGAGTACTCTGGAACGGGAATATCCCGACAGCAACAAGGATACCGTGGCCATTGTCCGGACGGAGATGAGCCGGCGTCTGCAGGGCGAGAGCACGACGCCGGCGGCTATTCTGATGGGGCTCGTGGTGCTGGTTCTGATGATGGCTTGCGCGAATGTGACTAGCCTGATGATGGCGAGGGGCTCGTCCCGCGTCCGAGAAATCTCGATGCAATTGGCCTTGGGGGCGTCACGCGCAATCCTCGTGTGTCAATTTCTGACCGAGAGTGCGGTGCTCGCCATCCTGGGCGGTGCTTCGGGCATCCTGCTGGCGGCTGCTTGCATTAAGGGATTTGCCTCACTTCTACCCTACTCGATCGCTCCCGCAGGCCCCGACTTTCACCTGGATACGCGAGTCTTGGGCTGTGCCGCTTTTGCTTCCATCGCGGCGGTTTTTCTGTTTGGAGTCGCCCCTGCATTCATGGCGGTGAAGGAAGGCCGGAGCGCGGCCATTACGAGAGGGGCGGGCGGCCGGTCGCACAGCGCGGTTGCGCGCCGGATCCTGATTGGGGGACAGGTGGCGCTCTCGGTGGTTCTGCTGGTCGCAGGTGGATTGTTCCTGAAAGCCTTTTGGCAGGCGCAGAGAGCGGATCTTGGGTTCAACCCGGACCACATGCTGCTGGTCTTCCTGGACCCCAGTTTGCAGGGTTACAAGGACGAGCGCGCCACGCATCTCAACCAGCAGATTCTCGAGCGGGTGTCGACTCTTCCAGGAGTAACATCGGCCACCTTGGCCGCCAACGTCCCATTTCTCTCGGGGGGCTCCTGGGATCTCTCCATTGATGGATACACTAGCGCGGGTGGCGAAAAGTTCGTGGACACCAACACCAATCAGATCGGCCCAAATTACTTTGCCACCATGCAGATCCCCCTTCTCAGTGGACGCGAGTTTACTGCGCGGGATACCGAGAAGGCGCCGCAGGTTGCTATCGTCAACGAAACCTTGGCGCGCACGTACATCGTCGGCAAGGATAGCCTGGATAAGGCTCTTGGGCACATCCTGCGGCTGCGCGACAACGTACCGCTACAGATCGTCGGAGTGGTGAAGGATTCGAGTAACGGGGGAATCGGCCAACCGGCGCCTCCAGTTTTCTATCTGCCCAATCTGCAGCAGGGAAGTTCACGGGCGACGATTCAACTGCGAACCAAGGGCGATCCCACGGCCCTTGTCTCGCTGGTTCGCGAGCAGATCAGCGCAGTCGACGCAGAGGTCGCTCCCGTGTCGGTGCTTACAATGTCGGACGCGTTCTCCAGCAATGGCCTGTTCTTGTTTCGCATGGTCGCAATGTTGGGCGGGGCGTTCGGGCTGATTGCGCTATCGTTGGCGATCGTCGGACTGTACGGAGTTGTGTCGTTCGTGGTGGGCCGCCGCACCCAGGAAATTGGGATTCGCATGGCTCTGGGAGCGCAGCGAAGCAATGTTCTGCGGATGATTCTGGCCAACGGGATTTCTCTGGCCATAACTGGCGTCGTGATCGGCATGGTCGGTGCGCTGGTTGCCGCACCTCTCATGCGCGGTTTGCTCAACGGCGTGAACCCACGGGATCCTCTGACGTTTGTTGCGATCGCACTGATTCTCCTGGCCGCCACGTCAGTGGCCAGCTGGATTCCAGCACGCCGCGCTACCCGCGTTGATCCTAATGTGGCTCTGCGGTGCGAGTAGACATACAGATTCTTTTGGGGACTGTCGGCGGCGTGAATCTGGCGTTCGGCCTCTACAGGCTGCGGAAAACTCCATCCGCCGCAGAAGGGCGAACCCAGGGGCTGAAGCCCGTATCGATTCTGGGCGTTTTACGCGGTGCTTAAGCGCCGCTCTTCCATGGCGCTACCTGAATTCACTACGTTTTTCCGCAGGCGCTAGAACTCCACATGCGCGCGGAATGACGGCACGATCACCGGGCCGCGGTCGCGATTGTAGCCAGGATTGACGATGTGCTGGAGTCCCGGCGCCAGGTAAATCCCGCGCCAGACGTGCACCGTGTAATAGGTCTCCAGGATATTTTCGCGGCCGTAGTTTAGATGGCCGTCCCCCAGCAGAAAACCGAGGCCTCCGGCGTTGAGATAGTTCTGATGATCTTTCTTGATGGCGTTGCTGACGAATGCCACTCCGGCGCGATCCTGCTTGCGGTGCCACCACGCGCCGTTGGCTCCAACGCCTTCGGCGAATGTCTGCTCGACTTCGGTGTAAGCAAAAGACTCGGTGCGGCCGTCATTCCATCCGAAGCGCGCGAACGCGGTGAGATAGTGCGAGAGATTCTGCTCAAGGTTGACGCCGAATCCATACTTCATCGTGATATGCCAGGGATGGTTGGTGATGTCGGGCGTAGCGCCGGTTTCGGAGGCCTTGATCACCTGGTCGCGGTAGATCCCCATGTTGGCGAAGTTGGTGTAGGCAAGGAGGCGGACCACGCCGGATTTTTTAGGGATCACGCCATGCCGCAATTCGAATTCGTAGTTTTCCGCGTGGGCCTGCCACGGCTTCCAGACGAGATCGATGCCGTTGGCGACCTTGGGCATGAGGCTTTCGCCAAAGCGGAATCCCCAGTTGCGGTCTTCGAAATCGGCGGTCAGCCCGACTGTGTAGCCGCGTGTGTCGGCGGCGTAGTCCCACGCGCCGTTATTGTCGGTGGTCCAGTTGAGGAACTGGAAGTGGGTGTCGGAGCCGACGGAGTTCACATCAAAAGAATCGGGCATGCCGAATTTGCCGAAGCGGAGTTCGAGGCGGCGGCGCGGGAGTTCCTCGAACAACGAGAACATGTTGCGCTGGTTCTCGATCTTGTCGTCGCTGAGCGCGAACACCTTGTGGAACTCTCCGCGGCCCAGATATGGAGCCTTGCTGAGCAACGGGTTGCGCACGATATCGAGGTCGGCATTTCCTGCCAGACCGAAACCCTGGCTCAGCGCCGCACCGCCAGCCTCTTCGATGTCGACCAGAAACTCGGTGGAGCGGTTGAGCCGTACTCCGGTGTAGAGCGTCAATAGGCGCGAGGTGGCCTTCTCATAGCGAGGGCCCAGGCTGTGCGGGCCGCTGTAGGGCGCGTGAAAATCGGGATGAGTTTGGAAAATGAAGTTGGCCTGGCCGGAGAGCCAGAAACGCGTGTCCCTGAAATGCGGGAACATGGACTCTGTGCTGATCTCATCTGGAGGATCCCGCGGGTCGGTAGCAGGCGCGCCGACGGGCTGTTGCGGACTTTGGGGCTCGGTCTGCTGCGCGAAGGCAGGGATGACGCCGAGGGCAACGGCCAACATCATTGCAAGCCCCATCGCGAGAATGAAATTGCGAACATTCATTTTGATACGCAGGATCATGTCCCAGATATCGTCGGACCCGGTGTCGCCGGTTCAAATCTAAGTAAATTTAGTATTCCCCAGAAGAACACTTAACCATACTATACGACACATGTTAACTATGGTTAATCAAATTCCCTATTGTGAGCATCCTGCAGCAACGTTTCACGGTACGCTGATCTGATTAAAGGAGTGTTACGGGGCCGAAAGGAGCGTCTCGCCGCGGGCTCAGGCGGACGGGTACACTGCGTGAGAAAGCGAGAACTCGAACTCCGCTCGACGGACAGCCGAAGGCGGCTATCCCCACATAAGCCATTCCCCAGCGTTTGACAGCATTGCGCTCGAACCCCTAACCTGATTTGTCTTTTATGAAGGTTCTCATTCTAGGTGGAGGCGGGCGCGAGCACGCGCTGGTGTGGAAGCTGAAGCAGTCGCCGCGGGTCTCGCAACTTTATTGCGCGCCCGGCAATGGCGGCATCGCGGACGAGGCCGAATGTCTGCCGGCCGATCTGAAGGGTCTTGACTCGATGGTCGCGCTGGCGACACGCCTGCAGCCGGATTTGACCCTGGTCGGACCCGAGTTGCCCCTCACGCTCGGAGTTGTGGATGAGTTCACTCGCCGCGGCTGGCGCGTGTTTGGGCCGACCCAGGCAGCCGCGCGGCTGGAATCGAGCAAGAGCTTTGCCAAGGAATTTCTGCAGCGGCATCACATTCCTACAGCTCCATTTGCGATCTGCGATTCGATGGAGCAGGTGAAATCGGCGCTCGGACATTTCCGCACTCCGGTGGTCGTGAAAGCGGATGGGCTGGCGGCCGGCAAGGGCGTGGTCATCGCAAAAAGCAAAGAAGAAGCGTCGAGCGTCGCGGCCGAGATGCTAAGCGGCAAGATGCTGGGCGACGCCGGGTCGCGGGTGGTGTTGGAAGAGTGCCTGAAGGGCGACGAACTTTCGTTTCTGGTTTTCAGCGATGGGGAACGCGTGGCACCGCTGGTAGGCGCCCAAGATCACAAGCGCGTGGGCGATGGCGACACCGGGCCGAACACCGGCGGCATGGGCGCGTATTCCACGGCGGACATCGTGGATGATCGCATGCGTGACTGGCTGGTAAATCACATCGCGCGGCCTGTGGTTGCCGGGATGAAGGCTGAGGGCACGGAGTTCAAGGGCGTCCTCTATTGCGGGCTGATGATGACTGCGCGCGGGCCCATGGTGCTGGAATTCAATTGCCGCTTCGGCGATCCGGAGACGCAGCCGATCCTGATGCGGCTGGAAAGCGATCTGGTGGACGCGCTCGATGCTTCGATTGACGGACGCGTGAGTGATGGTGACTTCAAGTGGACGCGAGATGCGTCCGTCTGCGTAGTGATGTCGTCGGGAGGGTATCCGGGAACGTTTGAGCAGGGAAAGCGGATTGACGGGCTCGAAGAGGCGAATGCGGTGAAGGGCGTGAAAGTGTTTCATGCCGGGACTTCGAAGCGCGAGGGAGCATACTACAGCGCGGGCGGGCGGGTGCTCGGGGTAACGGCGCGGGCCGCGGACCTGGAGACTGCGGTGGAACGCGCGTATGACGCTTGTGGGAAGATTAGTTTCGCGGGCGCGCATTATCGGAAGGATATTGCGGGGAGAGCGCTGAAGAAGTAGGGCGTCGCGAGTCTGGAGAACGTCCCCACTTCTGGCAAAACCGGCCCAAAGCGGGGCACCCGGCAGAGCAATAGGGATCCTTCGACTGCGGTTTGCTTCGCTTCGCGAAACAAACCTTCGCTCAGGATGACAAATCCAAACAACGTTGAGGAGATCAATGAGCAAGCCACTGGTTTCGATTGTGATGGGCAGCGATTCCGATCTGGAGATCATGCGCGAGGCGGGGAAGGCGCTGGACGATTTCGGGATCGGGTATGAGATGGATGTGACCTCGGCGCATCGTTCGCCGGATCGCAGCGCGGATTTTGCGAAGAAGGCGGCGGAGCGCGGGATCAAAGTCATCATCGCCGGGGCTGGCGGGGCGGCGCACCTGGCGGGAGTCATCGCGGCGCACACGATTCTTCCCGTCATCGGCGTGCCGATTCCTTCGACATCGCTGAATGGGATGGACTCGCTGCTTTCGACGGTACAGATGCCGGCGGGGATTCCCGTGGCGACCGTTGCGATCGGAAAGCCAGGCGCGACGAATGCGGGGATTCTCGCGGCGCAGATGATTGGGCTCAGCGACGAGTCGATTGCGAAGAAGATGCACGCGCACAAGGAGAAGCTGGCGCGGGGAGTGGAGGAGAAGTCGAGGAAGCTGAGGGAAAGATAAAAGTAAGATTTGAGATTGCAGATTTTAGATTTCAGATTGAAGGCAAACACCCGCGCCTGTGCCTGAGACTCAATCTACAATCTCAAATCTACAATCTAACATTGCTTTTCTGCTCGCTTGGCTTCGCTCGACAGCCGAGGCGGCTGTCGCCACATGAGCTGTATCACTGTCTGGGAAGTCAAAGTCCCACCCCTTCGACTTCGCTCAGGGCAGGCTCTGTCGCAAAGAACGCGACAAGGGTGGGCACCCGGTTTCATCTTAGCTACAGATTTAAACTCTTCAGGTATTCGCGGAAGGGGGCGCCCAGGTCGGAGCGCTTCAGGGCGAATTCCACCGTGGCCTTGAGGAATCCCAGTTTGTCGCCGGTGTCGTAGCGGTTGCCTTCGTAGACGTAGGCGTACATCTTTTCTTTCTTGAGCAGCATGCGCATGCCGTCGGTGAGTTGCAGTTCTCCGCCGGCGCCGGCCTGGATCTTTGCCAAGCAATCGAAAATCGCAGGCGTCAGGATGTAGCGGCCGATCACAGCGAGGTTCGACGGCGCTTCTTCGAACTTCGGCTTCTCGACCATGTTGCGGATCTCGAAAAGGCGTCCGTTGAAACCCTGGGCGGGCTGCGCATCGAACACTCCGTATGACGAAATCATCTTGCCTTCGACCACCTGCGCAGCAATCACGCTGCATTGCTTCTCGTTGAAGACGTTGACCATCTGCTTGAGCGCAGGGACGGGGTTCTCGATCACATCGTCAGCGAGAAGCACGGCGAAAGGCTCGTTGCCCACAAACTCGCGAGCCATGAGGACGGCGTGACCCAGGCCCAGCGCCTCTTTCTGGCGGACGTAGGCCACGTACATCATGTCGGAAATGGAGCGAACGATTTTCAGCAAGTCGTGTTTGCCGCGCTCCTCGAGCATCTTTTCGAGTTCGTAGCTGACGTCGAAGTGATCTTCGATGGACTGCTTGCCACGTCCGGTGACGATCAGGATCTGATCGCAGCCGGAGGCCATGGCCTCTTCGACTCCGTATTGAATGATGGGCTTGTCAACCAGCGGGAGCATCTCTTTGGGCTGGGCTTTGGTGGCGGGCAGAAAGCGGGTGCCCAGGCCGGCGGCGGGGAACACGGCTTTGCGAACTTTCATGGTCATGGAACGGTCGTTGGTTGTTGGTCTTTGATCGTTGGCCAGGCGCTACCGGGGTCGGATCATTGTAACTGGTCGTTACATACGTACGCGATGTCTTCGGGCATGAAGGAGCTTGGATGTCGAATCACACCTGCGGAGTTGCTGCATAGAAAGTCAAAAGCCCCACCCTGTCGCAGACAACGCGACAAGAGTGGGGCACCCAGTAGTCACGGGGCGGCTCGCTTCGCCTCGCCGGACAGCCGAGGCGGCTGTCGCCACATGAGCGGCGATAGTGTCCTCCTATTTGCTGACTACCAGCACTACGAAGCTGTCTGGGAGAACCGGCGGATAGCCGCGGGGGTTCTGTGGGGTGGGAGCGGGGCGCGGGCCGAACTTTGCCGCCACCGTGTAGACGTTGTGCGTCTTTGAGTCGAGAGCCATCGTGCGGGCTGACTTCTGGGTAGGAACATTTTCCGCGACGCTGAATTTGGACGAGGATTCTTCTTTTACGACCGTAAGAACTCCGTCTTGTCCGCAGGAGGCGAACGCGAGTCCCGTTTCGTCGTCGAAGGCGGTGGCGTCGACACCTTCTCCGATCGCGGGAGTGGCCAGCACTTTGCCGCTGTCGGCATCGACCACGGCCATCATCTTGTTGTCGCATCCGACGAAGAGGCGGCGGTTCTTGCGGTCGATTGAGAGTCCGCTGGGCTCGGTGCACGGAGCGAGCGGCCACTTGGCTTTCACTTCCAGCTTGTTGGGATCGATCGCTGTCAGCTCGCTCTTGTCTTCGATATTGACGAAAATTCCACCCTTGGCGTCGCTGGCGGCGAACTCAGGCTTGCCGTCGAGCTTAATCGTGCCCAGCACTTTGCCGCTGGCGGCATCGATGGCAGTAGAGTCGCTGCTGCGTCCGTTGAAAGTGAAGACGCGCTTGGTGGCCGGGTCGTAGAGGATTGCGTCGGGATTCTCGCCGACTTTCACTTTCTCGCCGATGGGCATCAGTGTGTTCATATCGAAGATAGTGACGGTGCCTTCACGGCCGTTGCTGGTGAAGCCGCGTCCGAGGTCAGGCGCGAGAGCGATGCCGTGGACACCCGGCGTGTCGGGGATGTCGCCGACATTCTTGCCGGAGTCGAGATCAAGAACGATGACGTGCGTGCCGCGCGAGATGTAGAGCCGGCGCGCGCTCGCGTCGGCGGTGAGGTAATCCCAGCCACCGTCGCCGCCTACTTTGTAAGTTGTTGCCACATGGTATCCCGGACCAGCGGCGGCTAGTGCCAGGGCCGCCAGGGACATACTGATAACCGTTATCAGCCACTTGTACTTCGTTGACATAACTTCCTCCTGTAGTTTCTTGCCCGTTGCTTTCGCGCGCCGGGGCCCCTTCCCAACGGCGCGAACCCAAGTTCCTGCATCGAACCGGATAGGGTTCGAACCAAAAGTAACTTTACCTCATTTTGGAGGCCAACCTAGACTTCTTCTATGGATGTTTCTTCACCGTTTTCCGCGGAGGTCGCCAAGGGTACACCGGTCGATCCGCGCCTTCAGCCAACGCCGGACTACGGCACGCTAGGCCCTGGATCGGATATTCCCGGTCCCGAGGATCGCGATGCCTTGCCCTCGTCGCGAAAGTCTGCATTGCGGTCAGCACATTTGATCGCTGCCGTCATCGGGATGGTCGCGGCGCTCATCGTGGGAATGACCAAGGCTCATCCGATTTGGCCCAACTCGATTCCCTCGCGCTCGAGCGAGCCTGCATCAGGCAAGGACCTGCGTCAACTCGATCGCATGAAGCCGCAAAAGCAGGCGGAGATGCTGTTGGAGCTGGCTGTCGGGCACTCGGAAGGTGCGGTCGATCAGATCTCGTCGCATGTCGATCGTTGGAATGGACAAGTTCAGTGGAACTCGCAGATTGCTTCTTTGACCACGGCGGCGCTGAACTCCAACGACAGGCGCGTCCGAGAATCGGGCGTTGAAGTGGAACTCGCCGCCTATGGACTCGCAAAGAATGCCGCGAGCCTGGAGTTTGTGTTGAAGAACGTAGATTCGCACGATCACAGCCAGAAGATCTGGGCGCTCTGGGCGCTTGGCCTGATGGCCAACCGAGGAGTCGAAAGTGAACGAATCGTTGAAGTACTCACGGATCATTTGAAGGATGACGATCCAGATTCGCGGCGATGGGCTGTCGAGGGATTGGCAGTGGCTGGCAGCGATCAGGCCATTCAGCCGCTTCTCGTGGCCATGCACAACGATTCGTCGCCGATGGTGCGCGAGAGAGCTGCATGCAGTCTCGCTGAATCGGGCATGTTCACGCAGGACCAGCGGATGACGGCTGTACCGCAATTACTGACCTATACTGACGACCCTGCTCTCGATGCCCAAACACGGGGATGGGCGTTCCAGGCGCTGGGGGACATCACCCATCAGCGGCTGCCGAGGGATTCGGCGGCGTGGCGCCGCTGGTACGAGACTGCAAAATAGTTGCTCGTAGGGACGTTGCTTGCAACGTCTCTGCCGGCAGCACGGTGAAAGCCGACATGCGTGGCGCCGCCGGCAGAGACGTAGCGAGCTACGTCTCTACGATTGGGGCGGTTAATCTGCCATCTTCGCTACGTGGACTTCGAATCCTGTCTTGGGCAGCAACGAGGTCAGCGAGAATGCTTTGAACCCGTCGCCGGTCACTTCGGTGTGGCGGTAGATGCCGGGCTCGCTCTCGATCATTTCGCGGCGGCCTTCCATGTCGGCGAGAAACGCGTCGGCCTGCTTGGTGGTGACCTCTGCATCTTTAGCCCTCGTGACCACCGCTTCTGAGGCGTAGGAGCGAACCAGCTTCGGCCAATATTTATTGAGCAGGTCGGTGCTGGCAAAAATGTCGGCCCAGATGATGCGACCATTCACGGCGACAACGACTCCAACAGCGTTGCGGTCGCGCAGCTGGTGGATGAGGCTCTGGTAGTTTTGTTCGATGGGCCTGGCGACGGAGTCGACCTGCTTTCTGACTTCGGCGTTTTCATTCACCTTGGCGTACGAGGTGACTTGCTGCATTTGACTAGCAGCCGCAGGGGCGGCCGCTTCGACTTCGACGGTCATGGCTGCCTTTTGCTTGTTGACCTCGTTCCAGACCTCGCTCTGATTTTTTTCCGCCATGGCTTTGCCGCGTACCGAGGGTTGCGCCATGATCGCCATGGGAACGGGGCCGCCGACGGAGGTGCCTGCGTTCTTCCCGTAGAGCGCTTCTGAGGCGCCGAAGTTCGCGGTGGTGGCGACCCAGCGTCCGGGCTCAACGCAGAATACGCTGAGATCGACCGGATCGCTTTCCGGGGGGACGATGCGGTCTTTGCCGATCACGCGATCTTGGCGGCCGCCGCTGACGATCTCTCCGGCCAACAATAACAATGGGCGCTTGGAATTGTTAACCAGCACCAGGCGGTTCACTTCCGCGCCATCGTGGCGAACCACGGGAGCGCCGTGGCGGCGGATGAGTCCTTGCACACTTCCGGCTTCGGTCACGATGACTTCGCCTGAATGCAGGCCTTCGTCGAGGGTAAGAAATTCTCCGGTGGGATAGCTTTTCGCTGCGACCACGGGAAACACAGTCAAGTTGCCGTGGCGGATGGGCTCTAGGACTCTGTAACCGGACGTGATTTCTCCGGCGCGGGCGGGGTAGTGATCGATCATCACAAATCCGGCAACGAGCAACAGAACCATCACGGCAATGAAACTCTTCGGATTCATAGTGGCTTCTCCTTCGTGAGCCTGCATTTCTGTCGCCCCTTCGTGGCTTGCCCGAATCTGCGATTTGCTACCCACGGCTTGCGCCGTGGGCTGCATTCTTTCGCCGCTTGGCGGCTGGCTTGTCAAACTGCGAAGGAAAGACCATAGCGACTCAGACTCTCTGGGTGGCCACGTCCACTCTCAAGGGAGAGGCGTGTTCGAGTTACGAGCGTAACCCGGACCGGGCGCGCCGCCCATGTCGACTCCGTGGAAAGAACGTGGGAGGGGGCGCGGCTTGCGGGCGAAATTTGTGTACAGTGAGAGGAATCGCTCCGCGTGGCTTGATGTGGCAGCCGGGTCGAGCTTCGCTCGACGGACAGCCGAGGCGGCTGTCCCCACAGGTTCTCTCAGAAACGGCTGTTCCACATGTCCTGTAAAATTGAAAGATCAATTCCGGAGCTACTTTCCGCATTGTCTTTTCTTGACCAACTGAATCCGCAACAGCGCGAGGCTGTCGAGACCACTGAGGGGCCGGTGCTCATTCTGGCTGGCGCCGGGAGTGGGAAGACGCGCGTCATCACCTACCGGATCGCCTACCTGATCGAGCACAAGGGCGTCATGCCGGAATCGATTCTGGCCATGACGTTCACCAACAAGGCGGCGGCGGAGATGGGCGAACGCGTCGAGAAACTGGTGGGCGGGCTGAGCATCGCCAAGCCAGTGATCTCGACGTTTCATTCGTTCTGCGTGCGGATGCTGCGGCGCGATATTGAGGCGATGCGGATACCGTCAACCGTGCCGGGACAGCCGGCGATCGGGCATACGAAGAATTTCGTGATCTACGATGAGAGTGATCAGCAAGCCGTTGCGAAATCGGTCATGAAGCGTCTGGGGGTTGACGATAAAGAGTTGACCCCGCGCACCGTACTCGGGCGAATTTCATGGGCGAAGAATCATATGCTCGATCCGCAGGAGCTTTATCTGAACTCGGCGGATCCGAAGACGGAGAAGGTTGCGCATTTGTATGAGGAGTACCGGAAGGAACTGCGCAAGGCCAACGCGCTCGACTTCGATGACCTGCTGCTCGAGGCGGTGCGGCTGGTGAAATCGGCGCCGCACGTTCGCGAGTATTACAACAAGCGCTTTCAGTATCTGCTGATCGACGAGTACCAGGATACGAACAGGCCGCAGTATGAACTCATGCGCATGCTGGCCGGGGAACGGCACAACGTTTGCGCCGTTGGTGATGAAGACCAGTCGATCTATTCGTGGCGCGGGGCGGACATCCGCAACATCCTGGAGTTCGAGCAGGACTTCCCCGAAGCGAAGATCATCCGGCTGGAGCAGAACTATCGCTCGACGCAGAACATTCTGCAGGCGGCGTCGGCGGTAGTGGCGAACAACGTGCGTCGCAAGGGGAAGAATCTGTGGACGTCGCGGCAGGGCGGCACGAAGATAGGCTACTACGAAGCGCCGGATGGCGAGAATGAAGCGCTGTTTGCCGCGGACTGGATTGCGCGGTATCTCCGCGAAGCGAACGAGCGCGGGGAGACGCCGCGGGCTGCGGTGCTGTATCGAACGAATTCGCAGTCACGGCTGTTTGAAGAGGCGATGCGGCGCTACGGGCTGAAGTATCACGTGGTCGGCGGATTTTCGTTCTACGAGCGCTCCGAGATCAAGGACATGATCTCGTACCTGAAGGTCATTCAGAATCCGGATGACACGATTTCGTTGTTGCGTGTGATCAATACTCCGACGCGCGGCATTGGCAAAGGAACGATCGACACGCTGGAACAATTGGCGCTGGAAACGGGGCTGTCGATGTGGGGAGCGATTGGCGAGGCGGTCAAGCGGCAGTTGGTGCCGCCGCGAGCGGTCGCGTCGCTGAAGAGTTTCCAGCAACTGATTGAGGATGCGCGGGCGATGCTGCTGGGTACGTTTACTGAACAACTGGAGCAGACGGCAGAGGTACCAGAAACAGAAGTGGAGATCGCTGCGGCTGCTGAGGAACCTGTCACTGACGAGGCGGATGCTACTGCGTTTGATCCGCAGGAGTTTGGGAACTTTTCGTTTGATTTTGGGGAGAATGCGGCGGAGTCTTCGACTGAGGATGGGGAGGCGGGACGCCGCACCGACAGCCGGCCGGAGGCCGGCGCTACGGATATCAGCGCTACGGCTGACGATGCCGCGGATGCGGAGGCGGACAGCTCATTTCCAACGCCTACGGTCAGTACTGCTGACGTTCTCAAATTCCTGATCGACCGGACGGGATACATCAAGCTGCTCGAGGAGGAGGACACGCCGGAGGCGTATTCGCGCATCGAAAACTTGCGCGAATTAGTGAATGCGGCGATGGATTCGCGGGATCGCGCGGAAACGCTTGACCAGTTTCTCGATCACGCGGCACTGGTGGCCGACGCCGACGATTACGATGAGTGCGCGCAGATCACGCTGATGAGCCTGCACGCCGCCAAGGGATTGGAGTTCCCTCTGGTGTTTCTCAGCGGACTGGAGGAAGGGTTGTTTCCGCATTCGCGCACCATGCTGGTTCCGGAAGACATCGAGGAAGAACGGCGGCTGTGTTATGTCGGCATGACGCGCGCGATGGATCAGTTGATTCTGACTCGAGCCGTGTACCGGCGGAGGTATGGGACGGACTTGCCTGAGGCGAGTGTGCCGTCAAGATTCCTAGAAGAAGTGCCCGGGCCCTTGATTGAGGAGGTGGGCACGCGGCGAAGTAGCGGATCTTCGATCCGCAGGACGGGCGAAGGCGCCCGTCCCCACACCAGCTCGGCGGCTTACGGCTCTGAGTCTTCCCATTACTCCTACGAGGATGAAGATCAGAGTGCTTCGTGGCATGCCGGTGATGCGAACCGGGGGAACGCTCGGCCTTCCAAGCCGACGGTTGCGGCTCGCGCTTACAACTCGATCGAGAACATTGCCGAATTCTTCGCTAGCCGGGGCAAGAAGTTCACTGTACCGAAAGCGCCTCCTGTCGAGGAGCCGACGGGCAAGCGCGGCTTTCGTCCGGGACAGAGAGTGCGGCATCCGAAGTACGGTGAGGGAACGGTGTATCAGCGCGAAGGAGAAGGCGAAGAAGCCAAGATTACTGTACAATTTCCACGCTTCGGCTTGAAGAAGCTGGTGGAGAAGTATGCCCAACTGGAGCGAGCCTGAAGAGATTGAGCGATTGAGTGAGTGAGCGACTGGGTCATTGATCACGACTTCAATCGCGCGATGACTCAATCACTGAATCTCTCAATTTATTGAAAAGGAATTCATGGCCAATACAACCACACTCAGCAGAGAAGAACGTAAGAAAGTAAAACGCACGGCGCGCAAGAAGCGCAAGGCGGACAAGCCGCTGAAGCCCCGCGACTATCCTCGCGGATCGAAGAAGCCGAAGGTCAAGAAGTTGGCCCGCGGTCAGGCGAAGCGGTAGGCGTCACGGGTTCGAGCTAAAACCCCACTTCTGGCAAAACCGGCCAGAAGTGGGGCACCCGTTTGTGCTCAATCCGACTTCAGGAGAAAACGAGCTCTTGTCACAACCCACCACGAGCGAGCCTCCATCGAACCAAGTTGTGCGCACCTCCGACAAGCAGATTTTTTGCTGCAAGTCGATTGACAAGCTGATATCGGATTCCGAGGATCCCGACCGCAAACTCAAGAAGACCCTGGGGCCGTTGTCGCTGACCGCTCTGGGAATTGGCGCGGTGATCGGATCGGGCATCTTTACGGTTGTCGGCACAGCCATCGCGGGGCAGAAGTTTGACACTTCGTCGATTCTGAACGCGCCCTTGCTCGATTACATGGTGCGCCATCACGCCACGCTGGGCCGTCCTGGCGCGGGTCCGGCGCTGGCTTTGTCGTTGGTGCTGGTGGCGATCGTGTGTGGGTTCACGGCGTTGTGCTACGCGGAACTCGCATCGATGATCCCGATCGCAGGCAGTGCGTACACCTATACCTATGCAACGATGGGCGAGTTGATCGCATGGATTATCGGGTGGGACCTGATCCTGGAATATGCGGTCAGCAACATGGCGGTCAGCGTCGGTTTCTCAGCCCATCTGGTGGGGATGGTCGAGTGGTTCGGGGTGCATCCGGGATTGCGCTGGATTTCACCTGCGTATCTACCTGCTGGCCTTTCCGACCTCAAGGGCAATATGCTCTACCCCCCCGGAATGCATTTCGGCTTCAACATCCCAGCGTTCCTCGTGGTGATGATTCTGACGGTGATCCTGGTAAGAGGAATCCGCGAGTCTGCCGAAGCCAACAACACGATGGTCATTCTAAAAATCGCGGCCATTATCGCCTTTATCGTGGCGGCTTCTCATTACATTCATCCCGCGAACTGGCATCCATTCGCCCCAATGGGATGGTCGGGCATTCTAACCGGCGGTTCAATTATCTTCTTTACTTACATCGGGTTCGATTCAGTTTCCACAGCGGCTGAGGAGGCGCGGAATCCGCAGCGCGATCTGCCGATCGGCATCATCGCCACACTTGTAGTCTGCACACTGCTCTACATCGGAGTCGCTGTGGTGCTGACAGGTGTCGTGAACTGGCAATCACTGCTTGACGACGCCGCTCCCGTTGCCAACAGTCTTAAAGGCCTCGTTGCCAGTACAGGGTCGAATACCTTGCGATGGGTAGAACTGGGCGTTTTGTTTGGGGCAATGATGGGGATGATTTCATCCTTGCTAGTGTTTCAGCTTGGGCAGGCGCGCGTGTGGTTCTCTATGTCTCGGGATGGCCTGCTGCCAAAACTCTTCGGCCGAGTTCATCCGCGATTCCGTACACCCGCGACCGCGACGTGGATCGCAGGATTCGTGGTTGGAATACCGGCTGGCATTCTTGATATCGGAACCCTGGCGGACTTGTCGAACATTGGTACTCTCTTTGCTTTCGTCCTGGTGTCTATCGGCGTGATCATCCTTCGTTATCGCGACCCAGGGCGACACCGTGGGTTCCGCGCACCCGGAGGCATAACTGCACCGGTGCTGAGCGTGGCATTCTGCGTACTGTTGATGTCGGGCTTGCCGATACTGACTTGGCTACGCTTCTTCGCCTGGCTGGCGCTTGGGCTGATGATCTACTTCTTTTACAGCCGGCACCGGAGCGAGTTCGCCACGAAGTAACGGCTGATCGTCTGCGACATCTGACGGATGCGGCGCGGGCAAGCAGCCGGGCTTCGCCCGGCGGACAGCCGAGGGCGGCTGTCCCCACATTTACAGACTCAACCCCACAGCTTCTTACTTCACCACTTGCTACTTCGCCCACTCCTTTGACAAGAACAGATAGCGATCGCGCAGGTCGTCTTTGTGGGCGGCGGGTTCGGCGCTTAGGATCATCACCGGCCAGCCGTCAGATCCGGTGTAGGGCGGCCATTTTGGCAGACCGGGGCCGTTGGGGTTTCCGTTCTTGGCGAAGTTTGCCCAGAACTTTTGCATCATCTCGCTGACCTGGCGATCGCTATCGCGCCAGGTGACGTCGGTCTTCGAATCGAGTTGTCCGAAGACGTATTCGATCTCGGCGGAGTGGTAGGCGCCCATTCGCGGCGCATCCGGGTTCTTGGAAAAAGGCGCCATGTCGAAGCGGTAGCGATATATCGGCTGTTTGCCAGTCTTGCTTTGCGCTTCGATCCATGCCCAGGTAGAGAGCGCGATGAATTTATCGCCCGCGTAGTCCTGGGCGGAACGCAGAGCGTGCTCGTCGGTGTCGGCGGGATAGAGTTTCAGGAACTCATCTGCCTTTTCGCCGAAATCTTTTTGCGCAGTGGACTTGAAGCTCTCAGCGGTCGGCTTCCGCGGAGCGATCTCGAAGCTGCCCTCGTCGTGGTTCCAGCCCGCCAGCAGCGCGGCGTCATTTTGTTTGCCGGCAGCAAAAACAGCGGGAACGGACTCAGGCAGGAAATATCCGTCGACGTCGGGACCGAAGTCGAAGCCTCGCGATTGAGGAGGCGCAAAGGCTGCCAGCAGCTTCTCAGCGGGAATGGCCCGTAATTCGGCCAAGGTCGATGCGCCGAGCTTTTCTTTCACGAGCTTCGCATCTTTCTCGGCCCGCGCTGACATCGCGTCAAACGAGAGACCGCTGCGCGAGAAGGCTGCCCCGCTTTCGCCAATTGCCCTCTGGAAGAGCCCTTTCGCCAGAGGCGAAGCCATTTGCGCGCTCACCGAGAACGATCCGGCGCTTTCACCGAAAATGGTGACGTTCCCCGGATCTCCGCCGAATGCGGCGATATTGTCGTGCACCCACTGAAGGGCGGCGAGTTGATCGAGCAGGCCATAGTTGCCGGCGGAGTTATGGCCGGATTCTGCCGCCAGTTCCGGATGCACCATAAAACCGAAAACTCCCAGGCGGTAATTCATCGAAACCACGATGACGCCCTGCTGCGCGAGATTGTAGCCGTTCTGGCGGCCCTCAGAAGTTGTGCCGGCGACGAAGCCTCCACCGTAAATCCAGACCATGACGGGGAGTTTCGGGTCGACATGTTTATCGGCAACCCAGACATTCAGGGTGAGGCAGTCCTCGCTGCCGCCCGGATCATGGAACACCATGTCGCCGAAGACATTTCCCTGCAGGCAGTGGGAGCCGAATTCCGTCGCCTTCTTCACGCCGCTCCACTTCGCAGCGGGAGCCGGCGCCTTCCAGCGGAGATCGCCGACCGGTGGCGCTGCGTACGGGATGCCGAGGAAGGTTTTCACCTTGCCATCGTCCTTACCCTCCACGGTGCCCAAGCGGGTTTTCACCTGCGGGGCGGACGAACTTGCGAATAGGAACGAAGAGATTGCGAGTACGGTCCAAGCAGCCACGGCTCTGCGGGCGATCAGCTGGTGCATTGCATTGCTCCGGAGTGCGATGTGAGAACCTCGGATTGTAAAGGAAATTGAGCTTGGCTGCCCTCGCAAATCTCGAACCTGCCATCTACAATCGGAAATCATGAATGGACCTCATCCGCCGAATGCCTTTATCCGTCAGCTACCCAAGGCAGAGCTGCACTTACATCTGGAAGGAGCCATTGAGCCGCCGACACTGGTCGAACTGCGCAAGCAACACGGAGAGAACACGACACTGGCCGAGACCGAGGCGCTTTATCGGTACAACGACTTTGCCACTTTCCTGATGGCATTCAAAGAAGTGAGCGCGCACCTGCGCGGGCCGGAGGATTACGAGTTTGTGACGTACCGGCTCATGCAGCAACTGAAAGAAGAAACCGTACTGCACGCGGAAGTGTACGTCGCGGTTGGAGTTTGCCTGTATCGGAAGCAGGATTTTGCTGCGATCTTTGAAGGGCTGGAGCGCGGACGGGTGCGCGGGGCGCGGGATTTCGGCATATCAATGCTCTGGATTTTCGATGCCACGCGTCACTTTGGAGTGGAAGAAGCGCAGAAGGTATTCGAACTCGCGGCGCGTTACAAGGACCGGCACGTGGTGGGCGTGGGCATTGGCGGCGATGAGGTGAAGGCGCCCCCGGAGTTGTTTCGCGGCGTGTATGCCTATGCCGAGGATCATGGGTTGCGGCTGACGGCGCATGCTGGCGAAACTGGGCCAGCGGAATCGATCTGGGGAGCGCTGAATCTGCATGCCGAGCGCATCGGGCACGGACTGAGCGCGGCACAGGATCCGGATTTGATCGAAGAGCTCGCATACCGTCAGATTCCGGTGGAGATTTGCGTGACCAGTAATCTGCGCACAGGATGTTGCAAGACGGCGGCGGAGCATCCGGTGAAAAACTATTTCGATCAGGGCATGATGGTCACGCTGAATTCGGATGACCCGGCGCTCTTTGGAACGTCGCTGGCGCGGGAGTATCAGTTCGCACAAGAAACGTACGGATTTACTGACGAGCATCTGCGCGAGCTGGCGCGGAATTCGTTTGAAGCGTCGTTCTTGCCGGCGGAGAAGAAGCTTGAGCTGCTCAGTTTGTTCGACGCGGCCGCGGCCCGATAAATTCCCACGGAGAATTCGCATGGCGGTTCAACCAATCCTGCAGCTCGGCAACCCCGTTCTGCGGCAACGGTGTGGGCACGTCGCGGACCCGGCCTCGCCGGAAATGCTGGATCTGATTCGTGATCTGGCGGATACGCTCGCGCACTGGCGGTCGGAAACGGGCTATGGGCGTGGGATTGCGGCTCCGCAGATTGGCGTGTTGCGGCGCGTGATCTTCTTGAAGCTTCCCGGTTCTGAGCCTTGGCCGCTGATTAATCCGGAAATTGTCGAACGTAGTAAAGAGAAGATTGTTGTCTGGGACGCGTGCCTGAGTTTTCTTTCGATCTTCATGCAGGTGGAGCGTCATCGCGAGATCACGGTGCGGTATCAGAAGCTTGACGGACACGTTGTCGAGGTCGAGGCCAGCGAAGACAACAATCTTTCCGAGTTGCTGCAGCATGAGATCGATCACCTCGACGGGATTCTGGCGATTGATCGCGTCACCGACGTCAAGACGATCGTGACCAGGGAAGAATTCGAGAAGAGGTATCGGGACGCGAGTCCGTACGCGGACACAACGCCAAGTCGTGCCGTGAAGACGTAGCTTACTATGTCTCTCTCGACGAGCGAGACGTTGCAAGCAACGTCTCTACATCAAGCATGCTTCATATCGGCATCGTCGCTTGCAGTACCGAAGGAGCAGCCCTCTGCTATCGGAGCATCTCGCTCGAAGGGGCGCGGATGATCGGGAGGCACGACCATCCCGAGGTTTCACTGCATTCGTTCTCGCTTGCCGAGTATATGAAGTTCATTGACGTGAACGACTGGGCGGGAGTGGCTGAACTCATGCTCGGTTCCGCCGAGAAGCTGGCGAAGGCTGGGGCTGATTTTCTCATCTGCCCCGACAACACGATTCATCAGGCGTTTGATCTTGTCGAGCACCGGTCGCCGCGGCCTTGGCTGCACATTGCGCGTGAAGTTGCTGCCGAGGCCAAACGGCGCGGCCATCGGCGGTTGGCGGTGCTGGGGACGCGATATCTGATGGAAGGGCCCGTGTATCGCGAGGCATTGCAGGCGGCGGGGATTGAGCATCGCGTGCCGGCCGCGGAGCAGCGCGAGCGCATCAATCACATCATTTTCGATGAGCTAGTGAATGGGCAGGTTCTGCCGCGGTCGCTTGCGTATCACATTGAAGTCATTCGAGAGTTGAAGGATGAGGGGTGCGATGCCGTTGTGCTCGGGTGCACGGAGATTCCCCTGCTGGTGATGCCGGAAGATTCGCCGTTGCCTCCGCTGGACTCGACGCGGCTGCTGGCGCGGGCGGCGGTGCGCCAGGCGGTGGAGGGGTGAGCTTCTTCGAACCAGTCACCATTGGTTTCGAAATTTGAGAAGTCAAAATCCCCACCCTCTCGCGAAAAGCGCGAGAAGGGTGGGGCATCCGCTTGATGAACTTTGATGGGCGAACCTCAGAAACTTAAATTTCGGTGGCTGCGTGGGGCTTATGCTGTCGTGCGGTTTGAACCCGGTGCTTCCATTCCCGAATGGGCTGCCAAGGGCGAGTTCACATCGATCACGCGGACCGCGGACGAGCTGTCGATTGTTTGCCTTGCTGATCATCTGCCTCGAGACGTGGATTCACAACATCGCTGGATTTGCCTGAAACTCCAGGGGCCGTTTCCGTTCTCGCAGACTGGCGTGCTTCTGTCGTTCATTGAGCCGCTGTCGTCGAAGGGGATTCCGATTTTTGCGATCTCGACCTATGACACGGATTACGTTTTGATCCAGGAAGAATTCGCTGGAATGTCGCTGGAAAGCCTGCAACAAGCGGGACACGAGCTTTTGGGTGGGACATAAGCGGGAGCTGGAGTCTCGGCGACAATCGAAAACCCTAAAACGCAGAGGGCGCAGAGATCACGCGGAGATCGCAGAGAGAACCTTGGAGTTCTGCGATCGATTGGATAACTCATTTTCCCATCCAACCCCTGGAATTGACCGAACGCTGCGACGGCGCACCGCATCAGGCTGCGCTTGTGGTGTAATAACTAATTAACCATTCCATGGCCTCTTTACTTACAACACTGCGTCGCAACGCCAAAGCCCTGCATCGCAATCTGCGGGGGGCGAGGATGGTGGCGCGGGCGCTGGCTTCGACCGATCATCCGCTGCTGGCGCACATCATTCCGATGCGTCGCTGCAACCTGGCGTGTACCTACTGCAACGAGTTCGACGATTTCTCGAAGCCGGTGCCGATCGATGAGATGTACCGGCGCATCGACAAGCTGGGCGCATTGGGAACATCCGTGGTGACGATTTCGGGTGGCGAGCCGTTGATGCACCTGGAGCTCGATGACGTGATCCGGCGCATTCGCGCCAATGGCATAGTCGCCGGGCTGATCACAAATGGATATCTGCTGGTGGCCGAGCGTATTCAGCGGCTGAATCGCGCGGGGCTCGAGTGGTTGCAGATATCGATCGACAACGTGAATCCCGATGAGGTGTCGAAAAAGAGCCTGAAGGTGCTCGACAAGAAGTTGCAACTGCTGGCGGAGCACGCTGATTTTCACGTGAACATTAATTCGGTGGTGGGCAGCGGGATTTCGCATCCGCAGGATGCGCTGGTGATTGGAAAGCGGGCCGTGGAACTCGGCTTCACGTCCACCATTGGCATCATTCACGATGGTAGCGGGCAACTGCAGCCGCTGGGCGAAGAAGAGCGGCGGATTTATCACGAGATGCAGGCGCTCGAGAAGAGCAGCTTCACGCGCGTGAACAAGTTCCAGGACAATATCGCCAAGGGGCTGCCGAATGATTGGCGATGCCGCGCAGGGGCGCGGTATCTCTATATCTGCGAAAACGGGCTGGTGCATTACTGCTCGCAGCAGCGCGGGTATCCGGGAATTCCGCTGGAAGAGTACACACGCGATGATCTGCGGCGCGAGTATCTCACGGAAAAAAGTTGTGCGCCGCATTGCACGGTGTCGTGCGTGCATCAGGTGTCGATCTTCGATTCCTGGCGCGCGCCGCAAAGGCCGGCGACGCCGATTCCTGCGACAGATCCCGAGAGCGAACTGGTGCAGATCAAGTAAAGCAGCCGACCCCGGGGGCTAAAGCCCACTTCCGTTGTGGAAATGGTATGGCGCGGCTGGAAGCCGCGCCCTTTCAAAACTCCTCACAGCGATGCTCTAGTGTTTCGGTTGCGCCGAGGGTGGCAGGATACCGTTCAGGCGCAGGTACATCGCCGCGGCGCCGTAGTGGTCGGCCCAACCGCTGGCGAGACCGAAGGCGCCCATGGCGCGGGGGAAGTGGCGGCCTCCGAAGAGTTCCACGTCGTCGCCTAGCTTCGAGTCATCCATTTTTGCAAGAGCTTCGCTGCAGAAGGCGAAAGACGCCTTCGTCGCGGCCACGAGTTGATCTTTGGAATCGGTTTCCTTCGGTTCGTCGACCTTTGGCGCGGGTACATCAGCGACTTTGGAACACAGCGTGTTGTTGGAGCCGACGATGTGGACCACCAGGTGCGCGAAGGTCATCTGGTCCGGGGTAGGCTTGTAGGAGAATTTGTCGGCGGGCATGGCTTCCACCGCGCCCACGATGTTGTTTTGCGAGCGCTGCATCAGCATGCGCAGGGAACTGGAAACGGGATCCTTGGTTGGCGGGGCAGAGGGCGTCTTTGCGGCTGGGGCTGCGGTCTGGGCGGATGAGAAGGTCGCAACGACGAGAAGACAGACGACTAGAGCTGGTTTCACGGAAAGCCTCCTGAGGGTTTCAAGGATATAACGGGCGGGTTCCAGAGGTCATCTCACCTCCAAGAGGTCAACACGACGACCAGGTCACGCGGGGTGGACGCCTTCGTCCGGGGTTGCGCGCAATGGAGACGGCCGGCGCTAACGCAGGGTCTGTGATAGGTGACGCTGTGGCACGCTCCCCTTCGCTTCGCTCAGGGTCGCGGGGCGGACGAAGGCGTCCGCCCCTGCACAAGCTATTGAGGATTTCGCGCTCGTGGCACAATGTCGCGATGCCCGCCATACTGCCTTTGCCTGCTTTCCTCTACGGAACTGCCTGGAAAGAAGACCGCACTGCGAGCCTTACAGAGTTGGCTCTGCGCTCGGGGTTTCGCGGGATTGATACGGCCAACCAGCGGCGACACTATTTTGAGGCTGGCGTTGGGGAAGGGTTGGCTGCGGCGTATCGGGCCGGAGTGGCGACGCGCGCGGAGTTGTTTCTTCAGACGAAATACACCTACCAGCGGGGGCAGGATCATCGGCTGCCTTATGATCCGGCGTCGTCGCTGGCGATGCAGGTCGCGCAGTCCCTGGCTAGTTCGCTGGAACATCTTGGAACAGATTACGTTGACAGCTTCGTGCTGCACGGGCCTGAGTCCGGGTATGGATGGAGCGAGGCCGATGCCGAGGTATGGGACGCGATGCGGAGACAGCGAGATGCGGGAAGCACGCGGCTGCTCGGCGTCAGTAACGTTTCGTTGAAGCACCTGGATGAGATGGACGTTGCGCAGGCGGAGATGCCGGCATTCGTCCACAACCGCTGCTTTGCCCGCTTCGGCTGGGACCGTGACGTGAGGGCTTTCTGTAAGGAGCGAAACATTATCTATCAGGGATTCTCGCTACTCACCGCCAACAAGGAAGTATTGCAGTGCCCGCCATTTATGGATCTCGCGAGAAAGCTGGACGCGACTCCGGCACAAGTGGTGTTCGCGTTTTCGCGTGCGGTGGGGATGCTGCCGCTGACGGGCACGTCTAGCGCCGAGCACATGAAGCAAGACCTCGACTGCTTAGAGATCACTCTTCCCACGGAGGTCGTGCGTGCTATTGAGTCGATAGCGGGGTAGTTGGTGCCAGGACTAATGACCTCACGCGCAGAAAGAAGCGTGGCGAGATCAGCCGGTTCTACGCGCCGACAGCAGATCGAGAATCTCTTTCAACCCCTGCCGGATATGCTGGATCTCCGGTGCAGACTGCGTGGGGAACGGAATTGCAGTCTGCGTCTTGTCGGACTTTGTCTCTGCGCGCAATTGCTGGCGGGCGCCGGAAATCGTGAATCCCTGCTCGTAAAGCAACTGCTTGATTCGCAGCACGCTCTCGACATCACGCTTGCGGTACATGCGCTGTCCGGTGCTGCTTTTGACTGGCCTCAGTTGAGGAAACTCGGACTCCCAGAAGCGCAACACATACGCCGGCAGCCGGCAAAGCGCAGCCACTTCGCCGATACGGAAATACAGCTTGTCCGGAATAAGAATTTCATCCGCTGCATGCTTTCCGGTGCTTTTCTTCCTCGCTGTCATGCCGAATCGCGCGGCACAAGCCGCTTCTTCCGCCTATTGTGACACAGGTCGGGCGAAGAGTCGCACAATTTCGCGGCACTTAAGGGCAGGTGAGCGTGGCGTATCCCGATACCTTGAACTGAGATCCCCCGTCCGGGTTCATAGAAACCAGAGGGCTAGCCCCCGCCAGGATGTACCCCGATCCATGCGTTGTGGCGTTGCACTGCGCCATGCCGTTCTGGTCGACGGTGGCAAACGGCGCGACGTTGCCGACACAGGCGGTTGGAGTCGCATTGGGCGCACTCGTCAACTCGCCTACACACCATGTCACGTCTTTGTTAGTAAGCGTTACCGGCGATGGCGGCTTGCTGAACGTGCCCGTAGCTGTGAATTGCACCTGGCTAGTGGCTGCAGGAGGATTGATCTTTACGCTCTGGAGTTGACGACCGCTACCGCAACTCAAGGTCGCTAGAGAAAGGAGCATGAGAGGCCCGACTGAGATCGAACGAAGTCCAATCACAATGCACCCCCGAACGAAGATTTATGCCAGTGGGATGAAGCCCTACCAAGGCAAGTTGCCCAGGGTAATGTCAATTCTAGGTCCGCGCGGTCAATGCTGCGGGCTTGCAGCCGGTGCCATCCACTGGCGCTATCAACGGAAAAGCCTCTTAAGAGGTGCTTCTCTCAAGAGGCCAGTGAAAAATCGTAGTGTAGGCGAGATATCGTCTCGCTTCCGGTTAGTGTTTCTTCTTTTTTGCCTTCTTCTTCGTTGCCATTGAAGGAGCCTCCGTGAGCGATTTTCCCTTGCAAGGGTTTACGACTTGGGCCCTTATCCTGAAAGACCAACCCTACTCATGGTATGGGAAGGTCCTATAACACAAGATATTGCGGCAGTATTAATAAAGTGTCAACAAAATTCTGCAGTTCTGGGCGGAATTGTTGTCGTTGGTCAAAGAGGTCGTTGGTCGTTCGTCGCTGGTCGTTGGCTAAAACCGGTTCGGATTGCCGACACGTAGCGAGTGATCATCGACCAACGACTGCTACTATCGCCTCATGCGGCGCGATCCGATCGAGCTGGAAATTTTCAAGAATCTGTATCACTCGATTGCGGAGGAGATGGGTGCGGCGTTGCGGCGAACTGCGTTCTCTCCCAACATCAAAGAGCGGCGCGACTATTCCTGTGCCGTGTTTGACAGTGACGGACAAGTCATTGCGATGGGGGATCACATGCCTGTGCATCTCGGATCCATGCCGATGTCTGTGCAGGCTGCGATTGATGCAGGACCGATGCAACCGGGCGACGTGGTGATGCTGAACGATCCTTTCCGCGGCGGTACGCACCTGCCTGACATCACACTGGTCGCGCCGGTCTATGTGCAATCGCACGGGCGAAGCGCCCGTGGCCACACGAATCCTGATTTCTACGTTGCTTCGCGGGCGCATCACGCTGACGTGGGCGGAGCCTATCCCGGATCGATGGGCCTGTGCCGCGAAATCTACCAGGAAGGAGTGCGCATTCCTCCGGTAAAACTGATGCGGGAAGGCGTCACCGCCCGCGATGTTCTGGCGATGTTATTGAATAACGTACGCACACCGGAGGAACGTGAGGGCGACCTGGGCGCACAGATCGCAGCTTGCCACACCGGCGCCGAAAGGCTTCGCGAAGTCTGCGCGCGCTATGGCGTGAAACGGGCGAAGAAGGCGGTGGAGGATCTCCTCGAGTATGCCGAGGAGTTGATGCGTGCATTCCTCGAGCGGGTGCCGGCCGGCGAGTATCGGGCGGAGGATTATCTCGATGGCGATGGGATCGTGGAACGGCCGGTGAAGATTACGCTGGCGATCAAGGTTCTTGCACCCGGACGGATGCGGCGGCGGGATGCCGCCGCCACAGCCGGCGGGGACGCCGGCGCTACTCTCGTCACGATCGACTTCACGGGCAGCGATCCGCAGGTTGAGGGCAGCGTGAATGCGGTCGAGGCCATTACCTATTCGGCCTGCTTCTACGTTTTTCGCTGTTTACTTACGGAAGACGTGCCCGCGGCTGCCGGACTGATGCGGCCGATTCGCGTGATCACGCCACCGGGGACGATTGTGAATGCGCGGCCGCCTGCGGCTGTCGCAGGCGGGAACGTCGAGACCTCGCAGCGCATTGTTGATGTGCTTCTCCGCGCGCTGGCGCAGGCAGTTCCCGATCGGATACCCGCAGCCGCGGCGGGAACCATGAACAATCTAACGATCGGCGGCATCGATCCGCGCACGGGAGAACCGTTTACGTACTACGAAACGATTGCCGGAGGCATGGGCGCGCGGCCTGGTAAGCCCGGCGTCTCAGGCGTGCATACGCACATGACGAATTCGCTGAATACGCCGGCCGAGGCGCTGGAGTATGCGTATCCGCTGCGCGTGCGCTCCTATTCGTTGCGGTCCGGCAGTGGTGGCGAGGGCAAGTTCCACGGTGGCGAGGGGATCATTCGCGAGATCGAGGTGCTGACGGACTGCGAAGTGACACTGCTGGCTGACCGCCGCTCGCGCGGTCCATGGGGGCTGAGCGGCGGAGCTGACGGCGCAGCAGGAAAAACTACTATCGTGCGGCGGGATGGGTCTCTGGAATCGATGTCCGGAAAGTTCAGCACCCGCTTGCACAAAGGCGAGCGCGTTCGGATTGAAACTCCGGGCGGCGGTGGATGGGGACAAAGCCAGCAGTGAGCGTATTATTTCGCCGAATGCTTCGAAAGGAAATCAA
>Ga0210384_10001120_pt1 | contig 37782 bp, 28 predicted proteins | sample IncBWH2MmetaG_FD_160574 | JGI IMG/M metagenome (GOLD analysis project Ga0210384, IMG submission 160574) | Forest soil microbial communities from Barre Woods Harvard Forest LTER site, Petersham, Massachusetts, United States - Inc-BW-H-2-M | ecosystem: Environmental > Terrestrial > Soil >...
TCGGGATGCACGTTTGGCCGATTCTTTGTCTATCCTTTGTTTCCGGTCTTGCGCAAGCGTTTGGCGGCCCAGCTTATCAGGCGCTCATTCCCACGCTGGTGAAGAAGGAAGACATGCCGAATGCCATCGCGTTGAATTCGATTCAGTTCAATGTGGCGGTGATGGTGGGGCCGGCGCTGGCGGGGCAGGCTCTGGCAAGGCTTGGGGAGAAGTGGTGCTTCGGGCTGAACGCGCTTTCGTTTCTGGCACCGATCGTCTCACTCTCGATCATTACAACGCGCTTCCTGCCGCAGAAAACGACGGATTCGATGGTCAGCAGTCTGAAACAGGGCATCGCATTTGTACGCAAGCAGCCCTCGATGGAGGCACTGGTCGTGCTGGCGTTCTGCATGACTGGCTTGAGCGTGCCCATGCGCACGTACCTCCCCGTGTTCGTGAAAGATATCTTCCACCGCGGTCCGGAGACTTACGGCAATTTGCTGGCGCTGATGGGACTCGGTTCGATCTGCGGCTCGCTCACCGCTGCTGGCGCGGGCCATATTGGTAAAAGGGGACGGGTCGCTCTCGGCGCGCTCATCTGCCTGGGCGCGGGAGTTGCTGGATTCTCCCTTTCGCGCTCGCTACCACTGAGCGGGGCCATGCTGGTCCTGGTGGGCGCGTCCATGATGACAGCGTTCGCCATGGTGAGTTCGCTGGTGCAGTTGATCACCACGGACGAAATGCGCGGGCGCGTGATGAGCGTATACAACGTCGCCTTCCGCGGCGGCATGCCGATGGGGAATCTGCTGTCGGGATGGCTCGTGCCGATGCTCACCGCGCCAGTAGTGCTTGGAATAAACGGATCGGTGCTGATTTTGGTGGCGCTGTATTTCCTGGTAGTGCAACGGCGGGTGGCTGCGCTTTAGGAGCGCACCTGGAGCAACTGTCCTAATGGTGGCGGAATTTCCGGCCGTGAAGCGCTAACATCTCTCACGTGGATTCCCGGGGCAAAGACCGACGCTCGCTCGTCGAATACCTCGATGACTTTTTGCGCCGCGGGGAAGAGTGTGCCTATGTGCAGCGCCGCGGCTATCGTGCTGAGCGTTGGAGCTATCGGCGGGTAGCCGAAACCGCCTTCCAGTTTGCTCGTGAATTGGAAGTACGAGGCATCGGGAAGGGCGAGCGCGTTTTGCTCTGGGGGCCGAATTCTGCTGAATGGGTGGCGGCGTTTTTTGGGTGTGCGTTGCGCGGAGTGATTGTCGTCCCCATCGACGATGTTTCTACTACGGAATTTTCCTTGCGGGTGCATCAGCAAGTAGACGCCAAGCTACTGGTATGTTCCCGCGAACACCTACAATCCGCGGTTCCCAGCCTGTTTTTTGAGGAATTCTCGGATGTTCTGGCGAAGCACTCGTCAGCTTCTTATCAGGGAGTGGGGCTCGAGCCCAAAGACACGCTCGAAATTGTCTTCACCTCTGGTACAACGGCTGAACCGAAAGGCGTAGTGATCTCCCACGGCAACGTGCTTGCCAACATGGCTCCACTGGAAACGGAGATTCGGAAGTATCTGAAATACGAGAGATTCGTTCATCCGGTCCGGTTTCTGAATCTGTTGCCGCTGAGCCATGTGTTTGGACAGTTCCTCGGAATCTTTCTGCCTCAGCTTATGGGCGGGACTGTGATCTTTCAAGATGCGCTCACGCCTTCTGAGGTGATCCGCACCATCCGCCGGGAACGAGTTTCGGTACTGGTGGCGGTGCCGCGCATGCTGCAATCGCTGAAGGAGAAGGTCGAGCGCGATGTGGAAGAAGACGGCGGCCTCGAAGATTTTCGCGAGCGGTTTCAAAGCTCGAAAGGGAAGCACTTCCTGCGCCGATGGTGGATCTTCCGCCAAGTGCGTCGCAAATTCGGCTGGAAGTTCTGGGCATTTATTTGTGGCGGAGCAGCACTTGATAGCGTAACCGAGGACTTCTGGCAGCGGCTCGGCTACGCCGCCATTCAGGGCTATGGACTTACCGAGACGACTTCGATTGTCAGCGTGAATCATCCTTTCCGGCTCGGGAAAGGATCGATCGGCAAAGTCTTGCCGGGGCGCGAGGTCAAACTCGCTTCCGACGGCGAGATTCTGGTTCGTGGCGGCGGTGTGTCCAGCGGCTATTGGAATCGCGAAGTGCAAGCGGCGCCTCAAGGGGTTCCCGAAGAAGTGGGCTGGTACCGGACTGGAGATATTGGAGAGATCGATGCCGCCGGCAATCTTTATTTCAAAGGAAGAAAGAAAGATGTGATCGTCACGCCGGCGGGGATGAATATCTATCCCGAAGATCTCGAAGTTGCCCTTCGTGGTCAGCAGCAGGTGAAGGATTGTGCCGTGATTGCATTGCCTCGCGAGGGGAATGCTGAGCCCTGTGCGGTATTGATTCTGCGGAATGGCGAAGAAAGTCCCGATCAAAACGCCGAAGCTGTGGTGCGGCGGGCGAATGAGTCGCTGGCTGAATATCAGAGGATGCATGCCTGGTTCGTGTGGCCGGAGGAGGATTTTCCGCGAACATCGACTCAGAAGCCTCGGACTAACCTGATCCGGGAAGTTGTGCAGGCGAAGCTGGCGCAGAAGTTCGATCAGAAGTCCGGCGTTGGTCTGCCACCGAGCCCGTTGGCGGTGCTGATCACGCGCGTCACAGGACGGACGCCTGGTGCGTTGCACGGCGAAAAAGATCTAGACGCAGACTTGGGGCTCAGCTCGCTCGACCGCGTCGAACTGCTCAGCGCTCTGGAAGACCGTTATCAAGTCGATTTGAGCGAGACGCGATTTGCCGCCGTGAACACGGTCGGAGATCTGGAGCGCATGTTGCACGGGCAACTGCCTCCTCGGGCGGTGTATCACTATCCGCGCTGGGTACAGCGATGGCCGATGACCTGGGTTCGGCTGGTCACGGACTATTTGCTGGTCCTTCCCGCAGTGTTTCTCCTGGGCTGGCCCCGCATTGATGGCCGCAAGAATCTGCGTGGTGTGCAGGGACCGGTGCTGGTGATCTGCAACCACATCGCCGATGTGGACGGAGGCTTGGTGAAGGCCGCGTTGCCAGCGCGTTTACGGCACAAGCTGGCGATTGCTACGGGAGGCGAGGCGCTAGAGGTTCTGCGCACACCGCCTGCCGGTCGAAATCCATTGCTTCGTGACCTTGTTCGTCAAATCAGTGACCGGGCGAAGTGGGCGCTGGGCGTCTCCTTGCTGAACTTGTTTCCCTTGCCCCGCGAGGCGGGATTTCGTGAGAGCTTTGCGTTCGTCGGGGAGACTGTCGATCGTGGCTATAGCGTGCTGCTATTTCCCGAGGGGCGGCACACGGAGGATGGGAAGATGCGTCCCTTTCGCGCGGGGATTGGCTTGCTGGCGAATAATCTCCGAATTCCGGTCGTGCCCATGCGCATTGACGGGCTCTTCGAATTGAAACGGGCAAGGAAGAAATTCGCACGGCCGCACACCATCCGCATCAAGATTGGCCCACCGGTGCAGTTCGAGCCGGAGAGCGATCCGCAATGGATTGCCAGTGAACTGCAGAAGAGAGTGGAAGAGCTGTGACCGAGCGACTGGATTGGCAGACAATACGGGCCAAAGGTCCGGTAAGGCTCTTTGTTGACCGACTTAATTTGCTGGCGTAATGGTGATGTTAACGCCAACAGCGCCCGCGCAAGTTTCAGCCTCACACGCATCAACTTCCTATAGCGTTCAAGTGAGCTTCCAACTCAACAATCGGCATCAGTCCGGCAGGGATGAAGGACATCGTACCCGGCTGCCACAAGATCATCCAGCTGCCTGAACGGTGAACCCTTAGGTCCGTATTGAATCGCGCCCCGCCAAACACGTCGACAGCGGTTTCCGCCGCTACCACTGTGCGACGCAAGCTGCCCTTGCCAGCGCCGATTTGGCAATCGAAAGCAACGATCCGGATTCCATGGCGCTTGCCCTCGATGAGGTTCCAGGTTGATGTCGCGAAGCCTGAGAGGGACGGCGGTAGTGCTCGACCTAAATAGGTAAACCCGGACCGGATCGCTAGTGCTCGGATGGCTGCTGAACGACGACGCTGACCCAACCAAAAGACCGTGAGAAGCAGTCCTGCGCCAATCATTAGAACATAGGTCCATGCGCTCATCGATCAGAGTTTACCTTAAGCCATCAAAGACCGCTTGATGCGGCTTCTGTCGTCGCGATGGCGATCAGGATTTTGAGCCGGGTGGCCCATCCTTCATTCTTGAAGGGTGAGGATTTCATAAATCGTCTTCAGCCAGGGATTTCTCGTTGACTCCCGAAGGGGCACACGGCGTTAGCGAAGCACAAGAGGCCGCAACGCATCGCGAAAACCACACTCACTTTGCAGGCGCGTAGAAGTAGTAATCGGCAGTGTAGCTACTCTTTGTCTCAACGTGTTCTTTTGAGGCGCCGCAATCGGCTGCTGGCGGCGGTTGACCGCCCTTGGTGTGAATTCGCTGGATGTTCGTAACACTACTGAGCACGCCGTTCCCGGAATGGCCAGTGGCAGTTACAAGCAACCAAGGAATTGAATCCGGGGCTGGTGAATCGACCCGAGCGGCCGCTTTCCCTGTGACTTCGCTGCCGTCTTTGTGTTTCCACGTGGGACCGGCGTAGTGCCGGCCAATGATCGCTCCCTGCTGATCGTGAAGCTCTGCCTCGGGTGCCTTGAGGAGCCAGCCGAATTTTCCGTCCGTCCCTTGCTGACAGACGTAAATCTGCGAGCCCGACGCGTGCGCCAGCAGAACAACTTCCTCTCCAGAGGGAGCTTTGATTTTGTCCGGGACATCGGGACGAGAAATCCCTTGCCCGCTTGCCAAAGTAGCGAGTCCGATCAGAAGGGCGGTTTGCCAAAAAAGTGTGATCACAGACAGAAGTTTAACATCGCTGGAATGGTACTAACTAATCCTTACCTCGGCGGCTAAAGCCGGTCAGCAAAGCGAGCCTGTTATCGCAGCACTGAAGTGCTGCGCCGCCCAAAATCCGCGTCCCGACTGCCGTGCGCCCGCTTCTATTCCTCTCACAGCCCGCCCTCCCATTGCCCCTATGCCGCCACCCTCCATATAATCTTGCGTTCGGTCACCTTCGCACTTTGAGGACGTTGCCTTGCCCATTGGAACTGCATTTCACGAAAGAACTTTGCCACTTTGCTACAGCTTGAGCTACCGCGAGTGGTCCGGCTACTACACTCCCAGCGTCTATGAAGTGCATCACGAGCACGAATACAATGCCATTCGCAACGCGGTGGCCGTCATCGATATTTCTCCGCTGTACAAGTACCTGATTACCGGCAAGGATGCGACCAAATTTGTGAACCGCGTGATTACCCGCGACGTGAACAAGGTGAAGGTTGGGCAGGTGATTTACTGCTGCTGGTGCGACGAGCAGGGCAAAGTCATAGACGACGGGACCATCTCGCGCCTGGCGGAGAATACCTACAGGTGGACGGCCGCCGATGCCAGCCTGCGCTGGTTTCGCCAGAACGCGATTGGCATGGATGTCGCGATTGAAGACATTTCCGAAAAGACTGCGGCGCTGGCTCTGCAAGGGCCGACGTCGGCGAGTTTGCTCAAAGCCGTGGCCCAGGCGGACATTGCTAACTTGAAATATTTCCGCGTAACTAGTGGCACGATTGCGGGCGTTCCCGTGGATATCTCGCGCACAGGGTACACCGGCGATCTCGGCTACGAACTGTGGATTCCCTGGAACGATGCCGTCAAGGTGTGGGACGCGCTCATGGCGAAGGGGAAGGCTTTCGATTTACATCCGGCGGGCATGTTGGCGCTGGATGTGGCGCGGGTGGAGGCCGGGCTGCTACTGATTGAAGTGGACTACACCAGCTCGAAGAAAGCGCTGAACGAAGCGCAGAAATTTTCTCCGTATGAGTTGGGCTTCGGGAAGATGGTGCACTTTGAGAAAGAGAACTTTATTGGGCGTACGGCGCTAGTGCGCGATAAAAAAGAAGGCGTGCCGCGGCAGCTTGTAGGTCTCGAGGTGAGCTGGACAGATGTAGAGAAGCTCTTCGACGATGCGGGCCTGGCTCCGCAAATTCCCGCAACTGCTTCGCGGGTGCCGGTGCCTCTCTATTACGGCGGTAAGCAAGTGGGGAAGGCGACGACCACGTCATGGTCTCCACTGCTGAAGAAGATGCTGGCGCTGGGCAGTGTAAAGACCGATTGCGCGCCGCTGGGAACGAAGCTTCAGATGGAGCTGACGGTGGAAGCGGTGCGGCATACCGTGACTGCTACGGTGGTGCCGATGCCGTTTTACAACCCTGCGCGCAAGACGGCTGTGCCGGTGTAATTGTTTCTTCGGGAGATTCTCTCTTCCCATGTCATCCTGAGCGTAGCGAAGGACCCCCAGGAATGCTGGTAGCGCAATCATGCTTGCAAGCTTTCTCACCGGGAAGCGGCGTGGCAAGAAAGCTGGGAAGAGTGTGGTGAGGTTAGGGATGTAGGGGTCCTTCGCTACGCTCAGGATGACAGACGTTAGAGGTTTTGCTGGGCGATTGGGGGTTTGACCGATGAAGATTGCTTTGCGCACTTTTGCGTTTCTTGTTTTGGCACTCTCCACGGCTGCCGCACAGGTCACGGTCATCAAAGCGGGGCATCTCGTCGATGTGGACGCTGGCGTTGTGTTGACGGATCAAACCATTGTCATCCGTGACGGCAAGATTGAAGCTGTTGGCAAGGGCCTCGCCATTCCTGCCGGAGCCAATGTTATCGACCTTTCCTCCATGACAGTGTTGCCGGGCTTGATCGATTGCCACACTCATCTAGCGGATGGTCTGCACGGCACAGAGCCGCTACATCAGATTCAGAAAAGCGCATCGCAGGTTGTCCTCGAATCGGTTCCGAACGCCCGCATGACTCTAGAATCGGGATTCACGACCGTCCGCGACGTGGGTGTTTATCGTGCTTTGAACGATGTTGCGCTGCGCGACGCCATCAACAACGGCTACGTGGTGGGCCCGCGCATGTTTGTGGCTGGGGCGTACATCACCATTACTGGTGGAGCGGGCGCGATGACGGGTCTTGCTCCCGACATTCAGCTGCCTGCAGATATGCGCTTTGGCGAAGCGAACAGCCCGTGGGAAGTGCGCCAGAAAGTCCGGCTGCTTTATCACAGCGGAGCGGATCATATAAAAATTCTCACGACCGGGGCTGTGCTCACACACGATAGCAATCCGAACACTGTGGAATTTACTCCGGAAGAGATCACAGCCGCGGTGGAGGAAGCTCGAAGTTTTGGTCTGCGCGTGGAGGCCCACGCCCACGCCGCCGAGGGGATTAAGAATGCGATTCGCGCCGGGGTTGCGTCCGTGGAGCACGCGACCTTGATTGACGACGAGGGGATTGCACTCGCAAAAGAACACGGCACTTATCTCGACATGGATATCTATGACGACGAATGCATCCAAAACGACAAAACTGAGCCGAAAGATTTTCTAGAGCATGATGCTGCGCTCGGCGAGGCTCAACGGAAGAACTTCACCAAAGCTGTCAAAGCCGGCGTGAAGATGTCTTTCGGTACGGACGCGGGCGTTTGTCCCTACGACGCTGCGCCGAAGCAATTTGCCTTCATGGTGAAGTATGGGATGACACCGATGCAGGCGATCCAATCCGCTACGCGCAATGCGGCGGATTTACTGGGAAAGTCGGATGTGCTGGGATCGCTCAAACCAGGTAAGTATGCCGATGTGGTGGCCGTGTCGGGCAACCCACTGGACGACATCAGCGTGCTCGAGCATGTCAAGTTTGTGATGAAGGAAGGGAAAGTTTATAAGCGGGAGTAGTAAATCCCCGCCTCTTCGACTTCGCTCAGGGCAGGCCCTGTCGCACAAAACGCGACAAGGACGGGGCATCCGGTTTGTTATTAGCCAGCCATCTTTCGCGTGGTCCGTTTCCAATAGAGGTAAAAGGGTACGCCCGCTAGCACAATCAGTGTGCCCCAAAGCACCGCACTGGGGCGTTGCAGGATTGTATTGATCGCCCACGCTGTTCCAATCAAGATATACAGAGCTGGCAGCCAGGGGTAGCCAGTACATCGGTACGGGCGGTCGGCATTAGGTCGCTTCCAACGCAGGATAAACATGCAGCCGACGCCTAGCGTGTAGGAAAGAACCATCATGAACATGACGTAGGTGTAAAGCTGGTCGTATCGTCCGCTGAGGGTGAGCACACCTGCCCACAAGCCTTGCCCGATCAAACTGAACGCGGGAGTGTTCCAGCGTGGGTGTACTTCCCCCATTTTCTTAAAGAACGCGCCATCCTTCGCCATAGCGTAATAGACGCGTGCGCCGGAGAGCGCGCAACTGGCCATCGCGCCAAAACACGACACTGCGATTAACGCGGAGAGCCACGTCGCTGCTCGCGCAGAAAACAGTGCCGTTGCTGCCGCGTGGGCGATGGTCTCGTGCTTTGCAATTTCCGTGATCGGCAGCGCATACACATACGTCATGTTCATGGCTATATAGATCAGGCCGACCGCGATGACGCCCAACAGCATCCCACGCGGAATGTTGCGTTGCGGATCTTTCACCTCGCCCGAGACCCACGTGATGTAAATCCAACCGTCATAGGCCCAGAACACGGCGATCAGAGCCACGCCAAACGCCGAAACGAGCTGCCCCGCGGAGAGGTCCACCATCAAACCAGCGCTGGTGCCCGACCCGCCCGATGTAAAGTGCGACCAGCTTCCTTTGCCGATGGTGAATCCCAGCACAATGAATGCCGCCATGGCCACGAACTTGGCCCAGGTGGCGATATTCTGCAGAACGGCTCCTTCGCGTAGTCCCACCACATTGACCCAGGTCACAAACGCGATAGAAATTAGCGCTACCAGATGCACACGCGTCAACGCGAAGCCAATGTGTCGAACAGCGATGTTAAGCACGACGTGGTCCGCCGAGAGAGAAGGGAACACAGCCCCCAGATAACTCGCGGAAGCTACAGACAACGCTGCGATGGTCCCGCCATTCGAGACGGTGAAAATCATCCAACCATAGAGAAAGCCGACGAGATCGCCATAGGCTTCACGCATGTAAACGTATTGCCCGCCGGAATCCGGAAACATTGCGCCCAGCTCTGCAAAGGCGAAACATGCACACAACGAAATCAGCCCGCCCAGGACCCACACGCCCAGGAATAGGAGCGGATGCGGCAGCGGTCCGGCGATATCTTTTGCAGTGAGAAAGATCGACGACCCAATGATTCCGCCAACGAGAAGTAGTACGCAGTCCACCAGCGAGAGGCCACGGACCAGCCCAGGTTTGGCGTCTACACTGCTGGTTGTGGCGGGAGTTGACGGAATGGTGGCCATGTCTTATCCAATCCTGATTTATCCAATCCCCAGGTCATCGGAGGATTCCAGGGGAGTGCCACACTGGCGGCAGATGACGGAGAGGCAATCCCCACATGTGAGCGGGTCGGAAACTTCGCGCGCACACTGCGGGCAATAGAGCAGGCCTTTGCTGGTCTTCAGCGGGCTTGGTTCAGGGTTTGGACCCATGTGGATGCCAAATGTAGCATAGAAGGGCGCTTTGAGGACATCATGACGAACAATCCAACTCTGACGCCTGACGAAAAGCTTCAACTTGAATTTAACCGTTGGGCCGAAGCTGGCGAAGGCGAGAAGATGGAGCAGCATCATCTCGATATCACGCTCAAGACGTTGCGCTTAATGGATCTGCGTCCCGGCCAGCGCGTTCTCGATCTCGGCTGCGGTGCTGGGTGGGCCACGCGCCTGCTCGCACGCGCGGTTTCGGATAAGTCAGGAAGCGTTTCTAGAAACGAAAGTCAAGTGGTGGGGTTGGATGTTTCCGATGAGATGATCCGACTGGCGCGGGAAACTTCGCAAGGATTCAGCAATCTCACATACGTTGTTGGCTCGGCTTCGCAGATTCCCTGGCAGAATAGCTTCTTTGATCGCATTCTTTCCGTCGAATCTTTCTACTACTATCCCGATCAGGGTATCGCGCTCGATGAACTTTTCCGCGTGATGGCACCTAGAGGACACTTGTTCATCCTCATCAACCTCTACACCGACAACGAGTATTCCCTGCAGTGGGTGGACAAGCTGAAGGTTCCTGTACACGTCCGCTCTGCGGCTGAATATATCGAAATGCTGAAGCAGCACCGCTTCGAGGATGCACAGTGGCGCCAGATTCCAGACGACACTCCCACCCCGGATGACTATAAAACCAAGTCGTTCCGCAGTCTCGACGATCTACGCGCCTTCAAGCGAACGGGCGCATTGTTGCTGACAGCGTCAAAGCCAGCGCGGTGACCGCGGGGTGTTAAACCTCAGATTTCCCCGTCGTCGTCTTTATCTTTCCGGCTGCCGCTTGTTACCGGGCTCACCGTCTTTCCGTCGTTCGCACGCCGCAGCTCAACGCTTCCGTTCACATTGGAAAGATCAATATCCGTACCGCCACTACCGAGGCGGCCGTCGAGGTTATGTCCCACCCAGGATTGTTTGCGCACGTTGAAGCCAAAATCGGTTGAGATTCCGCCAGACACCGTGCTCGCATGCACATCCGCATTGGAATCGGAGGGAATCGTGATCCTCACTGACCCGTTGACCGACGATGCCTTGACGTGCGACTTCGGCAATTGCCTGAACTCCGCCTCGGTCCGGCCATTTACCGTGGAAAGCTCTGTGCGGCCAGCGAGGTCCTTCGCCGCTACGCGCCCATTGACGGAAGAAGCGTGGACATCTCCGGCGACATCCTGAATATCCAGCGACCCGTTCACAAGGTCCACCTGGTCCAGTCGTGCATGCCGCGGCACATGCAGCGTGTACTCCACGCTGGCGGGATTGTTACTGTCGCCCCAATTGAAGGTGTGGTCGTGCCCTGGGTACTCCGTGTGGATCGAAATCGCGTTGGCGTGCGAGTCCACAACGATTTTCGCCTCGTCGAGCCGCTCCTGCCGGTAGGCACGCTTGACCGCGTCCACCTGAACCTCGTTACGGTCCCATCCCGTGATATGTACGGCGCCGTTAATGTTTTCCAGAGACACGCGCCCATCCGCATTCAGCGCATACGTCTGATGAAATTCCTGTGTAAGGGGTTCGCTGGCCCATGCCCGTCCAGCCACCAAGAGCGCGAACGCCGTCCCAATGAGGATTCCAAGCCAAGTTGCTAACCGCCGCTGCTTTTGCATATTTGCTCCTAAGAAAATACCCTTCGCAGCTCTTAGACGGTAGATACGCAAATTCGTTAGAGGGAGTTCCGTGCAAAAAAGGCGTCCCTAAAGGGGTACCTTCGGGGAAACTAGGATCGGTATGCCGATGGTACGGAGATAACGTTAGGATAGAGGGTCCGGAGACTGGTTTTGGCTCGGAGCTTTCGTCCCCAAGGATGGTGTCCCTACGTGGATTTTCTTCTAACTGATTTCGAAGTACGAGTGCTCGGCTCGCTGGTGGAAAAAGATGCCACCACACCCGACTACTACCCGTTGTCCCTGAATGCGCTCATCAACGCGTGCAATCAAAAATCGAATCGCGATCCGTTCATGGAACTACGTGAGGACGAGGTACGGCAAGCCTTGTCCTCTTTGCAGGAGAAGCGGCTGGCGGGACCGGTGAATAACTCCGATAGCCGGGTTACGAAGTACGAGCACCGCATGCAGGAGGTCTACAACTTCAGCCGTGGCGAGAATGCAATTTTGTGCGTCCTCTTGCTGCGGGGAGCGCAAACTCCCGGCGAGTTGCGGGGCCGTGCCGAGCGCATTCATCGCTTTGAGGATCTGGATGAAGTGCAGTTCGCACTACAGCGTCTGATCCAACGCGAGCCGCCTCTGGCAAGAGTGCTGCCACGGCAGCCAGGCACGAAGGAGGCGCGCTATGTGCATCTATTTTCGGGCGATGTGGAGGTTTCTGGGCAGCCCGAATCGTCTAATGCCACGCGGGCAACCCGAGTTGACAGTTCTGAGAAAGTAGAACGTCTTGAGGAGATGGTCCGAGTTCTCCAGGGAGAAGTCGAAGAATTGAAGCAGCAATTCGCGAGTTTTCGCAAACAATTCGAGTAGGCGGCATAGCGTATGTCCGAATTCGTAAAGCTCGCGCCACAGTCCGAAATGCCCGTGGAGGGTGAGGCCAAGGAATTTGTGCTGGGGTGGAGAGCTGTCTGCGTGGCCCGCCTGAACGGCGATCTCTGCGCCCTCGACAACGAGTGTGTGCATCAGGGTGGCCCGCTGGCTCAAGGGAAGATTGAAGAGGGCAAAATCGTCTGCCCCTGGCATGGATGGGAGTACGATCTCAAAACTGGCCAGGCTACCTATCCAAGTGGCGCTAAGGCGAAAGTGTATCCGCTTAAGTTCGAAGCGGAGGACGTTTGGATCGAGATGTGATCCATCTCAAACTTCTGTCATCCTGAGCGAAGCGAAGGACCCCTACCTACTTATCCTCACCGAACTTTTCCAAGCTTTCTCACGATATAGCCTCCAGTGCGAAAGCTTGCAAGATCATTCCACTGGCAGCACTGTAGGGGTCCTTCGCTACGCTCAGGATGACAGGGTGAAAGATTTGCGCGAAATCAGAGCCCCTAACCTAGGAATTTCAAGAACTCGTTCGTCTTGTTCTCGAATCCCGGAAACACGGCATCCAGCTTGTGATTTCCCAAGTGTTGGTAGACCGCCTCACTGAGCACGCGGCGGAAGTCCGTCGTAACCGCCAGATCTCGGCCTTCGTAGAGCTGGGACGAATCTAAGCCCGGCCAACGGCCATATACCTTGCCGCCCTGCACTGGGCCTCCCATCACGAACATGGCGTTGGCGTGGCCGTGATCCGTGCCGCGGTTGCCGTTTTCGCGCGCGGTGCGGCCGAATTCGGACATGGTGACCACAACCGTTTCTTCCGCCAGACTTCCAAGGTCGACCCAAAATGCGAACAAGCTCTGCGAAAACTCACGCAAGATGTTGGCCAATTGCCCTTGTGTGTTGCCTTCGTTTACGTGGTGATCCCAGCCGCCAATGTCGGCGAATGCAACCTGTACACCCAAGTTGGACTTGATGAGCTGCGCGAGTTGCTGCAGGCTGTCGCCGAAGCGTCCCTGCGGATAGTTTGCCCCGGGCGCGGGCTTGTACTTTGCCGGATCCGCCGACTTCAGCATCTTCACCGCATCAAATGTTTCCTGTCCAGTGCCGTGCAAAACTGTGTCGACCGAGTGCTCGTACATGGCTTCGAAGGTATTGGCGACCGGCGCCGCGTTCGGGTTCCGCCCGCCAACGCCAAAGTCGTTGATGCGGTTCACCGCCACCGCAGGCTCCGGGCCGGAAAGAATTCGAGGCAGGGACGGTCCCATGGCAATTGCCCGGAATGCCGACGGGTCTTTGGAGGCGGCTTTGAGGTGGTCTGCGGCTTGGGTCGTAGCTTGAAGCGATGGCTGCGGCAACTCGCGCAGCGCCCGGTTCAGCCAGCCGTCCTCTGTCGCTTTGACCCCCGGCGTGCCGGATTCCATGTAGTCTTGCGCATCGAAATGCGAGCGCGTCGTGTCGGTGGAACCAGCGGCGTGAATAATCGCGAGGTGTTTTTGTTTCCAGAGAGCGAGCAGCGGGTCCATGGAAGGGTGGAGTCCAAAGAATCCATCCAGGTCGAGCACGGCGTTGCGCGGAATATTGATGGTTGGCCGCATCGAGTAGTACGAAGGTTCCCCATGGGGCACCACAATATTGAGACCGTCGGCTGCGCCGCGCTGGAAGATCACGACCAGTCGCTTGTTCTTGCTAACGCTGTCAGACGTCCCGTCCGCAGCCATGACTGCGCGGCTCAGAAACGCCGGTAACGCTGTGGTTCCGACCAGGGCCAAGGCCCCATTGCGAAAGAAAACGCGCCGCGTGATGGACATACTCAAAATCCTCCCACTAACTATCGCTCAACAAGCTATCTCTTCTGAAATTCCGGTGAACCCAAAATTAGTCCAGCAATCGCTCCGACGTTCGGAGGGCGCGCGCTGTCGTCCAATTTGCGCTGCGAGATCTGCGGGTCGTCAAGTTGTTTCAAAATTGCACTGTGTGTCTGTTCGGAAACACCGCCATCGAGATACGCGTGCTCAAAAGCTGTGAGCGTCGTATGCGCATCCTTGGGACCCGCAGCGCCCAGAACTTCCGCCGTGCCAGTCTTAACGCCCTTAAGCTTGTCATTCGCCAGCGCGAGTGCAAAATTCATGCGTCCCAGCAGCGCGGAGGAATTAACCCACGTCTCCGCTTTCATCGAGTATCCGGTGGGCGGCTGCATGCCGTAGAGCGGCATGCCCAAATTTTGCAGCGTCCCAATCAGCGGTGTGGGGTCTTGGATTTCGGCATTCGTTGTCCGCAGCGCCGAGACGACGAATTCCAGCGGCGTTTTCACTTTCGCGCGATATGCGTCAGGGGCCCAGAACTCCGGAGATTTGTAGAGCGTGCGCAATACTTCGCGAATGTCTCCGTTCTTCTTCAGAAACGTATCCGCCATGCGATCAACGAGCGGCTGCGGCGGGTTGTCTGAGACAAAGCGCTGGGCCAGCTTCGTGCAGACAAACTTTGCCGTGCTGGGATGATGTGCCAGCAGATGTAAGACTTCCAGCCCTTCCTTTTCTCCGTTCTCTTTGATCTTCTTGCCCATGACGAACTTTTCACCAGGGTCGTGACGGCGCTCCTCGAAACTGTAATCTCCGCCTTTGCGTGGTTCGCGAATGGTCCAGCCTGTAAAGACGCGGGCTACCTCGGTGACGTCGTGCTGTGTGTAACCCCCATTGACTCCGAGGGTGTGCAGTTCCATGAGCTCACGGCCATAGTTTTCGTTGAGGCCATCGCGGTTGGCCTTGCGTTTGACCGGCCGGTTCGCGGGGAAGCGCGGTCGGCGGCGGCCAAATCCCTGGTAGCCAGGATTGCGCCGCAATCCGCGCGCCTCGTCCGAATCCGGTCCGATGCTCAACCAGTTATCGAGATAAAAAAGCATGGCCGGACTCTTCGCCGTGGCCACCAGCAAGTCTTCAAACTTGCCCAGCGCATTCGGGCGAATCACGTCGCGCTCATAGCTCGTGATCAGGTAACGGTCCGCGCCCTTGCCGACAAAAACGTTGAAGTGGTTGAACCAGAAATCGGTCATCACTTCCTCAAGCTGGCGTTCGCTGTAGGTTGCGCGCAACAGCTTGGACTGCATGAGTTCGGATTGGACGACTTGTTGAGGATTCAACAGCGCCATTGCCGTCTCACGCTGCTTCGGAGACATGCTGGCAAGGACCTCGTCGCGCTTGTCCGCTCTTGGGTTGAGCAAAGCCCGCTGCTCATCGGGAGGCATTTTTAGGATTTCCTTCATGCGCTGATCCGGGGGCATATCGAGCAGCTCTTCGGCCTTCATGTCGGCATAAAGCTTGGCTTCGCGCCGACGCGAACGCTCTTCCTCGCTAAGTTTTCCACCAGTAGCCGCATCGGCGGCACTTCCGGGCTGTACGCCGGCGGGGTCAGTGGGGGCTGGGTTGGTGGTGGTGTCATTCTTGCCGCCCTCGCTCCCGCCCGCTTCCTTACTCTTGCTCTCTTCGTTTTTGCGTTCCTGCCTGCCCTCGTAGCGCGCAATCTCGGCCTCGTAGATGGCGCGCTTGTCGGGATCGCGTGGCATGGATTCGCGACCCTCCATAATTGCCTTCAGCAGCTGCGGAGGAGGGAAGTTCTCCACGATCTCGCGCGTATTCATGCGCAGAGTTCGCAGAGGCGCAAGTCGCGTTTCCAGAGCGGAGTCATCGATCTTTTCGGGATGCAACTGCTGCTCGAACCATTGCTCCACGCCTTGTTGAGACACTCGATCAATGTCTCCAGGCCGTGGCCCGAACGTGAACCGGTTCAGCGCATGCAAAGCGCGTTGCCGTCCGGCCATGCCCGGAGTCTCCAGTTTTTTCTTGGCGGCTGCGAGGACCGTAAAGCTGGCAAGACTCAGCGTGAGACAGAAAGCGGGTGTCAGGAGGCCGTTTCGTGTTCGTAGCATGCTAATCCACCTCACACGTTTGCCAATGATTATGAACCCAAGTTTTACCGAAAAGTTGCAGGGATCGTGAGTTACTTTGGGAATGCCGGGAATGCGGTTAGGAAAGGGCGGCCGGACGCTAGGTTAAGTAACTGCGTTCCTGGTTCATCTTGTGCTGAAGCATGGCGGCAAGATGGTCTACATCCGTGGGCGCCAAACTGTTTGCGAGGCTCCCGTCGAGTAGAGGGAAGCGCCCGCTTCCGGTGGCGTCGCGGCGAATTTGCAGCAGCAGCGCCTGCAGTACTTCGGGATCGAACTTCGTTGGCGACAGCCGGACCAGCTCATGCAGCGTCATGCCCAGTGGCATTCGTTCACGGTAAGGGCGCTCGCTGGTCATGGCATCGAAGGTGTCGGCCAGGGCCACGATGCGCACCGGCAGGGAGAGTTCGTCCTGACGCAGGCCGTCCGGGTATCCGGAACCGTCGCCGCGTTCGTGATGCCCGCGCACAATCTCCGATACCTGGGGCCAGGGGAACTGCACGTCCTTCACGATGGAGTAGCCGACGAGCGTATGGTCGGCCATCTCGCGGAACTCGTCCGCGTCGAGCGCACTGGTCTTGCCGAAAAGATGCTTGTCGACGGCAACCTTGCCAATGTCGTGCAGATAGCCCGCCGAGCGAAGCGCGACGATCTCCGCGGCCTCCATTCCCAAACCCTCGGCAATGCTGGCGGCGTAACGGCCCACGCGCAGGGAGTGGCCATGCACGTTCACGTGCTTCACGTCGATGGCGGTCGCGAATGCCTCCAACGCGCTGTCATGAAAACCATGAAGCGACGCCAGCAACTTCAGATTTTCGTTGACGCGTTGCGCCAGACTACGCGACAGATTGTGATTCTGCACGGCGAGCGCCACGTAGTTGGTCAGCAGGCCGAGAGCTTCCAGGTCGTCGGCGTCGTAGGGCCCTTCAGCGGCACGGCGGCCAAGAGCGACCACGCCCACGAGTTCGCGCCCGACACGCAACGGCGCCAGGCATTTGAACATTTCCGGCGCGACATTTCCGTTCTGACTTAGGAATGAATCATGATTCCCACTCTGTAGTACCACTGCGCCGCGCGACATCAGCAATGCGTGCGCATGTTTGGGAAGCAATGGAATGATGGCTGGTTCTGGAAGAAGAACAAAACCCTGGGCGGCCACTGAGGTCAGCATGGAGGGCTTATCGTTGAAAACGAAAAGAGCGCCCTCCCGCGCGCCACCGGCTTCGACCATGGCGGCGAGCATGGAACGCGCGATCTCAGAGAACTCGTGTTCAGCGGTCATTTGCGGGCCGAGGTCCGAGAGCGCCTCGACCGTGCGCAAAACGCGCCGCAGATTATCCTTGTTCACCCCTACCCCGTGTTCACCCAACCCGTGAAGCGGACAAGCAGATCAAATCGAGGGTACCATGCGAGGATTTCGCAAGAGAGTGGCACATGTTGGTTAGTTTGATCCACACCGAAGTGCCATAGCGAGGGATCTAAAAGTGTGAGCGCAATGCGGAAAACTGATCGAGCACCAGCAGGCGGCGGTTCGAGGCGGGGTTGCCCACTTCCTCATGCTCGAGAATCCAGGTATTGTCGTGCGGCACGAATACGGCGTTGAGACCCGCTGCGAGCGAGGGATTGATATCCGACTTCGGACTATTGCCGACCATCCATGTGGCCTCCGCCAGCAAATTATGTTTGGCCGTTATGGAGTGATAGGTTGGCGTGTCTTTCTCCGTGACGATCTCCACCGCCGCGAAATACTTCCGGAGACCCGAGCGCTCAATTTTCCCCGATTGTTCGGGGATCGCGCCCTTGGTCATCAGGATCAGGCGATGGCGGCCGGCTAAATAGTCCAGCGTTTCGGGAACTCCGCGCAGGACCTCCAGGGGTTGTTCGGCAATGACGTTGGCGAAGCCCTGAATGTTCGCGTGCAAGGCGGGCGTGATCGGCTCCACCGCGAGCCGTTCGAATGTGTCGACGAGAGCGTAGGAAAAGCTGTGCAATCCATATCCGTGACGGATAATGCATTCGCGTTCTACTTGATTCAACACTTCCCGCACTTGTTCAGGGGAGTGTTCTTGGTGATCCAAAAATGAAATGAACTGCGCTATGGCGCGTTCGAAATAGATATTATTCTCCCACAGAGTATCGTCGGCGTCGATCAGCAGGTTCTGAGCGAGATGTTGTTGCTGGGTCATTATGACGCGGCGTGTACCCGTGATGGTCTCATAAATGGTTTTGGGTAGGTCACGGGGCTTCAGCCCCTGAGGGTAGGACGTTACATCTGAGAATCCTTTGTGAGATCAATTCTACTGGGCCAACTTTTTGGCAACGGCCGCGAGCGCCGCATAGTCTTGCTCTGTAAAGAATCCGTGCCCGCGCCACTGCACCTCACCCTTGGCATCAAGAAGCAGGAGATATGCCTCGTTTTCGGCGGAAAATCCCACGAAGCGCTTCAAATCTGCCTCGCCCTGGAACAGCGTCACGAAACGGTCCTGCTCTTGCGCCGGAACCCCGCGCCGCATACCGCCCAGAATCATTCCTCGAACGAACCGGGGAACGTCTTCGAGTACTGCAACGGGATATAGGGCATATCTCGGATCAGCACTGAAATCTTTCTTGAACCTGTCTCCCCAAGCGCGCGAGGTATCGCCACCCTTTTTCGAAAATCCAATGGACAGCAAGGCAATCTTCCCGCGAGCGTCATCAGGCAGGATGATTTTCTTGCTGGAAAGAGTCTCGCCCTCCATGCGCGGCAAGGTTGCGGAGGGCGTGGCGTTCTGGGCGCCGGCACCGAGGGTTATAAGGAGTAGTGCTCCGAGGGCAAGCACGGCAGTTTGGAAAAACGTCAAGGCTTTCTCATATCTCATGAAGGTAAGTCCTTGTCCGGCTGCATTTGTTTTGTATCGAAATGCTGACTAGCGATATGCCTCGGCGCTCTTGAAATAGTATCCTCTATCTCATGCGCTCTTCACTACTCCGGTTTGCTTTCCTGCTCGTATGTGCTCTTCCAGTCCTGGCAGCAACTCACACAGCCCATCGTTTCATGACCGGTTCCGCCGCCAAGGGTGCGGCCTCCGCCAAGTTGCAGGTCGCCGCGGACCTCGATCAGCGCCTGGCTAAATTTCACGTCGTGCAAATGCCGTTTCGTTCCGCCGGGCTCAACTTGCGCGAACGCAAACTGGTGACGAAGCTGGTGGAAGCCTGCCAGTCGCTCGAACAAATCTATTGGAGGCAGAGCGATCCCGAAGCGCTGGCGTTGTACCAATCGCTGGAGGCTAGCCAGCACGCACAAGACCGGAAGCTACGGCGCTACCTGCGCATCAATGGTTCGCGCTTCGATTTGGTTGACGAAAACAAACCCTTCGTGGGCACCGAAACCATGCCTCCGGGACGCGCCCTCTACCCGAAGGGTCTCACGCAAGCGCAGATTGATGCGTTCCTGAAGGATCATCCGGCGAAGCGGGCCGAAATCTACAATCCTTATACTGTCGTCCGTTGGCATGGCGATACTCTGGAGGGGCTCCCGTATCACATCGCTTACCGCACTTTCCTGGAGCCTGCGGCAAAGTCTCTGCGCGAAGCGGCGGCGCTCAGCGATGATTCAGCGTTCGCGAAGTTCCTCCGCTTGCGTGCCGACGCATTGCTTAGCGACGACTACTTCGAGAGCGATCTCGCCTGGCTGGATTTGAAGGATCCAAAGTTCGACATCATCTTTGCGCCCTATGAGACCTATCTCGACGGCCTGCTTGGAGTGAAGGGGTCGTATGGCGCAGCTGTGATGATCCGCAACGAAGAGCAAAGCAAGAAACTCGCGCTGTTTCAGAAATATGAATCGGACATTCAGGATGCACTGCCGCTCGCGCCCGAAGACCGCCCTTCGAAACGAGGCTTGCAAACGCCGATGGAAGTGATGGATACCCCGTTCCGCGTTGGTGACCTGCGCCACGGCTATCAGGCGGTGGCCGATAACCTTCCTAATGACCCGCGTGTTCACGAGAAGAAGGGCAGCAAGAAGATTTTCTTCAAGAATTTTATGGACGCCCGCGTCAACTACATAATCCTTCCCGTTGCACGCAAGCTGATGCGCGCTGACCAGTCCGCCAAGGCGTCCGCCGACGGCTATTTGCTGGCGACGATTATGCACGAGATCTGCCACGGCCTGGGCCCGGCCTTCGCTCGCACAGCGGCGGGGCAGAGAGACATTCGAGCGGCCATTGGCCCGGCTTTCAGCGGTCTGGAAGAAGCGAAGGCCGATGTGGTCGGCATGTATGGCCTGCATTGGCTGGTGGAGCACGACGTCCTGCCCAAGGAGCGTCTGGAAGAGTACTACGCTTCATATCTCGCCGGAATTTTCCGTACAGTGCGCTTTGGAACCGGCGAAGCCCACGGGCGCGCGGAGATGATGGAGTTCAACTATCTCTCCGAACGCGGAGCGATTCAGCGTGACGCCGCAGGGCACTATGGGGTGGACTTCGTCAAAATGCCGGAAGCCATCGCCGCTCTTGCGAAGGAACTGCTGGAGATCGAAGCGACCGGGGACCGCGCCCGCGCCGAGAGCTGGTTCGCCAAGTACGGTGCAATGCCTACGGAGTTACAGAGCGCGCTGAAGTCGGCGTCAGATGTGCCGGTGGATATTGATCCCGTGTCGTCGTTCAAGGAGCCAGTGCGGTAACGAGCTGTCGGCTATCGGCTGTCAGCTCTCGGCTAGAACGTCCCCCAAAAATGGAAACACGCTTTCTGTAGTTGTTTGGCTGAAAGCCGACAGCCGAGAGCCGACAGCCTACTCCACAAACTCGACCTTCGCTTTGTTCGGAATAATCCCCGCCGCATGTCCCATGTCGAGCAAGCGCCGCACCGCCTCGCGTCCGTCCGGGCCGTAGTCGAGGGTGCGCTCATTCACATACATGCCGACAAACTTATCAGCAGCTTGCGTGTCGAGATCGCGGGCGAACTGCATGGCATAGGAGAGCGCTTCCTCGCGGTGATCGAGGGCATACTGAATGCTGTCGCGCAGAGCCTGATTCACGCTGAGCATGAGTTCGCGGCCCAGCGAGCGGCGAATTGCGTTCCCGCCAAGCGGCAGCGGAAGACCGGTCATTTGCTGCCACCATTTGCCCAGGTCCACCACGCGTTGCAAGCCGGATTTCGAATATGTCAACTGGCCTTCGTGGATGATGAGCCCCGCCTCATATTTTCCAGCAAGAACCTCTGGGATGATCTGGTCAAACGGCACGACCTCGGTCTCGACTCCAGGGGCGAAAAGCTTCAGCGCCAAATACGCGGTGGTCATTGTGCCCGGCACCGCAATACGCTTGGTTTTCACTTCGTCCGCGGTGAATGGACGTGGAGAAACAATCATTGGCCCGTAGCCATCGCCCACGCTGCCGCCGCTCGGCATAAGCGCGTATTTGTCCTGGACGTAGGGATAGGCATGGAACGAAATCGCTGAGACATCGTAAACGCCTTGCATGGCGGCGCGGTTCAGTTTCTCGATGTCGCAAAGTGTGTGCGTGAAGCGCAGGCCGGGCATACGAACCTTGTTGGTCGCCAAGCCGTAGAACATGAAAGCGTCGTCCGAATCTGGACTATGCGCCACGGTAATTTCGCGTACATCGACAGGCGTGCTGGTAGACATGACTTCCTTTTCGGGCGCCAGATTTTGGGCCGGTAGTATGCATCGCGCGGCTTCGCGGGCCGCGATGAAACTATGGTTTGCGGAAACTGCGCCCAAGCTGTGTGCTCAGGGCTGCCGCAACCAATACTTTGATGATTTCAGCAAACAAAAACCCGTACAGGCCGAAGAGTACGGTTTGAGCGAGCGAATGGGTCAGGACGGCAAGCCAGCTCAATCCAGCGGCAAAGAGCAGAATTTCCGCTGCCGTGCCCGCCAAGGCCGCACGCGCGAACGTTCGTTCGCCACGTTCGGCGATCCATCCTGCCACGAATGCCACAAGAGGATAGGCCAAAAGAAATCCGCCGCTCGGACCCAGCATTTGAGCGATTCCGCCGGGGCCCGTGGGGCTGAACACCGGCAGCCCCGAAGCGCCTTCTGCCAAGTACAGCGCCATAGCGGCAAAACCGCGGCGGCTGCCCAGCGACAAGCCGACCAATATCACGCCAAAATTCTGCAGTGTCAAAGGCACGGGCGTGAAGGGAAGAGGCACCGAAACCCGGGCGCACACGCCAACGTATAGGCTTGCGCCGGCTATCAACGCCACTTGTGTGGCCAAAACCCAGGGCTTGCTCGCGACACGCCCAATACTCACATCTGCTGTTTTCGCCATGTTGATGGTAGCTCGCTTCTTTACAGATTTTCTACAGCGGTGATTGAGGGGCCCGTCTAAACTTCGTGTGTTCTATCGGTATCCTCATGCACGTGGGTGCCGGAGGTTCGAAGATGGCGCCGTACTCGGGCATAAATCGCCACCGCGGCGCTGACCGCGACCGCTCCACTGAGCCCGAGGATGATGAACCACCACATCATCCGCATGATGGATTAGGATACCAAACAAACCTCACAGTCAGCCGTTTACTTTCCCGCCATCATCGCCCGTTCCACTTCATCCGCCGTGCGCGGAAGAGCAGCCGTCATCTGCACCAGCCTGCCATCGCTATCCACATAAAACATGTCTTCAATGCGCACGCCGATTTTTTCCTCGGGAATATAAATTCCCGGCTCGATCGTGAACACCATCCCCGGCCCCAGTGGGACCGTGTAGTCATTGTCGTCATGCACGAACAGCCCAACGTAGTGCCCTAGGCCGTGAATAAAATACTTGCCCAGCAGCTCGCCATGAAGGTCCTTGCCGTGCGTATTAATGTAGTCGTAGGCCACCTTATGCAGAGAGTCGGCCGAGTTGCGGCTCAACGTCGACTTGCCCGACTCAAAGGCCGCCATGGCCGCCTTCTGCGCTCCCAGGACGATGTCGTAAATCTCCCGCTGCCGCGCCGTGAACTTGCCCGTCGCCGGCAGCGTCCGAGTGATGTCGTCGGCATACATCGAGTATTCGCCTGCGGCATCGATGACCACCAGATCCCCCGCGTTGATGGGACCGGAGTTCTCCGAATAGTGCAGCACGGTTCCATTGAACCCCGAGCCCACAATCGACGAGTACGATGGACGCTCGCAGCCACGCTTTTCCCATTCGAATTGCAGCACGGCGGCTATTTCGCGTTCGGTCATTCCGGGCTTCATCGCGCGCATAGCGGCGCGATGCCCGGCCATGGAAGCTTCCGCAGCCTTCTTCATCAGCGCCAGTTCGCCCGCGTCCTTGACAGTGCGAAGAGATGCCAGCAGCGGCCTTGCGTCCGCAGTCTGAATCCGTCCAGGAATCGCCCGCGTGCGTCGGAGCCATTCCAGCAACCCTGGGGGAGCGGGAGACGGCGCGCCTTCCGATCCCGTTAGTTCCAAGTAGACCTTGTCGTTCCTTGAGGCATCTTTTTCGTCCTTCATGATCAAACGCGGCAGCTCTTCATCCAACTTGGCCAGCGATTCCACGTGATCGAAGCCAGTACTTGATGGTGCCTCAGGACTGTCCGGACCCAGCTTCACACCAGTCCATCGCTCCTCTTGCAAGTCGCGCGGCGGCAGAAACAGAATCTCCATGTAGGGATGGCCGGGTTGCGTGCCCATAGCATCCCGGGCAGGTGCGATCAACACTGCCGCGCCTGGCTCGGTCCAGCCCGTCAAGTAGTAAAAATTGTTATTTTGGCGGAATCCGGTGACGGCGGCTTCGGCTTCCATATCCGCGAAAATCACTGTGACACCAGCCGGAGTCTTCCTGGCTAAAGCTTCGCGGCGGGCGTGGTAGTCGGCGTTGGGCTGGCCAGCATAGGCAGGGACGAAATGAGGAGTAAAAGCAGTAGTTTGCGCATGGATTGGGATTCTATAGCATCTGGGGGATTACTGATGAAAGCTTACCGGGATAATCGACCATGCCTTGCTTTTGGGCGGCGCAGCGCTTCAGCGCTGCGATAACCGCCTTAGTGTGAACTGCGGCTTCAGCCGCCGAGGTAACGGGTTGGCTCCAAAGTGGCGGTGTTCGGCCTGTTTCTACACACCTACTGCATAAGGCTTCACGTGACCTTCACCGGATTGCGCGGAAACTCCCGAGAAGCGCCCTTGCAGGATCGACATCAACCCGGTGCACCAGTAGCCGACCACGAATAACAACAGAAACGGCACGGTAAAGAAATTATCGTTCTCGATGGCGTACCAAATCGTAGTCGCAAAATAGGTTCCGATGATCAGCTCGATCCACGGCACCCAGCCCAGGCGTTTCCGGTATTTCGCCGAGCTGACTTTGTCCAATTTCGATTCCACGCGGTACTTTGGCGTGCGCACGAAAGCGCTCTTCTTGCCAACGAGGGCTTCGAGCACGGCCCGAGTATTCGTGACCGTCAGCCCAATCCCCAGCGCCATCAGAAATGGCAGGTAGAGAAACGTCCGGTACCATTTGCTGGGAAACAATTCTTTTTGTGAAACAAGATAAAAGCTCGATACCGAAAATGTCGATGCCATGAACAGCGGCACGTCGATGTATAGCATCTGAAACCAGCCCTGATAGAAGCGGATAATCATTGCGGGCAAGAGCAGTACCGAGAGTACGATCATCAAGGGATAACTCAAGTTCGCTGTCAGGTGAAACCAGGCTTCCGCTTTGGTGTGCAATGGCTCCTTGCTGCGCATCACCTTCGGCAGAATTTTCTTCCCCGTCTGAATCAGGCCCTTGGCCCAACGCGCCTGCTGGGTTTTGAATGCGGTCATCTCCACAGGCAGTTCTGCAGGACACTCCACATCCTGCAAATACAAGAATTTCCAGCCTGCGAGTTGCACGCGATACGAAAGATCCGTGTCCTCGGTGAGCGTGTCGTGCTGCCAGCCGCCGCCGTCCGCAATGGCCTGCCGCCGCCACATTCCTGCCGTGCCGTTGAAGTTAAAGAACACTCCGCTGCGCGCTCGGCCTGAGTGCTCCAGCACAAAATGCCCGTCGAGAAGAATCGCTTCGACCTGCGTCAGAAACGAGTATTCGCGATTGATATGCGTCCAGCGCGTCTGCACCATCCCAACCTTCGGGTCGGTGAAGTGGTGAATCACACGCATCAAAAAATCTTCCGGCGGCGTGAAATCGGCGTCGAAAATCGCAATGTACTCGCCCTTGGCCGTCTCCAACCCATGCTCCAGAGCTCCTGCCTTGAACCCCTCGCGGTTTGTCCGATGAATATGCGTTACAGGATTCCCCAAAGCCGCATAGCGCTCGACCAAATCCCGCGCCACGTCCACGGTTTCGTCGGTCGAGTCGTCGAGCACTTGTATGTCGAGCTTGTCTTTCGGATAGTCGAGTTTGCAAATCGATTCCAGCAGGCGCTCAATCACAAACTGCTCGTTGAAAATCGGCAACTGCACGGTAATGCGAGGCAATTCTGCGAACTTCTCCGCAGGTTCCGTCGTGCGGTTCTTCTTGTTTTTATAGTAGAGATAGACGAGCCAATAGCGGTGCCCACCGTAAGCGGCAAGCAAAATTAGAACAATGAAATAAGGCGTCAACAACGCAGCGTCAAAGGCGTTGAGCGAGTACAGGCCAAGAAACGTCTTATCCAGAAAATGGTGGCGGAAGTAGTGCCCCAGCCCACCCGGCGCGGCCAGTGCCAAACTCAATATGAAATTGCAGGAACCCAGAGTGGAACTCCTAAGTGGTAGAAACTCACGTGGGGACAGCCGCCCCCGGCTGTCCAGCGGAGCAAAGCTCCGCAGCTTCAGCTTAGTTAATTCAAGAAATACGTTCGGTAGAGTGTATCCCGCTGTGCCGGACGGAATCCGGCATCCCGAATAATCCGCCGCAATTCCTCTTCCGTGGTAGTGTTCGAAACGCCAGCCGCCTTCACCACGTTCTCTTCCAACATTACCGATCCCACATCATTGCCGCCAAAGCGTAGTCCCATCTGGCACACTTTCAATCCCTGCGTGACCCAGCTAGCCTGCACGTTCTTGATGTTCGACAGGTACAGCCGCGAAATCGCCAGAACCTTCAAATACTCCACCGCCGTAGCCTCATCCCACTTGCGTCCGCCGAGAGCCGTGTTGTGAGGTTGGAAACTCCACGGAATGAATGCCGTGAACCCGCCCGTTTCTTCCTGCAAATCGTACAGCGCCTGGAAATGGTTGATGCGGTGCTCGTACGTCTCGCCTACGCCAAACATCATGGTAGCCGTAGTTCGCATTCCAAGCTGGTGCGCAGTCCGATGCACGGAAATCCAGTCTTCGGTCAGGCATTTCAGGCGTGCAATGCGGTGCCGCACCTCGTCGTCGAGAATCTCCGCGCCGCCTCCGGGAATGGAATCGAGGCCAGCCTCGCGCAGCCGCGAGATGGTATCGCGTAGGCTCAGGCTGCTGTATTCCGCAATCGCCAAAATCTCCGACGCCGAATAGCAGTGCAGATGAATCTTCGGATAGCGCTGCTTGATCCCACGCAGCAGCCGCTCATGCCAATCAATCTTCAAATCCGGATGCAGACCACCCTGCATAAGCACGCCCGTTCCGCCCATCTCCACAGTTTCGCCAATCTTCTCGTAGATGGTCTCGAAATCGAGGATGTACCCCTCCTTCGCCGCCGGCCCCTTCAGCGGCCGGTAAAAGGCGCAGAAGGTGCAATATTCCGTGCAGAAATTCGTGTAATTGATGTTCCGGTCGATGACGTAGGTGGCCACGCCCTCGGGATGCAGCTTACGGCGCAAAGCATTGGCCTCCATGCCAATACCAATCAAATCGTCGGAGTTGAAGAGGTCGAGAGCTTGCTGCTTCGTCAAGGACATGCCAGGGTCACCCGTGAACCCTAGATTTTACAGGGAGAGGGGTGGAAGACCAAATCGGGGAAACAACTTACGCAGATCAACCTGGCCAAATCGCGGTGCCACCGTACCTATTTTGACGCAGTCTTGGTCCTTCGCCTCGCCTTTGTTTTTAACCGAGCAAGTCGCTCTTCCACTTCTCTGGCCAATTGCGGAGCGGAATAGACGTACTCCAAGATTGCGCGTGTCAGATCGTCGAGTACGGGCAGTTCAGCTGTCGTCAGCTCGCCTAAATCGGCGTGGGCGCCAATGTTGCGAAGCTTCCGCATGCCAGCGGCGACATTCACTAGCTTGGCTGGGATCTCACCCTTATCTGCTAGATTCTTTAGCCTCTTGTCGAGAGTATCTCCCGTCGCTTGTCGATCTTCACAGATGGAATCGAGAACACGCCCCAGCAGCACCCCATACGCATTCGCATCAATGTTTCTGACTTTACGGGCTGCCTCATAACCTGAGTGGATTTTCGGAGGCAATCCTCTTAGAGCCTTCTCGCCCGAAGGGTATAAAAGTTCAAATTCGACTTCGCTTGGGTCCATAGCGTCATGATAGTAATAACGTCGAAAAGCGACTCCATCGCAAGCCGGGCACTTATTGAGTTGGTAAACCCAGCCGTCCTCCCAACTGTATAAATCGTTGTCAGGTCCTTGCTCACCCGAGTGTTCCTGTACCGCTGAGTACCCTGCGACGATCTCCATAGGTGCATTGTTTTGGCAATGGCTACATTTGATTGGGCTGGTGAAACGTTTCTTCTCATCAGACATAAATGGGGTGCTCCACGGTTGCTATCTGAGATCGTTCCACGATCTTAACACTCCCGCTCCAGGGGGCTGGCCCGCCCTTCAAAGTTTGGGCCTCTTTGTCCCAATACGAACCTCGGATGTCCCGTTCTTCGCGCACTTTGGCGGGTGGCCCAGGGTTTGATTTTGATCTTCTTTCCTCATACCGGACAAAGGGTGCCCCATCCTCGCGTTTTTGCAAGGGTGGGAGTAGACAAAGCTGGCGCGGATGTTGCGTTCCACTTTACGAATCTTTAGGGGAAGTTCGGTCTCTCTCGTGTCGGCATTCTCGATTCCCACCCTTTCGCACAGAACACGAACGGATGGGGCACCCCTTGTCCTGGTTTTGTCAGCGAGATCAAAGGCTGGGCCACCGCCTTAAGTGGGCTGTTCAAGCGGCCGGGCACGAACTTACTGAAAAATTACATAGACCGATGGGCGGGTGGACGCCTGGGTTGACGTCAGCATGATCACGTAAAGATAGCTGGCGTCTACGCCACCATTCACGTTGAAGTAATCCGACTTGCTCTCAAAAGCCAAGCCAGTCATGGTCGAAGGAGTACAAGCCCCAGACGCGTTGTTGTAGGTAACATTAAAAACGTTGTTCGTTCCATCCTGAGTGACGTTCCCGCTGATATTGCAGTTAGAACCACCACCCTCAAAATCTGTCCCTGTGAAGCTTCCGTCCGGCAAAAAAGTGAGTTGTAACGTGTCTACAAAGCCGATGATCCTTCCGTTCAGCGTACCCGAAACAGGCACGACGGGGCCGCCCAAAGCAGAATAGGGAGCCATGGTAAAGCTGCCGGAAGTAGTCCCGTTGCCAGTGAACGTGCCAGCAATGGAGGTGGCGGAACTCACTTTCCCTTGCGAGCTGTCCGTTACGACTATGGTGCCGTTGGGAAAGAAAGTGGGATTCACGGCATAAGCCGTCAGGGTGCCGGAAAAAGTGTTTGCGCCGCTGATTGTGGGCATCCTTGCGATATTTCCGGAGCCGTCGAAAAACGCGGCCAGACCCGAGGAACTGATCGCCCCAGGCTGGGTCGTCGAGCCACCGCCGTTAGCGGTGAAGGTAGCCTGCCAGTCCCCAACAACATTAAATGGCCCGATATTTCCGCCACCGGGGCTCGACGATCCGCCACAGCTAATGGCACCCAGCAAGGTAAGAAAAACGAGAGAGAGTAACAAACCTGAACTACGTGGCATTAGAGGCCCCCAATTTGGCGACTGGCTCAACCTTTTCCATAAGGCTGGCCCACCTTAGTATCAGTTTTCGATCTACTTTTCAATAGTGAAACTCTGGGTACCCCGCCTTGGGCCTTTTCAGTAACGTATCCTGAGCGCAATCGAAGGCATGGGTGGCAATGTCCTGGCAGCCGATCGCAAGGTTAGGTCTTCGTCCAATCCTCGACTTTAGGCCGGTGCCCTGTCCTCGTCGCGTCAGCGACAAGGCGGGTAGAGATGCTGCTGATTCCTGGAAAGCATCATGCCGCTCTGCATGCGTGCTACCCGTCTTTCCCCATCAATGCTTTAGCGGCATCCGCCACGGTGATCATGAGCGTCATGGGATCAACGGGCGAGGAGACAAAGCCACAATCCTCGTAAAAACGCTTGGCCCGTTCCGAAATGGCGTGCACCAGCACGGCGCGAATGCCAGCGATTTCCGCTGCTTGCAGGGTACGCAGCACAGCATCCCGCAGTAAACTCGGTCCGATGCCCCGGCCCTGCAATGCCTGATCCACTGCGAGCCGTCCGAGCACCATCACGGGGACAGGGTCGGGCATGTTGCGCTTGACTCGTCCGCTCGCACCGCCGTGCGCTACCGCGCCCACAGCCAGCGCGTAGTATCCAACGACGCGGTTTCCCGTACGGACGACATAAGTACGGGAAGCGCCGCTTTCTTCATTCGGAAGGGAGCGGCGTCGCAACCACTCATCCAGGCTGGGCTCGCTGCAGGAGAACTGCGAGAGGTCATGGTCGGCGCGAAGTTTTTCCGGCGCGCTGATCGCAGGATCGCGGCTGCTCATTGGTTTCCACCTACTTGTCCCAAGGGGCTTTGGTCTTGAGCAGGTGCGCCAAGCGTGGATTGCTGGCCGGAGTTTTATCGAGCATGGCGGTAAAGCGCTTGAAGTTTTCGGCGGACAGCGCGAAGTAGCGGCGATCCAGCAATATGGCTTCTGCCTCGCGGCAGGCCGTTTCCAGCATGAAGTCGGAGCGGTTTCTGCCCAGTGCGTCCGCGGCGCGATCAATGAGCGCCTTCTGACTCCGGCTGGCGCGCAGATTGATGGTTTCGTCGCGGGTCTTCCCAGTTCTTGCGGCTGTGGTTGGCATCTGTATCTCCACGTATACACAATGAGTGTACATCACTGTGCGCACGATGTAAATACGTTAGTGCGAGCAGAATCCGGGAATCAACGGTCTGAGGATCACCGCGGAGTGTACGAGACGGGCTGGGGATCTCCGGTGCCGGCAGTGCCGATGGCGTCGCCGGAAAGAACGAGTTCCACGCGGCGGTTTTGCTGGCGGCCTTCGGCGGTGTCGTTGCCGGCGATGGGTTCGGTTTTGCCGAAGCCGTGAGCTTCGATAGACTGTTGGGAAATTCCTTGCTGAACCAGATAGTCACGAACGGACTGGGCACGGTGTTCCGAAAGCTGCTGGTTGTAGTCGTCGCCACCGATGCTGTCCGTGTGGCCCTCAACCGCGACGCGCAGGCTGGGATAGGCGAGGACGATGCCGGAAATCTTGGCCAGGCGCTCGCGAGCCCCGGGGAGAAGTTCGAAGCTGCCGCTGCGGAACAGGACATCGGACATGTTGGCGACCAGGCCGCGGGCCGAGTCGCGCGTGGCCAGAATCGTGTTGAGCTGTTGCAGGAGCTTTGCGCGGAGTTCCTGCTTCTCTGTTTCCGCCTGCTGGCGCAGATTGTCGGATTGTGCGGCGGCCTGACGAGCTTTGTCGGCCTCTGCCGCTAGAACCTGCTGCTGCGCTACGGCTTCGGCTTTCGCTTTTTCCGCTTCCGCTCGCTGGCCGGCGGCTTCACGGGCTGCCGTTTCGGCCTCCTGCTTCATGCGCTGGGCTTCCGCCATGGCTTTTTCCGCTTGTTGCTGCGCGGCTAGGGCTTGGGCACGAGCGGCCTCAGCTTGGGCACGAGCAGCCTCGGCATCGGCGCGGCGTTTGGCTTCAGCGTCAGCGTCGGCGCGAGCCTTGGCTTCGCGGGCTGCGGCTGCCGCTTGCGCTTCTTCCTCTGCCTTTTGCTTGACGGCCATTGTGCGAGCTTCCTCGGCAGTCTCAGTAGCTTCTTTGGCAGCAGCTTCGATCGCAGCTTTGTTCTGTTTCTGGCGGTAAGCTTCTTCCGCGTGTCTTAGTTGCAGGTCGGCTTTGGTGATGATGGAGGTCGCGTATTTGTCGGCGCCGGCGATGTGCGCGACGCGGCTCGCGTTGCGAGCTTCGAAGAGTTCCAGCGGAGTCTTCGGGTCGATACCGAAAATGGCATCCTGAATGTGAGTATTGGTCGAGGAGTACGTGCCGCGGCTGACGAGATCATACTTGGCTTCGATGTTCTCAGTACCGGTACCGTTTACCGGCGAGCTTTCCATCACCACCATGTTGCCAGGTTGCGTGACCGCGAAGTAGGGCTCGGCTGTGACGATCATGCCGAAGGTTTGCAGGTCTGTATAGGCCTTCAGGTGCGCGTTCCCATGCTCAAGTTTGACTTCGCCGAGATTCACGGGCCGGCCCTCGGACGAAACGGCCCAGAGCACATACGTCAGGTATTCGAGTCCAAACTTGGTGGCGTCCTCAAGGCCTTGAAACTTGACCTCGATCTCAAAATTGATCTTCTTGCCTTCCACCTTGGCCTCCCCTGAGGCGCGTTGCAGCAGATCCGTTCCCTGGAAATTGATCTTCGTATCGCCGCCCTGCAGGCGATAATGGACCGCTTTGGCGGTGCGCGAAACCGTGGGCGGGGCCGCAGGCATTTGGGTTTGCGCAGCGCTGGTAGCAGCGCAAAGAAGGATGGTTAAGGTTAAGTTCTTCACAAGGAGTCTCAGTCTGGGGGAGACTTCGAAATGGCTAGTCTTCCGGCAATTCTCGTGGATGGGCTGCGGAATGGCAAGGCAAGGAAGGACTAGCTGCAGGGTGGTACTTTGGTCACTGCTTTTCTCTGTTGCGATCCTTTTTGCAAGCCCCCAACCCCACGTAGGGGCAGGCGTCCCGCCTGCCCAGGGGTGAAACTTCTGGAGTTCTTTTCAGCGATGTGAGCTGTTAAATAAGCAATTCCAAGCGCAGAGAAGCCCCTACCTCAGCGGCTAAAGCCGCCAAAACGTAGGCCGCGAAACAGCACGGCTAAAGCCATGCCCTACCTAAAACCAATGTATGAAATAAGCACTCCGAATGCCGCGCCGTCCTACTCCGGCAGCTTTTGTTCGCCGTGAACGGAAAAGTGGGCCTCCACTCCCGGAGAAGATGCTCCCGGTTGTCCTCCTCCCAAGTTGAGGACGAAGGCGCCCGCAGCGACAATTCGGTCCCCCTTCTCGTTCACGTCACTCAAGTCGCGCGCATCCAGTGTGAAGTGGACATGTTGGGTTTCGCCCGCGCCCAAATGTATCCGCGACAATCCCCGCAGCGCGCGAATCGGGGACACTGGAGACTTCGGGAAACTCAAATACAGCTCCACGACCTCGTCGCCTTCCTGCGGCCCTACATTCTTGACATTCGCCTCCACAGTCAGCGGATCGCCACCCTTCAGATTCGTGGTCGAAAGCTGCAAATTGCCATACTCAAATTTCGAATAGCTCAGGCCGTAGCCGAAGGCATAAAGGGGTTGCCCCTGAAAATACCGGTAAGTCCGGTTTTTCATCGAGTAGTCTTCGAACACCGGCAACTGCGCGACGCTCTTGTAAAACGTTACCGGTAGCCGTCCGGCCGGGTTGTTAACTCCCGCCAGCGTTTGGGCGATGGCAGTTCCACCTTCCTCCCCCGAGTACCAAGCGTCGAGAATGGCGTCCGCATGTTCACTCGCCCAGTTCACGGAGAGTGCGCTCCCGTTCATCAGAACCACAACGAGCGGCTTACCCGAACCCTTCAGGGCTTCCAGAAGGTCTTCCTCTTCCTTGGGCAGGTCGAGGCTGGTTCGGTCTCCTCCCTTGAAGCCGGGAACATCCACTTTCATCTCCTCACCTTCGAGTTGGGACGTAATGCCAACAACTGCGACGACCGCATCCGCCTGTTTCGCTGATGCAACAGCGTCAGCGATTGGGTCTGACATGACGTTCAGCCACACCAGCTTCGTGAGAAAGCCCCCGCGTAAAAACTCGATCTTCACGGCGTACCGGTGCCCCTTTTCGAGCTGGAGTGTTTTGGTCGCGGCTGTCGGATCGTGGAGCGTCAGGTCTTCCACGATCAGCTTTCCATCCAGCCAAAGCCGGTTCATGCAGCCAAACAGACCGATCTGGTAGGTGCCCGATTCGGCAGGCGTCAGAAAGCCTGTCCATCGCGCACCGATGTCCTTCATACCGGAGGGTACGGTCAGCGCAGATGGTTCCGGATGAAAAAGCTGAAGATCTATGGAAGGATCCACGCGTACCACTTCGGGCTTACCCGAAAAATCTCCGTTTGCGAAGTATTCACCTTTCAGCCCAGCCTGTCCGTCATCCGTCGAAAGGAATGCCGTAGGGATCACAATAGGCTGCCGAAGAAAATTCATCCCGGGCGTGAAAGTCACTTGCGCGCCAAACTGCTTGCGGATGCCTTCCAAGGCCGTCGTCGCGTGCGAAGCCGTACCGCTGTAGTTGCCGTGCAGCACCTTGACCGATTCAGCGAGCGGTCCGAAGACTGCAATCTTCCGGATATCGTTGCTGAACGGAAGCACGCCGTTATTCTTCAACAGTACGATCGACTCCTGTGCGGCTTTGAGTGCGAGCGCCCGATGGGCCTCGCTATCGATCTCCGAATCCGGCGTCTGGGCATACGGCACCATCTCAGGTGGATCGAACAATCCCAGCCGGAAGCGAGCCGTGAACAGGCGCTTCAGCGCAACATCGAGATCTTTTTCAGTCAGCACACCCTGCTTCACCGCGTCCAAATACTTTACGTAGTCGGAGTTGTCCGTAGCCTTGGTGAAGAAGTCCGCACATTCATTATCCATTCCAGTCTTCATCGAGACAGCGGCGGCTTCGGCCATGCTTTTGGTGAAGTGGTGGCCATGGAAGACGTCAACAATCGCATCACAGTCGGACACGACATAACCATTGAATTTCCACGCGCCGCGCAACTGGTCTTTTAGCAGAAACGAATTGGCGCAGGCGGGTTCGCCGTTGACCCGGTTGTATGCGCACATGACGGACTCCGCCTTGCCTTCGGTCACGGAAGCTCGGAAAGCAGGCAAATAGGTGTCTTCCATATCGTGCTTCGATACAGCGACGTCGATCGTGTGCCGCGACGGCTCCGGGCCGCTATGCACCGCGAAATGCTTCGGGGTGGAGATCACGCGAAAATACCTGGGATCGTTGCCCTGAAGACCTGTAACGAACGCCACGCCCATGCGCCCGGTCAGGAACGGATCCTCGCCGTAGGTTTCCTGGCCCCGCCCCCAGCGGGGATCGCGGAAGATGTTGATATTCGGCGACCAGAAGTCCAGCCCTTCCATGATGTCCCGCCGGCCAGCGCGCACGGCCTGATTGTGTTTCGCGCGCGCCTCTGTGCCAATCACGACTGCCATCTTATGAATGAGAGGAGGATCAAAAGTTGCTGCCAGCCCAATGGGCTCCGGGAAGACGGTGGCCGTGCCAGCGTTGGCGACTCCGTGCAAAGCCTCGCTCCACCAGTCGTACGCGGGAACCTGCAATTCCGGAATCGCGCGCGCTTGGTTCACCACTTGCGACGCCTTTTGTTCCAAGGTCATCCGCGAGATCAAATCGTCGACGCGCGCATCGAGAGGTTGCGTGGGGTCCAAGTAAATTGGATGTGCTGTGGATTGCCCATTCTGCGCGAGCGAAGCGCAAAGCAGCACGAACGGAGTGAGGACGGCGCGAACGAAAAGGCTGCGAAGGTTGACGGACATGGATTTTGCTCCTGGACTGCGTTTTTCTCTATATTTCCGAAGCGCCGAGTATAACATCGTCAACGTACACGGAAAACGGGATTCTGCCACTCGCCGATCCTTCGCCGGCAGGCTAGAGCGTAAGATGGGAGCGAGTTGTTCGTGCATCGCGGGAAGGAGGCCGCGAGTGATGAAGCGCCAGAGGAAAGAAGAAAGAAGGGGAATTCACCGCATAGCGGAGCTGGCCGATGTCTCGATCGGGACCGTCGACCGCGCCTTGCACGGGCGCAATGGAATCAGGGAATCAACTCGGCAACGGATTCTGCAGATCGCAGGGCAAATCGGCTACACACCGAATCTGGCGGCCCGCGCGTTGTCGGTGTCAAAGACTGGTGTGCGGATCGGGGTGTGCATCCCTCGTGAAATCCATTTTTTCTACGATCAGATGTGGAGCGGCGTCCTCGACGAAGCCCGGCGCGTCGCACAACTGGGTGTCCAATTCGAGTACCGCCCCGTGCGTGCCCTGGCTGAAGATGACACCAAAGCGCTGAAGGAACTCCTCAAGTCGGGCGTCAACGGGGTCGTCCTCACCGCCGGAAACCCAAATGACTTGACGCCTCTCATCAACGAGGCGGAGGAAAAAGGGGTTCGCGTCATTTGCGTTTCCACGGATGCCCCCGAGAGCCAGCGCTCGAGTATCGTTTGTGTGGAGCCGTGGCTCAACGGCCACCTGGCGGGGGAATTGATGGGCAAGTTCGTCCCGCCGAATTCCGAGGTCGCGGTGGTGGCGGGCATGTTGACCGCCCTGGATCACCGCAAGAAGACCGATGGCTTTGCCGACGCGTTTGCTCGGCACTGCCCTGGAGGCGAGATCGTCAGTATCCTCGAGGGGCATGAGGACGAAGATGAAAGTTTCCAGAAAACATTTGACCTTCTCGGTCGAGTAAGCTCGCTGGCCGGACTGTATGTAAATACGGTGAATTGCCTTCCTGTGTGCCGGGCTCTTGGCGCGCGACAGTTGGCCGGGAAGGTGAAGTTGATTACGACGGATCTATTCCCGGAAATGGCGCCCTACTTTGAAAAAGGAACGATCTCCGCGTCGATTTATCAGCAACCCTATCGACAAGGACAGACTGCAGTGCGCATGATGGCGGATCACTTGACCAGCAAGGCCGCTTTGCCGCCGACCCTTCACTTGAGCCCTGGCGTCGTAATGTCATCGAACTTGCAACTATTCCGCGAGATACGATTTTCCCCTGTGACTCTTGACGATTCCGTTTTTCGCAGCCACACTCTCGCTGGGGACTAACAGAAATGCGAACTAGAAGGCCACTCCCGAGTACCATACCGCCAAAGCCTACGTTCGCTCCTGAGAGCGTTAACGTTAACGAATTCACGCCCTTCTTTGGTTCGAAAATAAGTCCGTGGTCGACACGGTAACAGGCTATATTTTGGCGGCGGGCGCGGCGAATGCTCTGGCTCGATGATTGAAGTTTGAGCGCGAGCCGACTTCACCAGCCGCTGCGGCGAAGTCGGCCCAGGCTCAGGACTGTTTCTTTGGTGCGAACTTGAAACAATAAACAAGTCCGACCAGGAACAAGATCCCTCCCCACCAAACATTGGCGTGCAAGTTGTAGAGGACCACGCCAGGGTTCTCGGGCGGGTTCATTAACTGGTATAACCCCGCGGCCAGAATCAACGCGCCGTTTACAGCTAGTGAAATGCCGATGAAGAACCAGATTGAAATCACGCTGTATGCCTCCGCTTACCAGAAAATGATGTTCAGAATAAAGAATACGACGGTCACCACCGCGGCCCAGAAAAGAGGTTTCTCGTAGATCGGGACGTCACCAACGGAGGGAACCTCCGTCAACCCGTATACCAGGCCCTTCAATTCGCCATCCGCCATGGGCTTTGTCGCCAGACTCACGACGACAGTCACGACCACGCAGACGATGAACGACCACAGGGCCTGATACATATCCTGCGCCAGAGCCTTGGCGTTGGGCGAGAGCGCTACATAACGAAGCGCTGTCGGATCGATCTTGACCCAAGTCCACATGCTGATGGAAGAAACCGTCCCGCACAGTAGTCCCCAGAATCCGCCGGCGCCTGTTGCCCGCTTCCAGAGCATCCCGAGGACTACGGTGCCGAACAGCGGAGCGATGAAGAAGCTGAACAACGCCTGCACGTAATCCATGATGCTGGCGAACTGCATCACGAGATACGCTGTGCCCACACTGATCAGCACGCCGATGATCGTGGTCCAACGTCCCATGTTTACGTAGTGATGGTCGCTGCCTTTGCTATTGATCAAGGGACGATAGATGTCATACGTCCAGACAGTGGTGAATGCGCTAACGTTGCCAGCCATTCCAGACATGAAGCCCGCGATCAGTGCCGTAACGCCAAGGCCGAGAAGCCCAGGACCGCAATAACGCGCGAGCATGAGCGGAAGAACATCGTTGTAGCTGTGAGCTCCTGTTACTGCTGCCACCGATTCCGGTACCAGCTTCATCGGCAGGACTGCGAGGCCCAGCAGGCCGGGCAGGATCACGATGAAGGGAACCATCATCTTGAATCCGGCTCCGATGATGGGAGCCATTTCGGCGCTGCGAATATCCTTCGCGGCCAGAATTCTCTGTACAACCAGGAAGTCGGTCGTCCAGTATCCCATCGAGAGAATCGAGCCCAGTCCAAACACAATCCCGGTCCAGTGGATTCCCATGGGATTGGTGGAGAATGATCCCAAACCAGACCAGAGATGAACATACTGCTCAGAGGTTCTCTGCGCGATCTGCAGCTTGAGGTTGGTCCATCCACCAGCTTCGTACAAGCCAAGGATCGGAATCAGCAGGGCACCGGCCCAAATAAGAAAGAACTGCAGCACTTCATTAAAGATGGCCGAGCGGAGCCCGCCAAGCGTTACATAGACGGCAACCGTCAGGGACGAGACCCAGATGCTGAAATTGATGTCCCATCCGAGCACAATCTGCAAGACCTTGGCCATGGCAAACATGTTGACGCCGCTCATGAGCACGGTCATGAAGGCGAAAGAGACTGCGGACACAATGCGGGAGGGTTCGCCGAAACGCAGTTTCAAGTACCCCGGCACCGAGTGGGTCTTGGAAATATAGTAGAACGGCATC
>Ga0210384_10001121_pt1 | contig 37763 bp, 29 predicted proteins | sample IncBWH2MmetaG_FD_160574 | JGI IMG/M metagenome (GOLD analysis project Ga0210384, IMG submission 160574) | Forest soil microbial communities from Barre Woods Harvard Forest LTER site, Petersham, Massachusetts, United States - Inc-BW-H-2-M | ecosystem: Environmental > Terrestrial > Soil >...
CCCTCACGGGCACATTGCGCCAGGTGTTTCGATGATCGAGCGCATTTTCGATCGCAAGGACACTCTCGGTGTCTCCCAACAGCCGCAGCGTGGCAAGAGTTCCAGTGCCGGCATATAACCTCGGACTCCTTTTGAGGGTTGCCAAAAAATAGCCTCTCATGTTTCCCAGGATCGCCTTTCCAGCGATTGCGCTTAGCAGCGCGGAGCGAACCATTGGATTATTGTGCTGCGGGTCGATTTTCGCTGTCGCCTCAGCTTCTTTGGCCGACAAAACGCTCCCGGGATCCGGGACGCCCTCATCCTCCAGTATCCGGAAATAGTTCTCATGGAGTAAATTTCCGCCGATAACTGAACTTATACCCACAACTCCGAAGTCTATATAATTTCGGGCTAGCCAAGGCCCTAGTACGGATATGCCTAGAAATAGACCGAGTACCGTAACTGAAATTCGCTTCATGAGGTTCCGACGATCATGAAGGATAAGAACAACTGAGATAACCGCAAGCAAAGGGCCCACAAAGATTGAGATAGGCTTAGCAAGTACACTGAGGCCCCATAGAAGAAAGGCCTGAATTAGAAATCTGCTATTCTTCGAGCGCAAATACTGAACGAACTTGACGAGGCACCATACAAAGAATGCAAGAAAAAGACTCTCCGGCATGTAGTACACCGCGTAGGGGAACGACTCTGGAAGACATCCGAATATCAGCATGGCCAAGGTTGCCGTTGCGAAACTACCCGTCAATCGCCATCCTAAGTCGTAGATACCCCTGGCAGCTACTCCAAAGAGAATGCAATTAGAGAGTGAGGTCATTTTAGCCGCGAGAAGGGGGTTTCTGGACAGCGAGATGAAGCCCGCCATGATGATTGGAAATAGGGGTAAATCATGCGCAGTCGGAGCTGGGTGAGCGCCAGAGTCTGTTGAAAATGTCCCATATGCCCACACATTGGTTGCTTCTGTAAGGTAACGGCCTCCATCGTCACCGGAAAGGCTGGAAGCGAAGATGACCATGAGAAGGCGGGACGCTACCAGAAGAGTGAGGACTAGCCATGGTTTCCATCCTCTGAACGAAACGAATGTGGACGCTGCAAACTGAGTCGGAGCTTCCATCGTGGTTGTGATTCGCGGATGCGGAAGCGGTTCACAAGCCTGCAGGGCCCTGCGTTCACTTCTCCAAAATCTTCTCATCCTAAACCACTTTGATGTTGATTTCCGGAATGTTGTTCTTGGTGATGACGCCGCCAGTCAGCTAGCAGCCCTGGTTATTGTATCTCCTTTTTACTGCAATTCAGACACTAACGGACGTCTCATCCGTAGCCGCTGAAGTAGGGGATACCGGCTGCCCACCTTCCGACATTTTGCGCCCAGCCTAAGATTTTGGGGATTGATTGACGTTTACCCGTGCCTTGGACCAGTTACGGCCGACGATGGCGGTGATCCTGATTTTTTATCAGGGTTATGTGGTACGGCTGGCTCCGCTTGAATATCAGGAGTTGTTGCTGACGCTAGAGGAGGAGGCGCGCCGAAAAATATTGGCTAAGACACGACGACTTCGTCGCGGCCTAACGCATCAGCTCGATCATGCTCGCTCTCCCTAGCCTCACCGTGAATCCAGAAGTGCAACCCGAAAATCTCTTGCTCCTTCAGGCAAAAAGCCAGGCCATCTTCTGCGGTGCATAATCTTTCGCCCGAGCCCCGGTGCGAGGAAGATCCGCTATCACTCCCCAACACGCCGCATTCGTTCCTCGGCTTAGGAAACGTCTCGCTCGTCTCCTTGAGCGCCAACCGTTCGTCTCTGCTCCCTCTATGCCTGAATTGCAGGCTCTGCTCTCACGGCTCTGCTCTCATCCCCACTATGAATTGGCCTTCCAAGTATATATAATCCACGGATGCCACAAATTGCCCTGCCGGAAGATCTTTCGCGAGAAGTGAGAGTTCGCGGATCCTCGGATCGGACATTTGGACTAGTGATTGCGGCTTTCTTTGCATATCTCGGACTACGGCCTTTCGTAGCGCGGCACACTCCAAGGCCCTGGTACGTTGCTGTTGCCATCGCCTGCGCAGTGGTTGCCTTGGCTCGGCCGGCGTGGCTGAATCCGCTGAACCGGGTCTGGATGCGGTTTGGCGTGTCAATTGGCAAGGTCATGAATCCCATTTTTATGGCAGTACTTTTCTATGGCGTAGTCACACCGTCCGCATTGATATTGCGCTGGCTCGGCAAGGATCTTCTCAGTCTCCGTTACGATCGGAATGCCGCTTCCTATTGGATCGTACGGATTCCTCCAGGTCCGGCGGCGGAAACGATGGGCAATCAATTCTAGGAGCACGATGTCATTTGCGAGAGAGTTCTGGAAATTTCTTCGCGTTCGCAAGAAATTTTGGCTCCTTCCGATCCTGGTGATGATGACCTTGGTCGGCGCGTTGCTCCTGCTTGCTCAAGAATCGGCCGTCGCGCCGTTCATCTATCCGTTTTTCTAACCTCGCTTCCCGATGCGAATCCTGGGGATTTCAGCGTTCTATCACGATAGCGCCGCGGCGCTCGTACGAGACGGCGAGATCGTGGCCGCAGCGCAGGAGGAACGGTTTTCTCGCAAAAAGCACGACGCGCGCTTTCCCCGGAGTGCTGTGACCTACTGCCTGGCTGAAGGGGGCATTCGTCTCGAGGCTGTCGACTTCGTCGTCTTCTACGACAAACCTTTCTTAAAGTTCGAACGCTTGGTTGAAACGTATCTGGCTTTTGCACCGCACGGGCTGCGGTCGTTCCAGATGGCTATTCCGCTGTGGATTCGCGAGAAGTTATTCCAGAAAGATCTGCTGTGCAGCGAGCTAAGAGAATTGGCGCCCGGCTTCGACTTCGAGAACCGGTTGCTGTTTACCGAACATCATCAGAGTCACGCCGCAAGTGCGTTCTTTCCCTCGCCTTTCGAGGAGGCTCTGATTTTGACCATGGATGGCGTCGGGGAGTGGGCCACCACTTCGGCGGGCTTGGGCATGAAAAATAAAATTGAGATCATCCGCGAGATTCATTTCCCGCATTCCCTTGGCTTGCTCTACTCGGCGTTCACTTACTACACAGGCTTCAAGGTCAACTCCGGTGAGTACAAGTTGATGGGGCTGGCTCCCTATGGGACGCCGAAATACCGTTCGAAGATTCTCGACCATCTCTTGGACATAAAGCGAGACGGTAGTTTCCGGCTCAACCTGGACTACTTCGACTACTGCACGGGTCTCACCATGACCAACGACAAGTTCAATGAACTGTTCGGTGGTCCTCCTCGTAGTGCCAAAGAAATGCTGGAACAGCGTCATATGGACCTTGCCGCTTCAATTCAGGAGGTCTTAGAAGGAGTCGTCCTCGGGATGACGCGTGCGCTGGCGGAGGAGACAGGAGCCAGGAATCTGTGCTTGGCAGGAGGCGTCGCGTTGAATTGCGTCGCCAATGGAAAGATTCTGCGCGACCGCCGTTTCGAGCGCATTTGGATGCAGCCGGCGGCGGGCGACGCGGGAGGCGCGCTAGGCGCGGCGTTGGCTGCCTATCACATCTTTCAGGGGCATCCGCGCAAGGTAGTCGCTACCGATGCAATGAAGGGTTCCTATCTCGGTCCGTGGTTTGCGCAAGACGATATTGAGCGCCGTCTTCGCTCAGCCGGCGCCCGCTTCACCGTGCTGGACGACGAGGCATTGCTCGACGCCTGCGCGGAAGCACTGAGCACCGAAACGGCGCTTGGCTGGTTTCAGGGACGCATGGAATTCGGGCCGCGGGCGCTCGGCGGACGCTCCATCCTGGCGGACGCACGATCGCCTGTGATGCAATCGGTGTTGAACATGAAAGTGAAGTATCGGGAGTCATTCCGGCCCTTCGCGCCCTCGGTGTTGCGCGAGGACGTATCGGAGTGGTTCGATCTCGCTGACGACAGCCCTTACATGCTTCTGGTAGCCGATGTGATCGAACGGCGGCGTAAAACAATGACCGCGGATCAGCATTCACTTTTTGGAATCGCAAAGCTGAACGTTCCGCGCTCCGATATTCCAGCGGTCACGCACGTTGACTATTCGGCCCGAATCCAAACCGTGCATCAGGAGACAAACCCCCGCTATTACGAGCTTATCCGGCGATTCAAGGCTCGCACGTCGTGTTCCGTGATCGTCAACACCAGTTTTAACGTGCGCGGAGAACCGATCGTGGGAACGCCGGAAGACGCATTCCGCTGCTTCATGGGCACGGAAATTGAGGCGCTGGCGGTAGGCAATTGTTTTCTCAGAAAGGAACACCAGGATCCAGCGCTCAAACAGATGTACACTTCGCAATTTGAACCAGACTGAAGTCTGGTCCGGTTACTACGCGTGGAGTTCCGAGCAGGCGCCTCAATTGTCCCGCGGGATTAACGCTTCCACAACATAGTCGGCCATCAATTGATCCCCAACAGGATTGGGGTGAACGTCCTTCGGCGAAAGGACATACTTGTAGGCATCCCCGCGCAGGAAGGTCTTCACGTTGTGGACTTCGAACCCGGCCGCGCGCAGCGTGTCTTCCGTCCCCTTGGCCCAACTGGCGGCGCCTGGATCTGGTGGCGGCCAATAGACAACTTCAAAGTGGGAACGGGGAAATCGTCTTGCCACCTCGTCGCGACTGGCTTTTACGATTTCGACATACAAACGGTAGTCCGTTGTTGTGGTGGGTGCGATCTTCTTAAAATAGGATTTTTCGTAGAGATTCAGGATTCGTTGGGTCAGCCGTTTCTCCTGCTCGTCCGGCTTTCGATCCTCAAAGCGGCCGGTGCGGACAAGCCTGCCATTCGCGTCCAGTTCAAATCTCGGATCACGCATCTGCCAGATAGGAAGTTCGCGCCCCCAAACCCTACGGACGTGATCCGGAATCGCCAGGTAAACGACCAGAATAGGAGGCTGCCTGACGACCGTCTCCGCCCATCCGCTTTGCAGGGCCGCCAGCATTTGGTTGGGACCGTATCCATTGAATCCAAAGTTGTAGACCGCGTACTTGCCGGCGGTAGCCGCCCCGACGAGGTAAGGAAAAGTCTCGGAGTCGTTTACTCCGTGGCCGAAGGTATAGGAGCACCCGAAGAACAGAATGCTTTCCTTCGCCTGCGGGGCCGGCGGCGTGATTCGGAGGCCGTTTTCATCCGTGGAGACCGCGACATCGAAAAGCAGTTTGCCACCCACATATCGTTTCCATCTTGCATGCAGACCGGGGAAAGGCTGGTTGCCCAGTACGTCGTGAGGGCGGGCCCAGTTTGCGGGTTCGAAAATGTCTTGAGCCGCGGGTGGAGGATATTTTCTTTCAAACCAAAGGCCAAAGAATCCTAGCACCGCCAAAACACCTGCAAGCGTAAAAGACGTAACGCTCCATGTGGGGCGTCGGTTTCCGAGGCCCGTCATAAAAAGCATCCAAGCGGCGGCCAGAAGAAAGTAGAGAAGGTTCCCGGCGGCTAACGAACCGGCGGCTCCAGCAAAGCCGAGCAGGAGACCAACTCTTGTCTTCGACCACCCGGAGTGCATAAACGTAACCTCGCCGGCACGCAGCCATCCCGGCGCTACTTTATAGCACAGGCAGTAATGATCGGCTATTATCGGCTATACTCCGTGCTGAACTCACGATGCGGCGCGACGGTGCCATTAGTCCATCAGATGCAACGATGCATCGCCTGCTGGTCAGAGCAATCATGGCTCAGAGCGGGCTCATCATTGCATCGGCCTTGCTCACATCTTCCGTGAACCTTCCATTGACGCGATTCCGATTGGAGTCGAGCGTCCTGTTGGTCATCGGAGGACTGGCGCTGGGAGCAGGCTTTATTGCCCGGCGCCGATCCGCCGAAATCGCCTTGATGCTGGCGGCGTTGTTGGCCGCCGCAATAGTCGCCGGAGGGCTGTGCTACCGGCGCGTCACTCGGGGCGACCTCTCATTCGGGTTGCTCCACCCCCCGCGATTCTGGACGTCCCCAACTGCTTGGGGCGAGGGTGAAGTGGGGTGGGATCCTGTCGTGGGAATGGTGCTTCCCCCCAATGTTGTAGGGCGTCAGGTCAGCGAGGATTTTGACGTTGTTTACCACAGCGGACCAGAAGGTTGGAGGATCCTTCCGGAACCATCCAAAACGCCGCCAGACAGCGAGATCTGGTTCCTCGGTTGCTCCTTCAGTTTTGGTGCCGGAGTGGACGACGATGAATCCTATATCTATCGCCTAGCGAGGGCTTGGCCGGAAAGCCGAGTCCGGAATTTCTCGGTCTCCGGCTACGGTACGACCAACGCCTACCTCAATCTGAAGAATCAGTTGTCCCGTCGCTCGAAGCCCACGGTTGTGGTGTACGCCTGGATTAGTCATCACCAGAAGAGAAACTATCTCCGGCGTTCCTGGCACGGGAGTTCCAATGCAGCGATCATTCCACGATTTGAAGTGGTTGATGGCCACCTTCATTGGGTCGGTTTTGTGCCAGGCGCTCAGGCGACTCTCGAAGATGGACCAGCCCTTGACGAAACCGAGTTCAGGATAACTGTGGCGCTGATTCGCGAGATGGCGCGCCTGAGCAGAGAGCGGAGCATTCCGCTTGTGATGCTCTTGCTCCAGGGCCCCGATTTTCGCGTACCAATGGCAGTGGCTGACGAACCCGGCATCTCAATTCTGGATGTGAGTGCAGTGAGTAATTCCTTCTATCCCCATGACGGACATCCAACGAAAATGTGGCATCAATCGGTAGCGCGAGCGATTGCATCCCATCCGTTGTTCGCCAGTCTGACTAGCAATCCAAAACTCCATGCCCCGTCGGCTATCCCGGAAATTCCTATGCAGGGCTGGGCGTATTGGGACGGACGCAAGGATGGCGCCGTCCGATGTGATTATCCGCGGGGACTAGGGGACCGGCTCAGACTGGATCTGTTCCCGCGCCTCTCTCTGTCTTCGATTTTTTCCAAGCCGTCCGATGTCGACCCGTGGCAGGTTCAACTGCGGCACAAGCTCTCGGTTCGTAGTGGACAGGAGTACCAGTTGGAATTGCAAATTCGGTCCGCCAATTCACGACGGGTCGAACTGGGAGTCATGCAAAACTACTCCCCTTACGAAAGCCTTGGCCTTCGTGACTCTTTGACTGTTTCTGAGGAATGGCAAACCATCAGACGGCGTTTTATCGCTGATCGGGACGAGCAAGACGCTCAGTTCGTGATCGCCCTAGGGGCCAGGCGTTGGATCGAATTGCGGGAAGTCAAGCTCTGGGATGGGGAGAACGACTTATTGGCGAACCGCGCCGCCGTATTGCTGCAAGGATTCGCCAGTTTGCCAGCCCGCTGAGGGAGCTGGCGGGAGCTGGCGGCGTGATGCCAGCACTTTCCCGTACTGTGCTATCCTGTCATACTTCTGGAGCATCAGCGTTGGATTCGCAATCCTTAGCATCGCAAGATCCCGCAACGATAGAGTTTTCGGCGAAAGCGCATAAGCTGCTGGTTCGGATCGCCCTCATCCAAGGCGCGGTTATATTCGTGGCAGGTTTGTTTCTATCGACGATCAATCTGCCTTTCACGAGATTCCGATTGCAATCCAGCGTCATCTTGGTCATAGGGGCGATTGCGATTCTAGCGAGCTTGCTTTCGATTCGGCGCTCGGCAGAAATGGCGTTGGCGCTCGTAACATTTTTGTCTGTAGCCATCGCCGTGACTGGATTCGGTTACCGTCCGGTCCGGCGGGGCGACGGCTCTTTCGGAATCGGACACAGTTCACGCTTATGGACTGGACCCGACGATTGGATCGAAGGCGCCGTCGCCGTGGACCCAAAAGTCGGAATGGTCCTTCCGCCTCATGCCGTGGGCCGGCAGCACAGCCCGGACTTCGATGTGATCTATACTAGCGGTCCCGAGGGATGGCGCATGATGCCTGACCCTCAGACCGCTCATCCCGACAGCGAAATCTGGTTTCTGGGATGTTCGTTTACATTTGGCGCCGGAGTGCAGGACGATGAAACCTATGCCTACAGGCTGGCAGCTCAAGCATGGCCAGACACCCGGGTTCGTAACTTCGCCGTGTCTGGCTATGGAACCACGAATGCCTATCTCAATCTGAAGAACCAACTCTCCCGCCGGCCGAATCCGAGCGCGGTGGTCTATGGCTGGATCTCTCATCACCGGGAACGCAACTACTTGCGCCGTTCCTGGCATCGCGGAACCTACTTGTCGACAATCCCAAAATTCGAGCTTGTCGGCGGTAAGCTCCAGTTCGACGGATTTGTGACCAACCAAGAGGCCACTATCGAGGATGGACCGGCTTTGGATGAAATCGAGTTCAAGATCACCGAGGCGCTGATTCGCGAAATGGCTAGGATGACTCGGGAACGAAACATCCCGCTCATCATGCTTCTACTGCAAGGCTGGGAAGATCGTGTGCCGATGGCCGTGATCAATGAGCCTGGCTTGTATATTTTGGATGTTCGCGGAGTCAGTAACTCCTACCATCCGCACGATGGGCATCCTACGCGAGTCTGGCATCAAGCTGTGGCCCGAGCAATCGCCGGGCATCCTTTGCTTTCGGGATTGACCGGGAATCCCAAGCTCTTCGCTCCTGAGGCCATTCCGGAAGCGCCCATCGAAGGTTGGACGTATTGGGATGGCCGGAAAGGTGGAAAGGCGTTTCTCACACATCCTCAAAAGGAGGACCAGCCGCTGCGGCTGGATCTCTCTTCGGCCTTTTCAGTGCCCTCTTTGATTTTCGGTTCCCCGAACCAGCGTTGGGACGTTCAGTTGAAATATCCCGTCGGCATGCAACGCGGCCACGACTACACATTGGAGTTGGAGATCCGATCCAATGCACGCGAGCAGGTTGACTACGGCGTCTTGGAAAATCATGTGCCCTACGGCACTCTCGGTTTTCAAGAGCCAATCTGCATGACTGCTAAATGGCAAACAATCCGCCGCCTTTTCACGGTAGACCGCGATGAGCGCGACGCCCAGTTGGTAATCGCCGTGGGCGGAACACGCTGGGTCGAGTTACGCAAGGCGAGGCTGATGGATGGAAGCGAAAACCTACTGACCGGCAGAGCCAAACTGCTGACTCCCAACGATGGTCAACTCCAAGGCCAAGGGACCTACTGAAGTGGAAGTCCCATGCGCTTCCGGAAGGCCCCTTACTGCATTCTTGACATGGGCTCCCCAGCGAAGTCAGAATCCCAGAGTCGCGACTCGTAAGATTCCTGATCGCGCAGAGAAGCTTTGGATTTTTAATTCTTCACATGATTCATTTCATGACAAGAACAACGCTAATGCAGCCCCCCTGTAGCGCAACCATCCGTAGAAGTGTGGACAGCTTCCATTACCCTGTCTACGTTCTTCCGACTCCAGAACTCGAAACTAGGTCAATCTGGCACATGAACTTAGCTGAAGGAAAATTACCGCCACTGGTTTCCATTACTGATAGCAGGCACTCCACCTTTCAGCGGCAGATGTAACCTTGCGCGTTCAATGATGCTGGAACGCGCTAGAATTTGGACCAATCGATCCTCAAAAAAGGGGATCCCCCGGTGAAATACGGGACGGCTATCATTATCGGCGCAGGTCCGGCCGGACTTACAGCGGCAATCGAATTGCAGCGGAGCACAGGAATCAAGCCAGTTCTGATTGAGGCTAGTCGCGCCATCGGCGGCCTCGCCCGAACCGTGTGCTACAAGGGCAACCGAATGGACATCGGCGGTCACCGCTTCTTTTCAAAGTCGGACCGGGTGATGCGCTGGTGGCTCGACATATTGCCCCTAGAGGCCGGCCCCAGAGAGAATGGTCGGCTTCGCTACCAGGGCCGGCAGCGCGAACTCCCGTCGATGACTTCGTCCGCCGACCCTCGAACTGAAGATCTCGTCATGCTGGTGCGCCCGCGCAAGAGCCGCATTTATTTGCTGCGCCACTTCTTTGACTATCCCATTCTCCTGACCTCCGACACGCTGAAGAAGATGGGCTTGGGCCGCACCCTTCGCTGCGGATTCAGCTATCTGCGTTCGTCGCTCCTGCCGCAACATAAGGAGCATTCGCTGGAGGATTTCCTGATCAACCGTTTCGGCAAACAGTTGTACTTGATGTTTTACAAATCGTATACCGAGAAGGTGTGGGGCGTGCCATGCCATGAGATAAGCGCCGAATGGGGTGCACAGCGCATCAAAGGCCTGTCGCTCAAGAGCGTGGTGACGCATTACCTGAAGGAGACCTTCGGGCTCAGGCGGTCTGACGACATCGCTCAAAAACGCACGGAAACTTCGCTGATCGAGCAGTTTCTCTATCCCAAGTTTGGCTCTGGACAGCTTTGGGAGCATGTGGCCGGGTTGGTCCACAAAGGCGGAGGCGAGCTGCACCTTGGCATAACCATCGATCGCGTCCATCTGAAAGCGAGCAAGGTGGTTTCCGTCGAAGGCGTCAACGAGGCAGGAGAGCGTTTTTGCTATCCCGGTGATTACTTCTTCTCCACCATGCCGGTGCGCGATCTCCTTCGTGCGGTCCGCTGTGAATTGCCAAAAGAAGTTGCCGAGGTCGCCGGAGGGCTGATGTATCGCGACTTCATCCTGGTTGGTTTGTTGGCCAAAAAGCTGGCTGTCACCGAGGAAGACGGTTCACCGCTTAAGGACAACTGGATTTATATTCAAGACCCGAACGTGACGGTTGGTCGATTGCAGATATTTAACAACTGGAGTCCCTGGCTGGTGAGCAAGCCCGATCGAGTCTGGATCGGTCTGGAGTATTTTTGCAACGAGACCGACGCTTTGTGGAAACTTTCCGATGAAGAAATGACCAGGCTTGCCATCGAGGAGGTGGCCGCGATCGGCATCCTCAAGCCCGAGGATGTTGAAGACTCCCACGTGGTTCATGTTTCCAAGGCGTACCCCGCCTATTTCGGCAGTTACAACAGCTTCGACGTGATCCGTAACTACACAGACGGTTTCGCAAACCTTTTCCTGGTAGGTCGCAACGGGATGCACAAGTACAACAATCAGGACCACTCGATGCTGACCTCCATGGTCGCTGTCGAAAACATCGTAAACGGCGTGGAGACGAAGGACAACATTTGGGCCATCAATGCGGAGATGGAGTACCAGGAGGAAGAGCTGCGCAAATAAGCCGGACTGGTTCCGAGTCAATTGATGCGCATCCTATTGGCGCACCCTTTCGCACGCAGCCAACATTCCTCAATGGAAACCCCCTTCTTGCATATCTTTGTGGGATGCAGCACTCTAGAAAAATGAGACAGGGCGGCTTCACCGTAAACATTCAGTATCTAATCTCTGAGACTCATCCGGTAGGCCAGGCAGCCACCGACGCCCGCCAGCGGCAGAACTGCACAGTAGAGCCATATCCAAGGCGACTGCTGATGAAAAAAACCCCAGTTGAGCGGAAGATTCGCCATCGAAGGAAGGAGCACGACACCAATCAGTGCGTCGCAACTCACGGTCATCGCAATCCAACTCAACACCAACACAGCGGTAAACGAAACGCTGCCGGCAGCGCCGATCTTGGCTTGCCGCAGATTCATGTAAGTCAGGATTCCACCTACAACCGGTGCAAGTGTCATCAAGTTCACCCACATTGCAGATTGACCCAGAGGTTGATACTCGGCGGTGCCGATGATGTAATTCAACACCAGCAGCACAGCAAAGCTCCAGATAGTCTGCCGAATTTGAAGCTTAACCTTCTTCCGAATAGAAGCCTGGGGAGATGCAGGCTTAGTGACGATAGTGACAGGCGATTGAATAGGCGTAACAGACTCTTTGGCGGTTGACTCAGAATGTCTAACTCCACTGTATTTCGATTGCATGTTCTGAGGTATCGAAGACGGGCGCACCAAAAAGCCTAGTTTTCTGGATACCCGTTTTCCAAACGCAATGAACCGCTTCCCGCATCCAGAGCAGTAGTAGGGGTTAGCGCCGATTGGACGCAAGTAAGTCTCCCACCCAGTCCGATGCACGCGCGTCACTTGGCCGGAGTTTCGGCAATTTGGACATCTCTCCATGAAATCATCTCTCAGGACGCCTACAGTTTGCGGTACTGCTATTGCAAAAATCCATCATGATTTACGAACTTTGTTTTACGTGTTTTGCAACTGTATCGATCCGACAGCTCGGGATCCGGCATCCGGAGAATCCGAACAACCCGAGATTTCAAACTCGAATCCCACTCCCGGACGGCCAGAAGTCGCCTTAGTACCGCCGACGCCGCTGTCCCATTTCTCGACGTTCGAGATATCTCCCAGGAAACTCCCGACTTCTTCGGGGTACGGCGTACCACGATGCTTGATTCAAGGCGCACTCAAGCTCCGTTGACCACGGCACACACCATTGTAGGATTAGGGTAAATCACCCGCAACTGCCGTGTTCGTCTATAGACGCAGAGGACGTCCGAGCTATAGTTGACTGCGGCGATTCTCGATGTTTGGCACGGCAGGGCTACCCAGCAATCAAGTTCAAGCGACTTCTACGGTGCGGCCCCCCGTTCCGTTAACCAGTCTCAGCAGTCGCATCTGTCTCAGCAATGCCGCCTCGTCTCTCCGATGGACATCAAAAGTGCCAAAAAAAGTAACATGAGTAATATTTCCTTCTTGCGCCTGCTCTCGGCGTTCAGGTCGGAGAAGGAGTCCTGTTTGCGCAACCAAATTCCTTTCGCCTTCAATAAGGTGCCACTGCTCTGCAACCATCCGAATTGACAGGTATCGCGACTTTTGTGCTGGCCCCATTCTATGGACATAAGAATCGTCAGAATCGTCGCACGAGTCAGGTGGCCCAGGGGTTTACTACCGGAACTGAGAGGTCCTCAAAGTGCGACATGTTTCGCGTCGCGAGCCGCGCATGACAAGCCAGGACTATACCGGCAATCATCGTATCCCTTAGTTCAGCAGGGCGCCCTTTCTTATGCCGCAACGCCATCAGATCACCAGCCTGCTGCGCTGCGGTGGTATCAAAAGGAGCGACTCGCCTCTCGATTTTGTCGAGGAGGTCCTTTTCGAATGATTGAATCAATGCAGAACGCCGCTTCCCGACCGCAGAATCTGCAATCCGGAGCGAATCTCGAGGATCGTAACTGAAGTCGTCCAGATGGAGGAGCGAGGCTGTTTGTCCAGCCAAGCGACGACCTGCTTGTCCGCTGATTGACGCATGAGCGCCGAGAGTACATTCGTGCCGAGAACAATCATCGATCGAAGGACGCCGGCTTAGTCTCATACCCACGCAGTTCGGGAATGTCTTCGTCGAGGCCAACGCTGGCGAACAACGAGGCGATTTCAGTACCCAGGCCCCCAACCGCGATGTCTTGCTCATTAACGGCATTTCGCAGAATGTCTCGCACCTCTTCCTCCATGCTTCGACCATGCCACGAAGCGCGCCGCTGGAGCCGGACCTTAACCTCTTTCTCGATATTTCGGACAACCTGAACAGTCTTAGCCGCGAGCTGACGACGTGCTTCACAGAAATCTACGACAGGCGGCAGAATCTTATACCGGCACAACTTCATTGGTTTGCGCAATAGGCTCTAGTAATCAACCACGATCGTTCCATCAAATCCGCAGGTTTCCACTTGGAACCACATCTTCCTTTCTTCCTCTTTCCCGGCAATCGTCGCCTCAATCTTCAGTTGATATACGCCGGGCACAAGCTGCCTGAGATTGGAGGCGCCGCCGTATTCCCGGTGGAACTGCAGTGCCGCGCACCCGCTGCCGGGCGTCGGTGTCACCGTTTGCAGCGCCACATTTCGTTGTTCGTCCACGTCTTTGGGGAACCCTCCCACGGTGGCATCCAGCCGCTTCAGTTCGATCTCGTGGACCTGCGCCATGGGGACTCCTCCCTGAGTCACCAGGACGCGCGCTCCGGTCCGCACTCCTTCGCCGCACAGCGCGACGGTCTGCGTGCTCGTCGCACCGGTCGCCGGGTTGGGGATAAATGTTACGGTTGCTTGCGCCGTGCGCTCTCGCGCAACTGCCGCTGGCGCGAACACGGCTTTCAGGTCTCCCATGCCTACTTCGTGCCCGGGCTCGACGGCCACCGGAAACGCCGGCAACCCGGACAACGAATAATCGCTGGCGTTGGTTCCGCTGATCGACACATCTGTGACCGCCACGGAGCAGCTTCCCGTATTTGATATCACCAGTGGCCGTGCCGAATGGCAATTCCCGATACTCTGAATCACCGTAGGATCAAACCGCACGCTGGCCGCTGTTCCGATGGCTCCCGCTCCTGCCTGTGCGGTCACCGTAATCGTCAGTGTCGGCATCGAAGGGTCGTTGCTCTGAATCGTCAACGTGGTCGTCCGCACGCCTGTCGCCGTCGGCATAAACATCACCGTGAACGGGAAGCAGAAATCATGGCTCACCGTCACCGGGAAGCCACCCGACGGCGTATCAATTGTAAATTCCGGATTCGACGACGTGATCGACGTGATGATCAGATCTGCGGCGCCCGTGTTGCATACCTTCAACGTGCCAGGCTGCGTGTCGCCCAGGCACGCGCGTTTGAATGTGGGCGGCGCGGGCACTTGAATTTCCGGCATCGGCACTTTTTTGAAAGTCAGTCTCCACACGCCTCGGCCGCGCGTGCCCAAGAACAAATTAATGTCCCCGCCCGGCGGATCGTGATCGAAGTGCGCGTAGTACGGTCGCGGAATGTGCGGCACTCCCGAGGTTCCCGGCGCAAACGGATCTGTCACCAGCTGCCAGCGCGTCCCCCCATTTGTGCTGATGAACACGCCCGAATCCGCTCCTCCAGCCACCAGGATGTCTGAATCGGCGGGATCAAAAGCCACGAGCGTTGGCTGCGGGTACCCGGAGAAACCCGTGAACGCCACGGGTCCGGTGCGATTCGCATATTGGAAGGCACCATTCCCCGTCATCATCAAGTCCAGCGCCACGAGGCGGTCCCAGGTTGTCCCGCCATTCAGCGATACCACCATCTCCGGTCCGCTTGCCCCGCCGAGGTGCGAGGCGATCATCCGGTTAGGATTGTTCGGATCGACGGCGAACACGCCGAAGGATCCGGGACCCGGCGTCGGCACTTGCAGCCACGTTCCGCCCGGGGCAGTTCCCTGATACCTCCACATGGTCCCCTGCCGGTCTCCGTCGCAGCCCCCGCTCTTCACAAAGAGTGTGGTCGTACCGCCGCTTACAGACTCTTGCAAGCCGCAAGGCGCTGCTGGCGAGCTCGCAGCACCAAGCTGCGTCCACACCACGGGCGACGCCCCCACATCCGAGGTGACAAAGACTCCCGACGTCGTCGCCACGGTGTACGCGTTCGTACCGATGTTCACAATTGCTTCCAGTTGCTCGAAGGACCTCATGTTCCCTGCTGGATAGGTGTTAATCTCGGCGGGCGCTCCTGCCAGGCCGGCGCCGCTCAGAAAGAGCCGTGTCGCGCGGCCCCCAAAGCAGCACACCGTGACCAAACCTCGCGTGGACTCCCCGTTCGCGTCAAACGCATCGCAGCACTGCGGGTTGGTCCACGTAACGCTCGCAGCCCCGCCACTCGTCGTTCCGAACGGCCCATCATCTTGGTTGCCCATGTACAGGTCTTCCGGTGTGGCTCCGGCCCGGTGTACTCCTGCGAAGGTGTAGTTCCACAGAGCATGCGGAGTTACATTCGGTTGCGCCCATGCCGGCGTGTGGCAGCCCGGGCTTGTCGTCAGGGTGTTTCTGAATACTCCGCCATCCGATGAAAAGAAGATGGGACACGCATTGCTCGGCACGCCCGGCGCAAACGCGATGCTGCCCGAGTCGTCGTGCGCTCCCACGCTTCGCGTGAACGGCCCCGCCCAGGCCGTCGACGCATTGCATCTTTGCGCTCCGCCGGGCGCTGCCGGCGAAGGGGTTGTGCACGTCCCGCGGAAAAGCTTCACGTCTCCAAACCACAAGTCGTAGTTGGCCGCCGACCGTTTATTCATCGCCACAAACGGAATGCGCCCCTGCGGCGCGGGGTTCGCGTAACTGACCGGCCAGCTCTGTCCCCCATCGTCGCTCTCGAAAATCGAAGTCCCGACTACGGCGAAGAGCACATACGATTCATCCGGCGATACCGCGATCGAGCATCGTCCCGTTTGCAGCGGCTGGGTCGTTGCTGTCGTCCATGTAGCTCCCCCGTCGGTCGAGCGCAAGTGCCCGTCATCGCCGCAGAGATCGATGATTCCTCCGTCATGCACCACCACGTCACCAATATCGTTGGCTTTTGTCGTCGGCGTGGGATCCACGTAATTCCACGTCACCCCGGCATCCAGGCTGATGGCCAGCCCGCAATTTGTGCCGATGAACACATGGCTGGGAGTCGCCGGATCAATCGCAATGCCGAACGCCGCGGGCTCGCTCCGTCGTGCGACGGTCGTGCAGAACCCCGCGGGCGGCGTCGCGCTCGCCGGATGCGTCCAGGTATTTCCGCCGTCCGTGCTCACGTTGATGCCGGACTGGCTGACTACGCGTCCGTCGTAGAATGAAGTCGCGTACACTTTGTTCGAGTTCGTCGGATCCACCCTTACGTCCCACGTCACCGTCGGCACGTGTCCGTCCAGATGCGCCCAGGTCAACCCGCTGTCTGTGCTCCGGAACAGTCCTCCAAATTCGCTCGCCGCAAACAGTCTGGATGCATTGCCGGGGTCCACCCGAACGTGGTTCACTCGCCCTCCGGAGGCGCCGTCCGGGTCGGAGTTGTTCGATTGGTTTGGATTGATGTCCTTGATCGTCACCGTCAGTTGCGCCCGTCCCGCCGTCGCCAGCAGAAGACCCGTCAAGGCAAGGGCAGCGCTCCTCCATAACGTCGCGCGCGTCATGGCTGCCTCCGCGCCGCCGGTCGGGGAGCCGGTTTGGCAGCCGGCTTATCCGGCACCATATCCGCCGGACAAACCACCGCCCGGCTCGTCGTCGACTCGGACACGATCCGTCCCGATTCCGTTTCTATTGCGATGCGCCAGGTGTAATTCACGCCCGGCTCCAGCCCTTCCACCACCGCGCTCATTTCGGCGCCACCGCCTTCCACGGCGCGCGCCTCCTTCGGCTGCTCGTATCCGATCACCGAGAACTGGAACGCGCGCACTTTTGGCTCTTTCTCCTGGACCAGCGCCCGGAGCGGGCGTTCCGGGGAAGCTTGCGCGAGCGGGACTGACACCAGCAGTCCCTTCTCGAAGCCGTCCCGATAGACTGTGGCCTCCAGGCTCTGCCTGGCTCCCACAAGCGCCGTTAGCTTGTGTGCCTCCAGCGTCTCTTTGGGCATGCTCCAGCGAATCCGCGCATTCGATGTCCGCAGCTTGGTTTCGCTGCAGTACGGCTCGACCTCCACGCTCAATTTCGCTTCCACGCGTGAGGCCGGCTGCGTTGTTTGCGCCGACACTCCGCCGCCGCTTTCCAGCGAAAGCGCGAAGCTACACACCAAGAGAAAAACCATGCTTGGAAATACAAAGAATGATGAAAAGGTCCGGGACATGACACCTCCACCAAAGCCGCGCGGGCGAACTAGCTGATTGGGTGAAACCTTCTGGCTGACCTCGCTCCGTCAGAATCCGTCTGTAGGTTAGTGCTCCGCTTCCCTGAAACGTTACACCACCCCACACTCTCTCCGCGCCGGAAGGCCTCGCCTTTGGGAATCGGAGCTTCAGCTCCGACTACCCCAACCATCCAGAAGCGGATTTCAACGGCGGCGCCTTACCGACGACTGAACTCCAGGGGCAGAGCGCTTGGCGAGCGGAGAGTCCGAATATCCCGCAGTGCAAGCTATTTTCGTCCTCCTCGAGCACGACTGAACGGTTTCCTCCGGGTCTCGGTTCCGCGATTAGAATTCGTAGCCCACCCTGGAATGCGCCGGATGCGAACCTATCTATAATTCGACAAACTCGATTTTAGGGGCACGAAGCTACCTTGACTTTCGAGGCGCTGTCAATTAGAAAACTGCGATTTCCCCTCGCAAAACGAGGATGTGAAGCTTCGTGGAGGCGGAGGTGCGTAAATGAACCCCATCTTGTGCAAGATTGCGGGTGATGGCACGACCAGGGCCGACCATGGCCATATTGCAAAGCTGGATGGAAAACAAAATTCCTAGACCACTGTTTTTGCAGTAGTGCTCGGTCGATCCTCCGGCACTGTTTAGTGCCCCAAAAAAGAATAATCGCAACAATTGGAGTTCGCTTGTTCGACCGTCGGAAAAGACTTGGCCTTCAGTCAGCAGAGATCTCCAGCGAAAAGTGCGTCCTCGCTGGAAACCACGCGTAGGACCATCATGCGGTGGAAGCCATCGTCAAAAATCGGGATATCCTTGGCGGTCGGGCACAACGGTGCAACCCAGCGTGCAGCTTCGCCTTCCGGATTGGCATGGCGGGCTACACATGAAGCAGGCATGGTGGTGGACCGTACAGCTGCGTACGGTCCACGCGTTGCTATGTGCTCTTGATTCAACGAGGCATTACTGTGCGAGGTAGCGTGCGATGGAAGTTCCCACGGCCACGATCTTGCCGTCGCTCTCTAGAGCCAAGCCGTAAATCGAGGCTTGGTTGTTCCCGAAGGCAGTGGTCACCTTGCCGCCTGAACCAAAGGAACTATCCAATCCGCCGTTGCTGGTATAGCGGGCGAGTGCGAAATCCGCTCTTTGAGGGCTAAACGGCGCGCTGGTTACAACCGATCCTGCTGCGACAATGTCGCCGTTCGACTGAAGGGCCAACGCAAAAAGCGAGGCGTTAGGCTGGGTTGCATTGAGACTGAAGCTGGTGGCCACGGCTCCGCCTTGGCCGAAGTTCGTATCGACGCTGCCGTTGCTGTTGAAGCGAGCGAGGCCGAATCCTATGCCATTCCCATTGTTGATACTCAAGCTGGTGACCACTGTGCCGCCTACCAGGATTTTGCAATCGCTGGAGCAGCCGCCTCCGGTTTGAACCGCCATGGCCCCGGCGACTACCGCGCTTGCTGCTTGTCCCGAGATGCCAAAGCTCGTGTCCAGGCTGCCGTTCGCGTTATAGCGTGAAATGATCCCTGCTGCCTGGGCGAGACTCACCGGGGGCGCGGCGGATCCAAAGCCCACCACGTTTCCACCTGCTGCAAGCAGGATCTTGCCATCCGGTTGCAATGCAATCGCGGTTGGGGCTGCTAGTAAGGTTGCGGCTACGCCGCCATTGCCGAAAGTGTCATCCAGTTGGCCACTGGCGTCATAGCGGGCGAGGGCGCCAGAGGCTCCCGTCAATTCACTGTTTAGACCGGCGAGGAGGATCTTCCCGTCCGGTTGCAGCGTCAGGACGCTGGCAACTGCTCCGAACGAGCCGCCCGACGGTCCTACCTGTGTTTCCACGATACCGCCGCTGCCGAATGTAGTGTCCAAGCTGCCATTCACGTTGAGCCGCGCCAGTATGAACAACGGCCCGAAACCCTGCTGGAAATTGGAGATGGCCGCCACAATCTTGCCGTCGCTCTGGATGGCTAGACCGATAACCTGCGCTCCGCCGAAGTCATCGCCGGGGAAGCTGATGCTTACCGCTCCACCAGTCCCAAAAGTCGAGTCCAGAGTGCCATTCGTATTGAGGCGCACCACCGCGGCCTCAGGGCTGATTTCTCCGCCGACAACAATCTTGCCGTCACTCTCGACCGCTGCAACGGTCAGAAGGGTGCCGAGGCTGTTCGTGAATACCCCAGCGACGCCAAATGTTGGGTCAAGCTTGCCAGCCTGAGCCATCGCCGGACCTGACGAAACGATCAGGGCTGCGCCTGCAAGCAACGCACTGCGGACCATGGTTTTCCTTATTGCCTTATTCATTTGCATCTGGATTTGCCTCCCAACGACGGAAGCTTGTCTCAACATACCGACTAAATTCATTACGTTCTCCTTTTTGTGGTTGTAGGTGACGGCCGGCTAACGTGACTGTTCTCGTTTTACTGTTCTTTCTTCAGTCGTTGTCGCCTCGCAGAGCGGAACTCGATATCTGTGGAGTTTATTCTGGTGTTGCTTGTAAAAATTCTGTCACCGTCTTGCAAGCTGACGAACCAGAACCAGTGAGAATGTGGACGTGAAAGCCTTCCAGATTTCCAAACCGCGAAAATGCCTCGTGGCCGACGGCGGTCGCCTCGTCGATGGAAACCTCACGTTTCGCAAGATTGGGTGGAGGATCTCGCCGACTCGTGAGCGGTGAGCCCTCCATGCTGTTTCAGGTTTTCGTTTTCGCGACTGCCTCGCAGGGCTTGCGATTGAATGCTTTCCGCCATCGTCGTCCTCCAGTTTTCGCCGACTCCTCCAGCACGGGCGCAAGCGATTCCTTATGCCCGGACTTTCCTGAGACCAAAAGAAGTTGTCGAAGCTGCGCTGAAGGGATTGCCGCGCGCGGGCTCTGTGCACGCCGTATTTCTAAGCGTGGAAAAAACGGCTGCGCGACGGCGCGGCGGTGAAATTGCTGGAGGTACAACTGGCGGAGCCTGCGCGAATCGCGGCGAGTGACTCGAGTGTTGAAATCCGGCTGCAGAATGGGCCGGTGACCGGTTGGCGGGACGAGGATTCGACGCCGGACATTTGCGAAGCTGGATGGAAAACAAAATTCCTGGGCCACTGTTTTTGGCAGCAGTGAGGGATTTGTGCCATCGAATATGGGCCTTTCCAAGAGCGAGAATCAAATCCAATTTGTGGCTACTTGGTTCGGTGCAGCTCTTTGCGTAACAGCACATCCAGGGACATCACTTCCGTCTTCTGGTCCAACTTGTATCTCTCCGTGCCAGGATAAAGCACGATCTGGCGGGCTGCTCCGATGTCTTCACATCCGATGTAAAACCCTTTGCTCGGTGCAGGGTTTCCAATGGATCGCTTCACTTCAATCGCCCACCGATCCTTTGCGCCAAATTCAATGACGAGGTCGATCTCGGCGCCCGCAGATGTTCGGTAGAAGGATGTCTGAACGCCAGCGGGCAGGGCACCCAGTACATTTTCAATGACCATTCCCTCCCAGCTTGCACCGACGACAGGGTGTCCCAGAAGTTCCTCGCGCTCACGTATGCCAAGCAAAGCATGGACTAGACCACTGTCTCGCACGAAGACTTTCGGTGTTCGAACCAGACGTTTCTTTGCGTTTGACGACCAAGGCGGCAGCCGCCGAACAAGCAGAAGATTCACCATCATGTCGAGGTAACGGGCCACGGTGTGCCCGCTCACCCCAAGACCGCTCGCCAGCTGTGCGGCATTCAGCATTTGCGCCTGGTTGTGAGCCAACATCTGCCAATACCGGCGGAGAGTCTCGTCTGGAATTCTCGGTCCGAGAGCGGGAACATCTCTCTCCAAATAGGTTTGGATGAAAGCGCTTCGCCATTCGAAGCTCTCTTTGTCATCCCCTGCAAGGAAACTGTCAGGAAAGCCGCCCCGCACCCAGAGTTGGTCTCCCTGCTCTGGTCTGACATCCGCAACTTCCGTCTCGGAGAACGGCCGTAGTTCCTGGTATATGATGCGTCCGGCCAACGATTCGGCGGATTGCTGAAGTAGATCAATCGAAGCAGAACCTAGGAGCAGGAACTGTCCAACACGATTTCCTTTGCGGCGTCTTCTATCGATGAGGCTCCGAAGCGTCTTGAAGATGCCAGGTAGACGATGAATCTCATCTAAGATGACAAGACTTTCCTGGTGTTGCCCGAGATAGAGTTCCGGATCGGACAGTTTCGCCCGGTCCGACGGCAGTTCCAAGTCAAGGTAGATGGAGCTGTCCTTCAGTTCGGAAGCTATTGAAAGGGCCAGAGTGGTTTTGCCTACTTGACGAGGCCCGAGAAGCCCAACCGCGGGAAAGCGAGTCAAGAGGTCCTTAATAACTGGCTTGATGGCTCGCTCAATCATTCCATGTAATTATGCCATGCAACGGCATGATTACAAGGTCAAATTCTGAACGGACCCGCAGTGAACACTCGTTAATTAAGGGTACTAGTCTTGTCTCAGGAGATGTTTGCACGGGAGGGCACAGTAGGACCGCGGAGGGTTTTTGTTGGAATGATTTAGTGATTTTCTACTCAGGCTGACAATTCTTAGTGATTCAGGATGTACTTTAGTGGATTTTGATGATAAGAAGGCTTAGTGGATCTGCACAAAAAGCCGCGTTCTTAGTGTTTTCGGATGAGACTTAGCGATTTTGGAGAGAGATGAGTCGAGAAACCACCCCCATTGGGCTTGTCAAACTTATCGAGGAGCTCGGACTACGGGTGCCTACTCCCACGGTGCGCTCCGAGGCAGTTCGCGGCGCACGAAGGACGAAAGTCTCAGAAGATGCGGTTCTCGAACAGTATCCGATGACCTATGCGCCGACCGACCTCTTCGGACATCTGCGATTTGCGATGCGGTACGAACCTCTTGATATTGGCGTTCTCGCGTCCGCTTTTGCAAAGATACCGCAACAAGAGATGGAAACGTGGGTCCGGGCAGAGCCCATCGGCAAATACATTCGGCGAGCCTGGTATCTCTATGAGCTTTTGACGAAAAAGACATTGGATGTACCCAATGTGCCCCCGACAAACAATGTGGCTTTGCTCGATCCAGCTTTGCACGTGACGAGTGTCGGCACGCGTGTCCGAAGACAGCGGGTGATCGACAATCTGCTCGGGAACGCAGACTATTGTCCTACCATCCGCCGTACGGAAATTCTGGACGCAGCCATGGCCCGTGGCCTTGAAGCCGAAGCGAAGAAGATTGTCGAAGACTGTGATCCGGTCATCCTGCGACGGGCGATTCATTACCTGTTTACGAAAGAAACGAAATCCTCGTTCGCCATCGAAGGAGAAAAACCGACTTCGGAACGAACCGAGCGGTTTGAGCGCGCGCTTACGCACGCTCCGGAGTTCGATACCTCAAACAAGAGCGCTTTTGCAGGATTGCAGAACGCCATCGTCGATCGACGCTATGCGGAAAAGGATTGGCGCACTGGACAGAACTATGTTTCAGAAACCATGCGGGATTATGCGGAGATTGTCCATTTTGTATGTCCCAAGCCTGAAGATGTTTCTTCGCTGATGCACGGCTGGATGCGCATGGTGGCGCGGGTCGACAGCGACAATGTCGATCCCGTCTGTGCGGCCGCACTAACTGGATTTGGGTTCGTGTTTATTCATCCGTTCGAGGACGGGAATGGGCGAATTCACCGGTTTCTGATTCACCACAGCTTGGCAAAGCTGGGGTATACGCCGAAGGGAGTCATTTTTCCTGTCTCCGCGGCCATGCTGCGCGACCTGGCTCGGTACGACAAAGCATTGAATGCGTTCTCGAGGAAGATAACGCCCTTCATCGAATACCGCATGGATGATGCACAGCACATGACCGTTCTGAACGAGACGAAAAACTTGTATCCCTATTTCGATGCCACCGCACAAGCCGAATACCTCTATCAGTGCGTGGCGGAAACAATCGAGAAGGATCTTCGCGAAGAAATAGGGTTCATCGTGAAATACGATCGGGCTCTCGATGAAATCAAGGAGATTGTCGATATGCCCGATAAGCGGGCATCGCTGCTTGCCCGACTGATCATGCAGAACAAAGGCAAGTTGGCGAAAAGCAAGCGCGATCTATTTTCGGAAATCACGGATGATGAATTGGCCCGAATGGAGCAAGCCGTTGCCAAGGTGGAGGAGTGAAACTTGAAACGACCGATAGCAGAAAAACACATTTTCTTAGCAATATAAGCTTCCCCCAAACCTGCACGGGTCACGGAAAACTCAGAATTCAATTCCATTGCCCGCTTGTGCTCTGCGATGCTGGTTCGGACAAGCTCGACCTGGAGCTGTGCGTCCGCGTGGCACGGTCTTCGAGTCTGTACACTGGAAGCGGGGCCCGTTTGGCGGTCGAAACGCGACCTGAAGTCGTTCGAAAACTATTTGCACGAATTTCGGCCACGGGAGCCGCGCGTCCTCCACGAACCCATGGTGTCAGTGGCCAGGGCTAGTGGGCTGCGACGCTTCGTGGCCGCTGCGGTCGTCGACTTGGCATGCACAGCTACCCTTTGGTTTGCGTCGCTCGGCTAAACCGGCGAAACATCACCTGACAACGCCGCGTACGAAGTGGCATGCCACGAACCATTGCGCAGAATCTCAAAGCCATCGGCACGTGCGCTTGCTTGGCCGGAAGAAAGCAAGGTTGAGGGTGAGAGGCTGGGTACTGTTCGCGATCAGCTGGACCTTACGCCATCAGCAATGGGCCAGTGCTTGTGGCCCAGCTCGATGCCTCACCACCGGCGAAGTATACTTTTCGGCATGCTAAGGTCAGTTCTCGTGTGCATGGTACTATGGGCCCCCTGCATGGCTCAGCTGCCCCGAGTACCGGATCTTGAAGCGCAACGCGCAGCCTTGAAGAAGCTCGATTTTCTGGTAGGAAAGTGGTCCGGCGAAGCTCGTGTTCTGCGTGGATCTGGTGAGCCACTGGAGTTGATCCAGACTGAGGAAGCTCAGTACAAGCTCGACGGTTTGATCCTGATCATCGAGGGCATCGGGAAAACCAAAGCTGATGGCAAGGTCGCGCTCCAGGCATTCGGGATCGTTTCTTACGACGATGAGGCAGGAACATACCGCATGCGTGCCTATAACGACGGCCGCTATTTGGAAACCGACCTGAAGCTGAGTGAAAGCGGCAAAGGGATCGCCTGGGGCTTCGCATTAGGCGACATCAAAACCAGCTCTTTGTTGCGCATAAACGAAAAGGGCGAATGGACCGAACTAACCGAAATTGCAATTGGTTCTCAGCCCGCCCGGAAGTTTATGGAACTTACCGTCAGTCGCCAGAAATAGCGCCCGATCAGGCGACTGTACTCGCCACCCCATCACTGCGTGGAATAAGCCGTCCCGACAGGCAGTCTGCACGTTTGCCAACCATGCATTTGCTCTAACGTTTGTGGTGGACCCGCTGTTTTCTGATTTCACGATTCTCCGCAACGCCGGCTAGACGAAGGCTACGGAAGTCTTTATAGAAGCGTCGTGTGCTGCTCGGTCCTTCTTTTCCTCACGCATTTCGCGGATGCGGTCGCCAATAATCATGGCTCACGATTACCGGATCGCATCATTCGAACCTCAGTGCCACCATCGGATCCACTCGCGCCGCACGTCTTGCCGGCACATAGGATGCGAGCACCGCTACAATCAGCAGCACCAGCGCCGTGACCGCTAGCGTAGCCGGGTCCGTCGTACTCACACCAACCAGAAAGCCTTTTAACACGCTCTTCAACATCATCGCCAGCACCAAACCCATCGCCAATCCCAACCCTGCAAGTCGAAGGGCCTGCCCCATCACCATCGACGCCACTTGCCCGCCGCTGGCGCCCAGAGCAATGCGGATACCCATCTCCTGCCTTCTTTGCGCCACGGAGTACGAGATCACGCCATAGAGCCCGACGGCCGCCAGCACCAAAGCGAGTCCCGCGAACCCGCCTAGCAGCATCATGTAAAACCGCCGCTGTCCCAAGGAGCCGGAAACCAGCCTTTCCATTGGCACCGGCTCTCCCACCAGAACGTCACGGTCTAGGCCTTGAACCAGTTTGCGCGCCGGTTGTCCAAGCGCTGCGGGCACTCCCTTGGTGCGAATAACAAGAGTCGCGCCATCCATCCCCGCCTGCGCCAGAGGTACATAGAAAGTCGGCGCCACGGGAGCATCCACGCCGAAGTCGTGCACATCACCGACAACGCCCACGATTTCGCCTTCGTTTTTCTCGTACCCCCCACTCGCGCCAAACTTGATCTTCTGTCCGATGGCGTCGCTGCCCGGAAAAAACATCCGTGCGGCCGTCTCGCTAATGAGCAGAACGCGTGCCGCGCCCAGCCGGTCGCTATCCTCAAATGTCCGGCCTTTGCGCAGCGGAATTGTCATGGTGCGAAAATAGTTCGGAGTCGCGAAGCGCAGCTCGGCCGAAGGCTCATCTTTTTCTGGCACGCTTCTGCCCTCGACGCGGAAGCTGCTGCTAAAATCATCTCCCGACAGTGGAAGGGGTGTCACCGCAGCCACCGACGTCACCCCCGGCAAGCCGCGCAGTTGCGCCACCGCTTCCTCCCAGTAATTTTGTACCGCCAGGCTGTTCTTGTAGTGCGCGTCAGGCACGCTGATGCTCACCGTCAATAGCCCGCCGGGATCAAAACCGGGGCTGAGCGACCTTAGTCCCATGAAGCTGCGCACCAGCAGGCCCGCGCCCGCCAGTAGCATCATAGAAAGCGCCAGTTCCCCCACCAGTAGCGCGCCGCGCAAGCGTCCCGACTCGCGCGACGGCGAAATGGACGTCCTCACCAGGTCTGCGGCGTCCAGCGCTGAGGATCGCAGCGCTGGGATCAGCCCGAACAACACGGCGCACGCGAGCGACACGCTCATGGTAAACGCCAGGACCGGTCCGTCGAGCCCTACGCTCGCGAGTCGTGGGATGTCCGTCGGCCCGAAGCGCACGATGGACACCAGCGCCCAGTGAGCTAACAGCAGGCTGGCGCCTGCGGCCAGGACCGCCAGCTGCAAACCTTCTGTCAGCATCTGCCGCACCAGCCGCAAGCGTCCCGCCCCCAGGGCGCGCCGCATGGCCAGCTCTCTATGCCGTACCGTCGCGCGCGCCAGCAGGAGGTTCGAGATATTCGCGCACGCGATCAGCGCTACCAGCGCGACGGCCCCCAGCAGCACCAGCAGCGCCGGACGAATTTCCCCCACCAGCGCCGTGCTCCAAAGCTGCGCGCGCACGCCCCACTTTCCATCTTTATCCGGATAAAGCTTCCGCAGTTGCGTCATGATCGCTAACAAATCGTCATTCGCTTGCGCCAGCGTGACGCCGCTCTTTAGCCGTCCCAGCACAGCCAGATAATGCGCCCCGCGCTGCGTCATCACCTTGTTGTCGAATCCGATGGGCATGTACGCGTCGCTGCCCGGTAGCGGGAAACGGAAATCCGCGGGCATCACACCGATAATCGTGTAGGGCTCGCTGTCCAGCTGGATTGTTTTTCCGATGGCGTCCGCTGTCCCGCCAAATGCCGCCTGCCACAAGCTATAGCTCAGGATAACCACATGATTGGCGCCCGTGCGGTTCTCCTCCGAGGCGAACTCTCGCCCGAGCAGGGGTTCTGCTTGAAGCGTCGAAAACATCCCTGCCGTTGCCATCACGGCACGGACACGCTTCGCCTCGCCTTGCCCCGTCAACGCAAACTCGCCTATGCGATAGGCGAACATCGAAGAGAAGGAGCGATTCTGGTCGCGCCAGTCGAAAAAGTCCGGCGGCGACGATGCGTAACTCGTCAGCGTACCGTTCCGGTTCCACGTGGAAGCCACATTCACGATGTCGTCGGCATTGCGATAAGGCAGCGGCCGCAATAGCACCGCCTCGATCACGCTAAACATCGCCGTGTTCGCGCCGATGCCCAGCGCCAGAGCCAGCACCGCCACGCTAGTGAACGACGGATTCTTGCCGAGCATACGCAGCCCATAGCGCACATCCTGGAGAAAACTCTCGATGCTGGTCTCCCAGCCCACTTCGCGGACTTCCTCCTTCACAGCTTCCATGCTGCCCATCTCCATCCGCGCTTCACGAGCAGCTTCTTCGCGCCCCATTCCCGCGCGCATCTTGTGTTCGACGGCGCTCGCCACATAGTCCCGCAGCTCTTCGTCCAGATCGCGTTCCACGCGCTGCTTTCCGAACAGCGCTCGCAGCCCGCCTCCGATGATTTTGACGAGCCGCATCAGACTTCTCCTGAGGTCGCTTCCAGAATGCGCGCGATCGCCGCACTCTGCGTCTGCCATTCGCGTGCTTCGCTTCTGAGTTTTTTCCGTCCCGCGTCGGTCAGCATGTAGTACTTCGCGCGCCTGTTATTCTCCGTCGCTTGCCACTCGCCTTCGATCCATCCTTGCCGCTCGAGTCGCCGGAGCGCCGGAAAAAGTGAGCCGGCATTCACCTGAAACACTCCCTTGCTGATCTGCTCGATGCGCAGCCCCACTCCGTAGCCATGTATCGGCTCGAGCTCGAGCGTTTTCAGGATGAGCATGTCCAGCGTCCCCTGTACAACGCCACCCGTCTTTTGCCCCATGGGCATTTCGCTTCCTCTAGATTGTCGAGAGGAGAATAACCCGGTTCTCTAGATTGTCAAGAGGAAATTGCCAAGCGCTAAGACGGCCAAGGTTCTGAGGGATTTTGTGAACGTGACCGCGTCGTTTGACCGACCAGTCCGTCAGACGGCCCCCGGGAGCAAGGAAGTTCAGCGCCTATTGGCGATGGAACGCGGGAGTTGCTTGGCTACCCTACTGTTCGCACTCCGAGACCAACTTGGTATAAACCTCGCGGGCGTGGTCGTAGGCTTTTTGAGCGTCTGGGAGTTCGGCCTTGGAAATCTTGGGAGCCTTTTGGGTCCAGCACTGGTTGACGGCGGCAAGACACCATTCTGCGCTCTGACGCGAGGCGCGAATGGGTTTTCCCTCCACCAGAACGAAAATGGGGTTGGTATGCGAAGAACCTAGGATGCGCCACGCCAGCCAACTGCTGCGCTCGACCGGCACATCAAACGCAACATCCTGAATGCTTCCGTCCGCCACAACGTCCTTCTGGGCAACCGTTTTTCCGTTCATCACGAGTTCCACGGGCACTTGGCGCGTATTTCCGATGCGCGCCCGCTCGATATGCCAATAGGGTTGGCGATCCATCGGCCGGTCATGGATGTTGTCGGTTGGGATAGTGCGATTGTCCGTCCAGAACTGCGATCCTCGGTCAGAGGGGATGCCGTCTGTGTTCGTCACCACCGGGCTGAGGTAAGCAGAAACCTTCACTCGAGCATGCACCTTCCCTCTTCCCGTCAGCCTTACCTCACTAGCATTCGTTCCAACCTCCACATCGTTCAAGCTGAAATCCATGAGATGGCTCCGGCCATCGGAAACGTAGCTTCGTCCGGCGCGAAGAGCCTCCAACCAGCCGCTGTAGCTGAACGGCCCATCTACCTTGGCGTAGACGCGACCCTGCCCAACTCGTGCGTCCGTGATGCAGGGGAAATCGGTCTCTCCCGAGATCCGCGTGCGGAACCCGACGTTGAGCGTGTGATACCAGATGTTGAGCTCCCATAGGTAAGGGGTATCCATGGTGGAAATAAAATCAACGGCATCAGAATGCGTTACGTCAACGATGTATTCGTTGGCGCCTATACTGTCGAAGCCCGGAATTTCGTAGTTGGGAAGCTCGTGCGATTTCACTGCAAGTCCCCAGCCTGAGTGTGCAAAACCTACCAAGGCTTTCTGCGATTTCCCCCACCGCAAGATGGGCAGGTCCCAAGTAGGCCACTGGTCAATACGCAGGCAGTGCGGATAGTCTTGATCCGTCAGCCCGAGCAGTACCAGGTGCCCGGCGTGGCTCGAGGGGAAGCCGGAAACCTCCAGGTCGTAATGCATCAACTCCCCAGGCTTTGAGAGCGGATGATCCTTGCCGCTGAAAAATTGCTTCTGGTAGTAGTAACAAGGTCCCCAGGTCAGCACGGCTCCGACGTTCAACTTCTCGCCTTGAATTTGGCGGGCCATGTCCTCCGGTCGGACACCTTCGGTGGGATTCTGGTAGTGTGAGCAGCCGGCGGCATGCACGTGATGATCGCCGGAATACCAGCCATATTTCGGTGGATTGCTCCATCGCTCCATGGCAAACGACACCTCGTTCGACCCCGTCGCGGTTACTGCAAGTTGTTTCGTTTGAGCCTGATACTCGGGACCCATCGAGCACGTCACCGTATACCTACCCTCGGGCAGGAGAAGTGTTTCGCCGCTGGCCCGATAGACTTGCGGCTGGAAAAAGAGGTCCGGTGCGAGGCGCTTCGAGGGATTTGGATAGAGGCGTCCCAACGCATCGCGAATCGTGAAGGCCGCCATGGTGGGCGCACCATTCTCGTCGCGAACCCGCAGTTGTATGGCGTGGGCGGGCAGCGCGTTGAACAATACGGACATGTCATTGCGAAACCCTATGTCCTGCGATCCCTGCCCGACGCTGAAACTTATGTTCGCGGAGCGCTGTCCCCGGTCGCGGCTATAAATCTCGAGAATTCGATATTCGAGTGGCAAACCAGAGAGGCGCTCGGACATTGGGTTTTTATCGTAAAGCTCCAGGCTCATCCACCGGTCTCGCACGTCGGCCGCCGAGACTTTCTCTGCTGGCTCAGGGCTTGAATCCGATTGAACATAAACAGGAAGCGCATTCGCGCTTGCGGTCTCAAGCCGCGCCGTGACTCCAGCTTTGTTGATGACTTTCACCAGGAAGATGCGCGACCCGGACTCGACGAGTTCCGGCTTTGCCGGGCCTGGCTGGACCTTCACGCGGCTCTCTGGATTGATGTCCACAATCGCCAGCACGTATTTATCGAGGGCCTGTTCCAACTGCGCAATCGCGGCAGCCTCGTCGGTATTGGCGATGGCTTCGTTGATCGCATCTTGATCTCTTTGCGCCAGCGGTTGGCCAAGATACCCAAGCGTGGTTTCCACTTGACGTACCTGCTGCGCGAAAGGCTGAAGGGAAACGCGAGTCTGAGCGGGTCCGGACGCGGCAGTCAGTGCTTGAAGAACGCTCCAAATGGAGAAAGCAGCGATTCCGGCGATGCTTGGATGTGCGGAGGAATTTCGGAATTTCATGGTGGCACCTGCCTTCATTGCTGGCTATTGTGCCCGTCGAGGCGGCGCTGGACAAGGGCCGCGAGACCTCGCGAGCGGTGATATGGTGGCAAATTCGTTGTGTAGTGGTCAGGGCCAAGCGTAGGATGTTTGAGAAATAGCGGTGAATATCCGGCCAGAACTCCTTCAGTTCATCGGTGGGTTCCTCCACAACGCCCTTGCCTCAGGCGAGGACAACGAAGAGGCTGGCTTCATTTTGGGGCTGCCCGCCTATAGGTCCTTTGCGACCGGAGGGTTCTCGGACGAAGAATTCAGAAAAAGGCAAGAGGACCCTATATCCCCGGCCTAAAACACCGAGGCTTTACGGCCAAGACTGGCAAGACGCCTGGGGGCGATAGGTGAGAGGCCCAGCCAAGAGCGAGGACAATGGATGATTCGCGGTCTTATCAACTACGCCCTAAATAACCGGTTCATGGTGCTGGCGCTCGCGGCGCTTCTCCTTGTCTGGGGCGCGGTTTCGTTTCACAACTTGCCCGTTGAGGCGTATCCCGACGTAGCGAATAACTACGTGCAAATCATCACGCAGTGGCCGGGGCGCGCAGCGGAAGAGGTGGAGAAACAAGTTACGATCCCGATTGAAATACAGATGAACGGACTTCCGCACCTGGAGCACCTCCGCTCGGTGTCGCTGTTCGGACTCTCCAGTGTGATGCTGATTTTCGACGACAAATCAGAGAATGATTCGAACCGTCAGAAGACATTGGAGAGACTTTCTCAGGTCACGCTGCCCAATAATCTGCAGCCGCGGATGGGGACGGACTGGAGTCCGGTTGGGCAGATCTATTGGTATTCGCTGAAGAGCACGAATCCAGGCTACGACCTGATGGAATTGAAATCCCTCGAGGATTGGACGCTTGAGAAACAGTTCAAGTCGGTTCCCAACGTCGTGGATGTTGTCAGCTTTGGTGGCATCACGCGCGAGTACCAAGTACAGGTGGACCCCGACAAGCTAGTGGCCTACGGCCTGAATATTGGCCAGTTAGAACAGCAACTCAGCGAGAACAACACAAACGCGGGCGGCGGCTTCATCGAATCGGGCCTACAGCAGGTCAATGTTCGTGTGGTCGGACTGTACGACAATGTGCAGGACATCCAGAAGACCCTTATCGTGACCAAAAATGGCACGGCGCTGAGGGTGAAAGATATCGCGATGGTGACGCAGGGCCCCAAGATCCGGCTCGGCCAGATCGGAAAAGCGATTCATCGCGAAGACGGCACGGTTCTCGACAACGAAGATACGGTTGAAGGGATTGTGCTGCTGCGGAAGGGCGCGAATGCGGACGAAACGCTAGTCGCGATCCACGATAAAGTCCAAGAGCTGAACAAGCAAATCCTGCCGCCCGGTGTGAAGATCGTCCCTTTTCTTGATCGCAGCGACTTGGTGCACCTCACGACGCACACTGTGCTTCAAAATCTGACCGAAGGCGTGCTCCTTGTTTCGATCGTTCTGTTTTTCTTTTTGGGCAATTTCCGTGGCGCGATCATCGTCGCGCTGACAATTCCGTTCTCCCTGCTGTTTGCATCCATCTGCCTCGACCTCAATAAAATTCCAGCCAACCTTCTCTCGCTGGGCGCTCTCGACTTCGGAATGGTTGTCGACGGAACCGTCGTCATCATTGAAAATATCGTCCGGCACTTCGGTCTCGCGGCCAGCGCGCGAAAAACCTCGTGGGAATGCATCCGCGATGCCGTCGGTGAGGTGCTCCGGCCGGTGTTTTACGCACGCGCGATCATCATCACCGCGTATCTGCCGATTTTCACACTGCAGAGTGTCGAGGGACGCCTTTTCAAGCCCATGGCTTGGACGGTGTCGTTCGCTTTGCTCGGTGCGTTGATCTTTTCTATCGTCATCGCACCGGTGCTTGCACTGCTCCAGTTCCATGATGGAATTCGCGAATGGCAAAACCCGGTAATGCAGTACCTGAGAGAGAAGTATCGCGTAGCGGTCCGCTGGGCAATCGAGCATCGCCGGATCACGGTGGGGGCCGGGGCCCTGGCCTTCGCGGTGGCTGTTTTCTTGATGATCAGCGGCGTGATCGGATCGGAATTTCTGCCGCATCTCGATGAGGGCGCGATCTGGGCGCGTGGCACTCTCGCTCCAAGCACAGGCCCGAGCGAAGGCACACGTGTTATGAACCAGGCACGCATCATTCTAGCGTCGTTCCCAGAGGTCAAGCAGGTCATCTCGCAGGTAGGTAGACCGGACGACGGGACGGATACGACCGGCTTCTTCAACACGGAATACTTCGTTGACTTGAAGGCGAAACAGGAATGGAGATCCGTGTTTCACCAGGACAAAGACGAACTCATTGCGGCGATGGATCGCGAGCTCAGCAAGATTCCGGGAGTGCTTTGGAATTTCTCGCAGCCCATTGCAGACAATATGGAGGAAGCGGTAAGCGGAGTCAAAGGGGAGCTGGCGGTGAAAATGTACGGGGACGATCTTAAGGTTCTGGAGGAGAAGGGCGACGAAATCGTCAACGTTATGCGGGGTATTGCCGGTATTGAAGATCTGGGCCTTTTTCGGGTGCTCGGCCAGCCAAACTTAAATCTCAGTGTCGATCGCGAGCAGGCGGCGCGGCACGGTATCAATGTCGCGGACATTCAGGATGCGGTTGAGACCGCGATTGGAGGGAAAGCGGTCGGTCAGGTGTTGCAAGGGGAGCAACGATACGATCTTGTGGCGCGCTACCAAGCTCCTTATCGCGATACGAAGGAAGCAATTGAAAATATCCGGCTGCTCTCGCCGACGGCGGAACGTGTTTCCCTCGCGCAACTTGCCAGGATCGAATCCCGCGATGGCGCGTCGGAGATCTATCGCGAGGCAAATTCTCGTTACGTAGCCATCAAATACAGCGTGCGCGGACGCGATCTGGGCAGCGCCGTCGAAGAGGCCATGAGACTCGTTGGACAGCAGGTGAAGCTGCCCGTTGGCTATCACATCAATTGGGCAGGCGAATACGAAAGTCAAAAACGATCTCAGAAGCGGCTCATGATTGTCGTCCCTTTAACCATCCTCGCGATCTTTGTCATTCTGTACGCCATGTTTTCGTCGTCAAAATGGGCCGCCCTGATTCTCGCCAATGTGGCGATTGCACCCATAGGAGGTTTGCTGGCTCTGCTCATGACCGGAACCCATCTCAGCGTTTCCTCTGGGGTTGGCTTTCTGGCGCTGTTTGGCGTGTCGGTCGAAACAGGCGTCATCATGCTCGAGTACATCAATCAACTTCGAGCCTCGGGTGAGTCCATTGAAGACGCAGCCATCGAAGGCGCCGTCCTGCGGCTGCGTCCTATTATGATGACGATGCTAGTGGCCACTCTGGGCTTGCTGCCGGCGGCGCTCTCCCGGGGTGTCGGTTCCGACTCGCAACGACCGTTTGCGATCGTAATCGTGGGCGGGCTGATCGGCGCGCTTCTCCTCAGCATTTTCCTACTACCCGCCCTTTATGTATGGCTCGCGCGCGACAGCGACAAGCTACCAGCTCCTGAAGGGGAGTTTGACGAAGGCGCTTAGGATCAGACGGTCGCTAAATCGACAATTGAGCGTCAGGACGATTCATCCTCATAAGAGACGATTATGTTGTTAGTAGGAAATATAAATTGGAACTATGCAACAAGGCAGTGTTGAATCGCGTGAAGGAACAATGCGATGACAACAACACCCGACGTCAATCTTTGGCCCTCCGCGGAGCATGCTTTGGACTATCTCCGGCGCGCGGACTCGATTCCGCACCGCGCCGAGGGCGAGACCGCGCTGCTGGAGTTCGTGCCTCTTGAAGCAAACCGCATTCTCGATTTGGGCAGTGGTGGTGGAAGGCTCCTTGCACTGGTGAAAGCGGCTCGGCCGAGCGCTCAATCCGTCGCGCTGGACTTCTCGCCGACGATGCTGCAGGTGCTACGCAAGCTGTTTGCCACCGATCGGAGTGTCACCATCGTCTCGCACGATTTTGAAAATGCGTTGCCGCCGATGCAGCGGTTCGACGCCGTAATCTCGAGTTTTGCGATCCACCACGTATCCCACAAACGCAAACGCACGTTATACCACGAGATTTTCGAGCTCCTCGCTCCAAACGGTGTCTTTTGTAACCTCGAACACGTCGCATCCCCAACTTCCCGCCTCCACGCCGGGTTTCTTCAGGCGATTTCCGTGGAGGACGAAGATCCATCGAACAAGCTGCTCGACGTTGAAACTCAGTTAGCGTGGCTGCGCGAGATTGGCTTCGAAGATGTAGATTGCCACTGGAAGTGGCGTGAACTGGCTTTGCTCGTGGGTGTCAAGCCAGCGTGAATGGAGGTAGTGGGTCAGTTTGAGTCTCTCCTCATCGTAAAACGGCGTAGAATTACGGAGCAACGGGAGGAAGTCCTATGAAGCGGAGACTCGCTCTTTGGTCACTTGCTGGCTTCATCGTGGCATCTGGGTGGACCCTGTTTGTGATGGCCGCGGCTAAACCGATCGCATTCGGACGTGCTCTTTGGACCATCATTGAAATCACGGCTCCTGCTTCACTGCTACGGAATTTTCCGCTTAAGTACTACTGGTTCATCCTGCTGAATGCCCTCATCTATTCTCTAGTGGGTCTCGGAACTGAGCTATTGCGGCGAAACTCTGTGCGTCATTTTTCAAACTGACCCACTACCTGAATGGACGGTCGCTTGCACGAAGCAATTCCATGGCAACGCGGGCCGTGCGGCTTAGAGGTTACAGAAGCACGGTTGTGAGCGCGAAAGATGCAGCTCAGGACAAGTGGCAAACGATCCGGAGACGGCGTTCGAGGAGGTCCGGACGCGTTTGGCGCGACTGCACGTTCGAGTTAGTCGTCTTCATACCAGTCGTATTGGACGACTTTGTCGTCGAGGCGCCAACGCGCCGGAGTCGTTGTATCGAGCCAATCCAGGGGGATTCCTGCTTGGCGCCTTTCGGCTGCGGTGGCGAGCGCCGATGCAAGCGCGGTCTTTTGGCCGGATTGCACAGCATCTGGGTCCACGGAAACAAAAAGTGCGGTGCCGCTTCGGGTCACCAAATCGAGCCATTGCCGTGTGAGATTCCAGGGAATTTCGCGCGTCACCGGCACGCAGTCAGGATCGGTAGAAAAAAAAGTGTTGTGTTGTGGCATGCGGAACGCCAGGGTGTTCACGCCCATTTTCCGAGTGCGGGACCAATCGCGCCCGCTGGTGTCGTCGCCGATTCGCTGCACTTCGACCAGACCAGCCGAGAGATGGCCGATGGTGTTGCACCCGATCAGTGAGGCACCTCCGGCGGCTTTGCGAATCGCTCGATAGAGTTCCGTGATGATTTCGGCGGTCGTTTTTGATCGGTCGTGGAAATGCCAGCCCTCCTCGGTGAGGCCGGCGCCCATCTCAAAACCCCAACGCCCGAGAAGATCGAACGTCGAGAAATCGTGTTTGATCAGTTCGTAGCCCCATTCCCGAAGGATGTGCACATTTTCCGACATGTAGTTCAGCGCTTCCGGAATCGTGGGATCCATCACGATGAGATCGCCCTGAGGGCGGCCACCTGCCGGAGGGAGACGCCACGTCTCTGCTTTCTTTTCTACCGTGAGCGTGGGCCGAGTCCAGATGCCCGGGCGGACTCCGAGATCTCGCATTTTTGCAGCAAGGCCGGGCATGTCTGGATAGGAACCGTTTGTCTGTTTAGCAGGACCGGCACCGTCACGCGCGGCGTGCCAACCCATATCGATGACGCAGAAGGGGCGGTTTGAGATACTTGGCGAAACGAGCTCCGCGAGGAGTTCAGCATCGCGCATGCTGGCCTTTGCGGAAGTGTTGTTCCCATACGTGTAATACCAATTGTTACTGCCGTAGATGGGTTTCGGAGCAAAGAGCGGGCGCTCGCACATTGCTCGGCAAAAAGTGGTCGCTACATCGAAGCAGGATTCGCCGGACTGTCCAGTGCGCATGATGACCGTGGCAGCGAGCAAACGGCGGCTGCCGAGATGAACGCCCAATCCACCATTGCTGATGTCGAGCCAGAGGTTGACTCCTGCTGCATCGACCTGCCAATAGCAGATAGCGGAAGCGCCGGTCTTCACACCACAAGCGCGTGTGACGTTGGCATCCGAAGCGAGAAAATACCAGGGCATGAGGCGGTCGCCTGCGACTCCTCGGAATTCCAGATCGCCGTAGGAACGTTCCCACTGATCGCCCAAGTATCGCCAACCGGAGGGGAAAGCACCATGCCAGCGCAAACGGACACGAGTCAGAGCAGTATTCGGTGCACATACAAAAATGGCAGCCTCGAGACCGGATTTTCTCTCCCGGAGTTCGGTGACCACCTCGAGATCTTTACCCTGCCAGTTATCGCCCGTGCGCGTGAGATTGATCTGGGCCGATTTGCCTTCGCCAAAAAGAGAAACACGGTCCGGGACGCGCAGCACGTCGGGAAGAGACACAGCGGGAGCGGCCGGGGCAGAGCCTCGACCAACCAGTGTCCTTGTTGTTGCCGCTACAGCGCCAAGTCCCAGGAGGAAAGAGCGCCGGGCGGGTTCGGCAGGGTCATCGGAAATGAGTTTTCTCAGGGGTTTTTGCCGTTTCACCATGCGAGCGAGCATACCACTCTGGGGTGAACAATTTCCCAGGGCTGGCAATCTCTTAGTCGATCCATATGGTGTTCTCAAGCTTATCGATTTCGAACATTGTCGACAGGTGGGCGTGGACGAAAGCGATTACTGGCCCGCAGGCTCAGTCGCTGGGACACCCATGTATATGTCTCCGGAACATCTGACTGGCAATCTGACGATTGAGTCGGACTACTTTGTCGTTGGTACACTTCTCCTTGAACACATCACTGGCAGCGATCCTTTTGCCGGTCCGGACTTTGCGTCTGTTCTGAAGGCAATCACCAAGCCCGATGCATCGCATTTGGTAGCCGCGATCCGCAGCTTGAGCCACAACTCCGGGAAACCCTTCTCTCGCTGCTCGCGCCAATTCCGTCCGCGAGGCGCGGGTTTGGCCTTCTGCGCATCATGACGCGTCGCTACACGCCGTTCGATCCGTCACCCGCGCTACTCGAAGCGCAAGTGAACGGGCATCCGAGTGTCTTTATATCGCACTCTTCGCAAGACAAGCAGATCGCAAGGCGCCTGGCCTTGGAGCTCGCGAAACGAGGCGTGGACGTTTGGCTCGACGAATAGGCGATTCAGGTCGGAGACTCAATCTCTCGCAAGGTCGAGGACGCGCTGGAGAA
>Ga0210384_10001122_pt1 | contig 37737 bp, 23 predicted proteins | sample IncBWH2MmetaG_FD_160574 | JGI IMG/M metagenome (GOLD analysis project Ga0210384, IMG submission 160574) | Forest soil microbial communities from Barre Woods Harvard Forest LTER site, Petersham, Massachusetts, United States - Inc-BW-H-2-M | ecosystem: Environmental > Terrestrial > Soil >...
CGAAAGACCTCTCGGTGTGGGCCCCCTCGATGTACGGCGATGAAGCCAATGGCGATCCGGTCATGATGCACCTCTACGGTGTTGGCGACCATGGCGGCGGCCCCACCCGCAACATGCTGGATACGGCTGGTCGCCTGATGTCGCCGGACGTGGTCTATCCGAAGCTCGAATTCAGCACCGCCAAAGATTTCTTCGATGGCCTGGAAAAAGAACTTCCCAACATGAAGGTACCCGTCTGGAAGGATGAACTCTACTTTCAGTACCACCGCGGCGTGATGACGACGCAATCAGAAACCAAACGGCGAATCCGGCGCAATGAGGAACTGCTGCTCAATGCAGAAAAATTCTCATCGCTTGCCATGCTCTATGGCCGCCCCTATCCCAGCGAGGAATTTGAGCAGGCGTGGAAGAACCTGCTGTTCGATCACTTCCACGACATCATGCCCGGTTCAGGGATTGCGGTGAACTATCTCGAGGCCAAACGCAACCTGGAAGACGTAAGCCGCGCGGGACGCGAGATGATGGAGAGCGCACTCGCCGACATTTCATCGCACATTAACACCCAGGGTGGAGGTGTGCCGGTGGTGATATTTAATCCACTCTCCTGGCCGCGAACCGAAGTCCTCGAGGCCGAGGTACAACTTCCCGGCGCGGCCCGCCAGATTGAAGTTGTAGATTCTGCAGGCAAACTTGCGCAGGCACAGTTGTTGTCCATGGATCCGCAGACGCACCGTGCGCATCTTCTGCTCCTGGCCAGCATGCCGGCCTTTGGATACAAAACTTATTTCGTACGCGCTGCGGTGAAGCCTGCCTCTACCCATTCCACGGTGAAGGCCTCGGCGAATGCGCTGGAGAACGAGTTCATCAGCGTCAAAGTTGATCCACAAACTGGCTGCATCATCAGCTTGTTCGATAAGCGCAGCCAGAGCGAAGCACTTGCGCCCGCGGAAACGGATACGGGCGGGCCCAAGAATTTCGCTTGCGGAAACCTGCTGCAAACCTTCTATGACAAGCCCAAGCGCTGGGATGCGTGGAACATCGACGCCGATTTTGAGAAGCAGCACTGGGATTTGGACAAAGCAGACGAAGTAAAGCTCATCGAGAGCGGAGCGTTGCGTGCCGTCATCCGCGTCAAGAAACACTTTCAGAACTCAACTTTTGTGCAAGACATCACGCTGTACGCCGGTGTGCCACGCGTGGACGTAAAGATGCAAGCCGATTGGCATGAGAAACATATTCTACTGAAAGTGGCATTTCCCTTGAGCGCGCACAACGAGAAGGCCACGTTTGAGATCCCCTACGGCTCGATCGAGCGCCCGACCACACGCCGCACTCCGGCCGAGCGGGCTGAGTTTGAAGTCCCAGCTTTACAGTGGGCAGATCTTTCCGACCAACAACACGGGTTCAGTCTACTCAATAACGGCAAATACGGATACGATGCGAAAGGGAACGTCTTGCGCCTTTCCTTATTGCGTTCACCCGAATGGCCTGACCCGCATGCCGATGAAGGCCAACACGAGTTCACTTACTCACTCTACCCACATCGCGGGAGTTGGCGCGAGGCACAGACGATACAGCGTGGATATGAGCTTAACTACAAGCCCATCGTGTTACAGACGCAAATGCATCAAGGATTACTCGCAGCGGAACATTCATTTGTACAGGTGCAGCCTGATAACGTGGTGCTTACGGCAGTCAAGAAAGCCGAGGATGACAACTCGATGATCCTGCGCTTCTACGAATGGGCAGGGCGAGAAGGCGACATAAAAGTGCAGCTTCCAGCAGCGGTAGAATTGGCTTGGGAGACCGACCTCATGGAAAGGCCCATAGGCAATCTATCTGTGCAAGACGGGGCAGTCGCGGTTCACACCAAGCCTTACGAGATCAAGACTGTGAAGATACAGTTTGCCGCCACGCCATTGGTTGGGACGGCACATGCTGAGCCCAGAGCGGGCCGACGAGCTTCCAGCCGGAGGCCGCAGTGAGCATGCCGACTGGAGCTAGCCAGGAAAAGCCCAGCTAATTAGCCCGCGAACTCCATTTGTGCCAGCGAACCGGGTCGGCGAGCATTCGAATGAACACTCCACCCACCACGGAGCGGGCCTAGAATCCCTGCTGCTTCGCATCTTGAGTGTCGTACCAATCCGAGAGCGGAACTCGCGAAGGTGTCTGGTCGGCATACTTGTGCAGCGGTGCAATCAGGGCCTGGAATTCCTTCGGGGCATCAGCCAGGGTCGCCGTCCATTTAATCCAGTCAAGGTGGATCGCACCCTTCTCGAAATCGTAAATCGTTCGCGTGGGCGTTACTAGTTTGGAAACCTGCTGCATAGCGGGCACTCTCGACGGCTCCTTACCCATAAAGCGATAGGTGCTCCCATCCACGCGTAGCAGTCCGGAGATGGGTTGCGACGTGCCGGTCCAGTGCTTAGTCTCAGAATCCGTCAGACTATCGGTTGCCGACCACACACTGAAATAAGGATTGTGCACTATCAGCGGAGTGGACGGGGGCCTCAGTTGCGCAGTGGCCCGCGGTATTACCGCAAGACTCAAAACTAGTAAAGCGGTGACAAGTGCCGATCGGTTCATAGGATCTCCTTATTGATGAGCCACCTACAGACTATTCAATAAATAAATTACGCAATAGTATAAGGTAATCGATTACCCTACCAGTAAATATCTGCAAAAAATCGTTAATCCTAAAGCTTTTTTTCTTGACGAGACGAAGTTCTCTGCATAGACTTCGTGCGTTCTCTTCAGGGCAACCGCCAAACAATCTGGGCCTTCGCCGGTTGCTATTTGAGTTGAGTTAAGAACGCTCAGCCCGAGCTGGACGGCTCTTGGCTTACACACCTGGATGGAAAAAGGAGAATTTCCATGAACAACGAGAGCAAGCGGACTTTAAGATCCCTACTAGGGGAGCAGAGAATAAGGCGTGCCCTGCACGTTCATGTCCTGGTTTTGCTGCTTGGTTTGATGCTGGGAACATCACTTGCCCAGGAATCCAGGGCGACCCTGGAAGGGCGCGTCATCGACCAGCAAGGCGCAGTGATTCCAAAAGCGTCGATCGCGGTTACGTCGGAAGAAACAGGAATTAAGCAAAAAGCGGCCAGTAACGGCGAGGGCCTGTGGAGCATAAGGTTCTTGAACCCGGGCACCTATATGGTCACAATCACGGCTCCGGGTTTCAAAACTGTAGAGCAGAAGGGCATCACTCTCGAAGTTGCCGACGATAAGCGCATCACCACGGTCTTGAATGTGGGAGCCACATCCGAGTTGGTTTCCATCACAGCGGAGGCCCCGCTCATCGACACCAGCTCAGCCACTGCGGGTACTGTGATCGAGTCCGCCACTATCTCCGAACTCCCCCTGGAATCGAGGATCTCCTATCTCTTGGCCGGTCTTTCCCCCGGTGTCCATTTACAAGACCAGAATAACAACGTTGCTTTCATGTGGTCGAACAACGCGGCTTCGCAAATTCTCGTCAATGGCGGGCGCGACCAGCGCTCCAACGAGTACCTGCTTGATGGCATGCCGAACCAGACGCAGGACCGTGTGGCCTATATTCCTCCGTCAGATGCAGTGTCTGAGTTCCGCGTCATGACCAACGCATACGATGTCCAGTATGGAAGAGAAGCGGGTGGAACCTTCAACGTCGCGCTGAAGAGTGGGACCGACAAGTACCACGGAAGCATCTACGAGTATTACGAGAATGCGTCATTCAACGCCAACCGATATGAGTTCAATCACGCCGTTCCCAAAACTCCCAGGCCGGTGGCGCATTACAACTTGTATGGAGGGACCTTCGGCGGCCCTGTCATCTTCGACCGCAAGAATACGTTTTTCTTTACCAGTTGGGAGGGTATTCGCAACAAGGATCCCCGCAATAATGCCCCCTTGTCTGTGCCCACCTTGGCTGAACGCAACGGCGACTTCAGTCAATCATTCACCACGACGGTCAACGGTGGCGCGCGCAGCGGCCACATTCCGATCAATATTTACGATCCCATCTCAGCCCAACCCAACAACCGTTCGCCATTTTCATGTAATGGCGTGGTCAACGTAATCTGTCCTAACCGCATCAGCCCAATCGCCAAGAACATCCTCAAGTATGTTCCGCTGCCGAATAATCCCGGTGACGGCACCAGCACCGACAATGGCAACTATATCCCCCAGGCCTTCCGGCAGAACAAGATGGCTTCCCTGGTGGTCCGTGTGGACCATAGCTTCAGCGATCATCACAAGACTTTCGCCACCCTGCGCTGGAACCATGAAGATGAGTTCCTGGATGACTATTTTCACAACGTGTCAACCGGCCAGCTAGAGACGCGCATAAATAAGGGCGCCGGAATTGATCATGTCTGGACCATCAGCCCGACCAAGATTCTCAATGTGCGCTACAACGTGACCCGCTTTGAGGACCCAATTCATGGACAAGGGAAGGACTTCGATCCAACGCAATTGGGCTTTCCCCAGAGCTTCGTCAGCGAGATGCAGAAGAAATCCTTTCCCCGGATTACAGGGGTATTCAGCGACAGGATCGGTGGTTGCTGCGGGGTTAGCAACAGCGGCGGCGGCTGGGGCGGCTACACCAACACTACCTACCACACTTTTCTGGCCAGTATGACGCACACGCACGGCAACATGACCTGGCACTATGGCGGCGATTTTCGCCTCATCCAGGAGGCCACGGGAAACTATGGCAACCAGAGCGGCGCCTTCCGCTTTACCGGGGACTGGACACGCAAGGCTTACAACACCGGGTCAGGCACCGGCGATGGCAGCGCGCTGGCATCGTTCCTTCTGGGAGACCTGAGCGGCGGAGCCACCAATCAGCCGAGCGAATTCAACCGCAATGCCACTCGCTTCGATTCTCAACATTTCTATAGCGCGTTTTTCCAGAACGACTGGCGCGTGACCTCCCGGCTGACCCTCAATATGGGCTTGCGCTGGGATTATGAAACGCCTTTTACCGAGCGTTTCGACCGTTTTACCAGCGTCTTCGATCCCACCCAACTGAATCCCATCTCAGATGCCGCGCAGGCTGCATACACGAGCGTACTGAACAATATGCTGGCTGACCCAAACCCCAGCGTGCACAGCACGGCGCTGACGTTAGCGCAGCTCGTCCCAGCCAGTTCGTACAAGGTTTACGGGGTGCAGCTCTTCCCGGGAGTCAATGGCCTAAGCCATCACGTCACCCATCTCGACCTTCATGAATGGCAGCCGCGGGCTGGATTCGCCTATCAGCTCTTCAAATCCACGGTCATCCGTGGCGGTTTCGGCCGCTTCGTGCAGGGGACCGCGGTCAAGGGCGGCCAGAACGGCTTCAGCCGCACTACCTCGGTCATTTCAAGCCAAGACAGCGGAAGGACACCGTTCGATACCCTGGATAATCCGTTTAGGAATGGCATTCTGGAGCCGACCGGCTCATCGCTCGGTCCGCTCACTAACCTTGGACAGGGGGTAAGTTGGGTGAATCAGGATCCCCGGCGGCCGTATTCCTGGCAATACAGCTTCCAGATCCAGCACCAGCTCAAGAGTTGGCTCTTAGAGATCGGGTACTCGCACCAGAACACCTATGATATTCAATCGAGCCCTGGAAGTCTCGAGCAGAATGACATTGGCCTCAACAACTGGCTTACCTACAATACTCCCGTCTTCGATTCAACGGGACAGCCGCAATTTGGCCCAAGTGGCAAAGACTTCGGCATCTACCACTTGGGGAACAGCTTTCTCGCAACTCAAATTCCGAACCCGTTTAAGGGGTTGAGCGTAAACGGAGTACCCGTGAGTGGCGGGCGAGGAACGAATAATTCCATCAGCGTCTACGACTTGATAAGGCCGCTCAAGCTTTTCGGCGGCCAGAGCATAAGTGACAATCCAGCCGGCAAGACCCACTACGACGCGCTGGAGGCCAAGATCCAAAGGCGCTTTGCCGGCGGTTACAGTATGCTTGCCTCCTATACGTATTCAAAGTTGATTGAAATTACAGCCTTTTATCCCAACTCTCAAATCGATGGATTGCAGGAGCACAAGATTGGAGGCGAGGACCGCCCCCACACGCTTTCCATCGCCTCGATTTATGAATTGCCGTTTGGACGGAACAAGAACCTGTTCAGAAACATGCCGCGTGCTCTTGACGCCATCGTAGGTGAATGGCAAGTCACCGGACAATATACCTTCGTCTCCGGCTCGCCCATCACCTTCGGCACCAACTCCTTCTTTGACGGCAAAGACCCGGCGCTTCACGGTAAAGATCCCACCCTCGCCCAGTGGTTTGATACCAGCCACTTCTTCAAATTCCCTGGTAATGGAGACGACATCTCGCAGTGGCCCGCCTGGACCGGCGTGCAGAACCTTCCCGGCGGCACCAATTGCAATCCGACCGGCCCGAACCCGCCCAAGAATTGTGTCTATGCCGACTTTGCCAACTTTCTGCGAACGTACCCAACGCGATGGACCGATGTGCGGGCGAGCAGGACCACCGAGATGAACTTTGGGTTATATAAGAACTTCCAGCTCACGGAAAGGTGGAAGGCGCAGCTACGCGGCGAGGCATTTAATCTGTTCAACCATCCGAGGTTCGGCGGGCCAAATACCGATCCAGCCAGCAGCCAGTTCGGAATCGTTGCCCCGGCGCAGGTCAATGAACCAAGAGTGCTCCAGTTTGCATTGAAGATATCGTTCTGATGCGGTGCACAACCTGAGATAAAAACCCTAGTCCGGCACAGCGGACGAAGGGTTTTGCTCGAACTTGATTGCGGAACCAGCGCTCTGCTTCATGGATTTGTAGATAGATTTGTTAAGGATACTCACGATGAAAAGGATTCTCGCGGAATGCAATGGATAAAACGCTGTTTGGGATATACCTTGTTATGTTTCTTTGCCAGCCTTCCCTTGTCAGCACAACCAGTACCATACCCGGCACCAGCACAACCACCTGAACGGTATCAGAATGTGCTGAAGCGCCTGGAGTCCATGACATCAGTGACCCTGGGCGAGTGGCGCTACCATGCCGCCGATATTCCTCATCCCGAAGACCCATCTTTAGATGACTCGAATTGGACCGCGGTGAATTTGGCCAACGCTTCGGGAAACAGGCCGCCTTCGACGAGTGAGCCAGGCTGGTATCGCACCTGGATTGAGATTCCCGCCACAGTCGGAGGGAAAGATGTTCGCGGCGCGCGCGTGCATCTGGCGCTGCGTGTTCCGGCGTTGGCACGCGTTTTCTTCAACGGTTCCATGACGGCGCAGGGGAGCGGCCGTCTTTTGCAGCCGATCATGGTCACCGCGAATGCCATTCCCGGTCAACGGATTCTGGTCGCGGTCAGCACCAGCCGCCTCTCGGGTGCGCAGCTCGCCATTGATTATCCCGGGCACGCCGACCCGTGGATGTTGCGGCGGGAAATCCTGTGCGCCGTGGCCCTGCTGGCGGGCTTCCCTGACGGAAATGCGGAGCGCGAGAAGCAACTCGATGCGGCCGTACAAGCCGTTGATCTCGCCGCGCTCGACAGAGGAGACCAGCAGGCCTTCAATCACTCTTTGGAGGTCGCGATCCACGACCTTGAGCCGCTGCATCAGTGGATGAGCCAGTTCACGGTCCGGGCCGTGGGAAACTCCCATATTGATATGGCGTGGCTGTGGCCCTGGACTGAAACCGTGGAAGTAGTGCGCGATACCTATGGCACAGCTTTGCAACTGATGCGTGAGTATCCGGACTTCACCTATGCGCAATCCAGTGCTCAGACCTTCGCCTGGATGGAAGAGAAGTATCCAGACCTGTTTCACCAGATTCAGCAGCGGGTCAAGGAAGGTCGCTGGGAGATCGTGGGCGGCATGTGGATCGAGCCTGATTTGAATATGCCGGATGGCGAGTCGCTGGTCCGCCAGCTTCTTGTCGGTAAGCGATACTTCAAAAACAAGTTTGACGTTGATGTGAACATCGGGTGGAACCCGGATTCCTTTGGATATAACTGGCAACTGCCGCAGATTTACAAAAAATCGGGCGTGGACTACTTCGTCACCCAGAAGATCTCGTGGAACGAGACCACTGTGTTTCCCTATAAATTGTTTTGGTGGCAGTCACCGGATGGCAGCCGCGTGCTGACGTATTTTCCCCACGACTACGACAATCCACGCACTTCCAATAATGGCATTGATCCGGTCAGCATTGCTACCGATGTAGCTCATTACGCTTCCACAACCAATTTTCCCGAGATCATGCACCTCTATGGGGTAGGTGATCATGGCGGCGGACCGACACGCGCCATGCTGGATGACATCCATGCGTTGCAAGATCCGTCCGTGGCCTTTCCCCAGCTTTCTTTCAGCACATCCCATGCCTTTTTCAGCGACCTGCAACAGAGCGTAGACCAGGGTAAGCTCAAGCCTCCGGTCTGGAATGACGAACTTTACCTTGAGTATCACCGTGGCTGCTACACCACGCAGGCTGAGACCAAGAAGTTAATTCGCCAGAGTGAGGAGTTGCTGCAAAACGCAGAGAAGTTTGCTTCCTTCGCTTTCCTGAAAAATCATTCCTACCCGCAAAGTGAATTCGAGGACTCCTGGAGGAAAGTGCTGTTCGATCACTTCCACGACATCATGCCCGGTTCGGGCATCGCTGTGAACTATGTGGATGCTGCCCGTAACCTGAATGAAGTCAAGCTCCAGGGAGAGACAGCCCTGCAGGCGGCCCTTGATGAACTGGCTGCCCATGTCGACACACGGGGAGCTGGTGTTCCCATCCTTATATATAACCCGCTCTCGTGGGAGAGGACTGCGCCTGTTGTGATTGAGGTACAATTGCCCACACCGGCCCAGCATGTAGAAGTCCAGGACTCTTCAGGGCAGCCTTTGCTGTCGCAGGTGATTTCCACCGATGCCACTACCCATCGAGTCAAGCTGCGAGTGCTGGCCGCCAAAGTGCCGGCTCTCGGCTACAAAGTTGTTCATGTGGTACCGTCGGTGAACGCTCGGCACGTAACCTCTCCCTTAAAGGTAAGCAAGACCACTCTGGAAAATGAATTTCTAAGAGTCAAGATCGATTCGAAAACGGGATGCATCACCAGTCTTATTAATAAGACCGACGGAAAAGACATACTGGCGTCCGGAGGCTGCGGCAACCTGCTCCAGACCTTCGTCGACAAACCGCCGAAACAGGATGCCTGGGAGATTAAGTTCGACGGGCAATCGTGGGACCTGAAAGAGCCGCAGGAGGTCAAACTAGTTGAGAGCGGTCCGGTGCGAGCCGTGGTGCGGGTGAAGCACAAATTCCAAAACTCTACCCTGGTGCAGGAGATCAGTCTTTATGCCGGGGTCCCACGCGTCGATGTGGATATGCAGGTTGACTGGCATGAGCACCACATCTTGCTGAAAGCAGCCTTTGCTGCGGACGTGCAGAGCGATTTCGCCACCTATGAGATTCCCTATGGAACCATCCGGCGGCCGACCACACGCAATACTCCGGCCGAGCAGGCGAAGTTTGAAGTTCCCGCCCTGCGCTGGGGTGACTTATCCGATGACACACGCGGATTCAGCCTGTTGAATGCCAGCAAGTACGGGTATGACGCCAAGGCAAACGTCATCCGGTTGTCTCTGCTGCGCTCGGCCACGTATCCGAATGGACGCGAGGATGACCCGGCAGCGGTCACAGACCAGGGCTTGCACGAGTTTACGTATGCGCTCTATCCACACCAAGGCAACTGGGAGACGGGAAATACCATGCAACAAGCGTATGAATTGAACTACCCGATGATTCCGTTCGCCACCAGCCTCCACGGTGGATCTTTGCCGGCGCATTCCTTTGTTCATATCGAACCGGGGAACGTGATTCTGACCGTCGTCAAGAAGTCAGAGGACGATAATGCTTTAATCTTTCGCTTTTACGAGTTTGCCGGGAAGCAGACCCAGGTGCGGCTGCATCTGCCAGAGAAAGCGGTTGGGGCGTTCGAGACCAACCTCATGGAGAAACAGGAGCACCCGCTTCCGTTGGAAGCGAGTGGGCGTGAAGTGGTGATTCCCACCGGCCCTTATGAAATCAAAACGGTAGAAGTCTCGTTCGGTGCCGAGAGTTCGTCAGCCGGACAACACTAAGGAGAAGGGCGCTTTGACCGTTTCCCAATCCGAAGTTTTACCAAAGGCGATTGTGCCTGGAATGCGCTGGTGGGTCGCCGGCCTGCTCTTTCTGGTAACGCTGATTAATCTTGTCGACCGCAGCACGATCTCAGTGCTGGCCCCAGTGATTACGGGGCAACTTGGACTGACCAATCTGCAGTTCGCCAGCATTAACATTTCATTCCAGGTTGCCTACGGAATCAGCCAGGCACTTTCTGGCAAAATATTTGACCGCATTGGGACGCGTCGCGGTTTCGTCGTGGCGGTACTGGTCTGGTCGCTCGCTGCCATGGCCCATGCGTTTACCCGCGGCCTCATCAGCCTGCGTTCGTTGCGTTTTGCGCTGGGACTGGGAGAGGGTGGGAATTGGCCGGGCGCGGCCAAAGTGATTGCCGAGTGGTTCCCGGTTCGGGAACGCGCGCTGGGAATTTCGATCGTCAACGCTGCCTCAGCCATCGCTTTCGTTGTGGCGCCGCCGCTGGTTGTCTGGCTACAGTTGCAATTCGGCTGGCGCACAACGTTTTTGGCAACGGGCGCGCTCGGGTTTCTGTGGCTGATACTATGGGTGCTTTTCTACCAAGTGCCGGAACAGCAGGTCCTGCTTGAGGCCAGGGAATATGCCCTCATCCGGCAAGACCGCGATCTCTCGGCAACTGCGCAGAGCATCCCGTGGTATGAACTTCTGAAGTATCGTCAAGTGTGGGCGATTGTGCTGGCGCGCTTTCTTGCCGATCCGGTCTGGTGGCTCTACATCACCTGGCTTCCGCTCTATCTTTATAATGTTCGTGGCTTCAGCCTCAAGCAGATTGGGCTCTCAGCCTGGGTCCCGTATGTTGTTGCGGGCGTGGGAAGTCTTGTCGGAGGCTGGGCGTCTGGCCATTGCATAGCCCGTGGATGGAATGTAAACAAAGCGCGAAAAACGGTGATTGCGCTTGCTGCCCTGCTAGCACCAGCCGCCATCTTGGCTGCCTATGTACATAGTGCGGTAGCTGCGCTGGTGCTTATCGGCATCGTGCTGTTTGGTTTTCAGGCTTGGATCGGCAATGTACAGACGCTACCCAGCGACTTTTTTCCGGAAGGTGTGGTCGGCTCGGTGGCCGGGCTCGGAGGACTGGGGGCCGGGGCCGGAACCATCTTGTTTACTTTTGCTACAGGATTTGTTGTTGACCGCTTTCATTCTTATACGCCGATCCTGGTTGCAGCGGGTATGCTCCCGATCCTGGCCACAGGGCTGCTGTTTGCGCTCGGTGGGCCAATCCGCCGATGTGCCATGCCGGCCTCAAGCCCGGCAGCGGGCAAATGAGTTTCAAGAAATACTAGAAATACTATAAGGTGAGACTAAGCATGGTTGACTTAAGTAACAAGCTGGCAGTTGTCTCTGGTGGCGCGCGCGACATTGGGCGGGCGATTTCTCTGCAACTCGCAAAATGCGGCGCCTCAGTGGCATTCTGTTATCTTGCCAGCGCTCAGCAGGCGAATGAAACCGTCGAATGTCTTCGCCGATTCGGGGTCAAAGGGCTTGCGGTTCAGGCGGATGTAACCAGGCAGGCAGAGGTCGAAGCTTTTATCGCCAAAGTCCAGAGCACAATGCAACAGCCGATCGACATCCTGGTTAATAATGCCGGCGGAATGTGCGCTCGAAAGAAGATCGATGAGATGGATGAGGCGTTCTGGGATTCAGTGATTGATCTTAACCTCAAGAGCGCGTTTTTGCTGACCAAGGCGGCATTGTCACACATGAGTGATGGCGGCGCCATCATCAACGTCTCATCTCAGGCGGGGCGTGATGGCGGCGGTCCAGGTGCGGTGGCCTACGCGACCGCGAAGGGCGCCATCATAACCTTCACCCGCGGCATGGCCAAGGAGCTTGGCCCGCGAAGGATTCGTGTGAATGCGATTTGTCCCGGCATGACGGATACCAAGTTCCACGATCTGTTCACCAAGCCGGAGGTACGTCAGCGCGTTGCCTCCATGACGCCGCTGGGAAGAGAAGCCGATGCCTCTGAAATGGGTGCACTAGTCGCGTACCTGGCGTCGAGTGATGCCTCTTACATCAATGGCGCTTCCATCGATATTAACGGCGGGATTTGCTTTTCATAGGGGTCCTATTAACAAAATGTTTGTCTAATCTTGTGAGTTGGTTCGCAAGCACTCGAAAGCTTCGCCTGAGCGCCCGTAGTTGATGCCAACCACGATCGCACCTGAGACCTGCTATTCTCCAACATCTTTGCTGATCTTGGCTCGCCCAGCCCGGGACCATGACGGCTAAACCTCATGGATAGCTAGGTTTATCGATTGTTATAGGTAATCGTTTACCTAACCTTAAATCTTCAGTAAATATCGTTTACCCTAACTATTTTACTTGACAAGAAGAGACGCTCTGGATAGACTCCGGCCCTGCTGTTTTGCGGCAGCCTCCGATCTCAATCGCTGATAGCACGCGATGCAGACCGGGAAACGCTCTCGACATTTGAACCGATGTAACAACAGAAACTAACCAACCCACACATTCGTGGTTCTCCAGGCCAAAGTGCGGAACGCTATGGATCAGAAAAGGCAACAAACTATGAAAAAGCTTGCGCTGTGGTTTGTGTGCGGGCTTGGCCTCATTGTTGCTACTGCACCTGATCTCGCTGTGACTGCTTCCCCTCGTGCTGATGCCCGCGCTGGGCAGAGCCTGAGTCCGACCGGTTTCGCCCGCGAGAACGCGAATCACGATGTTTTCCAGCGAAGGAGTTTTCCACCTGGTGGGCAGCTCTGTACGCTCAACCACTTTAGAGTTGCGTTGGCACAAATCATTTTGAGGAGAAAGAGCGATGAAAACGAGAACTGGCTTCCGTCTTGCAATGATGATATGCCTGACCGTCATCCTGAGTCTGGCAACTGCGGCCCAGGCACAAGTGAATGTTCTCACCCGGAATTATGACAACCAGCGTACGGGGACGAACTTGTCGGAGACGATCCTTAACACCTCTAACGTCAACGCGAGCCAGTTCGGAAAGCTCTTTATGCTCCCGGTGGATGACCAGGTGTTCGCTGGAATACTCTACGTCTCGAGCCTGCCGATCGCAGGCGGTGTGCATAACGTCATCTACGTGGCGACGGTGAACAACACGGTTTACGCCTTCGACGCGGACACCTTCGGTCCGCCGCTTTGGCAACGGAACTTCAACGGCGCCGGTCGTCCAACGCATAACAACGAAGTGGGCCAGGCCTGTGGCACGTATAGGGACTTCCTTGGCAACGGAAATTTTGGGAACCTTGCCAATATCGGCATCATTGGCACGCCGGTCATCGATGGAACCAGCCATACGATGTACTTCGTGACCCGCACGGTAGAGGGTTCCGCCACGGTGCAGAGGCTGCGGGCGATTGACATCGCCACCGGTCTCGACCGGCCGAGCGGTTCACAAGTGATTGACCAGAGCGTGACCTTCCCCGGCACCGGAGAAGATTCAAACGGGACTGTCGTCTCGTTCAACCCGGTGACAGCAAACCAGCGCCCCGGACTGACCCTTTCGCAGGGCGTGATTTACGTGGGATGGTCTTCGTACTGCGACACGCATCCCTATCACGGTTGGGTCATGAGCTTTGACGCCACCACGCTGGCGCGGCTCGGGGTTTTCAATACTACGCCGAACGGACGCGGGGCGTCGGCCTGGATGTCGGGCGCGGCACCGGCCATCGATGCCGCCGGCAATGTTTACATAACCACCGGCAATGGTTCCAATAATGGCACTACGGATTTTTCCGAATCTCTGTTGAAGCTGGCGCCAACTACGCTCACGCTCCAAGATTTCTTCACCGCCAGCAACTTCAACAACCTCGATAACACAGACCTCGACTTCAATCCTTCGGGACCGGTCATGCTGCCCGGCACCAACTTTGTGACCACAGGCGCGAAAGAGGGCAAGATTTATCTTGTGGATACCGGCAACCTGGGGCACTTTGCGGCCGGCGACACCGAGATTCAACAGGTCTTGCAGGCTGTGGATCCGACCATTCGCGGCACGGGAACCCATCACATTCACAACGCCAGCCCGGTTTGGAACAGCCCAGAGGGACTGAACCTGTATGTCTGGGGCGAGAATGATTTTCTGCACGGCTACCGCTTCGATCCAGTCGCGAAAACGTTTCAAGTGCCTTCCTTCAGCGACGGCGGTGTTCTAGCGCCAGCCGGTATGCCCGGCGGCCACATGGTAATTTCGGCCAACGGGGCGACGCCGGGGACAGGCGTTTTGTGGGCTTCGGTCCCGCGCAACGGCGATGCCAACCAGATGACTGTGGCTGGTCACCTGTTCGCATTTAATGCCGAAACATTACAGTTATTGTGGTCGAGCACAGCGCCGGGCGACGATACCTTGAATTTCGCCAAGGGCAGTCCGCCGGTCGAGGCCAATGGCAAGGTCTACCTCGCATCGCAATCCAACTTCGTTTCTGTTTATGGTTTGAGGAGCGCGCCGCCAGCCTCGCTGAACCTGGCTTTGAATCGTCCGGCGACGGGCAGTCCGGTAACCGGAAGTGCGCCGTGCGATCCGGCCGATACTCCCGACAAAGCGTTCAACGGCAGCGCTGAAGGCGGTCCGGCAGATAAGTGGTGCTCCGGTGTGGCCAATCCCTTCTTGCAAGTTGATCTCGGCTCTAACTTCAGCCTCAATCGCTTTGTGCTTGAGTTCGCGGGCGCAGGCGGCGAAGACCTGGGCATGAACATCCGCGACTACCTGATCCAGGTCAGCGTAGACGGCACAAACTTCGAGACGGTGGCCAACGTGACCGGCAACCTCTTCAGCATTGCCACGCATGATATCTCAGGCGTGACCGGCCGCTTCGTGCGGTTGATTGTTCTCTCGCCCACTAGCGCAACGAATCCTGCTTCGATCTACGAATTTCAGGTTTACGGCGCTGCAGCTCCATCGACCTCAGATTTCTTAGTGTCGGCGACGCCCAATTCGCAAACGGTTGCTGTGGGCGATGTCGCAAGCTATCCGACTACGATAACGCCGCTTAACGGCTTCAGTGGCAATGTAGCCCTCAGCGTAAGCGGATTGCCCACAGGAGCCACCGCTCAGTTCACTCCCGCCTCAATCAACGGCTCGGGAACTTCAACACTGAGTATTGCCACAACGGCAGTGACGGCTTTTGGCAGCTTCCCGCTTACCATCACCGCTATCTCAGGTACGGTAACGCACACGACGGTTGTCTTCCTTACGGTGAATCGAAACAGCGCTGGCGCAGTGATGGTCAATCTTTCTTCCGTGTTCAACGTAGCCGGCATCACCACCGACGGCAGCATGTTCGATCCTAAGGGCGGCCTCGACGGCGGCGGCTCCGCTTATTCGGCGAACCAACTCGGTGGACCAGCGATCAGCTTCACCGGGGTTCCGTTCACCATCGGTCCGCCCAATGTGCCCGACGTAGTCAGCGGCATCACGGTTCCGGTGCCTACGGGACAATTCTCGCAACTTGGCGTGCTGGCGGCCGCCATCAACGGCAACGCTTCCTCGGCGATCTTTACCGTCACCTATGCGGATGGCACAACAGATCCTATAGTCCAGGGCGTCAGCGATTGGTTTACTCCCCAGAGCTTCTCGGGAGAGGCCATAGCGGTTCCCATGCCTTACCGTAATAATTCCGACGGCACAAAAGACAATCGGCCGTTCAACCTGTACGCGTATTTCCTCCCGCTCAATCCCGCTAAGACTGTGAGCAGCGTCGCCCTGGCGGAGCCGCGGGTTAGGGTCCTCGCCATGACTCTGCTGCCCTCTCACAGCACAACGCCTGATTTTGCGCTTTCTGCCTCGCCCAGCAGTTTAAGCATCACGCCTGAGTCAACCACCAGAAGCACGATCACGGTAACGCCGCTGAGCGGCTTCCACCGCAGGGTGCATCTGTCTGTATCCGGCGTGCCGCAGGGCGTGAACGCGTTCTTCCGCCGTGACGAGACCAGAGATACGTCCACCTTAGTGCTGTTGGCGCGCAAATCGGTGCATGTGGGGACTTTCGTTATCACTATTACGGGAGTAGCCCGCGGCCATCACGACGATGATGACGATGATGAAGACGACGCAGACGATAGCGGAGGAGCCAGTCTGACGCGCAGCACTCACGTTGCCCTCGATGTCAGAGAAGAAGTAGCCTCACCCGTGCAGGTGGACCTCTCTTCATCATTCATCCGAACCGGCATCTACACCGATGGCTCGATGTTCAGCCCCAACGGTGGCTTCGATGGTGCCGGCGCCGCCTACTCGGCGAACCAAATCGGCTCTTTTGCGATAACTTTCGACGGCACCCAGTTCCAGCTTGGTCCGGCGAATGCTCCGGATGTGGTCTCGTCTGCAAACCAGGAAGTGGCTGTACCGGCAGGCAAGTTCGCTTCGTTGCAGATGCTTGCCGCGGCAGTGAACGGCGACCAGTCAGCGCAGAAGTTGACGGTCAACTACAGTGACGGGACTTCCGACTCGTTCACACAGGGCTTCAGCGATTGGTTTGGTTTGGCGGCGCACTTCCCCGGCGAGTCTATAGCGAAGGACGCCGGCCCCAGGAACTTCTCTGGTGGCACACAGGGCCGTCATCATGTCGACATCTATGGCTATCTGTTCCCCCTCAATAGCTCCAAGACTATAACCGGTGTTACCTTGCCCGGCGATGACAATATTGGAGTGCTTGCCATGACGCTGGTTCCACAGGCTTGCATCTATGCGCTGAACCAGACCGTCGCGAACGCGTTGACCTTCAATGGACCGTTTGACGTCAATGCCGATTGCGGGGTGGTGGTGAATTCGTCGAGCGCCACGGCTTTAAACCTGACAGGTACAGGAAAGCTTACGGCAGAGAATATCCAGGTGGTCGGCGGGACCGTTCCAAACCCTGGCGTTACCGTTACGCCGGCCCCGAGTGTCGGCACGCTTGTCCAGCCCGATCCGTTCCGGTCTTTGAAAGCTCCTGCAGCCGCAACTAGCTGCGACCACACTAATTTCATGGTGCACGCCGAGGAAGCAAGGCTGGAGCCTGGGACTTACTGTAACGGCATCACGATTATGGGCAGCAACGAGGAAGCGGAGGTCAACTTCGAGCCGGGCACCTACATTCTGGTTGGTGGCGGCCTGAATGTAAAAGGCCAGAGCCGGCTGCGGGGCAACGGTGTCACCTTCATCCTTACGCAAGGTCTTGGCTTTGCCTACGGGCCAGTATCAGTAGACAGTTCGGTTGTCTCTACGCTTACGGCCCCGCACACTGGACCCATGGAAGGCATTCTCTTCTTCCAGGATCAGGCGGTTGCAACAGGAGCAGCCAGCGTTGTAAGTGGATCGTCAGCCTCTGCGATCGAAGGCGTTTTGTACTTCCCGACGACATCCCTTACGTACAGCGTGCCAGGACCAGGCGGAGACTTCCTGGTTCTTGTAGCCGACACGGTCACGGTCAGTGGTTCAGTCGTGCTGAATAATGACTTCTCTGATTTGGATCACGGCTCGCCAATCCACCATCATCGGGATGACGACGACGACCGTCCTAGATCGTGGCTGAGTCCGAATCCGCCGACACCGGAGCCGCACGACTAATGAAGACAGAAGCCGACATTCGGTCCGCACCCCGCACCTCGCGCTGGCCATTCCGCGCACGTGGAATGGCCGCGTGGGTTGCCGCCTGTGCTGCGATCGTCTGCGGTATCGCTTTGCCGGCGGCGCATGCCCAGCAGGGCGGTAGAACGGTGCCGGCGAAAGCGAATCCGTCAGTTCCTCCTGTTGTTCTCTCCCCACCCCCCGACGTTGCTGCTCCCTCTGTCTACACAGTGGAGAAGTCGGCGTCGGGGGTTTTTATGAAGGTGCTCACCCCAGGAAACGGCGTCGAGCACCCCGTGGAAAACGATTGCGTGCGAGTGAGGTTCACAGGCTGGAAGAGAAATGGTTCGCTGTTTTCCACTTCGGGAATTCATGGTGAATCCCGGGTTCAATGCATTAACTCCGCGATGCCAGGCATAGTCGAGGCCCTGGAGACCATGGTCGCCGGAGAAAAGCTGCGCGTCTGGGTTCCGGCGAGTCTTACCTTCGGCAAAAAGCATCACCACGGTCACTCGCGAATGGACCTGGACGATGAGCCGCCGCCGAACCTCGATCTTACCTTCGACGTGGAGTTGCTTGAGGTCATCAAGGCTCCGTCGGTTCCCGCCAACTTGAAGGCACCTTCCAATGATGCGGTCAAAACCTCGTCCGGCTTGGCCTTTCAGGTGTTGAAAAACGGTACTGGTACCCAGCATCCCTCCATGACCAGCCAGGTCACCCTGCATTATTCCGGTTGGACCAATGATGGCAAGCTATTCGAGACCACGGTCATGAGCGGGCATCCTGCCATATTTCTGGTTGCGACTATGCTTCCGGCATGGCGTGAGGTGCTGCCGCACATGGTTGTTGGCGAGAAGGTGCGCCTTTGGGTCCCCGCATCGCTTGCCTACGGGGAGAAGCCCGTCAACAACATGAATCCGGCGGGGGACTTGGTCTACGATATCGAACTCTTGGCGTCGCAATAGCCGTTGGACCTTCAGTTGTAAGCGATGAACAATTGTCACACCAGTCGCGGTGGATTCCGTTCCTTAAAGGGAAGTCGAAATAAGATCTCAGAATGCGGCGCAAGCCTCGCTCGTTGAAGATGAGGGCGTTGAAGCGTTGTTTAACCAATTAACTAGCGACGTTCCAATCGAGCAATAGAGAAGAACGGAAGAACAAGCTGCGCGCTCTTGCAGCATGTGGCCGTGTCCCCTGTCAGGCTGCATCGTGCTTCGTGTACTCCACACTAATCTGCTGCAATGCTCGCATGCGCGCCTCGCGAACGTCCTTCAGCGAGCAACCCAAAAGATCCGAGCACTCTCCATCGGTGTATCGTTCGAGGACCGACATCACAAAGACAAACCGGTCGAACTCTCCGAGCGCAAGCACCCTCGCGATTGCGGCATGTTGATCTTGAGTCTGTTGGCGCTTGCCTTCAGCTTCCGGATGGATTCCGGCAAAGGTCCCGCTGTCGCGGTTGGGACGGGGTGCCATTATATGAATCGCATTGTGCACTATCGTGCGCTTAGCCCAGGAACGGGCCCACTGTTTAAATACGGGCTTGCCATTCATGCAGTCTGCAAGGCCGGCGACGAAGCACTGCTCCGCCTTTTCGTGATTGGCCGTTAACACGAAGGCAAGCAGATACAGACCTGTGACGTCTTCCGTGAACAGCTTGCAGAATTCTTCAGCCGTCATACAATCGTCTGCTTTGCGTGTGTCAATATGAATTGCTTGTAACAAAGTCACTCTTTGCCTTTCTGATCGCCCATGCCTGGTTGCACTGGATTCTTCTTGCTTCGCCGCATGAGTTGCTGGACTACGTGCTTCGTGAGCACGCCACTGCAACAACGGAACCTTGCTCCCTCATTCATCATCTGCAGAAGCGTGTTCTCTGCTTCCTGGCTGATAACCATTACATTTCCTATGTCAATCACCAACTCACGGCCGTCGGGCTCCGCATTAGCTCTCTTCCATGCTGCCCTCAGCTCCGCGACCCACGGTGCGATTAGCCGGCCTTCGAGGACCAGCCGGCGTTGGGTGCGGCTGTCGACTACAGAGATCTTCAACATGGTGTTTTCCGTTCGACTATGGGAAAGGCAACACGCATGCCAAACTGCGGCCGCGCAAGTCTTTGAAATTGAAGGTCGATACGAGCACCGCACACTGCACTGTCAAAACTGTCGAAAGTCAATCTCGCCAGCCGTTTTTGCCACCTCCCTGCTAGCTGGGATTGGATACTCTAAAGTCAGCACTGACCCGCGTCATTGCTGGAGAAAACCGGTGTCGGGTGGGGGACTAGCTGGGGTACGACAGCTCCGAGCTCGCAGCTCCAACGGAAATAAAAAAGCTAACTACGGCTCGCTGAGGCGCGGAGAAGCAAAAAGATTTCGCCGCAGATGAACGCGGATTTTGCGCGGACTCCGTTCCCCTGGAACTGGGTTTTCCGTCCTTTGTTCGACCGGGGGTGGGGTACTTGCAAGCAAGTGGCCGGAACCCCTCAGATCAGCGCTGACCCGCGTCATTACTGGCGAAAATTGATGCCAGGCGGAGGACTAGCTGAGCAGGTATCGCCTTGCCAACATTGGGCGAACTGCGCTTCTCCGCAGCGGTGGTTGGAGCGCCGAATACTGCGCTTATAGATTTTCAAAGACCCTAGGGCCCAAAGGCCCGGCATTCTCAATGCTGAGCAGAATAATAGCCCACAATTCCTGAAGAATCGCAGAATGGTACCACCTGGAAGTCAGCCTAACACCCTGTTAAGGATTCCTGTATCCGGACCCCGGTGTCGACGCTCCAGGCAAATGCCGGGTTGTAATAGTGCGCGATGGATTGGCTGAATGCTCAGCGTGAGGGAATTGTGTCAGGACAAGAGCAATCGAAACGACCAACCAAAACAGAAAGACGATGCGGAGAATGCGTGTAACCTTAGTTTTTGTCATAGACATAATCCATCGCCAGTTTTCCTTACCCACGCTCATGTCTCCGCCCACCACATAACCAGTGCGCAGACGGCGCAGAGGATCGCTACTGACGCCCAGAAAATCCACCCAAAGGCCTTCTTGCGTGGAGCATCCTGCTGATAACTGAGGCCTATGGACAACGGCTGCTCATCATCGGTCATGGCAATCCGTATGCCTTTAAGCTTCTCCAGTTCGGAGAGATAGGATTGAAGTTCCTTGGTCATCTGCTGTGGTGGGAAAGCAATACGAATGCCAAACTTGCGGAGCTGTAAGTCAACTGGCGCGTTTCAGTCCTGAAAGGAGGCCTGTACAAGCGCACAAGGAGTGAATGCGGGAGCGTGGTACAGGGCCCCTTCAAGACTCGACTGCACCTTGTTCTGGCGTCAGTCATGATTCTGTTGTATGCACTTGATATGCCGTTCGTTTGATTTCAACGGACTATGCAGCGCAAGGAGATTCGAGGGAAGTTTTAGAACCGTAAGTCAGGAGAACTGTTTTGCATGGATGCCAAACTTTTTCATGCGAGAGACCAGAGTGGTTCGATTGATGCCCATTCGCGCTGCAGCCCCGTCAGCACCGCCGACGCGACCTTTGGTTCCCTGCAGGACACTTACGATCTCCCGGCGCTGTTTCTCATCGTACTCCTGGCCAGCACTTTTCACGGCGTCCTTATTCAAGGCGCTGATCGTTTCTTTGACAATCTGGGCAACATCCTGTCCACGCGAGCCGCGGTGGTCGACGGATGAATTGATTCTCGGTTTGCTCAATTCTGTAAGCGGGACCTCCAGCGACCTGCCGCGCGTGAGGATCACCGCGCGCTCAATGAAGTTTTCCAGCTCCCGGATGTTTCCCGGCCACTCCCAGTTGGTCAGCGTCTTCATTGCGGCTGCGGGAATGGTTTCGATCTGTTTTTGCATTTGTCGTGCGGACTTCTGGACGAAGTAACGAACCAGCAAAGGGATGTCTTCCCTTCGCTCCCGCAAGGGAGGAATGCGAATCGGGAATACGTTCAGGCGGTAGTACAGATCGCTGCGAAATTCGCGCTCTGCGATCATTTTTTCCAGGTCACGGTTGGTGGCTGCAATCAGGCGAACGTTCACCTTCCTGGTGTGGGTGCTGCCCAGGCGCTCGAATTCGCGTTCCTGCAGAGCGCGCAAAAGCTTGGGCTGAATTTCGGGGGGAATATCGCCGACTTCATCCAGAAACAACGTGCCCTGATCGGCGAGCTCCAGCCGTCCGACTTTCTGGCTGATGGCGCCGGTAAAAGCGCCTTTTTCATGGCCAAACAATTCGCTTTCCAGCAGCCCAGTGGGAATAGCCGCACAGTTGAGTTTCACGAATGTCCGCTGCTTGCGCCGGCTGTGATCGTGAATGGCGCGGGCAATCAGCTCCTTTCCCGTACCGGTGTCACCCAGCAGGAGCACGGTGGAATCGCTCGCCGCCACCGTTTCTACCATCTCCAAAACGTGCTTCAAGGGTGCACTCGTCCCTATGATCTGCTCAAAGAACAGCTCGCTGCGAATCTCTTCTTCGAGATACAGCTTTTCTTGGGCAAGTTTGTCTTTGAGTTCAGAGATCTCGCGGTAGGCGAGCGCGTTTTCAACTGCAATGGCGACTTGCCCCGCTGCCACAGCGAGAAACTCAGCGTCATCTTCGCTGAACGCGTTTTCCTCCCGCCGGCCAAGGCCTAAAATGCCAAGCGCGCGTCCCCGGCTAACCAGCGGAATGTAACAGATGGACTTCATGCCTTCGCCGGCAATAATTGCATATTCCTCAGGACCAACGTCGCCAGCTTCGATGTGGTTCAATATGACTGGTTTGAGAGTCTCAAAAGCTTTTGCGTTAGCTCCACTTGACTCAGTGACCGATTTCTCATGGACGAAACCCTCGCTCTGCGGGAAATCGAAGGCATAAAGCCGAAACTTGCCGCTCTCGGAATCGGGAAAGGACACCCCAACGGCGTCACAATGCATGACCTGCCGAACGCTGGCCGAGATGGCTCGCAGCACTTCGCTCAGGTCCAGGTTCGAAGTGATCCTGTTCGTCAAATCAAGGAGCAGCTTGAGCCGGGCGTTTTGGCGCTCCAGCTCCAATCGTGCGGCACGGGATTGTCTTAGATTCAGGATGTCGTCAATGGCCAGCGCAACCCCACGCGCAACGAACTGCAAGAAGCTGACGTCTTCCGGAGTATAGGCATTGCGAGCCTGGCTCAAGATTCCCAGCGTACCTAAGCGCCGGTGCGCGGTGGTCAATGGCACGCGGATCACGGAACCCACCTTGATCCCCTGTTTCTCCAGCAGTTGCTTCACACGCGGGAAGCGGGTGTCCGCGCTCCCGTCCGCAATGTGCAGGGCCTCTTGCGTGTGGTAAACGTGCCAACTCGCTGTCTCCTCGATCGGCAGATCGACATAGGCAATCTGCAGCTCTGAGATCACGCGCCATTCAATTTCATCCGAATTCTCTTTGAAAACAATCACGTCCAGAAAGTCGAAAGGGATGAGCTCGCGCAACTGGTCGGTGAGAACGCGTGACAGCTCTTCCGGCTCCCGACAGGCAGAAAGTGCCTCTGAGATGCGAAGCAGCGCTTCATAGCGCTGAGCATCAGTTTCGAGCGCGACTTGCGAGTCCGTGTTTATACGATTGCCCTCACTCGCGTCCAATTGTGTGGATTCAAGAGTGTACAGCACATTGAACAGATGTCTGGTCTCAATGAACGGTCGCAGTTTTTTTCGCTGACAAACAGTTGAGCATCTATGCGGCGCTACTCGCCGGTCGGGAAAGAGGGAGGCAGTAACAAGCCCATCGCGATTTCGTGTCGAGGACACATCGACACTTTCGACTTTCGACACCAGGTTCGAACTCATACTTTTGAATTGCCGTCTATTGAGTGAATTAGGGCCGATCTGCTCGGCCCTCGCTTTGGTATTCCGGTTGCACCTGTCTCAATTCTGAGAAGAGATCCAGCGGAAAGGAAAAAGTTTCCTATGAATGGCGAGACGCACTTTAGCAGATGTATCAATCCGCATGGGGGTTGGATCGTTCAATATTTCGATCCCGCCAGGTCTGATTCCGAGTTTCCCACATTTTTCTGCTGCGCGCGTTGTGAGCACGATTGGGTTGCCAACCGCCTCCAAGTGCTTACGCTGCTCGACGCAGTCGATACCCAGGTGCGAACGTCAGCTATCCCGGGCGCGCGAAAGCCGGCACTGCCCTGATCGGCGGACGTCTTAGCAGTTCAGAAATGGAGTGTATTGTGAAAGTCAGGTTAGTTGTCATTCTCGCGATTGCAATACTGGCATATTCAGAGCATTCGTTCGCACACACACATCAACCCGCAGACGTGAAGTCACAAGCGCAGACGGATTCGGCCGCGCCTGCAGCAAGACAGGTCACTGAAGCCGCACCGGGGAACTCCAGGTCATCGCGGGACAACGAAATTGTAATCGTGGCCCTGCCGTTCTCATCTCTAGAACTCGATCCCTTATTAGCCGAATACCTTAACCTGACTTCGAGACAGATCAGAGCGATTCAGCATTTAATGTCGCAAGAACGTCGCGAGGTCGAACCCTTGAAGACAGAGCTGCAGTCGACACATGGGAAGTTACTGGCAGCGGCTGATCAGAGGGAATCGAAGGAGATAGGGGTCTTAGCGGCCACGGAAGCCAGAATTCTGACCAAACTGATGATTAAGAGCTCTCGCACACAAGCAAGGCTTTATGGCCTCCTGACACATGAACAGCAAAAGAAGCTCGAGGACTTGAATCGCTCCAGGTAGTCTTGAGGCGACGGTTAGTGACACGCCGGATCGTCCTCGAAGTTGCCACTGGCCAGCATAGGACCTAAGAATTGGCCGCAGCGCACAATCTTTTGAAACAAAGGATCATTAGCAAGCGCGTCGTCGGTTATGGCATAGTTCGCCGCATCCATGGAATTGCGGGCACTAACCAGGTTATCGCTCCATGTCTCTACGTTGTTGAATTCGTTGGTGAGCAACTGCAGTCCACTTTGATCAGACGGAGTTGAAGCCGCTGCCGAGGCCAGCGTGAGGCTGTCGAGTGCCCGTTCGTTGTAGGCAGACATTCCGTCCCCCACCGGATATCCATTCCGGATCAAGACCGCAAGTGTGGTTCTCCACTCTCGCATCGACGCCATGGCTTCGATCCCAGCCCGCACAAACTCTCTTGAAAATCCTGGCTCTGCGGGAGGGGTCGCGGACGGTTTGGCGGCAGCGGTCACGCTCTTGGGAGCGGGCAACGTCAACATGACGAAATCTTCTTGAAAACTGAGGGAGCCGTTCGTGATTCGCGCCAGATCTCTTATATCAACGTACTCATGATCTTCTATCTGCAGGATATTTGCTTCTCCGGCGTAGCCGTTGATGAGCAAAGGCTTGTTCTGCTGTTTCCCCTGCGCCAGAGCAGTCCCCGCAAAGGCGAGGAGCAGCACGACGGTCAGCCACACCCGTTTAGATCTATCGTTCATTAGGAACGATGATGCGCACGAACTACGCGCCGGCCAAAGATTGAATAATCGCATTGTTTTATCTCCTCAAAGTTTTGTCTTCCGGAAGCGCGCCCTCGATCCCGCACGATGATTCAAGGTTTCAGAAGCGACTTCCCGTAACGGACGGGAACGGCGAAATTCGATCCGGCGAACTCGGGCATCATCGCAAAGTTAATTCCTACGACCTTGCCTTCCTCATTAAAAAGCGGGCCGCCAGAGCCGCCTACCGTTGTCGCGGCGTCGTAGACGATTTTGTCCGGGAGCACATCACCGATGTGTCCTTGCGTGGTGATGGGCCTGATGAGGTTGCGTCGAGCAAGTTCTTCCATGAGCTGCTTAGGATCGCCCTGGGACGCGGTCGCAATATCCTTGAGCGTCTCTCCCGGGGCGCGAGCAAGAATGGCATCGATAGCGGTAGGATACCCGAGCAGCAACACAGGTTCCCCGCTGACGGCCGAACCGCCGCCATCCGTAAGAACCACTGGTCTGATCCCGATTTTCGAGATGTTTCCTTTTACTATAGCGACGTCCGCGGTGGGCGAGACTTTCAGTGTGCTTATGGCAATGCCGTACGGAACGCCGGGAAAGTATGCCGTCATCTCCGTTACAACGGGTTCAATTCCTCCATCGATCATCTGCTTAATTTCATCGTTCTGCCACCAAGGCTCTACCACGTGATGATTCGTGAGGATTTCACCATCGGCGGATGCCAGAAACCCTGTACCAAAAACGTCCAGCCGTACCTCGGGACCAGATCCGTCAAAGCTTAGAAGCGGATTGTCATGCGCGTCGGTAGTCGGTTTCCCACTGCTCGTCAATCCAGCGTAGTGCAATTTCAATCCATTGGTATGATCACGGAAGCCAATGGCAACGTGAATCAGACAGACGCTCGGCTCGTAGGACTGGATGACCGCCTGCGCAAACTTGCCTTCAGTCTCAAGCTTGTGGACGCGGCTTCTGACGTCGCTCAATTCATTTTGCAAGTTTGAGGGAGTTTCAGTTTCACGGGCGCCAATTGGTGTCCTGAGTTCTTCGCCTCGCTTCTCGAGATTCGGCTTTTTCGCGCTGCTTGCTCCCGCAGTAGCATTTCCCGCATCTACCCGGTCTCTGAGGGCGCGCTCCATTCGTTGTTGTTCCGCCAGCACGCCAGTCTGCAGCCTGGTGATTGCAGCATAGGCCCGTGTATTACGTTCCTCGGTATGACGGTAGAGGAATAGGAAAACCAGGCCTACAGCGACAAATACCGCGATGGCGGCCATGCTGCCGGTGCGCAGCGAGTGCCGTTCTCCCTTAAGCGCCGCCACCACCTGCTGGGCATCAGTTCTATTCTCCTCCGTAATGCGCAACCGCTCTCCCATTGCGTCGGCCGCATGTTTGCCGCGCATTTGCGAGCGCACCCGCGATAACAATTCGTGGGAGTCGAATGGTACCGAGAGCACGTCGTCAGCTCCAAGATCCAGCGCCCGGGTCCGTTCGGCTGGTCCGCCCGAAGCCAATACGATCACGCGTATGTTCTGAGTGTGTGCCGATCCTTTGATTTCAGAAAGAAGATCGCAGCAATCAAGCTGCGGCGGGTCGGCTCCCAGAAGAACCACATCAGGATTGAATGCGAGTACTGCCTTCATTCCTTCCTGATAGGCGGTTGAGACGTCGTATCCCGCATCCTTCAGCACCGCAGCGACGTGCTCTCTCAGAGCAGTGTCGCTTTCTACCACAAACAATTTTTCAGCTTTGGAGTCCATAATTCGAAGATGCTTTCCTCGCGAGCATTGGTGTTGCGACAAACCTGGATACTGCAACACGCTTGCCAAAGCCAACGTTGCCTGGCACTTCTCGCAAACTGTTGAATCCATTGCTGAAAACAAAAAACCGTAGAAGGGATTGTGTCGAAGTGTCGGAATCAGTCTCTGCAATTGTCGAACTGGAGACAGCCAAGCGGCCTACGATGGGAAATTACGCCGCGAGCCATCACGGACGTATTCTCGGCTGTCGAAGCCGACTTTCGACAGTTTCGCCGCCGCGCTTCTGCGAATTCACTCCAAACCTCGTCTTTCACTGACTTACAGCACTTGTGACTTTGGCACTCATGTTGCCTGTTCCGACTGCAGCGGCTGACCGTGGACTTGGACACTCTCCTGTGCGGGACACCCCCTCGGGCCATACGGCCTCCAAGTCCCGGAAAGCCGCGCACGGATTTCATGATCCAAACACGGAATGCTTTGGAATGAGTGTGATATCAATGCCTGACCATCTCAGCACGACGTTTTCCGCACTTGCCAATCCAACCCGGCGGTCAATCCTCGCGCGGCTGGCGTCAGGCGACGCATATGCAAGTGAGCTGGCGGAGCCATTTGACATGAGCAGGTCTGCCATTTCCCAGCACCTCGGGGTGCTGGAGCGAGCTGGATTGATAGAGCGCGGGCGCAATGCACAATGGCGGCTCTGCCGGCTCAAAGCGGCCCCGCTGCATGAGGTTGCTGCCTGGGTTGCGCACTATCAGCGATTCTGGGATCAGAGCCTGGATTGTCTCTACGAGTATGTGAGCGACGGGAAGCGAGCGAGAACAACAATCATAGCCGTAAGCGACGCAAAAAAATAGCGCCACGCAAGAAAGGATGAAGCCATGAAACGCAACGTCAACGCCGGAATATGCACATTAATTTTTGTTCTCGCCACGCTTGCACCGCAGTATGGCAGAGCGCAGCAAAAAAAGATCACAACAGCAAATATTCCGTTTGAGTTCGTGATAGGAGGAACGAAGTTACCCTCAGGTGAATACATAATAGACTCGATCGCTCCTGGGATCTTTTTGTTTCGCAACAAGTCTGTAAAGAACGTGGAAGAACAAGTTACTACGCTCCCGCTGGCAACGCCTCCCCAAGACACTCCGGCAAAGCTTATTTTCGTGCGCAGCGACAACGCTTATTTCCTTTCCGAGATCTGCATTAACAATAACCCGCGAATATTGACCACTCATTATGGTCTGCAAACCGAAACGGGATCTAAAGGGAAGGAACATCGGGACGTACTGCTGAACGAGCGCTGATCGATCGACCTGGCGGCGTGTGGCGTGCCACCAATCTTTAATTTCACCAATTTCACCGACTTACGTGGCTGCAAGTTTGGCATGCCGATTGCTTTTTCATCATCGAAGCTCGGTTCGTCATAGGGACGCATGGGCATGAAAAGACCGAAAGAAAGTCGGGACAGTGATGCTTCGTATCGAATTTCATAACGTTATGAACGCAGTGACCATACAAATCGAAGATCAGTTCGTTGGAAGCTTCGCGGACGATGTAAGAGCGTTAATTGCCCGTTGTAAGACTCCGTCGAGGCTGGTTGTGAATGTGTCGGAGGTGACCTTCGTCGATGCGATCGGCGAAGAAGCTCTGTCGTGGTTAGGCCGAATCGGGGCGGAGTTTGTTGCTGAGGGCGCTTACGCTCTCCAACTTTGCGAACGCCTGCATCTCCCGCTGGCGCCAGAAATGCGCCAACCTTCCCTCAAACTGATGCAAGGGCGTCTGTAAGTCCTCCCCGGACAAACGCCCGGGCGAGCAATAGCCCGGGCGTTTCTCACTCTGGACCACTGGTTACACGCCTGCACCGACTGGCCGTGGGAGTTGCGGGAAAACTCAATTTCATGCCATTCCGACACGAAGTGGAGGAATCGCTATTGTGTAGTGGTGCGCCACCCATAAACCTTTTTACAGCTCATAGGGATTCCTCGTCGCGTTGCTCCTCGGAATGACAATGCAAGCATGATCGTGAAACTCATGTTTCCGTAGCTTTCGAGAGCTGGCGAAGCCGCCGAATCTGTCGAAGCTTATCTCGACAATTTAGACAGTCGCCGCGCGACAATATAGTTTCGTTTTTTCCATTTTTCCTTGTATTTAAACCATTTCCAAAATCTGATTTTCCTCTGAGCTTTGGCACGCGCCTTGCTCCTCTACTCTTTGACGGGAAGCCCTGCCACACCTCTACCAGGAGTACTTACTAAATGCATAAGCTCAAAGGATTTGTTTCGACCAAAGTTCTACTATTCGTTTCTCTTGCCGTCTTCACCTTGGCGATGATTGGATGCGGACGAACCCAGGCAGCGGCGGCACCTCCGGCTCCCGAAGTGAGAGTTACCCCCGTCACCCAGCAAGACGTTCCTGTCTACAGCGAGTGGGTGGCGACGTTGGATGGCTACGTGAACGCCCAGATCCGGCCGCAGGTGTCGGGCTACATCATCAAGCAAAACTACAAAGAAGGTTCGCTCGTCCGCAAAGGCCAGGTGCTGTTCGAAATAGATCCCAGGCCCTTCAAGGCGTCCCTCGACCGTGCTAAGGGCGACCTTGCGCAGGCGCAAGCACAACTCGGCAAAAGCACTCTTGATGTGGAGCGCGACACACCGCTTGCAGAAGCCAAGGCCATCGCTAAGAGTCAATTGGATAACGAGATTCAGGCCAAGCTCGGCGCCCAGGCCACCGTCGAATCAGGCAGGGCTGCTGTGGAGCAAGCAGAACTCAACCTTGAGTGGACGAAAGTCACTTCGCTGGTGGATGGCATCGCGGGGATTGCACAAGTCCAGATGGGCAACCTTGTAAGCCCCACTTCTGTCTTGACTTCAGTTTCACAAGTCGATCCCATCAAAGCCTACTTTCCGATTAGCGAACAGGCGTATATCCTCGCACAAAAAGAGAGCAGCGCCGTTTCCACCAAGCACACCATCAGTTTTTTCGGGGAATCGCTCGACCTGATCCTGACGGACGGCAGTATCTACCCTAACAAAGGCAAAATCCTGCTGGCCGACAGGCAGGTGGATCCAAGCACGGGCACGATTCGCATCGTTGCTGCCTTTCCCAATCCCGGCAACATTCTGCGTCCCGGCCAGTATGGGCGTGTGCGTGTCGAAACCAACATGAAAAAAGGCGCTCTGCTGCTGCCGCAGAGCGCCGTTGCGCAGTCGCAGGGAAGCTATCAGGTGGCGGTTGTAGGCAGCGATCACAAAGTCAGTATGCGCGCCGTGAAGCCCGGCGAGACGGTCGGGACGATGTGGGTTATTGACGAGGGCCTCAAGCCGGGTGAGCAAGTTGTAGTCGAAGGACTGCAAAAGCTCAAGGAAGGAACTCTGGTTACGTCCAAGCCCGCACAACTTTCCGTGGAAGGGAACTGAGCTATGTCGAAATTCTTCATCAACCGTCCCATCGTGGCCATGGTGATTGCCATCCTTATGGTGATTGTGGGCGCGGTCACCATTGCAAGCCTGCCCGTGGCGCAGTTTCCGAACATCGTTCCACCGGAAATTCAGCTACAGGCCACGTATGTGGGTGCGGACGCAAAGACCCTGGAGCAAGCCGTGGCCACGCCGATCGAGCAGCAGATCAACGGCGTGGACAACATGAACTACATGTACTCCCTGAACGCTACCGGCAACTCACAAACCACCATGGTCGTGGACTTCGACCTGAAGACGGATCCGAACACCGACCTCATCCTCACGCAATCGCGCGAGCAACTGGCCACCGGTCAGCTTCCGACCGAAGTTAACACCCTTGGGGTCACCATCAGAAAGTCAGTGACCGCTCCGCTCATGCTGGTCTCCTTATCCTCGCCGCACGGTACTCACGATGCGAAATTCCTGGCCAACTATGCCTACATCAACCTCAATGATCCCATCGCACGCCTGTACGGTGTGGGTCAGACGCAGGTTTTCGGCGCGGGGAAATATGCCATGCGGCTCTGGGTAAAACCTGACCAATTGGCGAAGCTGGGTATCACCGTCACGGAGATCGTCAACGCGATCCAGGCGCAGAACAAGGTGAATCCGGCGGGTCAGGTTGGCGGCGAACCAGCACCCGCGAACCAGCAATTCACTTATTCGGTGCTGGCGCAAGGCCGCCTGACGTCGCCCCAGCAATTTGAAGACGTCGTCGTCCGTGAAGCTCCCGATGGCGGAATCGTTCGCGTGAAAGATGTCGCGCGAGTCGAACTGGGCGCGGACGATTACAGCATTGTCAGTCGCTTGAATGGCCGGCCCGCCGCAATAGTCCCGGTTTACCAGTTGCCGGGTTCCAATGCGGTCCAAACCGCCGCAGGTGTCCGCAAGCTGATGGAAGAGATGAAGCAGCGCTTTCCGCAAGACATGGATTACGAGATATCGCTGGACCAGACGAGCGCTGTGACAGAAGGAATGAAGGAGATTATTCAAACCCTTTTGATCGCCATCGTGCTGGTGCTCCTTGTGGTCTACCTCTTCCTGCAAGACTGGCGCGCTACCCTGATCCCGATGCTTGCCGTCCCCGTCTCTCTGGTGGGCACGTTTATTCTCTTCCCGCTGTTCGGCTTCTCCATCAATACCCTTTCCATGTTTGGAATGGTGCTGGCCATCGGCTTGGTGGTAGACGACGCCATTGTCGTCGTCGAAGGCGTACAACGTCACATTGAGGAGGGTCTTGCTCCCAAGGATGCGGCTCGAGCAGCTATGGAAGAGCTTTCCGGGCCAGTCGTCGGTATCGCCCTGGTTCTCTCGGCGGTCTTCGTGCCGACTGTCTTTATCCCAGGCATCACCGGGCTGCTCTATCAGCAATTTGCCTTGACCATCGCCATCTCGGTGGTACTCTCGGCTTTCAACGCGCTCACGCTAAGCCCGGCGCTGGCCGCGCTACTGCTCCGGCCAAAGCCTGCGCTGAGCGCAGTCGAAGGGAAGAAAAGCCGCGGGCTGCTTAGAAGGTTCTTTGACTGGTTCAACCGCATTTTTGGGCACGCTACCGAGGGCTACGTTCGCCTATCCGGCTTGATTATTCGGAAAAGCGTGGTTGCGTTGGTGCTGCTTGTGGGCCTTGGAGCTGCCGGGGTTTTCTTTGGCCGCCTGTTGCCATCCGGCTTCCTGCCCGACGAAGACCAGGGCTATGTCTTCATCAACATGCAGCTTCCGGACGCGGCTTCGCTGGAAAGGACGGCAGCAGCGTCGCGACAAGTTGAGGATATCCTCGCCAATACGCCAGGCGTCCAGTACACCACGAGCGTTGTTGGTTTCAGCTTGCTCAGCTTTGTCCGGACCACTTACAACGCCTTCTATTTCGTCACGCTGAAGCCCTGGGGCGACCGTAAAACCAGGGCGGAGCAGTATCAGGAAATCAAGGCACGCCTGAACCAGCAGCTCAGCAAGCTTCCGCAAGGGACTGTTTTTAGCTTCTCGCCGCCGGCAATCCCCGGAGTCGGTACCTCCGGCGGATTTCAGTTCGTACTGGAAGACCGTGCAGGAGGGGACGTTCAGTTTCTGGCAAACAACTTGGATAAGTTCCTGGCAGCGGCTCGCAAGCGCCCCGAAATTGGCTCGATCAGCACCACGTTTCTACCCAGCGTGCCGCAACAATTCGTGCAGGTGGACCAGGAAAAGGTGCTGAAGCAAGGTGTGGCCATCAACGATGTTTACCAGACCATTCAGGCTTTCATGGGCGGGCTGTTCATCAACTACTTCAACGATTTTGGCCGTACCTGGGAGGTGTACGTGGAAGCGGAAGCTCCTTACCGGTCAGATCTGGCGAACCTGGGGCAGTTCTACGTGCGCAACAACAGCGGGGAAATGGTACCGCTTACCGCGCTGACGAAGTTCGAAGCGCGTGACGGCCCCGAATTTACCATGCGCTACAACGAGTACAGGTCAGCGCAGATCAACGGCAGCGCTGCGCCAGGCTACAGCTCAGACCAGGCGACGGCGGCCCTGGAAGACGTCTTCAAGCAGACCATGCCTGGCGAAATGGGCTTCGACTATATGGGTATGTCTTATCAAGAGCAGAAGGCACGGCAAGGCATCCCTGCTTCAGTTATCTTTGCCTTCTCGCTGTTGTTCGTGTTTCTAATTTTGGCGGCCCTCTATGAAAGCTGGTCGTTACCTTTCAGCGTGTTGTTGAGCACGCCGGTTGCTGTATTCGGCGCATTTGGAGTGTTGTGGCTGCGCCGGGTGGTGCTCAGCGCTTTCTATCCGGCTTACATGGTGCAAATCGAGAACGATGTTTACTCCCAGATCGGTTTGGTGATGCTGATCGGCTTGGCGGCCAAGAACGCGATTCTAATCGTCGAATTTGCCAAGGAGCAGTACGAAAAGGGTAAGCCCCTGGCTGACGCTGCGCTGGAAGGCGCCAGGCTTCGGCTACGCCCCATCCTCATGACCTCTTTTGCGTTCATTCTGGGTTGCGTGCCGCTCTGGACAGCAACCGGCGCGGGCTCGGTTGCCCGTCAGATCATGGGCACTACAGTAATCGGTGGCATGTTGGCCGCTACCGCGATTGCCATATTCATCATTCCGGCGCTATTCGTCCTGGTCGAGCGTCTGTCCATACGCTGGAGCAGGGAAGTGCCCGGCCATGCTGTTATCCCGCAGCCGCGCCCATCGGAAGGAGACTAAGATGAAAAAACTAACAGCCCTTTTGCTGGTTGTGCTCCTGATTGCGGGATGCGCTGTGGGGCCGAACTATAAGAGACCGAGCGTAAACGTTCCTGGCGTGTATCGCGGAGTTACGCCGCAAGAGGCAGCGCAGCCGGCGGCGGAATCACTCGGAGACCAGAAATGGTGGGAGGTGTTTCAAGACAAGCAGCTTCAAGACCTGATCCACACCGCTCTCCAGCAGAACTACGATGTTCGCATTGCGGCAACGCGAATTTTGCAGGCCCAGGCCCAGTTGGGCATCACGCGCGCCGACCAGTTCCCGACGATCGATGGCGGAGCTCAGGCCGTGAATCAACGCACTCCGCGCACAAAGCAGTTTAATGGGTTCAACACCAGCGCAAATCAAGTGGATCTCGAGCTGGCCTGGGAGCTCGATTTTTGGGGGAAGTACCGCCGCGCGACCGAAGCGGCGCGGGCAAATCTGTTGGCAACAGAATGGGCGCACGAAGCGGTTATCAATACACTCGTGAGTGACGTTGCCACCGCCTACTTCCAGCTTCGTGAGCTTGACCTGGAACTCGAAATCTCGCGGCGAACCCTGGCTTCGCGCCAGGATTCGCTCCGGCTCACGCAATTGTTGGCCAACGGCGGCGCTACATCCATGCTCGATGTCCGGCAGGCGGAGCAGTTGGTATTCACCGCGGCTGAAACCATTCCCGATCTGGAGCGGCGCATCGAACAGCAGGAAAACTTCATCAGCACACTTCTGGGAAACAACCCTGGCCCCATCGCGCGCGGAGCAAACTTGACCGAGCAACCGCATGCGCCGGAGGTTCCGGCAGGGCTTCCCTCCAGTCTGCTGGAGCGGCGGCCCGACATTCGCCAGGCCGAAGCACAGTTGATCGCGGCCAATGCTCAGATTGGAGTAGCCAAGGCAGCCTACTTCCCACAAGTCACCTTGACCGCGACCGGCGGATATCAGAGCTCAGCACTTACCAGCCTGTTCACCGGCCCGGCTGGGTGGTGGAGTTTCGGAGGATCGCTGGTACAGCCCATCTTCGACGGCGGAAGAATTCGTTCCAATGTAAAGCTCAGCGAGGCGCGGCAACAGGAAACACTGTTCATCTATCAGCAGACCATCCAGCAGGCTTTTCGTGGGGTTTCCGACGCGCTCGTCGAGTATCGCAAGGATCAGGAGTTCCGGGAGCAGCAGCAACAACTGGCGCTCTCGGCCCAAGACGCAGCCCGGCTTTCCGACATGCGCTATCGAGGCGGAGCCGCCAGCTACTTGGAGGTGCTGACTAACGACACCAATTACTTTTCTGCCGAGTTGGGACTCGCTCAGGCTCAGTTGAATGAGCTCCTAGGCTTGGTTCGCATTTACAGAAACCTCGGCGGGGGCTGGCAACAGTAAGCGGGTCAAATCGATTTGGACAGCAGGATTCCTGCATAAGTAATGTCCTATTGCGCCGCTTGCGGCGCGCGGTGGGAGCCCCGGCCTTCAGGCCGGGGTATGTCGCGGACTAAGAGCGAAATACGCCCCAAACTCGTCAACGTGATATCACACTGTTGATTCTTCAGGTTTCCATGCCATCATTAATGTTTGTTGCGTGTTTTAAGGCATTCAAGAATGCCGGCCCCTGGCTCTGAGGTCTTTGAAAATTTGTTTCTGAAAGATGGTACTCGCCACTAAACGCGAGGAGGCGAAATTGCGCACGAATTAAAATCAATAGGCAGAACCGCGAGCACTTAAAGTAACGACACTACTTCGCGCTTCCGTACGCGTCTCTCATGTCATTGAATTATAGTGATTTATCAATGCTTGGACTACTCCAAGTAATGGGGGTGGGGGAGTAATGCCGAAGCTATTTCTACGGCCCGCCTATGGGTAAGCGAAATCGAGCACCGTACTGGGCGAACTTTTTCGCAAAGGCGAAGCAGCAAAACGCTAAACTCAGAGACTCTCAGAGACTCGCATGTGTAAGTCACTTAGATTGCGGGGATTTGGAGTAAAGCTAGACCGAGACGAACGGGCGTGGGATAATAACCAGCGGCCATGGCTGAAGTCGAGAAGCCACTCGGGCAATCACTCGATGATCCCCGAAGGGCGCTAGTCAACCGCGTAGCAGCAAGCGAACCGTTTGCCAAGTCTCCTCGCTTGCGAGAGCTTTTTACCTATCTCGCCGAATGCGCTCTCCGTGATCCGCACTCGTCGGTCACCGAGCAGCAGGTTGGGGTTGCAGTCTTCAACCGATCCGCCGGATACGACACCAGCTCCGATACCGTCGTGCGGGTCCAGGCATCCGAGGTGCGCAAGAGGCTCAAGTACTATTTTCTGTCGGAGGGCCTCAACGAGCCGCTGCTAATGGAACTCCCCAGGGGGTCCTACCTTCCGATTTTCAGTTCGCGGGAGCTGCCTACCGAAGATGCGGTCTACTCGAATGGACACAAGCAGGCCGCGACCGCAGATACGACACCTCGGGAAGGGGTTACCCGATCCGACCAAACTTCCGCTCAGCGAATACGAAAGCATCTGGCACTGTTTGTGCTGTCGGGGCTTTTGACTGTTGCCGTCGCGGTGTGCGCCTGGCTGGCTTACCAGAACAACCAACTGCGAAAGCAGTCGGCGGCAGAGGCCGCTCCTTTGCTCAGTCATTTTTGGAAGCAGTTTTTTCAAAATTCCTGGCAAACTGAGGTCGTTCCCTCCGACTTTGACCTGATTGTCATTTCGGATGTGCTGGGGCGCAATGTGCCCTTGAAAGAGTATTCAAGCGAAGATTATCCAAAAATGCTGATCGATCCTCTCATCAAGGACCCGAAGATCAACAATTTTGTTTCAAAGGCGGCCAGAGCAGGTGCCATAACTGAGCACGATGGCCCGGTTCTGAACAGTCTTGCGTTGGTGTCAGAGCGCTTTCAAATTCCATTTCAAGTAAAGTCGCCGCGACAGGCGCGCGTGGATCAGGATTACGGCAACTTCATTCTCCTCGGACACGAGCGCGCCAATCCATGGCTGGAAATGTTTGAAAGCCGCATGAACTTCAGGCATTACTACGACGACACAGTCCGCAAGGCAAAGATTATCAATATCTCGCCGCAGCCGGGAGAAAAACCGGAGTACGTTTTTGAGAATTTCCAGGAGACTTATGCGGTGGTTGCCTGTCTCCCCAGGCGCGATGGAAAAGGCAATGTCTTGATACTCTACGGTATCACCCTGGCGAACATCGACGGCGCAGCCCACCTGGTAACGGACGAGGCGGCTATTGCCAAACTTTATTCCCGGCTTGGCATCGGCCCTTCGGACCACATACCTTATTTTGAGGTCCTTCTGGAAGAAAAACCAGACGCACAGAACTACGAAATAATCGCACACCGCATCATCAGCAATCCGTAAATCCGATTGAGAGGGCACCATCGTGATGGTTCGAGGCCCGCAGGCTTGTTGCCTGCGAGCCCCATGGTTGATGGTTGAGTTGAACTTCAGAAGGTCAGACGGCGCCGGAGCATTGCTGACCGCCAAGCTCACGGTTGCCGTGCAGCCTCCGCCGTTAGTTAAGCGTGAAGCTGCACATGGTCTCCGAGCCAACCTCACTGAAGGCTCCCACCCAGTTCAGTTGCGATACCGCCGCCTGCTCCGTGCGGAAGGCTAAGTTGGTACCGATGGTCTGCTCCGTACCGCCTGGCGCTGTCACAAACGCAGAGTAGGTATGTGCCGGGATGTTCACCACCAGCCGGAAGTGATAGGTCACCCCGCCGGAATAGGGAATGGTGGATGCCACATAGGCTCCGCCGCTGCGCGCATCAATGTTTCCTGAAGGATTGAAGCGCGTGATGGCAGCGAAGCCGGTGTAGGCAGTCTGCGCACCGTCTGACAATCCAATCACAGCGTTGATGCCCGACGCCGAAGGCGTCGCATCATACGTCACCGTGAAGCTTCCCGTCTGGTTGGGGAAGGCAGTGTTCTGCCAGGCCCCGGCAGCCGTTGTGGTGACGCACACCGGTGTGTTGTTGACCGTCAGGCCTACAGTTGCCGTGTGGCTTGTGCTGCCACTCGTCCCCGTGATGGTCAGGGTCGAAGTACTCTGTGGTGCTGCGCTGCTGGTAGTGATGGTCAGCGTTGCCGAACCCGGCGCATTCACCGAACTCGAACTCAACGTGGCCGTCACTCCCGCCGGCGCTCCGCTCACGCTCAGCGCAACTGCTCCGCTGAACCCGTTCACGACGCCGACGGTCACCGTGGAAC
>Ga0210384_10001123_pt1 | contig 37736 bp, 29 predicted proteins | sample IncBWH2MmetaG_FD_160574 | JGI IMG/M metagenome (GOLD analysis project Ga0210384, IMG submission 160574) | Forest soil microbial communities from Barre Woods Harvard Forest LTER site, Petersham, Massachusetts, United States - Inc-BW-H-2-M | ecosystem: Environmental > Terrestrial > Soil >...
CTCCGCCAGGGCGTTGGCGAAGACCAGGGCCAGACCATGCCGGCCGACCTGCGCGATCAACTCTTCCATCGGGAGGAGACCTCGAAGCTCCACGGTGGGCGATGACGCGACCTACCGACTACCGCTCTATTCTCGCACGGCTCGCCGCGCGGCGGAAGCACCCGCGATGCGCCTGGTGCACTCGGCGCGGGCGCAACGAGCCATGCGCGCAAGCCGGGCCTTGCAGGTCTCGGACCAGGAGGGGCCGCGGGGAGGTCTTGGGTGCCAGGGGGTCGAGCCACGCGGAACCGAGAAGGTCTCAGGCTCGATCTCAGGCCAGGTAAGACTGCAGGCGGAGCCAGGGGTTGAACTCGGCGTTGGCCAGGAAGTTGATCATCGGCGCCAGGGGGATGGACGACCGGGTCGCCGAGAAGCGGTTGGTCGTCCGCAGGTAGAGCAACGCCAGGTGGACCTCGCGATGGGGGTCGAGCTTCAGCAGCCTCTCCGTGGCCTCCGCGACCACGGCCTGGCAGGCGGCCAGCTCGCCCCGGCGCTCGAGGACCGCGGCCCAGGCCAGGGTCCAGACTCCCGCCTCGTAGGGCTGGCCGATGGCCTCGAGCTCGCGGCGGCACGAAGCGAAGGCGCGGGCGGCGCTGTCCATGTCCCCCGCGTGGCCGAAGAGCTCTCCTTCGAGCATGGCGAGGCGGGCCCGGTTCCTGCCGCGATCGTGCGTGACGATGACCTGCCGATGCCGCTCGAGCGTCGCCAGCGCTTCCCGCCAGCGCCCGGACTTCGCCAGCGCGAGGCAGATGCCGGTCAACGCGGCGCTGACCACCATCGGCTCGCGCTCGTGCCCCAGCACGTGCAGCGCATCGCGGCACAGCTCCTGCGCCAGGTCCATGTCGCCGGTGACGTGCAACTGCACCGTGGCGTCTCCGACCAGGGCGGCGGCCAGCTCCGGCGCCCACGCCACGCGGCGATACATGCGCATCGCGCTCGATAGCAGCTGGCGCGCCGCGGCGACGCGCGACTGGTCGCAATAGAGCTGGCCCTGGATCTGCATCAGCCGGCCTGCCATCACCGGGCCGTAACCGCCACGCGCGACGGCGTCCGCCGCCCGGTCGAGCTGGTGCTGCGCGGCGCCCAGGTTCAGGCTGACGCGGTAGGCATTGGCGAGCTCGATCGTGGCGCGGCAGCGGATCTCCCGGAACGCCGGGTCCGCGTTGCGCCCGCTCTCGGCCAGATCGCTGGCGAGCTCGGCCAGGCGCAGCCGCAGGCGCGGGTCGCTGGGACCCAACGTGGCGGTCATGCGCAGCAGCGCTTCGATCGCCGGGATGCCGAGGAGCCTGCGTGGCAGCCGGCCGATCGCCGCCGGGCCTTCCGCATGGAGGATGGCAAGCGCCCGGCTCAGGGGCTGGGGCGGGGCGCTGCCGCCGACGGCCCGGAGCCTCGCGCCGGCCCGTGCGGCGCGCCTGGCGGCGCGGAGGTAGGCGGCCGCCAGCGTCCTGCCGCAGCGCGCCGGCTCGGTGGCCCGCGCCTCGGCGGCCGGGTCGTCGTCCATCCAGGGAATCAGCCGCGGCGCGAGCGCCGTCCGGCACGCGGCGCAGCCGACGCGCAGGTGATGCAGCACCGAGCGGCTCTGCGCGGCCGGCAGCCTGCCGTGCCCGAAGGCTTGCAGCTCGAAGGGCGTCGGATGCATGGGATGGCCTAAGGTGCTATACGCGAGGAGCGCCCTGGGTGTTTAGGGGGCTGAGAGCGCTGGAGGGCGAGAGCCGCCGTGCGGTTGCGGATATCCTATCCGCTGCCGGCCGCGAGGAAGCGGCAGGCCGAGAGTCCCGAGAGTCCCGGAGGGTCCGTTCTTGGCGGAGGGCGACGCGGCGGCAGTGGCGGCGGCGAGGGAGGCGACGACGGCGACGGCGGCATCGCTGGTCGCCACCCTGACCACGCCGCTCACGCCCGAGCTGGCGGCGGGGCTCGACGGCGTCGAGTGGCTCGAAGTGCGCGCCGACGTGCTCGGCGACCTCGATCCGGAGCCGCTGCGGCGGCTGTTCCCGGGCAAGCTCCTGTACACCCTGCGCAGCCGGGCCGAGGGGGGCTTCTTCGAGGGCTCGGCGGAGCGGCGCAAGCGCCGCCTGCTCGAGGCCGCTGGGCGCTACGACCGAGTGGACCTCGAGGTGGCGCGCGACCTCGCGCCGGAGCTGCTGACCGCGGTGCCGCGGGAGCTGCGGCTGATCTCGTGGCACGGGCCGGCGAGCGACGTCGAGGCGCTCGAGGCCTGCTTCGCGCGCATGGCGGCGGCCGAGGCGGCGCTCTACAAGCTGGTGCCCTGGGCGGTGCAGCCGGGCGAGGCGCTGGCGCCGCTGATGCTGCTGCACCAGCTGCAGAGGGCGGACGTCATCGCTTTTGCCGGGGGCGACGCCGGGACCTGGACGCGGCTGGTGGCACCGCGGCTGGGCGCGCCGGTCGTCTTCGGCGCGGCCGGCGACGCGCCCGGAGCGCCGGGCCAGCCGTCGATCCGGACGCTGTGCGACGACTTCGGCCTGCCGGCCCTGCCGCCGGTGGCCACGCTCTTCGGAGTGGTCGGCAACCCGGTCGCCCACTCGCTGTCGCCGCGCCTCCACAACGGCGCCTACCGGGAGCTCGGCATCCCGGCCCTCTACCTGCCGTTCCAGACCGATGCTTTCGGGGACTTCTGGCTCGAGGTGGTGGAGGAGGGCGTCCTCGAAACCCTGGGCCTGGCGATCCACGGCCTCTCGATCACCGCGCCCTTCAAGGCGGCAGCCCTGGCCGTGGCCGGCGCCGAGAGCCCGCTCGCCGGCCTGATCGGCGGCGCCAACACGCTGGTGCTGCGGCAAGGAGTCTGGGAGGCCGAGTCGACGGACCCGGAGGGGGTCGTCGAGCCGCTGCGCGAGCGTGGGATCGAGATCGAGGGGCGGCGGGCCGCGGTGGTCGGGGCCGGGGGGGCGGGGAGGGCGGCGGCGGTGGGGCTGTCGCGGGCGGGTGCCCGGGTCACGATCTTCAATCGGAGCGCGGAGCGGGGGGAGAGGGCGGCGGAGGAGCTCGGGATGGAGTGCCGGGCGCTGGGGGAGCTGGCGGTCGCGATGGGGGAGCTCGAGATGGTGGTGAATGCTACGCCGGTGGGGCGGGGGGCGGAGGTGGGGGTGGGGATGGGGGTGGGTCCGGGGGCGGCGAGGCCGGAGGCCGGGGCTGGTGGGCAGGTTCGGGGCGCGCAGCAGGCGTCGCAGGGCCGGCGAGGCGAAGCGGCGCGGCGAGGCGAGCAGGTCCAGCCGGGCGAGAGGGCTGCGGATGAAGCGCTGCCGTTCCCGGTGGATGGGCTGCGCGCCGGGACCGTCGTGATCGACCTCGTCTACCGGAGACCCGAGGAGGGGCCGACGCCTCTGCTGGCGGCCGCGGCCGCGCGAGGGGCGCTGACGGTCGACGGCCGGGAGGTGCTGCTCGGGCAGGCGCGGGGGCAATTCAGGCTGATGACTGGACGAGAGCTGCCGAGGGAGCTGGCGCGGCGGCTGCTGGGCCTGCCGCCCGTCGGCTGAGCCCGGTGAGTCGGTGACGTAAGTGCTTCAGCCGCAGGATCTTGCGGGCCGCCACCGCAGGCGGCCCTGGTCGTGGTCGTTTTGACGGCCCCAGGAGACTGGTGTACCATTCCCCGCTCCCCGCGCCGGGGTAGCTCAGTGGTAGAGCACCTGACTGTGGATCAGGTGGTCGTGGGTTCAAATCCCGCCCCCGGTGCCAGCCCATCTCCCTAAACGTGAGTAGTTTACGTGAAGTCGCGTACGACTGCAAGTGCGCGGAAAAGAGGGGGGTTGTACAAAACTTGTACTACAAAGGGTGGAATAGGGTCATGAGAGGGCTGTCGACGAGCCAGGCATGTTCCTAGACGGGGGTCGAGGGGGCACGAGGTGGCGGTGGACGGCTGGGCTTCGACGATGGCACCCCGAGAGGTGCGGCGGCCGCGGTAGGCTACGGGCAGCTGCTGGGTGACTTGGCGCATTTAGGTTCGCTCCTACAGAGTCGGCGCTCGCCGTTCTGGCGAGCGCTCGCGGAGCGCCGTCCTTCCTCCCGATGCGGGGCAAGCCTGATTCGTAATCAGCAGGTCATCGGTTCAATCCCGATCGTCGGCTCCAATAGAATCAAACAGTTAGCATCGGCGGCCTGCGTGGTGAATGTTCTGGGGGCAAATAGGGGGCAAACCGTGACGCCCGTTAGGCCACGGGTTCGTCGGCGAGCGCGAGGGCGATGCGCGTCGCTTCCTGAGCTTCGGCCACCTACGGTGTTCCGCGTACAATGGAAATCTCAAGGATGTCCTCATGGAACCTGGCGGACATGCACACACGGTGGGTGGGACCTATGAGGATCGTTGGGCGGCTCGCCAGTTGCTCCACATCATTGCCGGTGAGATCTGCAGCTTCGAGCGCGAACCCGCGGGCCGGGAGGCTGCGGGCGTCGACTTCTGGATCGAGCTGCCCACTGGCATTCGGGAGGCCCAGCAGTCCAAGGCGACGAAGGCCTTCAGTTCCGAGTGGTCGATAGCTGACCTAGCGGGCGAGGGCGTTCTCGGCCATCTCAAGGACTGCCTCACGAGCAGCCCGGAGCACCGGTTCTGCTTTGTGTCAGGCCTTCCTGCGCCGGAGCTTGAGGCGCTCACCCGGAGCGCACGCGATTCGCGCGATCCGCAGTCTTTCCGGGAGCAGCAGCTCCAGCCGGTACGACGGCGCCGACACGCATTCGAGCTCTTCTGCCGCTATTTGCGGCTCCAGCCCGAAGATCCCTCGGACCTCAATCTCGCCCATGACCTTCTCAGCCGCACACAGATCCACCTGTTCCAGGATTCCGAAGAAGAGCTGCGCCAGTTAAGGTCGGAGGCCAGACGCTGGGTTTCCGGCGATCCAGACGGGGTGATCGACGCACTCGTCCGCCTGTCCCGAGACCGGCTTCGGCAGCGCATCCATCTCGACCAGATCGCGACCTTTCTACGAGGTCGTGGCCTCCCGCTCACGAATCTCGCTCAGGATCCGCGGCTGGCGCCGATCCTTGAGCGCCTTCAGGGGAGATTCCGCGACTCCTTCCGGCATCTGCTGGTCGGGGGTCGCCTACTGCGACGGCAGGAGACGGACCAGACGCTTGCGGCCCTCGAGCAGACCGACAGCCGCATCGTGGTCCTCCACGGAATTGCCGGCAGCGGCAAAAGCGGCGTGCTCTACGACCTTGCCGAGCGGCTCGATCAGGAGGGTATTCCGTACCTGCCGCTCCGCCTCGATCGACAGGCTCCCGAGGCGAGCACCAGGCATTTCGGTGAGGCTCTCGACCTGCCGGGGTCGCCAGCGTTGTGTTTGCAGGCGATGGCCCGCGAAAGGCGAGGTTTTCTGCTGCTCGACCAGCTCGATGCTCTACGCTGGACGAGCGTCCACAGTGCGGAGACCTGGGAGGTCTGTCGAGAGCTGATCCGAGAGGCACTTGAGCTCCGCAGCATCCGCGTCGTGGTGTGCTGCCGCACCTACGATCTGGAGCACGATCCGCAGATCAAGGCCTGGCGAGCGGGCGAGGCACAAAGCGCGGTTGCGATCGTCGTGGGCGATCTCGCCGTCAGCGATGTGGCTGGGCTCGTCACTTCGCTGGGCGGGGTCTACGAGAACCTGCGTCCCACCGAGCAATCGCTGCTCACCAACTTCTTCCACCTGAGCCTGTGGGGAGAAATCCTCGCGCAGACCGGCGCGAGCCCCCGCTTCTCGACGTCAAGGGGGCTCCTCCGCGCGTTCTGGAGAAGTCGCTACGACGCCCTCCCAGCCCACGGGGTTGCTCGCGACCGAGCCGAACGGATCGTGGATCGTCTGGTCGATTTCATGGAGCGCGACGAAGTGCTCGCGGCTCCTGTCCGCATCCTCGAAGCCTCGCAAGAGGAAGAAGAAGGGTTTTGCTCGCTCCACATTTTGCAAGTCGGTGACGGCAAAGTCAGCTTCTGCCATCAGAGTTACCTGGACTACCTTGTAGCCGTGCGCGCCATGGCCGAGATCGATCGGGGAGCGGCCACTGTGCGTTCTTGGTTAGACAGCCGTGCCAGGCAAACCCTCTTTCGCCGCGAACGTCTGCGGCTGGTGCTCGGCCTGCTGCGCGACGAAGGGCCAGATCGCTACCTGGCAGAGGTGCGGGAACTTCTCGAGGCCCCTGAGGTGCGCTTCCACATGAAGCAGTTGGTCCTCGAGTCTCTCGGCCAGGTGCAGGATCCCTGGTCGCCGGAAATCGATTTGGTATTACAGCTCCTGGACGACGAGAGGTGGCGCCCGCACGCCCTGGAGGAAACCATCGGGAGCTCAGCGTCGTGGTTCGAGGCTGTCGATGACCGCGGGCTGCCGGCGGCCTGGCTGGCCGGACAGGATGCGACGAGGTGCGAAGCCATGGTCGGTGTCCTGCGGCGGGTGGCTCGTGCCTGTGGGGACCGGGTGGCTCGCTTGCTGTCACCTTATGAGCAGCTGGGCGGAGGCTGGGACGAACGCTGCGTGCGGGTGCTCCAAACGAGAGCCGCAAAGGATTCGGATGCACTGTTCGCGCTGCGGCTGCGCTTTGCGCGGCGTGGCCTCCTCACTGGCGACCTGGTCGACTGGAATGGCCTCGCAAGCGCAAGCTTCATGCGCTTCGTGGAACTGCTCGTCACGACGATAGCGGCGCAGCATGAGAGAGATGCGAGAGGAGGCCGTAAATTCGGGCTGATGGACGCGCACTGGCCGTCGATCGGCGCCCTGCCGCTGGCAGGCATTGACGAAGAGGATCTCCGCAGTGGACTTCGATCCCTGGGCCACTCGCTCGATCAGGTCCGGGCCGGAACCAGGCAGAGCATTCAGGACGCACTTACCATCGAGACCAGCGGTCTGCACTCCACGAGCCTGACGACCCTGTTCCAGGTACTGAGGGGCATCGCTGTGCGTCTGATACAGGGAGGTGCGGTGAGTCTCGCGGCGGTCCTGCATAGTGAGCCGCTCCCCATGCCCGCACAGCTCGCGCTGCTCGACGCTCTGGGCGAAGATTTACTTCTTCCGGAGGTCGCCGATCTCGCCCTCGAATGGATGATGGCCGAGCCGACGCGCCTCCGGCTGCGCTTCAGCGCCTATGACAACCCCTGGCACCTCTCCGGACGGGCGGTGGCGCGCCTCTCGGTGTGCTGTTCAGCAGGGTGTTTCGACCGGCTCGAGCGTTTTCTCCTGGGCTTCAAGGAGCCTGACCTCGCGGAGCACTGTCGAGAGCGTCACGAACTCTTGATCATGCGCTATCGACCAAGCGAAGGGGACATCGGCTTCGTTCGCGGCCTCGGGTGTCTCGCGAGGCCGAGCATCAACGGTGCCACCCCCTACCATCTCCTCAAGCATCTGGACGCCGGCCGCTCCTCGGCAACCGCCCGGCGCGCCGCGCAAGAGTTGGATCGGAAATTCGGGGGGGTCGCGCCGGTCTTCTTCACCGGCTGGGGACAACCTGGCGGTGGCCTCGTCCGCTCGCCGATTTCGCGGCCCGAGATCCTCAAGCGGCTCAGCGACCGCAGTTGGCTGCGCCTTATGACCAGCGGGCGCATCCGCCAACCCAGGCGCCCGTCCCGCAGTATAGGGCAAGGCTACATTGAGGAGTCCTCGGTCTCTAGCTATGCCTCGGCTGTGAGGGACATGGCCTCGCTCCATCCAGAGCGCTTCGCGCGCCTCGGCTTACGTCTTCCGACCACTGCGGATCGACACTTTGTCGGAGCCATACTTGGGGGGCTTGGCAGCAGCGGCACGAGGCGCCCTCCGGGACCGGAGGAGGAGAACCAATGGGAGCCTGCGAGTCGCGAGACCATTGAAGCATTTCTTGCTCTCCCCGCTGTCCGCGGGGATGACTTCGCTATGGGTTTCTGCAACGTGGTTCAGGCCCAGAGCGACTACCCGTGGACCGACGAGGTCCTGCTCCACATTGTCGAGATCGCGCGGCAGCACCCCGACCCGAGACCGGGCTATTTTGGTGTTTCCACGGAGGGCTCCGACGGCAACGCCGAGGACGACCATCTATCGACCAATGCGCTCAACTGCACGCGTGGCTCGGCAGGTTACGCAATCCGGCGACTGTTGTTTGAGCAGCCGGAGAAACTGTGCGTCCTGCGCCCGGCTCTCGAGTTCCTGGTGGCCGACCCGCATCCAGCGGTCCGGGTTGCGGCCGTTGCGGCGTGCCTGCCGGTGCTGAAGATTGAGCGACAGCAGGCCATCTCCTGGTTCCTCGCGGCCTGTGAGCCGGACGAGCGCGTCCTCGCGACGGGCGAAGCGAAGGACTTTCTGCAGTATGCTTTCCTGCACGATCTCGGCCGGCTGCGGTCTCTCATCGAACGCATGATCGACTCGGACCGCGTCCAAGTCGCGCGCGAAGGTGCGTTTTGGGTTGGAGCGGCTCACTTTCACGGGGTGTCGGATGGGGAAGTGGAATCCTTCTTTGCGCGGTGCTTGGCTGGCACGCCTGCTCAACGACAAGGCATTGCCGAGGTGGCAGGGATCTTCCTGAGGAATCGCGCGCATCACACCGTGGCGAAGGGGATTCTCCAAGAGCTAGCGAACGATCCTGACCGTGAGGTTCAGCAGCGGGTCATGGGTGGATTCTCCCAAAGTGACTTCGAGCTATTTGTGCCAGGCGACCCCTTCCTGGTGGCGTTTGCGGCATCTCTAGCCTTCAGGTCGGACCCGTCGCCTCTGCTCTGGAAGCTCGAGAAACATAGGGCACCGCTGGTCGATTTCGCACCGTGTCTCCTTCAGGTGGGCCGCACCTTCGCCAACGACCTTGTGGCGACATCCCCACGCTATCAGTTCGCGCCGGGTGTTCACCTTCTGGTGCCCCTTCTTCTCAGGCTTTTAGCCGATACCTGGCGTTCCTCAAGCCACCAGATCGTTCACCAGGACTGCCTTGACCTCTGGGACCTGCTTCTCGAGCGGCAAGTGACCTCAGCGGCCGAGTTGACGGAGGAACTGGTGAGGTTATGAATGCTCAGCGGCGTGCTGGGCCTAGCGGGTGCTCTCCGCTCGTTGAGGACCCACATGGGTTTGGGGTTTCTTTACCTGGTCAGCGAGGGTGGATGCCTAACAGCAATGACGCCCCTGCCCGGTGGGCAGTCTAACGACGCGACTGTCTACTGACCGTTTGAGGGGAGAAGAGCTGGTATGCAGCGCCTCACAGACGCCATTCTTGATTGCGTTGTCTACCTCTATCCGTCTGAATCAGCTGCAAGGGGGGGTAAGGCAACTGGTGGCAGCGGTTTTCTCATCGGTACTCCATTGCGCGAGCCGGTTAGGGCGGAAGAGTATCCAGAGGTTACGCGCACTCCGACCAATTCAGAGGCGCGAACGTTCCCGGTGCATGTGTATGCCGTCACGAACGCCCACGTAATCGAAGGTGGTAATACCTGCATCCGCGCGATGGCTGCAGCGGGGATGTTAGTATTACCGACAGATCCTCTGCATTGGACATCGCATCAAGATGAAGACGACGTGGCCGTGTTCCACATGGGCATTCACGACGCCTTTCACGACTTTCGTGTTCTCGGTCCCGTCTACCTTCTGAATAGAGCTCTGATGACGAGATTAGAAATCGGGCTTGGGGACGAGATCGTAAGCGTCGGCCGCCTCATTAGCCATGATGGCAAACAACGGAATCAGCCGGCCGTGCGGTTTGGCCATCTTTCGATGATGCCAGGCGAGCCGGTTGCCGTGCGCCGCGAGAGACCGCGCCGACGCCTGGTGAAACAGGAGAGTTTCTTAGTGGATGGACGTTCAATGGGTGGCTATAGCGGCTCTCCCGTTCTTGTGTGGAAGCCACCGGGTGAGCTCGCGGGGCAACCGAACGCCCGGCAAAGAATCTGGCAAACCACCAAACAAGAGTGGTGGCTTCTAGGCATTTCATGGGGCTATCTCTTCGAGAGGTGGCCAGTCATTGACAAGAAGACTTGGGAACCTATCGTCGGCATGATGATAGAGGCAACAAGCGGTGGAATGATGGGTGTTGTACCTTGCTGGAAATTAATATCGCTCTTGAACCAACCAAGTCTTGTGGAGCAAAGAGCGAAGAAGGAGCGAGCCCATGGCTAGCCGGGAGGACGACCGGCTGCTCCACCACTCGACGATCCTCAACATCAAGGGCGAGAGCTACCGGCTCAAGGAGAAGCGGAAGGCTGGCCTGCTGACCCGCAGCGAGCCCTTCACCGCCGCGGCCGCCGCCTCCGGCGGCGGGGAGGACTCTGCGGCGTGAGCAGCTGTGGCCTATGGATCCTGCCGGAGCTGTGGAAAACGCCGAACAGCGGCGTTTCCGACAGCTCCTTGGACGGCGCAAACAGCGCGCCGCCCACAGGCCCCACGGGCCCGACGACGACGGGGGTACTACCAACCTAGGAGGGGGGAAAATTAACTGATCGCGGTGGGGGAATTTAGGGTGATTCTTGACAGCTCGCCTTGGTCCTCGCGGCGGCGCGGCGGGCCGGGGCGGGTCGGTCGTGGCAGTGTCGGGGCGGTCGCAGGCGCCGCGCTCTGCTGCCGCTGGGATGCGGCGCTCGGGTCGGCGCTGCTCCTGCGCCTAGAAGGATGGCGCCGGGCGGGGATGTGGGGGGCGGGGCGTTCGTCTGGTCGCGTGGTTCGCGATGGCGGCAAACGGCAATTCGCGGCGCTGGGGCCGGTGACCTTCTGGGGCGTCGCCTTCCGGGCGCATGGCGCTACTGGCTACGCCCTCGCGCCTTGGCACGGTACCTCCGACTCCACCGGTTCCAACTCTCGGTCGTGGCGGCGGGAGCGAGCCGGTGATCGACGACGGCGAGCTCCGTCAAACGATGAGCGCCGAGCGGGTCCGCGCCGGCGGAAGGCAGATGGCGGCGGGCCGAGTCTCTTTAGGCCGGCTCGCATCTAGCCGCGCCTGCGTCCGCAGACTGCCGGACCTCCATCCCTTGGCAGGCCGACAAAGACCAGCCTAAGCGCTGACGTAAAAGCGTCCACCTCGCGAATGGTGCTATAGAGCGTCCAGTCTGATGTGTAGAAAGTGACTACAGAGCTTCTCTCCTGAGCCAGGGCCAAGCATGCAGACGCGAGCAGCGCGTCACCACTGCTGAGATTTCTTCTTAGCAGTGCACCCGCAAACCTCAGCAGGTGTCGAGCTCGCAGCCTGTCTTGCAGCGTTGTGGGCCTTACTCTCAGTCGACCTTCCGCAACATCCCTAAAGAACTCCTCTTCCCAACGATCGAACACCGCAGCATCGCGCCTACCGCTCCGACAGCGTTTGGCCAGCGCACTAGTCATTTCGAGCACACTGGCGTCCGCCAAGACACACTCATACCGCTTGTCGCTGGTAAGTTGTCGGATCCTGCGCGAGTAGTCCCCGTCGACGTACCTGTGCTGCAGCGCGCACGTATCAAAGAAACGAACCTTAGCCATTCCGTGGTGTGGCCCGTCTACGATACTTCTTCTTAAGCTCTTTGCCAGCCCTCTTTGCTGCCGTGAGACTACTACCCTGCGCACCCGTTATGGTGCCAGCAACCGCTTGCCAATCCGCAGGCGTCTGGCGAGATGTAAGACTCTGCACCGCCGCGATCAGGCCGTCGTTAGATACCGGCTTGTGGAGATAGACGTCCGCCTCCACTGCCTCGCGCAAGTCCTTGGAGATGTCGTCCTGGCTGCTACTGCGGTCCAATTTGCCCGAGATCACGATCGATCGTATGAACGAAAGCCGTCGGCGCAATCTAACGAGCAGCTCAACGCCATTGAGCCCTGGCATGATGAAATCCAGGACCACCACGTCAAAGTGGTGAGCATCGCACATTTGCAGAGCCTCGTTGGCCGACGAGGCCTCCCAGACGGAGTACCCCTGCAGCGTCAGCGCTCGTACAAACCCACGGCGAACGTCCTGCTCATCGTCAACGACGAGCACATTAGCTGTTGTCACGAAGCCTCCTCATCCGGCATTGTTACGACGAATTGCGTACCTGATCCTGTGTCTGTAACGAACGTCAAGTCGCCCCCGTGCGCCACAATCATGGACCGGCAGTTGTAGAGGCCTATCCCCAAGTGTCCGGTCTTGCCCGGAACAAACTTGCGCAGCACAGAGGTCCGGAGATTTTCGGGAATGCCGTTTGCGTTGTCAACGACGCGGAGGAGGTGCTGGTTGCGACTCGCCATGAGAGACACACTGATCTTATGGGAGCTTTTCGCGAGGTCCTCGGAACAAGCATCCAGCGCGTTGGAAAGAAGATTCGACAACACGATCTCCACTGTTGTGGCATTAACGGTGGCCACGTATGGAGCAGGCACGCTCACATCGAGCTCAATGCCCGCGGCGGCGCAGCGCGTGTCATACCAGCTGACGACGTCGCGAACGACAGCGCCAAGGTCAACTTCCTTCGAACCCTGTACACTCCCAGTCGACATCTCAGCCAACAGCGTTATGTTCTTATCGATACGCTCTAGATGCCTGTCGATCGCGGCCTGACCGTCTGTTATGCCGGCATCGACGACGCCAAGCTGCTCCAAGCGCTTCGCAATGTTCTGCGTTTCAGTCCGAATTACCTGTAACGGTTGGCGCAACTCGTGGGCCAAGCCGAACGAGAGGGTGCTGACGGCCTGGAGGCGCGCCTGCTCTAGCTCCTGGGCCTGCTCAACCTGACTCGCGCGCCAGCGCGGCTCACTCATCTCGGTGCGTATGCGCTCCTCGAGTCTGTCTAGTTCCTGACCAAGGCACGTAAGAAGGGCCCGGGCCGCTGTTGTGTCAATAAGCGCTTCTCGGCTGGTGGTATCGCGCAGCTCGGGATGTGCGCGCCGAGTTATGGAAACAAACCCGAAGAGGCGCGAGGGAACAACATGAGCGTGACCGGCGCGCTTAGCGCGCTTCTGTTCGATGCCGAGCCAGTCGGCCCGCCGATGACCAAATGGCTCCAACCGAAAGCCGTCCCGGTACATACGGACGCCCGCGCTCAGGTTGGAGACCGCTGACAGTCGGGGACGCTTCAGGAAGTAAAGGAAGCGCCCTGAAAGACCGGCCAGTTCCTTGAAATCCGCCCTGGCGGGTGCCGTCTCGCTCGTGCGAGCGATGCCGCCACCGGACCACCTCCGCCGAACTGAACCGTTCTGCTGGATGTCGAAGCGCAGCTGAATGCCTGGATCCTCGAGTGTCGGAGGCACAACTGGACCAGACAAGGCCGTCGAGCCAACTACGTCGAGGTCAATGGAGAATTCTGTTGGTGGGTTAAATGGATCCAGAAGTTCTTCAAGAGACCGGCGCAGGCCGAGTAGGTGAGGCCGTTCCCAGGCACTCCGCAGACCCGTAATCCGCAAGAGAGTGCCCCTACCAGGTAGCTCGGGTGCTGTGCGATCCCGGGACACCTGGGCCGTTATGTCGCGAAAGCGCTTACGTCTGTCGCCGAACTTCTCCCAGTCGATGTCGACGCGAAGGGCATCCTTTTGCCCCTGCGCGCGGGTGAGGACCTCCAGCCTTCGTCCAAGCCGATCCGCCGCGAATCTCCCCACGCCCTTTTCACCGGTTGGCACTCGTGAACCGCTAGCCTCTGGCCGCTCAGAGTAGCCAGCGACCATGAAGAGGCGTTTAAACTCGGTCAGGGTCATGCCGGAGCCGTTGTCAACAACCCGAATCACCCCGGGGTGTTTGGACGTCGGGACCTGAATCATTATTGTTACAGAAGAGGCACCCGCGTCGTATGCGTTCTTGACGAGCTCAACGATGGCGGATTCGTCGCCCCTGAAGAGTTGCCGGCCTATGAGCGTCTGCAGATACGCAGACGCTTCGAAGTTAAGCGCCCCGTCTGCAGGCTCAACCATTTGGCTTTCGGAGAGTCACGACGCTCTCACGCAGGAAGTGATTGCTCGCGAGGCGTCTTCGTAGTCCGCGGGCGACTGTGATGTCTGTCAACTCGAACCCGCAGCGCCGGCCGAGCTCGGCCAAGATCAGATCGGTGGGAATCAGGTACGGGTTCTCACTACCTCCGTGTAGGGAGTTTCCCACGACGAAGACGCCGCGGCCCCCAGGTCGGAGGAGAACCAAGTACTCCCGCAGGGACTGGTAGAGATCCTCAAAATAACCCAGGAGGAGTCTGGCGCGCCAACCTTTGCGCATTCGGCTCGTGCGCTCGATCAGTGGCCAAAGAAGCTTCCGGAGAGAACCACTTTGCACCTCAGCCAAGAACTCCATGGCCGGTTCCTTACGTACGATTGTAGGGTGGCTGCGCAACGTGTGGCGCCGCAATTCAAGGAACTCAGAGGGGCTACGGACTAGGTCCAGAAGCCAGAGTTCCAGCTTGTACACCTCGGTGTAGTCGATGTTGTTTGGGTACGGAGGCGACGTCAGGATCAGGTCATAGGAGTCGGGCAATAGTCCGAGAGCAGAAGGGGCGCGCCCATCGCCGCGCAAGACTAGCGGTGGCGTGAGCGAAGCGCGAGTCGCCTGCATGAAGAGGAGATCGTCCGCCATGACACCCCAGCGAAAGCGGAGTGCCGCACCAACGTCGGGGCGTGCTCGGTGCACAAGACGCAGCGCTCTACCGTCCTTCCGCGTGCGACTCAGCGACTCGATGGCGGCTGCTACGCCCAGGAGCAGGCCGCTCCTAGTGCCCTCGCCTGCATGCGACATAATGTGCTCGCGAATGGCCACTAGGCGCCGAGCCACATGTCGCGAAACGCAGCGTTCCGAAAGGATACTCGTCGTCTGCGGGAGGCTGATGCCGGTCGGTGGAACCGCCAAGGCGCGCTCGCCTGCCGCTATGAGGGCCGCAGGGTCTAGGCGCATCCAATGAGCTTTGGTTTGTGCCACGAAGTGAATGAAGGGGTTGTACTCGATACCTGTTGCCGACACAGCGATGCCATTGTTGTTCTGTGCAGCGAGCAGGGTAGTGCCAACTCCACAGAAGGGATCAAGTAGCCGCACGCCGTTGCCCGTTTCGTGAGCCGCTTCTCCGACTATGCGGCGCACGAACGCCGGCGAGAAGCTTTCCTTGAATCGGAACCAGCGGTGAACAGGAGTGAGTTCATTGGCTTGCGGTGAAACCAATGCCCCAAGGGTGTCGTCGCGCACCACGGGCAGGTTCCGCTCGGCGGCGCGCAGCGTTCGGAGTTCTGGAAGCTGACTATCTGTGATCATTCTATTGCCGTAGGCGGGTGAATGGCGTCGGCGAATCGTTTTATCCGGTTGACATCGCTGCGAGTGAAGACGCGCCAGCCATTACGGTCGCGCGGGACCTCATCCACCTTCCGGGCGAGGAGCCACCGCTTTAGCGTTATGGGTGCCACGCCGATCAGGCTTGCAGCCTGACTCAAGGTGAAGCGTTCTGGCATGTCATGTGCCGCTACGGAGCGACCCGTATCAAAGCATATCACACTCTCCCGCCGGTTGCGGGCTGCTTACCATCGCCCTCGGGGAGCAGGCGGTCGCAGTCGGCCTTGCTCGGTGGGCGGTAGTAGGCGCTCACCGGCGATCGGAAGTCGTTCCAAGAGACGGCTCCGCACGCGGTACAGAAGCCAGCTCCCCAGCGGGTGTAGTGCGACATTGGCTGCACTCGACCGAGCCCCGGCACGTCGACGTCGGTCAAGCCGTACCAGTGGCGGCCCGACCCCAGATTGGCCTCATAGGCCGCGGCGATCCGGACATCGGCCCAGCCGCCCCACCCGGGACCTCCCCAGTGGCGGCTGGTTTCCGCTTTGCAATGAGGACAGCGCCCCCAAAGTCGGGCCTGGTTAATGAGGAGGAAGCCTGCCGGCGGCAGGAGCCTCGGTCCATGTCGGTCGGCGGTCTCGCCGCTTGGAGCCAGGGAGAACGGGGGGCACGGGTAGTGAAGCCGCCATCCTGGAACGAGGGGATTCCACTCCCAGGTTGCACCGTGGAGGGCCGGCGGCGCCGGCGAGGTCGGCTCGGGATAGCGATACTCGACCTGGCGACCGGGCTCGATGCGCCAGGTGCCATTCTGCCAGGGGCGCTCAGGCGCGCCCCTGGTCGCGCCGGACCGTGTCGCGGACGCGGGTACGGTCTCTGCCATGGCCGGCAGGAGCTGAAAGAGATCGAGCTGTGGAGACATTGAGCGGTACCTCCATGGGCGGCGCGGGAACGCGCTCAACGGGTTCCCGTCACGGCGCCGTAAAGCGCCTGGCCGATCGTGGGATTGGCTGACGCATGGACGCCGGCTGCTACGCGGCGCGGCCCTTCCCGGGGAGGCGCCTGATGCCGCGCGCCCCGTACGTCGCATCGCGCAGCTGCCGGAGGACCCTCTCTTCGTCGCTACAGAGGACCTGCCGGCAGACGGCGCGGAGCCGCAGGAGGCTTCCGGTCCGGACGCCGGCGACGGCTGCCGCAGCGGCTCGGTCCACCGCGACCCGATAGGTCCTGGTGATCGGCGGGCCGCCGCTGCCCATCGAATGCACGTCGAGGGTAAGCACGGTGCGGGAGGTGCCGGGCTCGGCGGCGGGCGCAGAGGCGAGGGCTCCCAACCAGGGCGATGGCCCGCAGCCGGTAGACCACCACGTGCTTGCCGAGTTCGAGAGCCCGCCTGAAGGCGTCCTGGGGCTCACCATCCGCCCCGTTCCTTCAGCGATACCCAGCGTCCGGGGGTGCCGAGGACCAGGTGATCCACGAGGTCGACTCCGATCACTGCGGCCGCTTCGGCCATGCGGCGCGTGAACAGCCAATCCTCGGCGCTGGGCGTTGGATCGCCGCTTGGATGGGTCTGGAAGAGGACGAAACCGGCGGCGCCGCGGAAGAGGCATTGCTTGAGGATCTCGCGAGGCTCGACCGCGGCCCGGTGGAGGGTGCCGCGATAGATCTCCTGATGACCGAGGAGGCGGTGGGAGGCATTCAGAAAAAGTGCGCCCATCAACTCCTGGTCACGTTGCTGGTAGCGCAGGGTCAAGAAACGCGCCACCTGATCGGGTCGACTGAGGGGCTCTCGGTCAGGGATGCGCCGGCAAGCAAGGCGGCAGGCGAGCTCGCAGGCGGCCAGGAGAGCTGTTATCTGGGCGTCGCGGAGGCCGTAGTACCGGAGCATCGTTCGGGACATGTTCGGGAGAGCGGCAAGGCCGCCGCTCATTTCCAAGAGCGTTCGCGCGAGACTCGTGGACTGTTCGAGGCTCCGACCTCGAGCGAGCAGGAGACCAAGCAGGTGGGCGTCCGTAAGCGCGTGGAGATGGTATTCGACGGGATCTGGCTGCGAGTGGGCGAGCTTCGAGGCCTTGCCGCGGCGCTGGTCGGGACGGGACTCGGGAGATGCAGTGGCCGGGGGCGCGAGACGGAGGACCGGCTCGCGCGGCTGCGGGTCGGGGAGGGCGCGGATCGGGATGGTGGCTTGGTCAGCTGGCTTGCTTAGGGTGCTGCTGGTTAGGTTTGGCATGGGTTCGGTTCCCTTGCAGCGGCGCTCGCCGGAACGGCGAGCGCGCACTGCTCCGTCTCTCATCCCCCGGGAAGCGAGCTCAGCGGTCGTAGGGATAGATGAAAAGGACGTAGGGGCGGTCCGGGCCGCTGGCGGTGGGGAGGTCGACGGTGTGGAAACCGGCGCCGGAACGGAACGTGGCGCCTTCATAGGAGGGGCGGAGGTCGCCGGCGACGGCTTCTTGAGGGCCGTCTTCGGCGGCTGAGGGCTCGACGGCGATGGCTTCGACGTGGAAGGGAACGCCGGCGATCGAGATGGAGCCACGGAGGCGATGCCAGGGCTTCCGATCGCCGTCCTCCTCGAGGTGGAAGGCTGCCGGCGCGAGCTCGAGGGGTGGCTCGCGGTCGAACTCCTGCTGCACGCGCTGGCTGAGGAGCTTGTACTCCCGGATACGCTGGAGCGCGTCCGGTTGGACCTGCAAGGTGTCGAGGTCGATGGGGGCGCTGATGATGTCCGACGTGTGATCGACGAAGCAGTGCTCGCCTCCCTGGGAAGCAAAGAATTGACCTGAATAGTGACGGCCGGCGCTGTGGCGGCCGTCGAAGGTGATCTGCTGTTGGATGAGTTGCTGGGAGGGCCAGCTGATCTCAGCGCCTTCGAACACGAGCTCGCAGACGTCGCCGGCGCCGGTGACGACGTTGCGGCGCTCGGATGGCTCGATGCGGAAAGCGGAGCGGACGGCTTCCTCGTCGGCTCGATGGACTCGGATATGGATGCTGCAAGAGTCCTTGTTCACGCCAATCTCCCTGGCGACGGGAACGCGCTGCGTGGCCCCGCGCGCGTCTGCGCCGCCCTGAAGAGGCCCGCGGATGTTCGCGGGCCTCATACCCTCTCTCTTCTCCCATCCACGGCGGGTGCTCGAGGGATGCAGGGGAAGGGAGCTCAGCGGTCGTAGGGGTAGATGAAGAGGACGTAGGGGCGGTTCCGGCCGTTGGCCGTGGTGAGATCGAGGGTGTGGAAGCCGGCGCCGGAACGGAAGGCGGCTCCCTCAAAGGAGGGGCGGAGCTCGCCGGCGACGGCCTCTTGAAAGCCGTCCGTGGCCTCTGAGGACTCGACGGCGATGGCTTCGACGTGGAAGGGGACGCCGGCGATCGAGATGGAGCCGCGGAGGCGATGCCAGGGCTTGCGATCGCCGACCTCCTCGAAGCGGAAGGCCGCCGGCGCGAGCTCGAGGGGCGGCTCGCGGTCAAAGTCGAGCTGCACTCTCTGGCTGAGGAGCTTGTACTCCCGGAGATTGTCCAGTGCGTCCTGGTCGACCTCCAAGGTCTCGGGGTCTACGGGGACGGAGAGGATTCCCGAGGCGTGTTCGAGCGAGCAGCGGTACTCGCCTCCCATGGAAGCAAAGTGCTGACGCGGATAGCGCAGGGTTGCCTCGTGGAGGCCGTCGTAGGTGATCTGATGCCGGATGAGAATCTGAAGGGCCAGGTCGGTCTCAGCGGCTTCGAACACGAGCATGCGGACGTCGCCGGCGCCGGTGACGACGTCGTGACGCTCGGACGGCTCGATGCCGAAGGCGGAGCGGACGAACTCCTCGTCGGCTCGATGGACGCGGATGCGAAGGGTGCGGGTGTCGTCAGTCACTGCGATCTCCCAGGCGGCGGGAGCGGGTGGCCTGGCCACGCCCGCTCCTGCGCCGCCCTGAAGAGGCCCGCGGATGTTCGCGGGCCTCACGTCCTGTCTCTTCTCCCGCCGTCGGTGGGGTGATCCCGGGGATCCGGTGCGGGATGGCGCCGCCGCGGTTGTGCCGGGTGCCTTGCGACAAGAGGTTCCGCGGCCTGGCCGCGGGGCGATGAGGGTCCCGCGCGGGCGGGGCCTACGCGGGCCGCGCCGGCTCTCGTCGAGCTCGCGGGCTGGGCAAGAGGGCCTCGGCCTGGTCCAGGAGGGCCTGGACATCGAGCCCGACCAGGGCGGCGATGCGGAGGGCTTCATTCCACGCGATGTCTGCCTGCCGCGGATCGCCGGTGGGAGTCATGCGGTAGAGGAGGACCCGCAGGGTGCGCGCCCAGAGGAGCTCGGCGCAGGCTCGGTCGTTGCCCGCGAGAGCGTCGAAGGCTTGCCAGAAGCGGCCGGCGGCGTGTCCCCTCGCGCCGGCGGCAGCAAGGCTGGCGACGGCCGCCGGCGGCAGGAGGGGCGCGGCAGCTTCGGAAAGGTGGTCGAGGGTCGGTGGGCGGTCGGGCCCGGGGTTGCCGGCGATCGCCTGGCGGGCGACGAGGGGCGCGGCCGGGAGGCGGGTCGGAGAGCGCGGAGTCGAGCCGGCAGCGGGGAAGAAGTCCCGTGCGTTCTCGGATTCGTCTTCGAGGTCGCAGCCGAGCATCCGCCGGCGCTCGCGCGCGAGGTCCGTGCCGGGAGTGAGGAGGGGCAGCTCGGCGTCGCGGGTGTAGGCGGCGGAGGCGTTGGTCTGGGCCGTTCCGAACACGATCGCGAGACGGACGCTGGTCGACAGGTCGGGTGGCGCGTGGCGAAGAAGCGCGGCCTTGAGGAGACCGATGGCGTGGATCCTCCGGCGGCGGCAGGCCCGGGCCTGGCGCTCGGCCGGCGAGGGCCTCCGGGGCGGTCCAGGGGCAGGTGTCGGTCGGGCGCGAAAGGCCAAGGGATCGGCGAGCTTGACCCACCGGAGGCGGCCGAGGTCGGGGCCGTTGGCAACGACGGCGGGCAGGGCGGCGCGGCTTCGCGGCGCGGCCTCGGTCACCTCCCAGTCGCGCAGGGCGCCGGGAACGTCGCGTGGCAGCCAGCCGGACTGCAGCAAGAGGACTCGCGGATACTTGGCCGCGAGCTGGGCGACCCGGCGCTCGAGGAAGAGCTGCGCCTTCTTGGCCGCGCAGACCGGGTCCAGGCAGCGGTCGGGTGTTCCGCGGGAGATGCAGGTCCTCGGCGTGGAGGGGCCGCGGGGCTGCTCGGCTCCGGCCCGCGCGTCGAGCAGGCCCGGGTGCCGGCTGCTGCGGTGGGGACAGGACCCGCAGGCTCCGGCGAGGGGGTGGAGGTCGGGGTCGTCGGGGCTCCACGGGAAGCTGGTGATGGCCGGGGTGAGCGAGCGGATGAGCCGTGCCAGCTCGCGGACGGTGGCGCAGCGCTCGAGGCGATGCCGGCTACGGGTCAGGAGATCGGTCTGGGAATCCGGCTCGAGGATCGCGATCTCCTCGAAGTCGGCGGCGCTCCAGTTGGCGACGAACCCGCGGGGGTTCTCGGCGAGCTGCCGCCACGCGGGCGTCAGATTCATCAGCCGGTGGCGGCGGGCGGCCCACGAGAGCGGCTGGCGGACATGGGCCGCGATCTCCTGGTAGGTCCAGTCCTCCTCGACCAGGCCGGCGACGGCGTCGGCCTCGTCGAGGAAGTGCAGGCGCTCGCGCCGGAGGTTCTCTCCGAGGGTGAAGACGCGGGCCTGGCGGTCGTCGAGGGCGCGAACGATCGCGGGCACCTCGGCCCTGCCGGCGGCCATGGCGCACCGCAGACGGCGGTCGCCGACGAGGAGCTGGTAGCGGCCGGCGGCGGCAGGCCTCACCAGGAGGTTCTCCCGCACGCCCTCCCGCGCGATGCTGGCGGTCAGGCGGAGGTCGTCCTCGCGGCCCGGCGCGGCCTGGGAGAAGCGCGGGCGCCAGGGGTTGGGATCGATGGCGGTCACCGGGAGCATGAGGCTGCACCCGGCGGGATCGGCGGGAAGCAAGGGAAGGATGCGGAGGCGCGGCGGCGGCGCCTCTTGCAGGGTCGCGGTCATCGGAGGTCCTTTCCGTGGCGGCTGCGGTGGGAGGGGACGGTCAGTAGGGGAGCAGGACCACTCGGCCGAAAGGCGCGACCGGAGCGGCGAGGGGCTGCCCGAAGACCAGCCAGATGACCGGCATCGGCGGAGGGTCCTCCGGGAAGCGGCCCCGGAGATCGGTCAGGTAGACCGCGCAGGCGGCCGGCTCGTCGTCCTGCGCGAGGGCGGCGAAGGCGGGCCCGAAGACCGTGCCGCCGCCGCCGAGAGGCTGGAGACGGAGAGGCAGGTCGGCGGCGGTGAAGGATTCGCGGCCGGTGACCTTGGCGTCGGCGTAGACGACGTCGAGCGTCGTCGAGGGGTACAGCTGGAGGTAGGCCTCGAGCTCGGAGCTCACGGCCTGGAGGGCGGACTCGGGCACCGAGCCGGAGGTGTCGACGACGAAGGCGATCTTGCCGGGCGCCGCGGCGTGGAGGACGGGATAGTAGATGCCGAGGACCGCGTAGCGGGGGTTCGGCCGGCGCCAGGAGTAGTCCTGGGCGTGGCGGCTGGAGAGGAACTCGGCCAGCAGCGCGCGCCAGTCGACCGAGGCAGGTTGCCTGGCGATCGCGGCGGCTCGCTGGGCGCCGGCGCTGTCCTTGCCCGCGGCGCGGGATTGCTGGGCCAGGGCGGTGATCAGGACCGCGTGCTCGGCGAGATGGGCCTCGTGCTCGGCCGGGGTGGGCGGCGTCGGGAAGGGCTGATCGCGGACCTCGCCGAAGCTGTTCGCCGGAGAGCGCGCCGGCGCCGGGGACGCGGCGGAAGGGGAGCCTGGCGGGGGAGCGGGGGCGGCGGGAGGAGCCGGACCGCCGCTGCCGGTGGCGTCGGGAACTGTCGGGCCGACAGCGGCGCCAGCCGCAGGAGGAGTCGGGCCGCCGGCGCCGGAGGTGTCCTGAGATGGAGGCAGGCGGTTGTAGATCGCCTCGGCGCTCGCGTCGCCGAAGTCCGGGTCGTGGAGGGCATCGGGGAACAGGGGGAAGCCGTCGGCGACGAGGAGGGCGTTGACCGCGTAGTCGCAAGCGGCGTTCCAGCGTGCGAGGTCGCGGCCGCGGCGGCGGAGATGGTGCGCGAGGGCGACGTGGTAGCACTCGTGCGCAACGAGGGCGAGGCGCTGGTCGTCGGCGAGCTCGGCGAACCACGAGGGGTTGATGGCGAGCTTGACGCCGTCGGTCCAGGCGGTGTCGGTCGTAGGGTCCTCGACGCGTTCGAGGCGCAGCGCGAGCGTCGACAGGAAGGGGTGCCGCAAGATTAGGCGCGCGAGGGTGCGCTGCACGAGGTCAGGCTTGACCATGTCCCGGCTCCTTTCAGGGATGGTTCGGGTGGCGGGCGCCGGCGCCGAGCGGGCCGGCGCCGCGACCGGCAGTCAGGCGGCGCCGGTGTACGAGGCGAGGCGCGCGGTGATCGTCTCGAGCATGGCGGCCGCGTCGACCGCGGCGCTCTGGCGGCTGCTCGGATCCAGGCGGAGGAGGGCGGGATCGAGCCTCGCGAGGCGCAGGTCGATCTCGCGGGCGAGGGAGGAGAGGTTCTCGTCGCCGGCGATGTTGAGCGACGGCAGGAGAGCGCAGAGCTCGCGGACGTTGCCGACCAGGGTGTTGCGAAAGATCTTCGCCGGCTCGGAGAGGGTCGTGGCCATGCGCGAGACCACGGCGGCGAGGCGGGAGTAGAGGTCCGCCATCGCCAGGCGCTGGGAGTGCTCTAGGCGCGCCTCGAGCTGCAGGCGGATGCGCTCGACGGCCGCCTCTGGCAGGTCGATCCGCCAGTCGTGGCCGGCCGGCAGGGGTTGGAGATGGACCTCGAAGGCGAAGGCGCCACGGAGGCGAGAGGAGGAGGGATAGTCGGCCTCGCGGTAGAGCGAGCCGAGCGACTCGCGCGCGGCAGTCTTGGCCTGGTCGTAGGCGGCGAGGAAGTCGGAGACGGCGCTCTCGAAGCGGGTACGAAGCGCCTGCTGCCGCTCCATGTAGGTCAGGTGGAGATCGACCGGCAGGATGCGGAAGCCGTCGTCGCACCAGGGCAGGGTGAGCTCGTGGTGCAGGGTGCGGGCTTCGGTTCTGACCTGGGCGAGGCGGGCGAGGAAGGCCTTCGGCAGCAGCGTCTTGGTGTAGCAGCCGGCCTTGCGGTCGGCGCCGTGCTCCTTGGCGACGCGGTCGGTGACCTCCTTGTCGCGGCGGCGGCCTCGCCACTCGCTGATATTGAGAGCTGCCAGGAGGGCGCGCTCGGTGAGCTTGGCGGTTGCAACGGTGACGGTGGTCGTCATGGGTGGCTCCTATCGGCTACTCGAGAATCGCGACGTTGTCGGGGTGGGTCGCCCAGGCGATGTATTCCGCGGTGTGCCTGAGCGGCGGCTGCTTGGCGATGGCGATGAGCATGAAGAGGAGCTGGAACTCCGGCTCCAGACGTGCGACATAGCGGCAGAAGAGGCCGAAGTCGGCCGGCTTCGCGGCGGTTGCCAGGTGCACCGCGGTGGCGTAGGTGGCGTCCGGCGCCGTCGGCAGCGGCGCGTTGTCGGGATCGGCGCGGACGAGGTCGGCGTTGGGCAGGCTGTTGTAGACCTGCAGGTAGGCCAGGAACTCCGTCGCCACCGCGGGCGTGATCGCGCCGCCGATCAGCTCGATCAACTGGGTGCTGGCGAAGCCGAGATCGAGGAGCTGCGAGACGTGCTCCCAGGTGCGGGGCGAGCACACCTGCTGGAGGCTGTGCTCGGGCCGGTCCTGGTCCAGGAGGTACTGGGGCTGCCAGAGGATGAATGAGGCGACCAGGGGATTGAAGCCGCCGAGCCGGATGGCCCAGTTGACGAAGGAGACGGCCTCGGGCTCGACGGTCAAGACGGTGGTGAAGCGGCCGACCAGGGGCGCGAGGAAGGCGCCGACGCCAGCGCGGTCCTGGGCGCGGTTGCTGCAGGCGACGACGGCCACGCCGTCGGGCAGCTTGAAGCCGTTGAGGGCGCGGCCGTCCTGGTGGACCAGCTGCATGACGGAGGCCTGGGTGGCGCCGAGCGCCTGGCCGAGATCGTCGATGAGCCAGATGCCGCGGTGGCCTTCGAGCTGGGCGAGGCGGGCCAGGTCGCCGATGGGAAGAAAGCAGGCGTGACCGTCGACCATCCAGGGGAGGCCGCGGAAGTCGGTCGGGTCGGCGGTGACCGGGTGAGAGATGACCAGGCGGTAGTCGAGCTCGTCGGCTACCTTCTTGACGATCGCCGTCTTGCCGACGCCGGGTGCTCCGACAAGAAGCAGGGGAAGGCCGGCAGGGATGGTGCGGCGGAGGATGTCTTGGGCGGCGGCGGGGTTCATGAGGTGGCGACCTCCAGGGATGGAAGAGGAAGGGCGGCGGCGGGCGGCAGGTCGACTGGGTGGCGGAGTGGCTGGCGCCGGGTGCGGTCGGTCGGGTTCGTCATCGACTGTCTCCTCATGGTCTGTAGCGCTCGCCGTCCTCGGCGAGCGCTCGACCTCGAGCTCTTCTCATCTCTTCGCTGGGAGCGCTGTCGCATGAACAGGTGCGGTCGGGAGGTACTGGAACCGGGTGGCACTGGCGGGTAGGCGGTTCATCTTCGGAGCCGTCCTCCGCCGCTGGCGATGCGGTCGTGGGTTCAAGCGGAACGCCGGTCCACGTCGGGCTTCTGCCAGCTGCCGTAGAGGGCCGTCATGGGCCGTGCGGTCGCATTCCGCGTGGAGGACTGGTCCGGCGCTCCCTTGAACCCAGGAAGCTGCATGGCCGAAGTCAAGCCATACGCGCTCGCCGGTTACGGCGAGCGTTCGCGCCAGCGACTTTTCGCCTCTCTTATGACGGGGGTTCTGCGGAGAGATTCAGACGCTTCGGGGGATCGGGGTCACGGTACGCCGGTTGGGATTCAGTGGCACATAGCCGATGATCTATGCATTAGGGCGTGCACAAGACGCGAAGGTACAATCAAGGAATCGAGGGCCGGGCATCTCCGAATCATGGAAGAGGAGACACGCATCTTGCACCCGATCGCCTTTGCCGTGCTCGCGCTCGGCGCCGGCTAGCCACCTCCGAAGCGGCCCCCGGGGCTGGACGGCTGGCTCGCGTCTTAGACCGGAATGTGAGTGGTGCTTACCTTAGACCCGTTCCGCTTCACTCGCTTTTCAGAGGAGGTTGTTTCCAAACAAATCACGATCTCCACCATCGGACGACGGCGATTCCTCCTTTGCTGGCATAGCGGCCGCAGATGGCGTGGGCTTCGCTAGGACGATGCCGCGCAACATGGCAAGAATTCTGACTGACGACCAAGCGCCGCCAGCAATCAACAACAAAAGCACAACCATCATAGCGAGGGCACTCGCGCTGGTCGTCGTGCCGGCTCTGACGCGCGCTAGAACGCTTATGAGCACCACGGCTGGAGCCGCTATCGGAGCGGCAACCGTGATGGTGAGCCACGCTTTGGACAGCGCGCCTGACAACCCCGGCTTGGCGTCGATCAGCAGCCACGGTTCTTCGCACTCTTGGACCTTCTCGTCCTGGAGGCGCTCGATTGTGACCTGAAGCACCAAGCAGTTGAGAAACACGAGCAGGGAGAGAACCCAAAGTGCATTTTGGGTGGGCATCTCGGTATCGATGACCGGGACCTTGACGGTCGAAGTAGTGAGCGTCCGTTCGATGTCCCGATAGACGGCAGGCGGAAATGAATCATTTGCCACTGCGATTTTTGCAGCCCTGGCGACTTCTTGAAGCTGCAAAGCCGCTTTGTCCTCTTCGGAGCCTATATAGAGCCAGCGCTTGTCTACGCTCATATCGTTCTTGAGAAGGGCAGGAAGCCTTGCAGTGACATCGGGATGCGACTCTTTGAAAGCTTGGTTCAGTCCCAGTGTGGCGTTCTCAATCGCCGCGTCAGTGTCGGACAGAGGGGCGAGGATCTTCTTGTGCAGTTCGGAAAGATCGACCGCGCGGGTCCAAGGCAGCAGGTCTGGAACATTGGCCCGGATATCCGGCATCTCGGGAACTCCGGGTATGCTCTTCCCTTGGGTCGCCTGGCGCGATGGCTGGCGCACGGATATCGACCAAGTAGCACCTGCAAGCGGTCGAACGAAAGCTGCGCCGAATCCTGAATACGTCTGCTCGCGGCCTGAGCGTATCCAGTCGGAAAACGCGAACGTGTCGGTGATCGCGCGCTTGTCGGCTTGCCGGAAGGTCCACCAATCCTCAAAATCGTTCTTGATAAGATCGGCTACGATCCACTGCGAGACGCCTGCTCGTGCTTGCCCCAGCAGCAGCCACCGGGCGAATTCGGCAGTGCCAACGGCGGCGACGGCGACCGTAAGTGTCAAGAGAACGACTGAGTAAGTGCGACCAGCCGCGACGATCTTGTCTACTCTCGCCATAAAGTCTGCTCCGCAGGCCAGTGGAACCATTCACCATCTCGAAAGGATCGCTGGCCATGAAGCTTAGCAGAAATCAGGTCCGGCATAAAGCGTTCGCCATTCCCCTGCTCAGGTTCGAGGATCAGAAGCCTACCTCATTCGCCGGTCTCATCCTGTTTCAACTGCTCTTCCCACGGCTCAACCTGCGGGAGCGACTCGTGGTCTGTTTCGTCACTGACAGTGAAGCCGCAGCTACTCGCCGGCAAGCATCGTTCTCGGCCTGATCCTACATCTGCTGCTCGGGTTCCGCAGCTTGCGCGACTCGCGGTACTACGGAGAGGACCCGATGGTTGGACTGAGTTCTCGGCCTGCGGCGCCTGCCCGACGTCGTTACCGTGAGACGCCTGCTGGCGGCTGGCGATGCGGAGAGCGTCGCAGAGATCCAGCTGCTCAATCGTCAACGTGAGCGGCCGGCTGCGGACTCTCGATCCGCGGCGGGTGACGCTCGACTTTGACGGCTCGGTGATCAGTACCTGGCTGTGGACCGAAGGTACCGCCGTTGGTTCAACCGCAGCAAGAAGAGAACAGCGCAGTTACTATCAGCTTTCGCACGGGTGCACTGACAGCCCAGGTCTTCGACTTTCTCCATCGCCCCCGCAATGTGCATGACTCCAGCGGGGCCGAGGACCCGCTGTTCGGCCGTCGGCCGCGGCCCGCCACTCAGTGAGCAGCGCTTCGATCCGCCACCCGCACCGGCTGCGCCCGCGACTCCAGGACGCCTAATTTAAGTCCAAGCAGACTCGGGCTACTGGATCTAGCCTGAGGGTGGGTCAATTTCCGAGTGTTGTGTGGGTCAACTTCCGAGCGATGCGTCCACGAGAGGAATGTTCTTGGGGCTGGGCCTGACGGCCCGGGAATACCCGTCTCAGCTTGGGTGCCCTCTCATGTCAGACTGTTATCAAGATGGCTCGGCAACCAACCCACAACGACCTGTGAAGTGTCGCCGTCCCAAAAAAAGTAGACCGCTAGCGTCTGCCGTGGATCACGACTGGTACCCTTGCGTAAATGCTGGTCAAGCAGCTGTTTCCGTTCGCCCCCTACTGGGTAGGCAACCCAGTATTCGTCGCCCTCTCGTCCAGCTGCGGTGGCTGACACCGACCGCCCCACCTCGACGGCGAGTGAGAAGCGTTTTTTGTCGAAGGCTTCGCGAGATCGGTCCATGCCCATCTTCATGTCGCGGTACTCGTGGGCCAGCAGCAGAAGGGAGTGAAAGACTAATGGTACATCGCCATAGGCAGCGGCCTTGCACGCTCGCACTGCTCTCGGTAATAGCAGAAGTCTGCCAGCGAGGTAACGGTCTACCCATGCTGGTAGGTCATCGTATTCTGCAGGAATCTCAACTTCTTCGTCAGGATGTACTCCGGACTTGTCCTCGACAGCGCGCTGTAGCAAGTCAATGCGCGCTCGCAGCTTACGGTTGTCCTGCTCAAATTCCTCTCTGTAACGGCGCTCATGGAGGGCGTCGTCGTTGTAAGCCTGAGCCTCTTCGTTTGCCTCAGCTAGTTGCTGCTTAAGCGCTAGATTCTCTGCCTCGTATAGCTCGACGACGTCAACATTGTCCTTGGCCCTCCGCCTCGCAAGTTCCGCCTCGAGTACACGAGCGTCCGGGACGAATCTGCAGGGCCTCCAGTCGATCGGGCGCAGAGCTGAGCGTGCGAATACTTGATCAACGAGAAAATCGGTAAACGCTTGTTCTGCTGTCTTGCCCTCATAATCGAAAGCCAGAACCCTTTCGGGGCGCAATAATGGATGAACGAGCGGCGAATCGGCGTCGAACCGCAGGCCTGGCAGGTAGGTCCGAACGGCGCCAAGATACGCAGACCAGGACTTCCCTACGAGGTTGGTCCAAGCGAAACTTGATCGGCTGTCGAGGCACGCGACGGTCGCTAGGCTCTGAAGTCGCCGCGCCAGATCGACTTCGTCCAATAGAAAACGACGCACTCGTAGGCCTAGTTTCCCTGAGCTCGGCTCGGTGAGCATGACGATCGGCCCCGATCTCGTCGTCAACTCCAGGTATCGCCGAAGCTCACCGAGTTCTGAAGGCAGAACGTACCAAGGTCTGCCGGTCATTGGCCGCTGATCGGGAAAATGAAATTGTTGACCGAGATCTAGAACAGCCCGAGGTCGCGTGTAGACGATCGGTTGGTCTGCGTAGAACAGGGACGAACAGATTACGCGGACTGCGACAGCAATTGCCGCCTCCTCTACTGCCAGAGCTAGATCAGTCGTCCACGCCCTCCCGGGAACTGCTGGCCGTCCACGAAAGGGAGCATCGGGATGCGTGAGCCGAGCTGCCCAGATTCCTCTCTCCCTTATCGAAACGCACGTAATCGTCTGTCCGTGCTCGTCGGTATCGAATGAGCGGCCCTCCCACGCGCCAGATGGGAAAGCCCTCGGCCACCTCTCCTGAAGCCACTTGAGGAGATATCGGCTTGCTCGGAGACGTGCGGCCTCAAGTTCCTCCCCGTCTGCGGGCGAGAGGCGGCCGCGGAATTGAAAGGTCGTGCGAATTGCCGGACGGCCCGGCCTTTCCGAGCGCGGCCGCGCGTCGAATGCAGGACCGCTGCCTGGCTGTTGTGTAATGGCGCGTAGGTCTTGGTCGTCAGGCATGTGATCAGCTTTCGCGGAGGGCCACCGCCATCGCGTCCCGAGCCCGCCCTTCTGAACCCGGCAAGAGTGGCGCCTCCTGTGGGCTATGTCCACAGCTACAGCGGTAGACACCTAACTAACCGCAAAGTGAGCATAGAGCCGTTCCGGCGAGTGGTCAATTGTCGGTTCACAATGATCGTCCGGTTCATCGTGGTCTTTCACGGAACCTCGGCCGGGGGTTCGTACCGGTGGAGATCACTCGTACCCAGGGGAGCTGTTTCGACAGCCTGGTTCATCACTTAGCTGACGACTGGATCGAATCTCATGCTTTGGCGTGGCGGCTGGCGCCTTTCGCTAGAACGGCAAGACCTATGAGATCAAGCCGATGATGGGCGACTGAGCAAGTGTATGACCTCACTGGGAGAAGGGGCGAATGCCCTAACTCTACCCTCGCCCGCTTAGCGGCGTAGCCAGGCTTCGTAGAGCGCCTGTCCCATGCCCATGGCGGCGCGGACGCTCTCATCGTCGTCGCCGGCGCCGGCGCTCTCCAGGGCGCCCTCGATCGAGAGGCCGTCGACCTGGACGGAGGCGGTGACCTTGCGGGCTACGTGGTCGAGGGCCGTCTTCTGGGTGGTGCCGATGTAGTAGGGGACTTCGATGAGCACGTCCCGGGTCTGGCCGATGCGGTGGAGGCGGCCGTTGCCCTGGCGGACCACGCGGGCGTCGCAGTCGAGGCCTTCTGCCCAGATGGCGCGAGAGAAGTGGACGAGGTTGTTGAGGCCGGTCTGGACGGCCTTGGCGTTGGTGATGAGGAGGCGCCGGCCAGGGCGAATGACGTGGTCGTTGAGCCATGCCTTGCGGTGGGTGGCCTTGACCCTGGTGACGTCCAGGAAAACGGCAGGCTCGCCCAGGTGCAGCCGGAAGAGGGCCTGGTAGCGCTTCGGCAGGGCGGTCGTGCCGGTGTGGCGCAGGAAGATGATGACGTTCCTGCCGTCGCAGAGGTACTGGCGGACGCGGTCGACCAGCCAGCGCTCCTTGGGGGTCAGCCAGGCGGCCGGGAAGCTCTTCGCCTCGGTCACCACGGCGCCGCCGACGTCGTCCGGGTATCTGACGACGAAGGGCGGCAGGTCGTCGGTGGCGCGATCGAGGTAGGAGGGCATCTCGCACATCGCTCCCCACAGCTTGCCGGCCAGGGAGCTGAAGAGGTCCTTCCTGATCTGCTCGGCGAGCTTGCCGATCACCCGGCGGTACTCGGCGGCGAGCTGGGCCGCGTAGGGGTCGTCGTCGCCGAAGGCGATCGGGACCGGCAGCTCGTGGTAGGGCGGGAGCTCGTCCTCGAGGTCCTCCTTGTGCATGACCAGGGCGACCGGCAGGAGATGGTCGAGGATGAAGCTCGGGAGGATGCCGGGGGCCTCACCGAGCTGGCGGATCTCCGGCGCTTCGCGCGTCTCCTCGCGGTCGCTCGTCGCGCCGTAGCCGACGACCTGAGACTCGGCCTCCTGACCGTAAGGCACGTAGACCTTGCGCAGACCGTAGCGGCTGACGAAGGACTGCTTCTCGTGGCGGCGGAACTGCCGGCGGAAACGCGGGCTGAGCGCCCAGAAGTTGGCGAAGAGCGAGCTCGCATAGCCGCCCATCATCGAGCCGGAAAGGGCGATCGTGGGGACGCCGGGCAGCTCGACCAGGCGATGGGCGGCCTTCTGCTGCGCGGAGCCGAGGGTGGAGAACTCGTGGGCCTCGTCGAGGACGACGAGATCGAAGCGGCTCCGGCACCGCTTCATGATGTAGCGCGCCAGAGGATAGCGCCGCGGCTGGGGAGCGGCCTGGAAGAGCGGCTCGCCGCACGGGTCGGTTGCCTGCCAGCGCCCGGCCTGAACCAGCGACGCGAGGCAGGCGATGGCGTCGGGGCCGTCGGTGTAGTCCGGGAGCAGCTGCATCATCCTCGCGGCCAGGTCGGTCAGTTGACGGGCCACGAGGTCGCGGCGTTGGACCTCGACGGAGTGCTGGCGACCCTGAAGGCGGGCTGGGTCGACCGCCTGCCGATAGGGTGCGGCGGCTGCGTTCAGCTGGTCCCTGATCTCCTCTTGCATGCCGGCCGCGAGGCAGAGATGGTGAAGTGCGGACTCGTGGTCGCGAGCGGAGGCCTGCCTGCGGCAGCGGCCGGCGACGAGCTTGGCGAGCGCGAGGACCACGGGACGAAGCGCCGCCGGGTCGGGGGCAGTTCCCGCCGGGAGGTCGCCGTCGGTGCCCGGTAGGTCGGGGAGAGAGAGGCGGAGGATGCGGCGATGCCGCACGAGCTGACGGACGTGCGGGTCGTAGGGGTAGCAGGCGACGAGCAACGCGGCGAGGCGCTCGGCGAGGCGGGCGGTGCGGTCCCGGGCTCGGCGGCCGATGTGGCCGCAACGCGCCCGCGAGCTGGCGAGGGCCTCGGGGTCGAGGCCGACGTCGGCGCCGCAACGTGGGCAGCGGCCCCCTTGCAGGCCCAGGACGGCGTGGCCGAGCTTCGCCGTCTCACGGCTCAGGATGTAGATCTCGCCGTCGCGCGCCAGGTCGGCGAAGGTCTCGACGACCACGATACGGTGGAGGGGCAGGACGGCGGCCGCCTCCTCGGCCCAGGTGCCGAGGAGGTGGGGAGGGCAAACGATCAGGAGCCGCCGGATCGGCCGGAGCCGCCGGGTGTCGAAGCCGAGCCGCCCGAGCTCGCCGGCGGTGGCCGCGAAGTTCAGCGGATGGAGCGCGCCCGCGATCGAGAGGGCGACGGTGCTCTTGCCGGTGCCGACCTCGGCCGTGGCGACGGGGTTCTCGCCGAGGGCGAGCAGCTTCAGGCCGGCGGCAATCACCTCGCGCTGGCGACGGAGGGGACGGCGGGCGAGCCGCGGCAGCTCGATGGCGTGGGCAGGGTTGCTGGGATCGTGGATCGCGGGGAACTGGTCACGCATGAGCCGCCCGAGACTCGCGCCGTACTGCTCGACCAGGTCGGCGGAGTTGAAGCCGGCGATCTCGGTGGCACCGGTGGGGTGGGTGCCAGGCGCGAGCTGGTGGAACTCGAGGGTATCGAGCCGCAGCACGTGGAGGGTCAGACGCGGCCGCTGCACCAGGATGGCTCCGACCTTCTCGCCCGCCCGGTTGAAGCGTTCGTCGGCGGTGACGAAGGCGCGCTGCAGCGAGCCCTTGACGAGGAGCGGCGGCAGGCCCGGCCGGTCGGCCGCGATCCGCTTGCCGTTGAGCATCCCGGCTGAGAGCGCCAGGGCGATGTGGGCGGGCCGCGGGGGGAGCGCCACCGGGTAAGGGGCGCCGATCATCTCGCGGACGGTGCGGTGGGCGGCGACGAGGGTCGAGCCCTCCCAGGGCCGAAACCCGGAGACGAGCCGCCCGAGGTCGAGCGCGGTCTGCTCGAGGTCGAGTCGCGGCAGCTCCAGAGACACGGCATAGAGGGGAGTGGCTTGCAGCTCGAGCTCCGGCAGCTGCGACGGATCGGCGGCCCAGCGCTCGACGCGGCGGCGGACCAGCTCGTCCTCGGGCGCCGGCGCGGCGCGGCGCCGGGCCAGAAGCACCACCTGGCGAAAGGCAGCGAAGAGCTTCCCGGGGAAGCGCCAGGCGCGAACGGTCTCGAAGTGGCGCGCGAGGTAGCCGGCGCTGGCGGCGAGGGCATGGGCGGGAACGACGAAGACGAGAACGCCGGCTCCGGGGGCAAGGCAAGCGGTCCAGCGCTCGAGGAAGCGTTGCTCGAGCCGGCCATGGAGCTTGTCGGTGTCGTAGGGGGGATTGAGGAAGAGCAGGGAGGCGCCCTGGCCCGGTTCTTCGGCGCCGGCGATCGCGAAGTGGAAGGCGTCGCCGTGGAAGTGGTGGTAGGGCAGGAGCCTGCCGGCGAGCTTCGAGTAGCGGACCGCCTCGAGCTCGATGCCGAAGATCTCGCCTGCGATCGGCGGATCTTCGGGATCCTGGTCGGGAAGCCAGAGCCGGCAGAGCGTCTCGATCGCGTGGCCTTCGCCGGCGCAGGGGTCGACGAGGATGTGGTGGCGTCGATAGCCGGCCAGCGGCCGGAGCTCAACCAGAGACGCGACGCTCGCGAGGAGCTCCGGCGGCGTCGGGAAGTAGCCGGCGAGCGCTTGCGACTCGGGCCTTGCCATGGGTGGTCTCCTGTTCTCTCGGAAGGTGCTGCGCGGTCTGTTCGGCGAGGAAGGCCGAAAAGGCGGGATGGGTGGCGGTGGCGACGAGCGGAGGCTCGAAGCCGAGGGTCGCGCAGCCCTCGGCGTAGAGATGCTCGACCTGCTGCCCGGAGCGCTGCGGCGGGTGGCACCAATCAGAGGCGCGAGCGGCGCGGTAGAGCTCGAGGTGGAAGCGGAGGTCGTTCGCGATCGGCAGCGGCGAGCGCTGGTCGAGGAACGCGACGAAGTAGGCCGCCAGGGCCGCCTCCCTGGCGTCCTTACCGAACTCGGGCAGGGTCGCGGCCTCGCGGTCGACCCACCACGTCGGCGGCATGAACAGGAACCGGATCGCGTCCTCGCCGCCGGTCCCCGGCTGCAGGGCGAAGACCGGAGGCAGGTAGGCGACGGTCAGCGTCGCGCCGTCGCGGGTGTGGGTATCGAAGCGGAACCCGGCGGAGCGCGGGATCTCGAACTTGAGCCTGCAGCCCCGGTTGGCGTCCTCGGCGGCGGCGCGGCCGGCCCGCAGGTTGGCGCTGAAGGCCCGGGACTCCTGCTCGCTCGCGGCATACGCCAGCAGGACCGGCCGCACGGTGTTGTCCCTGCTCGTCGAGCCCAGCTCCCAGAGCGTGGGAGCGGCGACGACGCAGAGCAGCTCGGCGCGGAACTGGCGGGTCTTCTCCCCCTCCATGGTGGGCTGCGCGTCGATCACGAGCGGCTTGCGATACGGCGTGGACGTTGTTGCCATCGGGGATTTCCTCCTGGTCGTGGCGCTCGCCCGCGGCGAGCGCTCGACCACGAGCGCCTTTCACTCTCTTCGCCGGATTGCCCGGCAGGAATCGGAGGAAGAATCGGCAGGGCCGACCCGGCGTTGGACGGCTGCCGGGTCGGGCCGAAGGCGGCGGTTGCTAGCGCGGCAGGCGTGAGGCCCTGAGCCGGGGCACGCCGCGCAGGGCGCGGGGGGTAGGTCCTTGAGAGGCCCGGCCGGTTCCGTTCCCAGGTTGGCGCGCGGGGTCGGCGGCGGACGGGTCGGACGGGAGGGTCGCTGTCGCCGGCGGCCGCTCCTTCGCCCAGCTCTTCGGATCGGGCAGGGCTACCGTGGCCCGGTCGAGGAAGTCCTGGGCCTGCAACCCGACCAGGGCGGCGACGCGCTCCGCCTCGTGCCATGCGGCGGCGACGTGGCGCCAGTCGCCGTTCGGCGTCATGCGGTCGAGCATCACCGCGAGGGTGCGTGCCCAGAGGTAGCCGCTGGCGGCCGCGTCTTGGCCTTGCAGGGCATCGAAGGTGTGCCAGAAGGCGCCCTCGCGGCTCTCGTTCCGGGCGGCGGCGTCGGAGGCGGCGTCATCGCGGGGCGGGCCTGCGGACCGGCTATCGGTGGCGGCGCCAGGGTCGGGCGGACCTAGCATGCGCCGGCGCTCGGCAGCGGGGTCGGTGTCGGGCGCGACGCGGGGGAGGGCGGTGTCGTAGCTCTGCGTGGTGGAAGCGTGTCTCTGGGCGGTGCCGAAGACGACCGCCAGGCGCACGCTGGTGAACAGGGTGGGGGGCTCTTGCTCGAGCAGAGCCGTCTTGAGCAGGCCGATGGCGTACACCTTGCGCTGGCGGTCTTTCTGCTCCTGGCGCTCGGCGAGAGACTTGTGCGACGGCGGCGCGCCCGGCACGCGAGCCGGGGCGCGGTGCGCGAGGTCCTGGCGTGGCTTCACCCACCTAACGTCGCCCAGGTTCGGGCCATTGGCGACCACGGCCGCCACGGCGCCGGGCGCGCCCTTCTTGGCAGGCTCGATCTGATGGAAGCGCAGCGCGCCGGGAATCTGGTCGGGAAGGTAGCCGTCCTGGAGGAGCACGACGTCGGCGTGGCGGGCGGCGAGCTCAGCCTTCTTGCGCGCGACGAGGAGCGCTCCCTTCCTGGCGGCGCACAAGGGGTCGAGGCAGCGATCGGCAGCTTCGCCGCCGCGGGTGCCTCGTGCGCTTTTGGCCTTCTTGCCGGCGACGAGGTCGTCGGCGTCGGCTTGCTGGTCGTCGAAAAGCCCGGGATGGCGACTGCTGCGGCGCGGACAGGCGCTGCAGGCGCCGGCGCGCGGGTCGAGGTCGGCGTCGTCGAGGGACCAGGGGAAGGTGCTGAGGGTGCGGGTGCGGGACCCGATGAGCCGGGCGAGATCCTGGATGGTCTCGCAACGCTCGAGCTGATGGCGCTCTCGCGCGAGCAGCTCCTCCTGTGCGTCCGCCTCGAGGACCGCGATCTGTTCGAAGTGGCGGTCGCTCCAACCCGCGGTCCAGGGCTCCGGCGCTCGGGCGAGCTCGCGCCATGCCGGTGTCAGGTTGAGCAGGCGATGCCGTCGCGCGACCCAGGAACGCGGCTTGTCGAGCTTCCCGGCCACCCGGTCGACGGTCAACTTCTCGCCGTCGAGGAGGACGGAGACGCCGTTGGCCTCGTCGAGGAAATGCAGCTGCTTGCGCTGCAGGTTCTCGGTCACGGTCAAGACGCATGCCTCGTGGTCGTCCATCTCGCGAGCCGTGACCGGCACCTCGATCAGACCGGCCGCCCTGGCGCACCGCAGGCGGCGTTCGCCGAAGATGAGCTGGTGACGTCCGCCAGGCATCGGTCGGACGAGCAGGTTCTGCAAGACGCCGTGCTGGGCGATGCTGGAGGTCAGGCTCTGGTCCTCCGGGTCCGGTCGCTTCGAGAAGGGGCGCGGGTTCCAGGTATTGGGATCGATCAGGTCGATCGCCAGCAGGGTGCGGGTCTCGGTGGCCGCGGCGGCCGCAGGGGGGCCCTCGTGTGCTGGCGGCGGATCCGGTGTCGCGGTCTGCGTTCGGGTTCTGGCCATGGGTCGAGCAACTCCTTTCCCGGGGCGCCGCAGCGGCCCGGCGGGTACCGCCTGGTCCTCGAGCGAACCGGAGGGTCGTCCCCTCAGCGAGGCGGGGCGGCCGGGCAAGGACCCGACCGCGAGAGAGGCCCGTCAGGGCCTCTGCGCAGCGAGCTCACTCCTCTCTCGGGGCGTCGACGGCGCACCGCGGAGCGGAGGGCGGCGGCCGCGACCGCGCGGATCGCGGCGGCCGCGCGGCGAGCGCTACGAGGCCCGCCCCTTCCCGGAGAGGCGCTTGATGCTCTGCGCCTCGTACGTCGCGGCGCGCAGCTGCCGGAGCACTCCCGCCTGGTCGCTACAGAGAACCTGCCGGCAGAAGGCGCGGACCCGCAGGCGCCTGCCGGTCCGGACGCCGGCGAGGGCTGCCGCGACGGTACCGTCCACGGCGATCCGATGGGTCCGCGTGATGGGCTGGCCGCCGCTGCGCGTCGAGGGCACGTCGAGGGTGATCTCGGGGCGGGCGGTCCCCGGCTGGGCGGCGGGGGCGCAGGTCAGGGTTCCCACCAAGGCGACGCGCCGCAGCCGGTAGACCACGACGTGCCGGCCGAGCCCGAGGGCGCGACGGAAGGCGTCCTGTGTGCCGGTGCTCCACCCGTCCCAGAAGGCCACCATGCGGTCGCAGCGCTCCGCGACCACCTGGTTCCGGATGCGTCCCGCCAGCTGGAGGCCATACCGATCCCAGTCCGCGAAGTACTCGATGCAGCGCAGACCGCGGGACCGCGCGGCGTCCACGGCACAGCGGTCGACTCCCCGGGCGCCGCCGGAGAGGACGACGACGCCGGCGGGGAGCGACGCGATGAACCGGCGGACGCGGCCCAGGTCGGTGAAGTCCCGGGAGCCGACGACCGCGATACGGGTGCCGGCCGGCACGGACGGGGTGTGGATGGGAGCGGTCGCTTCTACGGTCGTGCCCACAACGTTCATATCGATCTCCTTGACGATCTCGTTGACCTTCACCCCCCGCCTGAGGTCAACGAGATCGTCAAGGGATCGATCTCCCTCGGGGGGTACCGGAGCGGGGAGCGGTGGATGGGATCCACCGGAGCCGGGCTGCGGACTCGCGGTGCGCTCGGTCCTCCGCCGACGGTCGGCCTGGGCAATTCCATCGATCCTCTCTTCTATGCAGGGCTGATCGGTCCGTAGCGCACCGGCATGGGTCACGGCGCGCAGCGAGCGCAGTGCTCTCTCTCTGGCGGCGGCCCACGGTCGGTCCGATGGTTGAAAGCGGGGGGTTGCGGAGCGCCGCCGGTCCGGGCGGCAAGGCGCCTTCGCTGTGGCGGTCTTCTCGCGGGAGGCGGTGCTCGGGGCGCGGCACGAGTCGCGCGGAGCTGGGCGGTGCCGCGGTCCTGGGGCGGTTCGGTTCGGGGTGCAACAACGGAGGTGCGCGGCGGGGAGACAGGGCCTGCGGGGGGAGGCGGGGACCTCCCCCGGGAGGGACGAGGCCCGTGGGTCCTAGGGGATCTCGGGCGGGACGTGCTTGCGCTTGAGGACCCGGAACCTCGCGACGATGTGCTGGCGGATCTCGTGCTCGGTACCATCGTCAGCCTTGAAGCGGTAGACCTCGTGCCAGGCCTGCACCTTCACCAGGTCGCCCTGGCCGGCGAAGCGGATGTTACGGTGGCAGATCTGGTCGCTGGACCACAC